>Ga0310916_10000525_pt1 | contig 21383 bp, 17 predicted proteins | sample GREbulkMGLF176_FD_203444 | JGI IMG/M metagenome (GOLD analysis project Ga0310916, IMG submission 203444) | Lab enrichment of tropical soil microbial communities from Luquillo Experimental Forest, Puerto Rico - GRE.bulkMG.LF176 | ecosystem: Environmental > Terrestrial > Soil > Tropical forest >...
TCTCGGAGCCCGGCACCACATAGGAGCCGGACAGCCAGCGGTTCAAATCGACGTCGCGACAGCGCGGCGAGCAGAACGGGCGTGTCGCCTCCTGGGCCGGCTTGCCGCAGATCGGGCACCGCCTCACCTTGCGCGCGCCTTGCTTCTTTTCAGCCTCCGGCGGCATTGAGCCAGCCGAAGCGGATCGGAAAGCCCTCGCCGCCGAGCAGCGTCACGGACTCATAGAGCGGCAGTCCGACCACATTGGAATAGGAGCCGACCATCTTGACCACGAAGGACCCTGCAATCCCTTGCACGGCATAGCCGCCGGCCTTGCCGCGCCATTCGCCCGAGCCGATGTAGGCCTGGATATCGTCCTCGCTCAACCGCTTGAAACGCACGCGCGTCTCGATCAGCCGCTGGCGAAAAGCTTCCTTCGGCGTCACCAGACAGATCGCGGTGTAAACGCGATGGTTGCGGCCCGAGAGCAGCCGAAGACATTGCGCGGCCTCATCGACCAGATGGGCCTTGGGCAAAATGCGGCGGCCGACGGCGACCACGGTGTCGGCGGCAAGGATGAAGGAGCCACGCAGTTCGTCATCGAGCTGCACCGATTTCAGCGCGGCATCCGCCTTTGCCCGCGCCAGCCGGTTGGCGCAGGCGCGCGGCAGTTCGCCCCGTCGCGGGGTCTCGTCGACGTCGGCCGGACGCAGCGCATCGGGCTCGATGCCGGCCTGGTTGAGCAGCGCCAGACGCCGCGGTGATCCGGAAGCAAGAACGAATTTGGGGCGACCTAGCATGCGGAATCTTGAACGAGGGAATCGGGGGCGAAGCGAGCGCGCGGAACGTATCGGATGGCATCCCGTTCCACAACCCGTTGCGGCTGCTTTTGAGGTGGCGATGTTACGGGATTGCGTCAGTTTGGATGCGCGATGGCTTCATGTCGAATCGCATCGCGCTCCAGTTTATTGTTTGAACATGATCTCTGCGCAAACGCGTTGCGCGTTTGTCACGAAGTGCGGGGCAGGCTTTTGCGGATCATGCTCCGGTTTGCATGTCCTACCCGCTCGCCGCACTCACCTTGGCAAAGCGCCTGCGGATGCGGGCGAGCAGCGTGTCGCAGAGCTCGCGATAGGCGGCAAGCCTCTGTTCGCGGTTACCCTCGGTGCCGGTCGGATCGAACGTCGGCCAATATTCCACGTCGGCGGCGAGCGTGCGCGTGAGGTCGAGCGCCTTGTGATGCGCCTCCGGCGACAGCGTGACGATCAGGTCGAAATTGAGCCCTTCCCAATCCTCGAGCTCCTCGAACGTGGTCGGCTTGTGGGTGGAGATGTCCTGGCCGAGTTCGGCCATCACGGCTACCGCGAACGGATCGAGCTCGCCCTTCTTCACGCCGGCCGAGCGCACATAGAGCGCTTGCGGAAACATCTGATGCAGGATGCTTGCCGCCATCGGCGAGCGCACGCTGTTGAGACCGCAGGCGAACAACACCGATTGCGGATTGCGCACGCGCGGTGCAGCCATTGGAGGCTAGCCCTTCCAATGCAGGACGGTGATCAGCGTGAACAGGCGGCGGGCGGTTTCGAAATCGACCCGCACCTTGCCTTTCAACCTTTCCTGAAGCGTGCGCGAGCCTTCGTCATGAATGCCGCGGCGGCCCATGTCGATGGCCTCGATCTTGTCGGGGGTCGCGGTGCGGATCGCCTGATAATAGCTGTCGCAGATCATGAAATAGTCTTTGACGATCCGCCGAAACGGCGTCAGCGACAGCAGATGCGCGACCACCGGCGTGCCGTCCTCGCGGCGGATGTCGAACATCAGCCGGTTGCCGGTAATCCCGATATGCAGCGCAAAGGGGCCGCGCGCTTCATGGCCGTCGAGCGCAAACAGGTTCTGCTCGATCAGGTCGTAGATCGCGATCGCCCGTTCATGTTCGATGTCGGGACCGGAGCGGCCGATCGATTCCTCATCGAGCGTCACCGCGACGATGCGGTTGTAGCTGTCGTCATGGGATGGCGGCGGCTTGGTCATGGCAAATTGAGACGCAATCCCACCGATCGCGAATGGGCCTCCAGCCCCTCCGCCTTGCCAAGCGTCATCGCAGCCGGCCCCAGCGCGCGCAACTGGTCGGGCCCGCATTTCAGGATCGAGGTGCGCTTCATGAAATCGAGCACCCCGAGCCCCGAGGAGAACCGCGCCGAGCGCGCGGTCGGCAGCACGTGGTTGGAGCCGCCGACATAGTCGCCGATCGCCTCCGGCGTATGCGGCCCCAAAAAGATCGCGCCGGCATTGCGGATTTTGGCCGCGAGCGCTTCCGCATCTGCGGTCATGATCTCCAGATGCTCGGCCGCAATGGCGTCCGCCAGCGGCACGGCCTCGGCAAGATCTTTCACGAGGATGATCGCGCCGAAATCGGCCCAGGAGGCGCCTGCGATTTTCGCGCGCGGCAGCGTTGCAAGCTGTGCCTGCACGGCGCGCGCAACATCGTCGGCCAGGCGGACGGAATTTGTGATCAGGATCGACTGCGCGCTTTCGTCATGCTCGGCCTGCGCCAGGAGGTCGGCCGCGATCCAGTCCGCATTGCCGGTCTCGTCGGCGATGACAAGCACCTCGGAAGGGCCGGCGATCATGTCGATGCCGACCCTGCCGAACACAAGCCGTTTCGCGGCGGCGACATAGGCGTTGCCGGGTCCGACGATCTTGGCGACGGGCGCAATGGTCGCCGTGCCATAGGCAAGTGCGGCGATCGCCTGCGCGCCGCCGAGGCGATAGATTTCCGACACGCCGCCGAGACGGGCTGCCGCGAGCACCAGCGGATTGAGCTTCCCATCGGGAGCCGGCACCACCATGACGAGCCGGTCGACACCCGCGACCTTTGCAGGCACCGCGTTCATCAAGACCGACGACGGATAGGCCGCGGTGCCGCCGGGAACATAAAGGCCGACGGCTTCGATCGCGCTCCAGCGCCAGCCGAGCTCGACGCCGGCGCCATCGGTGAAGCGCTCATCCCTTGGCAACTGGCGGCGATGAAACGCCTCGATGCGGTCGCGGGCGAATGTGAGCGCGTCCAGCGTCTCGGGCACGCACGCCTTGACTGCCGCGTCGATCTCGTCGGCGCTGACACGAAACCGCGTCGCGTCGAGATCGAGCCGGTCGAATTTTTTTGTCGCCTCGATCAGCGCCTGATCGCCGCGCGCGGCGACATCCTGCAGGATTGCGCGCGCCGCCGCCTCGACGTCGGCCGAGGCCTCGCGCTTGGCCGCGAGGAATGTCGCGAACAGCTTGTCGAAATCGGCGCTGCTACGGTCGAGGCGCAGGGGCATTTCGGGCGTTCCGGCGGGATTCGGTAAACGTATTGCAATGGCGCGGCGGGCAAACGCCGTCAACCCTCGGTAACCCCCCACGCGCCCTTTAACCCTCTCCCCTGGTGGAAGAGGGTTAAGACCGCCTTCGGTGGGGTCGACAGCAGGAGATCAGGGCTCGCCACCCCCGCCCTCTCCGCGATCCTCCGGACCCAGATCGGTCAGCTCGCATTCCAGACATTCGAGGTCGAGCCGCAGTGCCCCGCCATCGGCGAAGATGAGCAGCGCGCACCCGCTGGGCGCCTCGGTCGGGTGGAACTCGATACCGACGAGGTCCAGCGCGGCCTTCGGCTGCGCGAGATCGATGTTGCGCGCCTTGCAGGCAAGCACGCGGTCGAAACGGAGCGCGGCGGTCAGTCGGCGCGGCTTGGGTTCGCCCAGGATCGCCTGCTCCCAGTCGAGCCGGCTCATGCCGATCACGAGCCGTTTCTCGCGCTCGCGCCAGAGGATGTCACTCGGCCTCACGCGCGCATCCTGCACATGCGCCGAGATGACGGCGAGGTCGTCGGCGTCGAGCGCGATCAATTTGAGCTGGGGCGACATGCCGGCGCCTCCATTGCTCCATCTAGTCGCTGATGCGCTCGATCGTGGCGCCGCAGGCTTTCAGCTTCTCCTCCAGCCGCTCGAAGCCGCGGTCGAGATGATAGACGCGGTTGACCATGGTCTCGCCCTCGGCGGCCAACGCCGCAATTACCAGGGATACCGAGGCGCGCAAATCCGTCGCCATCACCGGCGCGCCGCGCAACTGCGCGATGCCTTCGATGCGTGCGGTCTCTCCGCTCAGAGAAATCTTCGCGCCCAGCCGCGCCAGCTCCTGCACATGCATGAAGCGGTTCTCGAAAATCGTCTCGGTGATTTCGGAAGAGCCTTGCGCACGCACCATCAGCGCCATGAGCTGCGCCTGCAGATCGGTCGGAAATCCCGGAAACGGCGCGGTCGCAACCGTCACCGGCCTGATCCCGCCGCCGTTGCGGGCGACGCGGATGCCCTCAGGATTGACGGAGATTTCGGCTCCGGCCTGCTGGAGCACGTCGAGCGCCGACTGCAACAGCTCGGCCTTCGCGCCCGCAAGCTGCACGTCGCCGCCGGTCATTGCGACGGCCATCGCATAGGTGCCGGCCTCGATCCGGTCCGGCAGCACGGTGTGGCGCGCGCCATGCAGCCTTTCCACGCCTTCGACCACGATGCGCGGCGTGCCGGCGCCGCTCACGCGCGCGCCCATCTTGTTCAGACAGTCGGCGACATCGGCGATTTCCGGTTCGCATGCGGCATTGGCGATAACGGTCGTGCCGCTCGCCAGCGTCGCCGCCATCAAGGCAACATGGGTGCCGCTGACGGTAACCTTGGGGAAGTCGATGTTGGCGCCGGACAGTCCGCGCGGCGCGCTGGCGACCACATAGCCGGCGTCGATCGAGATATCGGCACCAAGCTTCTCGAGTGCCATGATCAGCAAATCGACCGGTCGCGTGCCGATCGCGCATCCGCCGGGCAGCGAAACCCGCGCTTCCCGCATCCGCGCAATCAGGGGTGCGATCACCCAGAAGCTCGCGCGCATGCGTGACACCAGCTCGTAAGGCGCCGTCGTGTCGATGATGTTGGCGGCGGAGATGTGCAGGGTCTGCCCCTGCGAGGGACGGTCCCCCGGGCGTTTGCCGAGCGAGGTGATGTCGACGCCGTGATTGCCCAGGATGCGCTGCAATTGCGCGACGTCGGCAAGCCGCGGCACGTTGTCGAGGATGAGCGTGTCTTCGCTCAGCAGCGCCGCGATCATCAGCGGCAGCGCGGCATTCTTCGCGCCCGATATCGGAATGGTTCCTTTAAGCTCCTTGCCGCCGACGATACGAATGCGATCCATGGCAATTCCTGCTTGTATCCCAAGGGAAATTCGGGGCGAAATTCGGGGCGAATGCGCAAAGCCAAACAGCCCTGATCTTTGCGGCGATTTGATGGGGTGTCGTGTCCCGGTGCGCCGCGCCTGTGACTAACGTGCGACGGCTCGAGGCAAACCGGGAGATCCGGCCGCTCGCTCGGACTTCACTTGGGGCGGAATCGCCGCACCGCACCAATGGTCATGATGACGAAGAACAACAGCACGATGCCCTGAACGACGGCGAAAGCCGGGCCGTTCGGTGGATTGCCCGGCGCGAGCGCATGCAGCGCGGGGATCTTGAGAAAGCCCTGGGTCACCAGCACGAATACATTGAGATAAAGCGAGGCCAGCGCCGTAACCACGTAAATCCACCGCGACGCGCCGGAGAGCCCTGTTCCATACAGCGTGATGCAGGCGATCGCGAGCAGCACCAGCGAGAGAACCGAGAGGATATGCGACGGCAACAGCTTTTCGAACGGAAACATCAGGCCGGTGACGCTGGTCAGGATGGTGAAGAGCAAAAAGATGAAGGTCAAAGCAGGCATCCGGTTCGAGCCGAGCAAGCCGAACATCACGATCAGGCCGACCAGGATCGCAATCAGGCTGATGACGACGTGAAGGGTAGTAAAGGCGGACAGGCTCAGACCCAGCATCAAGACACGTTCCCCTGTTCATGACCGGCGCTCGATGCTAGTCGGCGGTGAGACAAATTTCCACTACAGTGCCGCGTGGCGGCATTGCGATTCGATGGTCTGTTGCGAAGCTGTCACAAATGCGAGTACCGGCGCGCGCTAAAGCGCGGGCTTGGCGGCATCGGCCAAAAAGCCATGCAGCGCCGCCACCACCTGCGCGCCCTCGCCGATGGCGCCGCCGACACGCTTGACCGAACCCGAGCGCACGTCGCCTACTGCGAACACGCCGGGCACCGAGGTCTCAAGCGTCGAAACCGGCCTGCCGAGAGTGAGATCCGATTGCGCGCCGGTCACGACGAAACCGCCGCGATCCAGCGTGACGCCGCAGCCGTCGAGCCAGGAGGTTGCGGGATCTGCGCCGACGAACAGGAAGACATTACGGATGTCGAAGGTCTCCTCCTCGCCGGAGAGGCGGCTTCTCCAGCGCACGCGCTCCAGCGAGGCGTCGTGCGCGCTCTCGAGCCCGACGACCTCGGTGTTGAACATCAATTCGATGTTCGGCGTCGCCTCGATGCGCTCGATCAGATAGCGCGACATGCTGGCCCCGAGCCCGCCGCCGCGGATCATCATGTGAACCTTGCGGGCGTGGCCGGACAGAAACACCGCCGCCTGGCCGGCCGAATTGCCGCCGCCCACCAGCACCACCTCCTGATCGGCGCAGAGTCGCGCCTCGACCTGCGAGGCCCAGTACCAGACGCCGCGGCCTTCGAATTTCTTGAGGTTTTCGATCTCCGGCCGTCGGTAGCGCGCACCGCTTGCCACCACGACGGCGCGTGAGCGCAACACATCACCGCATTCGAGCGAAAGCGCGAAGGTGCCGTCGTTCCCTGCGCAATCCAGCGATTTCGCGCTCATCGGAATCATGATCTCGGCGCCGAATTTTTGCGCTTGGGTGAAGGCGCGGCCGGCCAGCGCCTGGCCCGAGATGCCGGTCGGGAAGCCGAGATAATTCTCTATCCGCATGCTGGCACCGGCCTGGCCGCCGAAGGCACGTGAATCCAGCACCGCGACCGACAGCCCTTCGGACGCTGCGTAGACCGCGGTCGCCAGGCCCGCCGGCCCGCAGCCGACGATGGCAACATCATAGATCTTGTTGCCGCGCGGCCCGCCGATCATGCCAATCGCAAGCGCGAGCTGGTGCTCGCTCGGATTGCGCAGTACCCGCCCGTCCATCGCCACCACCAGCGGCCAATCCGACGGCGTGGGCGAATAGCGGGCGATGATCTCGGCCGCATCGTGATCCTTCTCGGGATCGAGCAGATGATGCGGAAAGCCGTTGCGGATCAAAAAATTCTGTACCCCCGCGACGCTGGTCGAATTGGAGGGGCCGATCAGCACGGGGCCGCCGGCCCCGGCCTGAATCAAGTTGACGCGGCGCAGGATCAACGCGCGCATGATGCGTTCGCCGAGATCGGCTTCGGCGACCAACAGCGCACGCAAGCGGTCGGGTGGAATGAGCAACGTCTCGACGTCGCCCTGGGCATGGCCGTCGACCAGCGCGGGGCGACCGGAAAGCTGCCCGACCTCGGCCAGAAATTGCCCCGGCTCCTGTTCGATCACGGGCGCGACGTGGCCGAGCCCGTCGCGCTGGGTGATCGCGACACGGCCGGACAAGACGACGAACATCCCTGACCCGCGCTTGCCGGCTTCGAACAGCAGCTCGCCATGCTTGTAGCTGCGGATCTCGCCGAACCGGCGCATCCGCTCGATTTCCGCAGGCGCGAGACTCGGAAATGTCTGCTCGTGGCGCGGGAAAACAGCCGCCCTGCGGCTCACCGCCGCGCTTGCCGTCTCCGACGCATCATCCGCCATGGCCAATCCCCTCGAACAAGCCGTGAGACCGGCTGCGATAACAGTCAGTCTTCGCGCTTGCCAACCTCCCCATGTGGGGAGGTTTCGTGGTCATTCGAGGGCGCGCTCGTCACATTACTGCGTTCGCGTGCCTGTGATTTCCGACGCTTGAGGTTTTCGCGCAGCGCGCGTTTCAACCGATCCTGCCGCAACGCCTTGTTCCGGCCTTCGCTTTTGCCCGACCGATCCGTCATCACAGAGAACTCATGCTGGCGACAGCAGTCATAACCCGACGCCCCGCCGCCGTCGACGGGATCAAAGATCGGCCAAGGCGTTACCGGGACGGAGAAAATCGGGAACCGGATCGATAGCGACTGCCCGTTTTGTGGCAGAAGCCGGTGGCGAAAACCCGCTTCCGGGGCCGATTTGGCGGCTCTCCCGTGCTTGCGCGTGAGGGGTCCTTGTGGCAAGAACCGCCGCCTGTGGCGGCTATTTGAAGCCGATTCTCTCTTACGCATGCATGCTGCCGTAGCTCAGTGGTAGAGCACTCCCTTGGTAAGGGAGAGGTCGACAGTTCAATCCTGTCCGGCAGCACCAGCCATCTCGATTTTCGCTCCACTGGCAGTCGGCTCAATCGAAGTGGGCGAGCTTGCGCGATAGCATTACGCCGAATTAAAAACTCGCGCGGGCGAATCCACGTACGTCCTAGACAGATCCGCGTACGTAAATCGCTACAGAAACGCGCAAGGGCCCCGGTGCGAGAACCGGAGCCCTTGTGATCGTGCTGAAGTCCTTAACTCAGCAATTAGTACCTGCCAGGTGCGCCCCAGTTGAACAGGTAGTTGAACCCGACTTTCACCATCTGGACATTGCGGTTGCCGGAGGTGAACGTATCGCCGGGAAGGATCAGGGCCGTGGCCGGTACGACGAAGGTCCGGTTGCCCAACCCGAGATAGTCGTATTCCAACTTCACCGTCCAATTGTTCGTGAAGGCGTATTCGAAGCCCGCGCCGAGCAGCCAGCCGCCGGTATTGTTGCCGCAGTTGGTGAGTGTGCTGAAGCTGCCGCAGGTGAGCGACACGCCCGTGTTGAGGTTGGTGATTGTCAGGCCGTTGTTGCCGACCCAGCCACCGCCGGCCTTGCCGTAGAACAGCCAGTGATCGACGGCGACGCCGAAGCGGGCAGCCAGTGTCGTGATCCAGCGATTGTTGTTGGTGACCACAATGGTTCCGGCCGGAGTGATGACCCCGTTGCCGTTGTTGTGGTTGCCGGCCCAGTCGAAGTCCCACTCGCCGCCGATGACGAAGTTGTTGACCTGGTAATTGACGCCGACCTGTCCGCCGCCGATGAATGCGCCGTTGTTGCCGCCGTTGTTGAAGTTCGTCAGCAGGATCGTGTCCGTCCAGGTGTTGCGGGACCAGGCACCGCCAATGTTGCCGCCGACGTAGAATCCGGTCCAACTGAACACAGGCAGCGGCGGCGGTGGCGGCGGGGCCTTCATCGGCATATCTGCGGCTCCGGCGACCGCCGTACCAAGCACAGAAAACGCTACGCTCGCGACTAATGTCTTAAATTTCATGGTGTCCCTCTTTAGATACGCCACCCGTGCATGAGTGGGGCCGCCGCGCTGCTGACGACGAATACAAGACCATCCTACCACGCGGGCCCCCGCTTAACTGTGACCTTTCGGCAACGGGCAAAGGAAAAGTGCCTGCGGGCCAAACCAGGCCACTGGTTTTGTGCCTCGCCGGTATCGCACCTGCGGGCGTCCGGATCGGCGTCTCTCAATCTGCCTCCTTGTCGCCGATCCCTGTCATAGCGGCTGCAGCCTCGCGTCGCTGTGATAGAGGAGAGCTGCAAGGTCTTTCGCGGGAGCGACGCGATGATGCGCAGGCTTTTCTCGATTGCGACGTGGTGCGCGCTGCTGCTGACGGCGCCGGCTGCGTCGTGCCTCGCGCGAACCGAGGCAGACGCGCCGGAGGCGGTCTGGACCGCGATCATTCCCGACGCCTTTCCAGACCATGTCTACACCTGGCGCTTCAAGCCCGACGGAAGCTATCGCGAGGACGGGCGCGATGCGGCGAAGGGCACGCCGATCCAGCCGACGCTGTCGGGGCGCTGGAGCCGCGACGGATCGCACATGCTGCTCAAGCAATCCGATCTGCCCTATGTGTTCGACGGTGTGGTGTTGGGTGGCCTCTACACAGGCACGCTCTATTTCGGCGGCAGAGTCGCGTCGCGCTTCTGCGCGGCCAAGGGCGAAGAGGCGCCGACGCGCTGCGATACGAGACCGGGGGTTGCTGCGATCGGCGTGCTTAACGGGCCTTAACGCAAGCGTGCCAAAGCGGCATGGGGACAGACGAATTTAACGCTTTCTTCAGCCTTGATTAGGATCGCGTTAAGCACAAGAAAACGTTTGCTTTCCAATGCATTGGATTGCAACCCGTTGTGGTCGGCCAGTGACAGCATTTTTTTCAAATACGCTCTAACTGCTCTGTGCATGGACGGCGCCCGCCCGCGGCGTCGATCAGGTCATGTGTTGGAGTGAAACAATGAAAAAGATTCTGCTCATCACGGTCGCGATCGCCGTCCTCGGCGCGCTGCCTGCTCGCGCCGCTGATCTGGGCCCGCGGCCCTATTACAACAGGACACCCGCCTATGTCGCGCCGGTCTACAACTGGACCGGCTTCTATATCGGCGCTCACGTCGGCGGCGCGTTCTCCAGCGACAACAATTTCTCTGGCCTTGCCATCGGCAACAATTCCAACGGCCGCGTCCTCGGCGGCTTGCAGGCCGGTTACGACTGGCAGTTCAACCCCAACTGGGTGGTCGGCGTCGAGGGCCAGTATAGCTGGCTGTCCGGCGGCGTCGCCGCGGTCTTCCCCGGCGGATTCATCTACAACAACAACCAGCGCGGGCTGGGCTCGCTGACCGGCCGCGTCGGCTACACCTGGGGCCCCGGGATGGTCTATGCGAAAGGCGGTTACGCCTATTCCGACAACAACGAGAGCGTGACGCTCGGCGGCATTCCGGTCGCGTTCGCGACCGCGGGCGATCATACGAACGGCTACACCATCGGCGCCGGCGTCGAATACGTGTTCGCGCCGAACTGGTCGGTCAAGGCGGAATATCAATATTACAATTTCGGCGACACGCATTTCGTGGCGCCCGCCGCGCTCTTTGCGACCGGCAACTTCACGACCAACGACAACGTCTTCAGGGCCGGCGTAAATTACCGGATCAACTGGGGCGGCCCGCTCGTTGGCCGCTATTGATCCCGCTTTCCGGTTCAAGTCCGAAGGGCCGGCGGAATGCCGGCCCTTCGGCTTTTTGAGTTTAAAATCGAACGAACCGGTAAGACTTTCCCGATTTTGTTAACCGCGTACCGCGATACTTCCGCCCGCAATTCATCTTCGGGTCGCGGGGGCGGAAGCATGGCGGTTCGGTGGGGTCACGGCAAAATCCCTGGCTTCTTGCGGCGGGGTTGGGGCGTGAGGGGCAGCCTGTTTGCCGCCTTTGCCGCGATCGCCGGCATGGCGATCGTCATCTCGGCCGGCGCCGGCTTCGTGCTGCGCCACCTCGGGGACACCATGGTCGACCTGTCCGGCCAGGACATTCCCCGCCTTGCCGCAAGCCTGCAATTGTCGACGCAAGCCGCGACGCTGGCGGCCCAGGGTCCTGCGGTGCTCGCCTCGCAAAACGAGGATGCGCTGAACCAACGCATCAAGAAGATGAAGGAAATCCAGGAGGTCACCCAGGAGAAGCTTGGCGAGATCATCGAACTCGGCGTCGACAAGCGGGTCATCTCCGCGCTCAGCGAAACCATCAAGAACATCCAGGAAGCGGCGCAGAGCCTGATCTCGGCCGCCCGCGAACGAGTGACGCTCGCCGCCGAGCACGACAACCAATATGACGCGCTGCGCAGCGCGCAGGCAGCTTTCGTCGCCGCCGCAAGTCCTGCGATGCTGGACGCCCAGACCCGGATCACCGCCATTCTCGGCTCGGCCAGTCTCTCCGCCGCTGACGCTATCGAGGCAGCTCAAACCGTCGACCAGCTCGGCAATGTGGTCGCGAGCGGAAATCTCGCCGCGGCCGATCTGATCGCGGCGCTGTCGGCGGGTTCGAGCGACAAGCTCGACGACATTGCAAGGGAGTACAAGTCGGCGCAGGGGCGCGTGAGGAGCAACCTCGATCTGCTGCCGAGTAACCGCGGGACCAACGCCCTGCGGGAGGCCGCGGCAAAACTGCTCGCGCTCGGCGAGGGTAAAGGCGGCGTATTCTCGCTGCGCCAGAAGGAGCTCGATGCCGAGGATTACGGCCAGACCGTGCTGGAAGAGACCCGCAAGCTCAACGTCGGTCTCGACGTCAGCGTGCAGCAGCTCGTCGACGACGTGCAGAAGGGAACCGCGGCATCGACCTTCATGACGCGCCAGCAGATTTCGTTCGCGACCACGATCATGCTGGTGATGGGAGCGGCGACCCTGATCGGTTCGGTGCTGTTCGTCTGGCGCTATGTCGGCGGCAACATCCTGCGGCGGATCGGCAGCCTGCAACGCTCGATGCAGCTTTTGTCCGACGGCGACCTCGAATCCGAGATCTATCAGAGCCACCAAAAGGACGAGGTCGCGTCGATGGCGAACGCGCTGCAGGTCTTCCGCGAGAGCATGATCGAGGCGCGCGCCCTCTCGGCCGAGCAGGACAGGGACCGCGCCGCCAAGATCGAACGCACCTCGCGCATCGAAGCGCGGATCGCCGAATTCGAGGCGACCGTACGCTGCGCGCTCGACAATCTGCAGGACGCCGCCAATTCCATGCAGAGCACGGCGCAGAGCATGTCGACCACCGCCGACCAGTCGAACGCGCTGGTGAGCACCGTCGTCTCCGCGGCTGAAGAGACCTCGGCCAATGTCCAGACCGTCTCCGTGGGCACCGAGGAACTGTCGTCGTCGATCACCGAGATCGGCCGGCAGGTTGTGAGTTCGTCCGAAATCGCGCGCAAGGCCGTCGCCGAAGCCAGCGCGACCGACGCCACCATGCAGGGGCTCGCCGACAATGCGAGTCGCATCTCGGTCGTGGTCGACCTCATCCAGGTGATCGCGTCGCAAACCAACCTGCTCGCGCTGAATGCCACCATCGAAGCGGCGCGCGCCGGCGAAGCCGGACGCGGCTTTGCCGTGGTCGCCTCCGAAGTGAAGAGCCTGGCGAACCAGACCGCAAAGGCGACCGAGGAGATTCGCTTGCAGATCGCCAACATGCAGGCCGTGACGACCTCCGCCGTCAACGCCATCAGAAATATCGGCCAGACCATCGGCGAGATCAACGACGTCACGACCGCGATCGCGGCGGCGGTCGAAGAGCAGGGCGCGGCGACGCGCGAGATCGCCCGCAACATCCAGCACGCTGCAGGCGGCACCAGCCAGGTGTCATCCAACATCGTCGGCGTCTCGACCGCTTCGGCAGATGCAGGCGTTGCGGCGAACGAGGTCTTGAAGGCATCCGCCGCGCTCCGCCGCGAGGCCGATGGGCTGCGGTCCGAAATCGACGCATTCCTGAACAACATCCGCGCTGCCTGAGACCGGACCGCGACAAGCGCGCCGGTTTGACGCAGCCGCATCGAGGGCAGGACAAAGCGCGGCAACTTGTTTCGGCGGGCTTTGACGATAAGCTCCCGCCATGCAAATCATCGTCCGGCCCGCGCGCGCCGAGGAACTACAGGCGGCGGAAGAACTCGTCGTGCGCAGCATCAACGATCTCACCGTCCGCCACGGCTTTGGCGCGATGGCGAGCCTGCGACCGGCGGACTTTCAACAATTCTCCCTGAACGACGATCCGGATGGCCTGTGGGTCGCCGAGGCCGACGGCGAATTAGCGGGCTTTGCGTTTAGCTGGATCAGCGGCAACTTCTGGTTCCTCGCAGAATTGTTCGTCTCTCCCGACCATCAAGGTCGCGGGATCGGCGATACGCTTTTGAAACGAACCTTTGAGCACGCCGCCAAGGCCGACGCCGACAACAAGGCGCTCATCACTTTCACGTTCAACACCGTTTCGCAGGGACTCTACATCCGGCGCGGCCTCTACCCCCGGCTTCCGGTCTACTTCTTCAAGGCCGAGGCGCGGTCAAGCCGCCAACGCAGCGCCGAGATCCTGGATCATGCCGAGATCGGAAACACCGATCGGGATCGGGCAAGGCTTGCGGAGTTCGACCTGAACGCGCTCGGGTTTGCACGGGACAAGCATCATGGATTCCTGTCGGGAAATGCCGGCATCACAGGCGTCTTTCTCTACGCCGGAACCGATTGCGTCGGTTATGCCTACATCGATTCCGGCGGCCACATCGGTCCGCTGGCGGTAGCGGAGCCCGGCCTGATGAGTGCGGCTTTCGCGACGGCATTCAAGCTCGCGGCGGAAACCGGGACTTCGGAGGTTTCCGCCTTTCTCCCCGGCATCAACCATGCGGCGCTGGATGCCGCGACGGCGCACGGCATGCGCATCACGTTTCCGATGGTACTCATGTCCGCTCGCGAATTCGGCGATTTCAGCCGTTACCTGCCGCGCAACCCCGGCTTCATGTGAGCGCCAGCCCCGGAACGGCGGCCGGCATGCCGTTTTTTAAGCTGGCGCTGCGCCTCCGGTGCAGCTAAGCCAATTGCATGCATTCGAAGAGCGACAAGATTCAGTCCTCGGCCGAGGCACTGCGTTATCCCTACGAAAATCACCCGGGGCCCGATCAGGTCGTCGAGTTGATGCCGGGCGTGCTCTGGGTGCGGCTGAAGCTGCCGTTCCGGCTCAATCATGTGAACATCTATCTGCTCAAGGACAGCGACGGCTGGACCGCGGTCGATTCCGGTTTCGGCAACGAAGAGACGATCGCGGCCTGGACCTCGCTGATCGAGGGTCCGCTCAAGGACATCAGGATCACGCGGTTGATCGTCACCCATTCGCATCCCGATCATGTCGGGCTCGCAGGATGGATCGTCGAACGCTTCGGCTGTCCGCTCGTGATGTCGCAGGTGGAATATCTGCAATCAGTCTATCACCAGAACCGCGGCACCGAAGAGCGGCGCAACGCGCAGCGCCTGTTCTTCCGCCGTCACGGCATGGACGAAAGCCTGACCGACAAGCTATTGGGCCGCGGTCAGGACTACCTGAAGCGCGTTTCGATCCTGCCGCCCGGCTATCGCCGCATCTCGCATGGCGACGAAATCACCATCGGCACGCGCCGCTTCAAGGTCATCACCGGCGGCGGCCACGCGCTCGACCAGGTGATGCTGTATTGCGCGGCCGACAAATTGTTCCTCTCCGCCGACCAGGTCCTGAGCAAGATTTCGCCCAATGTCAGCGTCTGGGCGGTCGAGCCCGACCAGAACTCGCTCGGCGAATATCTGGCTTCGCTCGCAAGCCTCACCACCACATTGCCCTACGACGTGCTGGTGCTGCCGGGACATGGCGTGCCGTTCTACGGGTTGAAGACGCGCATCAAACAGCTCGCCGATCATCACGAGGAACGCTGCCGGCTGATCGCCGACGCCTGCCGGGATGTTCCGCAGACTTCGAAGGAGCTGGTGCCGGTCGTGTTCCACAAGCATGCGCTTGACGCCCACCAGATGGGCTTTGCGGCCGGCGAGCTGATCGCTCATGTTAATTACATGCTGGTCGAGGGCCGCCTGACCGTCCAGGAAACCGACGGCGTGCTCCGTTTCAGGACCACCTGAAACTTCTGTTCACCACCTATTGATCCTGATCAAGTCGCGATCCGCGTTTTGAGCAATGCTGGATCGACAGGTGCGCGATTCCGCGCCCGATTCCGGCTCGACAGCAAAGCTGGAAACGCTCTAAAAAGGCCCCGACCCCATTCTGCTCCAGCCCCACTCCAGGTTTTCGATGGACTATAGCGAATTTTTCAATGCCGCCCTCGGCCAGCTCCACGACGAGCGGCGCTATCGCGTGTTCGCCGATCTCGAACGCATCGCCGGGCGGTTTCCGCATGCGGTGTGGCATTCGCCGAAGGGTCCGCGCAACGTCGTGATCTGGTGCTCCAACGATTATCTCGGCATGGGCCAGCATCCGAAGGTGGTCGGCGCCATGGTCGAGACCGCTACCCGCGTCGGCACCGGCGCCGGCGGCACCCGCAACATCGCCGGCACCAACCACCCGCTGGTACAGCTCGAGGCGGAACTCGCCGATCTGCACGGCAAGGAAGCGGCGCTGTTGTTCACCTCGGGCTATGTCTCGAACCAGACCGGCATTGCCACCATCGCAAAGCTCATTCCGAACTGCCTGATCCTGTCGGACGCGCTCAACCACAATTCGATGATCGAGGGCGTGCGGCAGGCCGGCCGCGAGCGGCAAATCTTCCGGCACAGCGACATGGCGCACCTGGAGGAACTGCTCCGCGCCGCCGGCCCCGACCGGCCGAAGCTGATCGTCTGCGAGAGCCTCTATTCGATGGACGGCGACATCGCGCCGCTCGCGCGCATCTGCGATCTCGCCGAGCGCTATGGCGCGATGACCTATGTCGACGAGGTGCACGCGGTCGGCATGTACGGCCCGCGCGGCGGCGGCATCGCCGAGCGCGACGGCGTCATGCATCGCATCGACGTCCTCGAGGGCACGCTCGCGAAAGCGTTCGGCTGCCTCGGCGGCTATATCGCGGCCAAGACCGAAATTATCGACGCCGTGCGATCCTATGCGCCGGGCTTTATTTTCACCACCGCACTGCCGCCGCCGATCTGCTCGGCTGCGACCGCTGCGATCCGCCACCTGAAGGCCTCGAACTGGGAGCGCGAGCGCCACCAGGATCGCGCCGCGCGCGTGAAAGCGATCCTGAGCGCAGCCGGCCTTCCCGTAATGTCGAGCGACACCCACATCGTGCCGCTGTTCGTCGGCGACCCCGAGAATTGCAAGCGCGCCTCCGACATGCTGCTGGAAGAGCACGGCATTTACATCCAGCCGATTAACTATCCGACGGTCGCCAAGGGCACCGAGCGGCTGCGCATTACGCCCTCGCCCTATCACGACGACGGATTGATCGACCACCTCGCCGAAGCGCTGCTGCAGGTCTGGGAGCGGCTTTCACTGCCGCTCAAGGAGCAGTCGCTGGCAGCCGAATGATCCCGCCGGCTTAGGCCTTGTTGCATCGCGCGATCCCCGTTCCCGGGGCCCGCCGGAGACATATTCCGCGCCGCGTCAGATTTAACGACGATCGCAATTCCTGAATTATTTCAAGGAAATTGCTGTCGCATCGCGGCATGACGCGTTAGATTCACCGAACGGGCGGGCACAGGGAGCAAGCAGCGATGCTGCACGACTGGAGCGTGATTGCAGCCGCCTTCGGCTACATCTCCTTCCTGTTCTTCGTGGCGAGCTATGGGGACCGCCTGTCGCCGGCGCAGCGCGGCCGCGCCAGCACGTGGATCTATCCGCTATCGCTTGCAATCTACTGTACCTCCTGGACGTTCTTCGGCTCGGTCGGCTTCGCCACCCGTACCAGCGTCGATTTTCTCGCGATCTATCTCGGCCCGGTCGTGCTGATCGGGCTCTGCACGCCGCTGCTGCGCCGGGTCATCCGGCTCGCCAAGGGCCAGAACATAACCTCGATCGCCGACTTCATCGGCGCGCGTTACGGCAAGAGCCAGGCGGTCGCGGCGACCGTGGCGATGATCGCCATCATCGGATCGGTTCCCTATATCGCACTGCAGCTCAAGGCCGTGGCCTCCTCGCTCGAAACCATCCTGAGCGAGGACCAGGCGATCTCCAAAATCCCGCTCCTCGGCGACATCGCTCTGATGGTGACGCTGACCATGGCCATCTTTGCGGTGCTGTTCGGCACGCGCCAGACCGATGCGACGGAACATCAGCACGGCCTGATGCTCGCGGTGGCAACCGAATCCATCGTGAAGCTCGTGGCTTTCCTCGCTGCGGGCGCCTTCGTCACGTTCTGGATGTTCGAGCCGCAGGAATTGATCCAGCGCGCGATGAAGACGCCCGAGGCCGTGCGCGCGATCGAGTATGTGCCCTCGATCGGCAATTTCCTCTGCATGACGGCGCTGTCGTTCTGCGCGATCATGCTGCTGCCGCGGCAGTTCCACGTCAGCGTGGTCGAGAACTCAACCGATGCCGAGGTCAGCCGCGCACGCTGGCTGTTCCCGCTGTATCTGGTCGCCATCAACCTGTTCGTGATTCCGATCGCGCTCGCCGGCCTCATCACCTTCCCGTTCGGGGCGGTCAACAGCGACATGTACGTGCTGGCGCTGCCGATCGAGGGACATGCGGAACTGTTGTCGATCGGCGTGTTCGTCGGCGGGCTGTCGGCGGCGACGGCGATGGTGATCGTCGAATGCGTGGCGCTGTCGATCATGGTCTCGAACGATATCGTCGTGCCGCTGGTGCTGCAGCGCGCACCCGAATCGCGCACGCATGGCAAGGACTTCGGCGACTTCCTCCTGAAGGTGCGGCGGGTGTCGATCTTCGCCATCATGGTGATGGCCTATTTCTACTATCGCGCACTCGGCAATACGCAGCTTGCCGCGATCGGGCTGTTGTCCTTTGCCGCGATCGCGCAGCTTGCGCCGGTCTTCTTCGGCGGATTGTTGTGGCGGCGCGCCACCGCACGCGGCGCCATCGGCGGCATGCTGGTCGGATTTGCGGTGTGGACCTACACCCTGTTCGTCCCCTCCTTCCTCGACACCTCGACCGCCGGCCTGCTGTTCCTGCAGCACGGCCCCTTCGGCATCGAGGCGCTGCGGCCGCAGGCACTGTTCGGCGCGGATTTGCCGCCGCTGCTGCACGGCGTGCTATGGTCGCTCGGACTCAATCTCCTGACCTACGTCGTATTGTCGCTGGCGCACCAGCCGTCCTCGATCGAGCGGCTGCAGGCCGACCTGTTCGTGCCGGATGCGCTGGCGCCGACGACGCCGACGTTCCGCCGCTGGCGTACCACCATCACCGTGCAGGACATTCAGAGCACGGTCGCGCAATATCTCGGTCCCGAACGGGCGCAGCTTTCCTTCGAGGCCTTCGCCAACACCCATCACACCACGCTCGATCCCGCCGCACCTGCCGATTTCGAACTGCTGCAGCATGCCGAGCATCTGATCGCCTCCTCGATCGGGGCGGCCTCCTCCCGGCTCGTGATGTCGCTGCTGCTGCGCAAGCGCACGGTCTCCGCGAAGGCCGCCTTGAAGCTGCTCGACGACTCCCACGCCGCACTGCATTTCAACCGTGAAATCCTGCAGACCGCGCTAAATCATGTCCGCCAGGGAATTGCGGTGTTCGACGTCGATCTGCAGTTGATCTGCTCGAACCGGCAGTTCGGCGAGTTGCTTCAGTTGCCATCGCATCTGGTGCAGATCGGCATCCCCTTGCAGGAAATCCTCGAATTCATGGGAACCAACACCCCGTCCGCCGCCGGCGAGGCGGCATCGATGGAGCGGCGGCTGGCTGCCTATACCACCGAGGGCGAACCCTATCTGGAGCGGCTGCCTGATCGTCACATGGTGATCGAGGTGCGCTCCAACCGGATGCCGGACGGCGGCCTGGTGATCACCTTCACCGACGTAACGCCTTCCTTCGAGGCGGCCGAGGCGCTCGAGCGCGCCAATGCGACGCTTGAGAAACGCGTGCGCGACCGCACCGAGGAGCTCACCCGCCTCAATTCGGAACTTGCGCTCGCGAAGAGCTCGGCGGAGGACGCCAACATTTCCAAGACACGGTTCCTCGCCGCGGCAAGCCACGACATTCTTCAACCGCTCAACGCCGCGCGCCTCTACGTGACGAGCCTGGTCGAGCGGCAGAACGGCGGCGACGATTCGCGCCTCGTCGAGAACATCGACGATTCACTCGAAGCGATCGAGGAGATCATCAGCGCGCTTCTGGACATTTCGCGGCTCGATGCGGGTGCCATGACGCCGTCGATTACGAGCTTCAAGATGGCCGATCTGATGCGCTCGCTGGAGATCGAATTTGTGCCGATCGCGCGCGCCAAGGGACTGACGCTCACCTTCGTGCCGTGCTCGCTGCCGGTCGAATCCGACCGCCTGCTGCTTCGGCGGCTGCTGCAGAACCTGATCTCCAACGCGATCAAATACACCCCGCAGGGCCGTGTGCTGGTCGGCTGCCGGCGTCACGGCCAGTCGCTGCAGGTTTGCGTCTACGATACGGGGGTCGGCATTCCCGTCCTGAAACGCGGCGAGATATTCAAGGAATTCCATCGACTCGAGCAGGGCGCGCGGATCGCGCGCGGCCTCGGGCTTGGCCTCTCGATCGTGGAGCGACTGGCGCGCGTGCTCCATCACGGCATCGCGCTCGACTCCAATCCCGGCGGCGGCTCGATGTTTTCTGTGACGGTGCCGACGGCGAAGGGCATCAACTATACCGCGGCGGTGACCAGCGCCACCCCACTGTCGCGCACGCCGATCTCGGGTGCGCGGATCGTTTGCATCGAGAATGATCCCGCGATCCTGGACGGCATGAAAACGCTGTTGACCGCCTGGGATGCAGAGGTGATCGCCGTCGCCGATCCCGATGCAGCGACGGAGGCGATCGAGGCCGCCGGCGGACGGGTGACGGGGCTCCTCGTCGACTATCATCTGGATCGCGGCAACGGCGTCGCCGCGATCCGGGATATTCGCCGCCGCTTCGGCGAAAACATTCCCGCGATCCTTATCACCGCCGACCGCAGCCCGCATGTCCGCGCCGCAGCGCGGGAAGAAAACATTGCGGTGCTGAACAAGCCGCTCAAGCCGGCCTCGCTGCGCGCCCTGCTTGGCCAGTGGCGCACCCAGCAGATGGTGGCGGCGGAGTAGTCGCTATGGTTCCGACGGCGTAGGTTGTCGCCATTGGGAGCCGGCGATCTTTGCCGCCGCGATCACCGCCTGCGTGCGGCTCTCGACGCCGAGCTTCTGCAGGATCGCCGACACATGGGCCTTGATGGTGGCTTCCGAGACACCAAGCTCATAGGCGATCTGCTTGTTCAGCAGACCCTCCGACAGCATCATCAGAACCCGCACCTGCTGCGGGGTCAGCGTCACCAGCCGGTCGCGCAACCGCGTCATGTCGGGGTCGACGGCCGACGACAGATCCGTATCCGGCGGCACCCAGATGTCGCCATCCATCACCTTGACGATCGCGTCGCGCAAGGTCTCGACCCCGAAACGTTTCGGAATGAATCCGGACGCGCCGAAATCCAGCGAGCGGCGAATGGTGACGCCGTCGTCGCTGGCCGACACGATCACCACCGGGATCGCCGGATATTGCGCACGCAGGTAAATCAGGCCGGAGAAGCCCGAAATGCCCGGCATGGTCAGATCGAGAAGGATCAGATCGACGTCGGAATCCTCTTCCAGGAGCGTGGTCAGATCCTCAAAAGATCCAGCCTCGTCGATCTTGGCCGAGGCCACGACACTTCCAACCGCCTGTCGCAACGCGTCACGGAACAGCGGATGATCGTCGGCAATCACAAGGTGCGAATTGGCAGCAGGCATTTATGTCTTTTGCATCGGTCGCGATGACACCGCAACGTCCCCTAAAGGGCGGTTCGGAGAATTTTCCTCTTCGACAATAGTTGGCATTTCGCATGCAAGCGCGCAATGCAGTAGGATAGCGTCGCGCTAATTTGCCGCTTTGTGCGCCGCAAAAGATGGGTGGAATGGCAGCCGCCTGATCCCGACGGGTCCGCGTGCACCATTTGGC
>Ga0310916_10000530_pt1 | contig 21325 bp, 18 predicted proteins | sample GREbulkMGLF176_FD_203444 | JGI IMG/M metagenome (GOLD analysis project Ga0310916, IMG submission 203444) | Lab enrichment of tropical soil microbial communities from Luquillo Experimental Forest, Puerto Rico - GRE.bulkMG.LF176 | ecosystem: Environmental > Terrestrial > Soil > Tropical forest >...
TCATCGACGGCATTTTGATGATCCGCGATTCCAAGAGCCCGACGCTGGTCCGCGAGATGTTGCTGGCCTATCTGCCGGAGAAACACCGACACGAGGAAGGCGAGCCGGTACCGGCCTGAGCGGCGCTGGTCAGGATCCCGGAAGCACGCGATGGCTAAGAAAAAACGCGGCGAGGCTCATTCAGGCGGCCACGGCTGGTTCGTGACCTTTGCCGATCTGATGGGGCTAATGATGAGCTTCTTCGTGATGCTCGTCGCCTTCTCGACCCAGGATCAGCAAAAGCTCAAAATTGTCGCCGGTTCGATGCGCGACGCCTTCGGCGTGCAGACCGCGCGCTATTCCGGCATCATCGAATCCGACGGCATTCCGACGCGACCGCGGCTGAAGAACACCGACCACATCCCCCCGGAAGAGGCCTCCAACACGCCGACCCCGGATCAGCAGGAGCGCAGCCGGATCAACGGCGCCAAACTCAAGATCGATCGCGAATTCGCGCTGGCGTCCGCTTCGCTTCGTCAGGCCTTGCAGGATATGCCGGAGCTGACGGAAATCTCGAAACACATCATGTTCGAGGAGACCAAGCAGGGGCTAAATCTCGAAATCGTCGACCAGGATGGTCGTTCGATGTTCGCCGACGGCTCGAAGGAGCCTTATGAGCGCACCCGGCGATTGATCGAGAAGCTTGCGATCCCGCTCAAGCAGACGCCGCTCAGAGTGTCCATCATCGGCCATACCGCGGCGGGGTTCGTGCCGACGCGCAGCGACTACGGGCCGTTCGATCTTTCCGCCGATCGCGCCAACGCCGTCCGGCAGATCCTCGAGCGCGAGGGCTTGCCGGCCTCCCACATCTTCGCTGTCTCCGGCAAAGCGGATACCCAACCCCTCTTTCCGGACGATCCCTCGTTATCTGCCAACCGGCGTGTCACCATTACCCTGATGCGTGAGGATCCCCCACTTCCGCCCGACTTGAAGCCGTAAACAATCACTACTAAATTACCTTCGCAGGTTCTTTTCTTCCAATTGGTCGTCGGGGCCGGGCTGGTTGTTTCATCTTGCCGGCGGTGCCCGCGGCACACCATCGCAATCCCAAGATTTATGCCTTTTCGCATGCCGACCCACCAAATTCGGGCTAGGCTAGATTGCAAGCGCAAGAGTATATGCCGCCTCTCTTGCGAAGGACGTAGCGAAGTACAGTTCCCATGACCACCGACGTTGCAGCGCCCGCTCCGGATACGACGGCGGCCAGCGGGCAGGGTGATGCCCATTCCACAGCGAGCTTCGGCGCACTGACACTCGGCAGCATCGGGGTCGTCTACGGCGACATCGGAACCAGCCCTCTTTATGCGTTGCGCGAGGCGGTGGTGGCCGCCAGCAACGGCTCGGAAGCCACCGTCCCGGCCGTGCTCGGCGTGCTGTCGCTGATCCTGTGGTCGCTGATTATCGTTGTGACGCTGAAATACGTCGTGTTCCTCATGCGTGCGGATAACCACGGGGAGGGCGGCACGCTGGCGTTGATGGCGCTGGCGCAGCGCGGGGTCACCAAAGCAGCTAGCGCCATCGTTCTGCTCGGGATCATCAGCGCCGCTCTGTTCTTCGGCGACGCGGTGATCACGCCTGCGTTGTCCGTGCTGTCGGCGATCGAAGGTATCAAGCTCCTCGCGCCAGCCTCCGAGCCCTATGTCGTGCCGGTCACGGTCGTGATCCTGCTTGCGCTGTTTGCCGTGCAGTCGCGCGGCACGGCCCGCGTCGCCGCGTTCTTCGGTCCGATCATGCTGATCTGGTTCCTCGTGATCGGGTTTGCATCATTTCCCGCGATTGTGAGCCAACCTGAGGTACTTTTCTCGCTCAACCCGCTCTATGCGGTCTCGTTCATGCTCCATCACGGCATTATCGGTTTCGTTACGTTGGGCGCCGTTTTTCTCGCCGTGACCGGCGCCGAAGCGCTCTATGCCGACCTCGGCCATTTCGGCAAGAAGCCGATCCAGACGGCCTGGCTGTTCATTGTGTTGCCGGCGTTGGCACTGAACTATTTGGGCCAGGGTGCGCTGGTCATCGCGGACCCCAAGGTCGTCGACAACCCGGCCTTCCTTCCGTTCTACCTGATGTTTCCGGATTGGGCGCGGGGGCCAATGGTGGTTCTTGCGGCGATCGCGACCGTGATCGCGAGCCAGGCCGTGATCACCGGCGCCTATTCGCTGACGCGCCAGGCAATCCAACTCGGACTGATGCCCCGCTTCGAGATCCGCCATACTTCGGAATCGCAATCCGGCCAGATTTTCATTCCGCGCATCAACCGGATGCTCCTGATCGCGGTGATGCTGCTGGTCCTGATGTTCAAGTCGTCGAGCGCGCTGGCCTCCGCTTATGGCATTTCCGTCACCGGGACCATGGTCGTCACAGCGACGATGGCCTTTGTCGTGGTCTGGAAAGTCTGGAGATGGTCGCCGTTTGCGGCCGCTGCGCTTATCGCACCATTCCTGTTTCTCGATCTCACGTTCCTGGCGGCGAACCTGTTGAAGGTCCTCGAGGGCGGCTGGGTGCCGCTCGCGCTCGGCACTTGGGTGATGCTCCTGATGTACACGTGGCGTCGCGGCAGCAGGCTTCTGTTCGAGAAGTCGCGCAAGCTGGAATTCCCGCTCGCTGATCTCGTGGCGATGCTGGAGAAACGGCCGCCGCAGCGGGTATCCGGCACGGCGGTGTTCCTCACCTCCGATCCCAACAGCGCGCCGACTGCGTTGATGCACAGCCTCAAGCACTACAAGGTGCTGCACGAGAAGAACGTCATTCTCACCATCGAAACCGCGTCAACGCCGCGCGTCGATCCGTCGGAGCGGGTCAAGTTGGAGCAGATGAGCCCGACCTTCACCAAGGTGGCGCTGAAATTCGGCTTCATGGAAACGCCCAACGTACCCAAGGCGCTGGCGATCGCGCGCAAGCTGGGCTGGCAGTTCGACATCATGTCGACCTCGTTCTTCCTGTCGCGGCGCGCGCTGAAGCCGGCCGCACATTCCGGTATGCCGCGCTGGCAGGATCATCTCTTCATCGCGCTCAGCCGCACGGCCAACGACGCGACCGATTACTTCCAGATTCCAAGCGGACGCGTGGTCGAGGTCGGGACACAGATCACCATTTAGGTTCGCTCGCTCGCCTAAACTGTTGCGGTGCTTGATTTTTGCCGCGCGAAGGGCGAGGTTCGGGTCAGCTTGAGGCGGCAGCCTGAAAATTTAGCATATCGGTAAGTGGTTGGAGGAAGTCCAAGTGGCGGATCACAAGGTGCATGATTTGGCGCCAGAAGAGGTGTCGAAGGGGATGGCCGACGGCCGCTATCTGCTGGTCGATGTTCGCGAGCCCAACGAAGTCGCAGCCGAAGCCTATCCGGATGGAGTCGTGGTGCCGCTGTCCACTTTCGATCCACAATCGATTCCCGATCCCAAGGGAAAACAGGTTGTGTTTGCTTGCCGCTCCGGGAAGCGTTCGGTGACGGCTTCGCTGGCGGCGCAGGCCGCGGGGCTTCCTTACGACAAGCATCTTGCCGGTGGCATCCTCGGCTGGAAGGCCGCAGGGCTTCCGACCAAGACCGGCGGCTGAAGCTTTCTCATGGCCTCCATGAACAAGGTCTTTGCGGATCTTCCTGTCACGATTTTCGAGGCGATGTCGCAAGCGGCGCGTGACAACGACGCCATCAATCTGGGACAAGGCTTTCCCGACGATCCGGGACCGGAAGATATCCGCCGCGCCGCCGCCGACGCGGTGCTGAACGGCTATAATCAATATCCTTCAATGATGGGGATACCTGAGCTACGCCAGGCGATTGCCGCCCATTACGGTCACTGGCATGGGCTTAAGCTCGATCCGATGACGGAGGTGATGGTGACTTCGGGCGGCACAGAAGCCTTGACCTCGGCGATCCTTGCCGTGGTCGAGCCTGGCGACGAAGTGATCGTGTTCCAGCCGGTCTACGATTCCTACCTGCCGATCATCCGCCAGGCCGGCGGCATTCCACGCCTGTTGCGGCTCGAGCCGCCGCACTGGCGGCTCTCGGAGGAGATGCTCAAGGGTGCCTTCAATCCCAAGACCAAGGCCGTGCTGTTCAACAATCCGCTCAACCCGGCGGCCATTGTTTATCCGCGCGAGGACCTCGAACTGCTCGCGCGATTCTGCCAGGAGTTCGACAGCATCGCCATCTGCGACGAGGTCTGGGAGCACGTCATTTTCGATGGGCGCGAACACATTCCGCTGATTGCCATTCCCGGCATGCGCGACCGCACCATCAAGGTCGGTTCGGCGGGGAAAATCTTTTCGCTGACGGGCTGGAAGATCGGCTTTGTCTGCGCGGCGCCGCCCTTGCTGCGGGTAGCCGCGAAGGTGCACCAGTTCCTCACGTTCACCACCGCGCCGAACCTCCAGGCCGCGGTCGCCTACGGGCTCTCCAAACCCGACGATTACTTCTTCGACATGCGTAACCAGTTGGCGAAGAGCCGCGACCGGCTGACCGAGGGCCTGCAGCGTATCGGCTTTCCGGTCCTGCGCTCTCAAGGTACCTATTTTCTCACCGTCGATCTGTCGCCGCTAGGCCTCAACGAAACCGACGAAGCCTTCTGCAAGCGCATCGTCCACGACTACAAGGTCGCCGCCATCCCGGTGTCGGCGTTCTACGAGCAGGACGCCGTAACCTCGGTGGTGCGCTTCTGCTTCGCCAAAAAGGATGCAACGATCGATACCGCGCTGGAGCGCTTGTCGGACGCGGTGCATCGCCGCAGAAAGGTTGGATGAGCATGCAGGCTTTGGGCCCGGTCCGTTGCATTGCGCTCGCCGCCGGCCTCGCGCTCCTGTCCGCATCCGCAAAGGCTGAAGACCGCGTCGTCAATTTCTACAACTGGTCGAACTACATGGCGCCGGACGTCCTGGAGAATTTCACCAAGGAGACTGGCATCAAGGTCGTCTACGACACATTCGATGCCAATGAGACGCTGGAAACGCGGTTGCTTGCGGGAAAATCAGGTTACGACGTCGTGGTGCCTACGGCCTACTTCCTGCAGCGCCAAATCACCGCGCATGTATTCCAGAAGCTCGACAAGTCGAAGCTGCCCAATCTCGTCAACGCGTGGCCGGTGGTGGTGCAGCGACTGGCCACCTACGATCCCGGCAACCAATATGCCGCCAACTACATGTGGGGCACGACCGGTATCGGCTACAACGTGAAAACGATGCAGAAGGTTCTGGGACCAGATGCGACGATCGACAGTTGGGACGTTGTCTTCAAGCCGGAAAACCTCGCCAAATTCAAGGACTGCGGGGTCCACATGCTGGACTCCGCCGACGACATCTTCCCGGCCGCACTCAGCTATCTCGGGCTTGATCCCAATTCGACCAAGCAGGCGGATCTGGAAAAGGCAGCCGATCTTGTCAGCAAGGTCAGGCCCTACGTCCGCAAATTCCATTCATCCGAATATCTGAGCGCGCTCGCGACCGGCGAGATCTGCCTGGTTGTCGGCTGGTCCGGTGATGTCATGCAGGCGCGCAGCCGCGCCGCGGAGGCCAAGAGCGGCATCGAGATCGGCTACACGATCCCGAAAGAGGGCGCGCAGATGTTCTTCGACAATCTTGCGATTCCCGCAGACGCCCAGCATGTCGCGGAAGCCTACGAATTGATCAACTATCTCTATCGGCCGGAGGTCGCTGCAAAGAATTCGGACTTCCTCTCCTATGCCAATGGCAATCTGGCGAGCCAGAAGCTGATCGACCCAAAAATCCTCGACGACAAGAATATCTATCCGGACCAGGCGACGCTTTCAAAGTTGTTTGTGATCACCGCACGCGATCCGGCCACCCAGCGCATCATCAACCGCCTGTGGACGCGGGTGAAGACCGGCAGGTGATTACCGCCATCTCCGGTGCAGCCACAGCCATTGCTGCGGATATTCGCGGATCCAGCCCTCGACGACCGAGGTGATCGCCTGCGTCGTGCCCTGAACGTCGATGCGGCCGTTGGCGTCTCGTACAGGCTGCACCTCTTCGGTGATTTCGCCACGGAAACGGTGGCCCGGCAGGCGGACGACGCGTACGCCATGGACCGGGCATTCGATCTGTCGCAATAACCGCGCCAGCGTCGGGTTGGCCTTGGTCTTGCGACCGAAGAAGATGACCTCGACGCCATTGGTCAGATATTGGTCGACCAGCATGCCGACATGGCGGCCTTCCTTCAGGGCTTCTGCCAGTCGCAAGGGCGCATCCCGGCCTGCGGGGATCAACTGTCCCATGTTGACCTGGCGCATTCGCTCGATGATCCGATCGGCGGACGCGATATTCGGCCGGCGGTAGAGGACTGCGGAATCGACACCATGCGCGGGGCCCGCAACCGCCGGCAATTCCCAGTTACCGAAGTGGCATGCAAAGAGCAACGCAGGCTTGTTGTCAGACTTGAGCTGAAAGAATAGTTCAACGGTGCGCTGCGGAACCTCGATGCGTCCGTTCCTGTTTGGATGCGCGGCGTCATAATCCCAGATGTGGTCGAGATGGGCGAATTCGGCGCCAACCCGGCCGAGATTGTCCCAGACGCCGGCGAGAATAGTATCAATCTCCTCACGCGACTTTTCCGGAAATGCTGCCATGAGATTGGCGCGGCCGATCTTCTGCTCGTGCAAGAGGGGTCCGATCAGGCGGGCGATGCGGCCGAACGCGTCTGCAGTCTTGTCGGGATCGAAATAGCGGGTGGCGCGGAGCATGCCGACGGTCAGCGCGCCGATCACGGCAGCACCGAGCGCCTTGGCTGCCGCGCGAATCCGGGTCTTGGTGCGAGCCAAGAGATTCATGTCGGGCTTACGACGGAGCCACCTACAGCGGCTCGCGCGTCAGAATCAGTGAGGCGTTTTGGCCGCCAAAGCCGAATGAATTCGACATGACGGCGGTGACGCGGGCGTCGCGGGCCTTGTTGCCGACGACATCGAACTGGATCGCCGGGTCAGGCATGTCGTAGTTGATCGTCGGCGGAATCCGTTGATGTTCGAGGGTGAGCAGCGAAAACACCGCTTCGACCGCGCCCGCAGCCGAGATCGTGTGGCCGACCATCGATTTGTTCGACGAGACCGGGATCTGTTTGGCGCGCTCGCCGAATACGGCGGATGTCGCGAGATACTCCATCTTGTCGTTTTCCGGCGTGGAGGTGCCATGGGCGTTGATATGGTCGATCTGCTCGGGCTCCATGCCGGCATCGGCCAGCGTCTTCCGCACGCAGCCGATGATCGGCTTGCCGTCCGGGCTTGACCGGGTCCGATGGAAAGAATCGGTCAACTCGCCACAGCCGGCGACCACGCCTAGTATAGGCGCGCCGCGGGCCACCGCGGCGTCGTAGCTCTCGAGCACCAGCGCTCCCGCACCTTCCGCCATCACGAAACCGTCACGGTTCTTTGAGAACGGCTTTGAAGCTGCCTTGGGTGGATTGTTCTGTGTCGAGAGCGCCGACAAGAGCGAAAACCGGACCAACGTCTCTATATTGACTGAACCGTCCGCTCCTATGCACAGCGCTGCATCGGCTTCGCCGCGGCGAATAGCTTCGACGCCAAGCTGGATCGATGTCGCGCCCGAAGCGCAGGCAGTCGATAGCGAGATCGGCGATCCCTTGGTGCCGAACTTCTCGGCCAAATAATCCGCAACGGAGATGAACTGGAAGCGATGGTGATAGGACCGTCGCGTCCCGTCGCTGGCGACCCTCAAAAGGTCATCATAGGTAAGGTCGCTGGTGCCCACCGCGCGACTAAGCTCCTGACGCTGCGGCCACTCCATTTCCACTGGAGCCACCGCGAGAAACAGCGGTCCGGGAAAATCGCCCTTGCTCCCGATATTGGCCTGACTGACGGCTTCCTCGGCAGCAAGCTCCCCGAGCCGCTCGGAAAGCGCGACCGACGAGAACGGTTCGACATCGACGAAGTCGATGGTTCCGGCCATGGTGGTCTTCAGCCCCTCGATGGGAAAGCGCGTGATAGTCCGGATGCCGGATTCGCCTGCAGTCAACTTCGCCCAGTTGTCGGGCTTGCCCGCACCAAGCGAGGTGACGATGCCCATGCCGGTGACGACGACAATCGGTCTTCCAAACTTATCGCGTGGTGCTGCCATATTTTCCCCACCCGTGCACAGCGCGGCGTCGCCCGCGCGCAATACCCCGCCCTGGATACCTTACCTGATTGCCTCGACCAGGGCCATGCCTTCGCCCCGCCAATGGCCGGTTGCGACCACCGCAATCTGGGTGGGCGCCCCCGACATTTCAATCTCCATGCCGGACGAATCTCCGGGCGGAAACAGGGAGCCGCGCGACAGCGACAGCGCCGCGAGCGCCAATCCCAACGGAAACTGGGTCTCCATGGTGTGACCGAATCGCGTGCTGGTGGCACGCACGGCGAAATCCCGATGTTTCGCCAGAAAAGCCCGTTCTTCCGATGTTGCAGGCTCTGCGCCGGTCGCGCCCGTGATAATGGCGCCCCCGCTCGCGATCGGGCCGAGTTGCGACCAGAGCTTGTCGAGTGTAGCGGTCAGTTCGCCCGGCTGCTTCCGCAGGCTGTGGTCAGCGACGCTAGCGGTCAGCCTGGCGAAGGGCTTCGCGCCACGCGCCTCCGCGTGCACCCTGGATTCGAGGACGAGAAAAGCTCCAGCCGAGCCAAGCGCGAATCCGGAGTGTTCTTTGCGCTCCCACACCGGTGCAAATTTGTCCCGCAGGTTGAAATTGCCGAACTCATAGAGAACCAGGAGGTCCTTGCGTTCTCCGTTGTGCGAGCCGCCGATCAGCATGATGTCGCTTTGGCCGGCGGCGATGCGCGCCAGCGCAATTCGCGTCGCATCGACTCCCGCAACCTCCTCGCCCATGAAGGTTCGCGACGTTCCGCAGACGCCGTGCACAATCGCGATGTTGCCGGCGAGGAGATTGGAGAGTTGCGCCAGGAACAAGGTCGGGCGCAAGTCGTTCATCAGCCGTTCGTTGAGGAAGCCGGGCGCCGAGTTGCCTCGCGCCTCCGCATTGAGAATGTTCGTATCCACAGAAATGTCCCGCTCGCCACCGCCGGCGGCAACGACCATATCCATCCGTCCGAGGATATCCTTGTTCCCTTTGATGCCGGCCGAATCCAGAGCCAAGCCCGCGGCATAAGTGCCAATCCGCTGCCAGGCCTCCATCTGGCGCTGATCGCCCTTCTTGGGGATTTGCGTGTCGAAATTGACGGGCGCCAGGGGATGCACGACATAGGGCGCAAACGTCTGCTCGTCTACATGGATGCGCCCTTCGTTGAGGGCATTCCAATTCGCATCCAGCCCCTCGCCCAGCGACGTGGCGAGGCCGATGCCGGTGATCCAGACTTCCCTCCGCCCCGAAGACGTCGTCTCGTTCATGGCAGAAGGGCCTGCTGCGGAAAGCCGATGCGCTTGGCCACTGCGTCCATGTGTCCGCGCAATGCGGGATTTGGAAAGGGAACGTGGCTCAGCATGATGGTGGAGTTGCAGCGGAGCTTGCCGCCGACCTTGATCCTTGCATCGATGATCGCATAGCCCGATCCTTCGTGGACAATATTCGCCTCGACAGTCAGCGTTTCGCCTGGCGCGACGAACCCGCGCATCTTGGCCTCCTTGACCGCGGCCAGAAACGGCATCCGTTCAAACTTCAGCAAGGAGAGCAATAGCCAACCCGAGGCTTGTGCCATCGATTCAATCAAGAGGACGCCGGGCATGATCGGATATCCCGGGAAGTGCCCCTCGAAGATGGTGCTCTCAGTGGGAACCTGAGCCTCGACCGTAATGGTCTTCTCTTCCATATTGAGGTCGAGAATGCGGTCGATAAGTTGGAAATACTCGAGTTTCATGAGTGGCGGTCACGCGCCCGCGGCGCCCTTGCTGGCCGCGACCAGTTCGTCGATGCGCGCACAGAGATTCTTCAGAACGAAATATTGTTCGGTGGTCGCCTTGCCGTCGTTGACTTCCTGCGTCCACTTTTCCAATGGCAGCTTGATCCCGAAGGCCTTGTCGATGGCAAATGCGATATCGAGAAAATCCAGGCTGTCGATACCGAGGTCATCGATGGCGTGGCTATCCGGCGTGATCGTGTCGCGCGGAATGTCGCAGGTTTCAGCGATGATCGTTGCGACCTGATCGAATGTTGATGACATCACTAAGCCTTTGATATTTTGGAGATATTCCAGAATCGCGCAGCGGGCTTGCACTCTGCCCGGAAAAAGAGGCCTGTTCCCGCCGCTCGGAGAGTCGTGTGCCCGTATATCGGAGCGGGGCCCGTAGTTCAATGGAGGCGGCCGCGACCGTTAGGCCCGATTTGGGACCGGCCTTTGAACGGCCTATTGGGGACCTTTACTGGGTCGAAATGCGCACGCAGTCGCGCCGACCCATCAGCACGCAGTCCTGGGTTCGGCGCAGGTCGGCGATGCTCATGGCAAGCCAGATAGCGATTGCCGTCAGCGCCACCGTGAACGCGAAAGCTGCGATGTTGGCGAGCATGCGGTGACGGAAATCGTCCGGCTCGTCGCGCGGCCGTTCATAGCGCGACAGGTCGAGTGGCTCGGGTGGGGCATCTTCTCGGGAAGGTTGTGTGGCCACATTGATGCGATGGCCGGGTCCTTGAGGTTTGCGCGGCCGAAACTGCAGCACACGGTGCTCTTCCTCCGCTGCAACAGGCCGCTGGGTCTTCACTGCTTCAGGCTCCGCGAACACTTGTCCTTTGTAGCATGCACGGCGCGCCGCACACAGAAAATGTTGTCACTTCGCCGATGCGCACAAAGATTAACCTTCGAAAGTGTCATGGAACCTGCCGTAATCGATCCGGACCCGCCCGTCATCGGTGCTGTCGACGATATCGACATAGCGGTGACCGAAAAGAATGTCGCGATGCTCATAGGGCTTGCGTGCGTGGACGGTTTGCGCCGCAATGATATCATATCCCGAGACCACCACGATGAGCGAAACCTCGGACGCTTCGAGGTCATCCGCGGTCAGCCCATGGAGCGGGCTTTGCTCATCGATCACATGGTATAGCGTCCAGCTCAGGGCCAGCGCGGGATTCTCGCTTCTGAGCAGTGGCAGTTCAAAGAATCTGCGGACCTCGTGGCCTTCCGCGGTCACGAGGTCCTTGAACATCCAGAGCCGGGCGGTGGCGTTCGCTATGATGTTGTGCCTTTCGTTGGCAAGACGGACCATCAGGGTTGGCACGCTCTCATACGTCGATATCACCGGATGATTGGCAAACAGCAGGCGAGCGCTTGGCCGGGAAAAGCGAGCGAATATCAGCCCGGTCATCAGCGACATCGAGAAAATCCCGGTGAACAGCTCGATGGTTGCGATGAAATGACCGTAATGGGTTTGCGGATGCAGATCGCCGTAGCCGGCGGTCGAGAGCGTCTCGATGCTGAAATAGAAGTAATCGATATAGTCTCCGCTTTTGACATTGGCGACCGGCTGATCGCCGATGAAATAGAGCAGGGCAAACACCGCATTGAAACCGAGAAACACGAGTGCCGCGCCCAGGATGAAGGCGGGCCAGGAAGCTGTCATGCAGCGGTGGCTGATGTCCGCCCAGAAACTGAGTTGCGATCCTTCAGCGATGATCTCGCGGCCGCCAAGTCGGACCACCCGCGCCTTCGGTGTCCGTTCGGTTGGGGCTCTCAGCATCTTTACGGATTCCTTTGTTTCGCCAGATTCCCTCTCGGCGCAGAAGCATTTGAACGCCTGTGCCGCCATGCCATAGTCGCACGTATTTCAGGGAATAATTGGCAGGCCGACACGGGAGTTTCAAGTTATGACCAATACGCGCGAGCCGAAAGTCCAGCCGATCCCGATTCTCACGTTGCGCCCGACGCAGATGACCGTCGGAATGCGCGAGGTCGAGGACAAGCGAAAGCGTTTTCGCGAGGAGCAATCGAAGAAGCAGCGGGAGATGATCGGCAAGCACATGATCCCCGTGGTGGTGGGACCGGACGAACGCCTTTACGTCGTCGACCATCACCATCTTGCGCGCGCGCTTCACGACGAAGGCGTCAAGGACATCCTGGTCGCTGTGATCGGCGATCTCAGGATGGTCGATCGCGATGCGTTCTGGGGCGTTATGGACAACAAGCGCTGGGTCTATCCTTATGATGCCAAGGGCGAACGGCGGCCTTTCAAGGATCTTCCGAAATCGGTGAAGGATCTCAAAGACGATCCGTTCCGCAGCCTGGCCGGTGAGTTGCGGCGCGCTGGCGGCTTCGCCAAGGAAACCACGCCGTTCAGCGAATTCTTGTGGGCGGATTTTCTGCGCCGCAAGATGCAGCGCAAGCTTGCGGAGGATCAATTCGCAAAGGCGCTCGAGAAGGCGCTGATGCTCGCCAAGAGCAAGGAGGCGGTCTATCTGCCGGGCTGGTGCGGTCCCTCGCCGGACGATTGAGACAAGACCGCTTGCATCATCGCAAGGAATTTTGCCTTTGCAGCTTCGATCGAGGCGTCCTTGACGGGGCCATATCCCCGGATGTCCAAGGGCAGGGACGCGATCGCGCCAAGGCGATCGATGGGCCTCGTGGTCAGCAGCGGTAAGAGTGCATCAATCAGCGCCTCATACCAGGTAATAAGACTGCGCTCCATTTTTCGCTCGCGCGTGTAGCCGAAGAAATCGAAAGGCGTGCCGCGCAGGACGCGGAGTCGTGTCAGCAGTCGAAAAGCCGGTTCGATCCAGGCACCAAATTGCCGCTTCGACGGTCGGCCGCGCGCATCTCGCCCAGAGGGGAGAAGGGGCGGTGCCAGATGATATCGAATGGTGAAGTCGCCCTCGAACTCCTGGCGCAGCTTGTCGCGAAAGGCCGAATCGAGATGAAGTCGTGCCACCTCATACTCGTCCTTATAGGCCATGAGCTTGAACAAGGAGATGGCGACGGCTGTGGTGAAAACCTCCGAGCCCGGGTGCGCGGTGCTTTCCGCCGCGCGCACCTCATTGATCTTCGCGAGATAGCGGGCGGCATAGGACGCATTCTGATAGTCCGTCAGGAATGCGACACGCTTGGCGATCTTGTCATCCAGCGCTTCCTTCTTGCTGTCCTTCTCTTCAAGAGATGCTGCGAAGCTCGTATCCGCCGCGATCAGCCGGCCGCTCGCGAACGCCCGCTTGTTGTCCTCAATAGCGACGCCGTTGAGTTCGATCGCGCGCATCAGCGCCTCGCACGAAACCGGCACGAGTCCTCGCTGCCAGGCAGCACCCAACATGATCATGTTGGCAAAGACGGTGTCGCCGAACAGCACGCTTGCCGCGCGATTGGCATCGAAGCTCATCAGATTGTCCGCCCCGATGACCCGCTCGATGCTTTGCCGTCGTTCATTCGTTGCAAGCCCGGCGTCGCGATTGCGGACCACGTCGCCAGTCGGCATTTCCGCCATGTTGAGAACGGCCCGCATCGATGGACCGAAGGTGGTCGACGCCCTCGACGAGGAACTGACCACAATGTCGCAGCCGATCAATGCGTCAGCCGAACCGTGATCGATGCGGACCTGATGAATGGTTTCGGGTCGTTCCGAAATCCTGACGAAGCTCAAGACCGGTCCGAACTTCTGGGCAAAGCCGGTAAAGTCCAGCACGGACGCGCCATTGCCTTGAAGATGCGCGGCCATCGCCACCAGTGTACCGATGGTGATGACGCCGGTGCCGCCGACGCCGGTCACCAGCAGGTTGAATGGTCTTTCCAGGGGTGCGCGTGACGGCACGGGAAGCCGAGCGGCAAGTGAAACGACATCGACTTGGTTCGATCCGCGCGGCTTGCGGCGCATCCCGCCCTCGATCGTCACGAAGCTTGGGCAAAAGCCGTTGAGGCAGGAGAAATCCTTGTTGCAGGTCGACAGGTTGATCCGGCGCTTGCGGCCGAACGGCGTTTCTTTGGGCTCGACGCTGAGGCAGTTCGATTCGATCGAGCAATCGCCACAGCCCTCGCAGACGAGTTCGTTGATATAGGCGAACTTTTTGGGATCGTCCGCCTGGCCGCGCTTGCGCTTGCGGCGTCGCTCGGTGGCGCATTCCTGCTCGTAGATCAGTGCGGAGACGCCCGGCACTTCACGCAACGCTCGTTGGACGGCATCGAGGCGCGTGCGAGGATCGATCGTGACGTCGTCGGGAAAATCGTGCGCGTCGAATTTCGAAGGATCATCCGAGACCAGGGCAATGCGCGCAACGCCGTTGGCACGCAGCTCATGGGCGATCCTCTGGACGCTGATCGGACCGTCCACCGGCTGGCCGCCGGTCATGGCAACCGCGTCGTTGAACAGGATCTTGTAGGTGATGTTGGCGCCAGCGGCGACTGCCTGGCGGATCGCCATCGACCCCGAATGATAATAGGTGCCTTCACCGAGATTCTGGAAAACATGCGGGCGGCCGGTGAACAGCGAGGATGCAACCCAGTTCACGCCTTCGCCGCCCATCTGGATCAGCGAGGTCGTGTCGCGATCCATCCAACTCGCCATAAAGTGACAGCCGATTCCAGCTAGCGCCTGCGACCCCGCCGGTACCTTTGTCGAGGTGTTGTGCGGACAGCCGGAGCAGAAATAAGGCGTTCGGGTGGCCCCTTCGACATTGACGATTCGACCTGGTGATGGCTGCAGGCGAGCCGCACGTTCGCCAAGGCGAAGGCCGGGAAACATCGCATCCAACCGCTGCGCGATGATCGGCGCCAAGAGGCGCGGCGACAGCTCCCCGATCCAGGGCACCAGCGGATAATTGTTCTCGTCGGTCTTGCCGACCATGCGCTCCGGCTTGTGGCCGGGATAGTCGTAGAAATACTCCTTGAACTGGCTCTCGATGATGCCGCGCTTCTCCTCGATCACAAGGATCTCGCTTTTTTCGCGAACAAATTCCAGCGCGTCATGATGGGCGAGCGGCCACACCATGCCGACCTTGTAAATGTCTATCCCGAGGCGGCGGCATTCCGCTTCGGTGAGGCCGAGCAGCTCGAGCGCCTCCATCACGTCGAGATGGCTCTTGCCGGTCGTGACGATGCCATAGGTCGCGTCGGGGATGTCGTAGATTCTGCGGTCGATCGGGTTTGCCGCGGCAAAAGCCAGCACTGCGTTCTTCTTGAACTCCAGCCGCTGCTCGATCTGCGGACCGGGAAGATCCGGCCAGCGATAGTACAACCCGCCGGGCGGCATGTCGAAGGCGGGAATGTTGAACTTGCGGCGTGGGCGCAGCTCAACGGAAGCGCAGGACTCCACTGTTTCCGAAATCGCCTTGAAGCCGACCCACATCCCGGAAAAGCGGCTCAGCGCATAACCGTATTCGCCGAAGCTCAGATACTCGGCCACGTTTGACGGGTTGAGCGTGGGCATGAACCACGCCATGAACGCAACGTCCGACTGATGCGGCATCGAGGACGACACGCAGCCGTGATCGTCGCCTGCGACGACGAGGACGCCGCCATGCGGCGACGATCCATAAGCGTTACCATGCTTCAGCGCGTCGCCGGAGCGGTCGACGCCGGGTCCCTTGCCATACCAGAGGCCGAATACGCCTTCGACCTCGCGCTTTGGATTGGTCTCGACCTGCTGCGAGCCGAGCACTGCGGTGGCGGCAAGATCCTCGTTCACTGCGGGAAGGAATTCGATCCGACGCTCTGCAAGAAATTGCTTGGCGCGCCACAGTTCAAGGTCCACGCCGCCAAGTGGCGAGCCGCGATAGCCCGAAACGAAGCCAGCGGTTTTGAGGCCGTCGGCGCGATCGCGGTCGCGCTGGTCGAGCAGGATGCGCACCAAGGCCTGCGTGCCGGTCAGAAAAACGCGCCCGCTTTGCCTGACATAACGATCGAGCAGTGCGTAAGCGTCGAGGTTGCCCGCCGTCGCCGTTTCCATGGCCGCCCTCCATTCGGGAGATGCATGTCTGATTCAAACTATCGGCCTGATCGGGTGGCGAGGTTTTTCAATTTCATCCGAGGTCGAAGGCAATTGTGGTAGTATTATCCTTAATTGGCAGAAAAACGGATAAATCGACCAGATTTGGAGCGTCGAAAATGCTGGACGTCCAGGATCAGCGCCTGCTCGCACAACTGCAGAAGGATAGCCGGCAGAGCAATCAGCAACTTGCCGATCGCGTTGGCATGTCGGCATCAGCCTGCTGGCGCCGGGTGGATTCGCTGGAAAAGGCGGGCGTGATCACCCGCTATACGGTGCTTATCGACCGCGCGCAGGCTGGATTCGCGATGTCCGCCATCATTCATGTGTCGCTGGACCGCCACGACGAAAAGTTCGTCACGCAATTTGTCTCGCGCGTGAAGCAACGGCCCGAAGTGCTCGAATGTTTCGCGACCACTGGCGATGCGGATTATCATCTACGCGTGGTCGTCAGCGACATGACCGCCTATAACCGCTTCCTTGACGAGTTCATGTTCAAGCTTCCGGGCATCCGTCATGTCAGGACGAATGTCATCCTCAAGGAAATCAAATACGAGGTGTCCCTGCCGCTGTGAAGCCGCTATTTCGGCACGCGGCCCATGAGATAAAATTCCGGGTTCGCCCGCATGCCGGTCAAGTGCGCCATCCGGTTCGACAGCGCGAACAACGCGGCAATCGCGCCGATATCCCAGATGTCGTCGTCGGAAAACCCATGGCCCGCCAGCACCGCAAAATCGGCTTCCGAAATCAGGTGCCCTTCGAGCGCAACCTTCAGCGCAAAGTCGAGCATCGCGCGCTGACGCGGCGTGATGTCGGCCTTCCGGTAGTTGATCGCGATCTGGTCCGCAATCAGCGGGTTTTTCGCGCGAATGCGCAGGATCGCGCCATGGGCGATCACGCAATATTCGCAGTTGTTGGCGGCCGAGGTCGCGACCACGATCATCTCGCGCTCGGCCTTGGTCAGGCCGCCATCCTTCTCCATCAGCGCGTCATGGTACGCGAAAAAGGCGCGGAACTCGTCCGGCCGATAGGCGAGCGCCAGAAAGACGTTCGGGATGAAGCCGGATTTCTCCTGCACTGCGAGCAGACGCGTGCGGATGTCGTCCGGCAATTTGTCGATGGCGGGCGTGGGAAAGCGTTTTGCTGTCGGTTGGGTCATGAAAAGGTTCCGGCTCGGGCCGCACAGGCACGGCCTAGGCAGAACCTTAGTCGATGACGCTGTCCGTGCAAGGCGCACTGGCGCCTTGCTGGAATGCTTGGGAACGTCAGCGCAGCGGCTTCTTCAACAGCGAGAAGCGGTCGGGATCGAGCCCTTGCGAGGGCTGCAGCATCGGCGCCTCGTACGAGGATAGCGTCCGTGCGGAAGGCTGGTTGACGGTGGGATCGTTGGGAACGTCGCGCTGCGAAGTGGCGCCGCGCCAGCGTTCCAGCACGGCGCTGACGAAATGGGTGTCGTGGCCGGCCGTCACCGACGGCGAGGTTGCAATCGTCGCCTCGCTGCGAGGCAGTTGATGGGTCGGTACCTCCTTGAAGCGCAGCCGGGTCGGCAGCGCCACGCCTTCGCCGAAGGCCAGCACTTCGCGCGTGCCGAGCGAGGGAACGAAGGAGAGCAGGTTGGCGGCGGCATCCGAGACCGCCGAGCGCAACAGCGCCTGGTCGCGGTCGTTGGCAAGGCGCATCGTGAACAGCGTGTTGCATTGGGAGATGATGGTCGCGTCGAGCTCGGCGGGCCGCTGGGTGACGAGGCCGAGATAGACACCGTATTTGCGACCCTCCTTGGCGATGCGGGAGACCGCTTTGCGGGTCGGTCCGAAGCCGATGTTGCGATCGGCGGCGGCATAACGGTGCGCTTCCTCGCAGACGAAGAGCAGCGGCGAAACGCCGTCGCTCCATAGCCCGAAATCGAACGCCATGCGGCAGAGCACCGAGACCACGGAATCGATGACTTCAGCCGGGAAGCCGGCAAGCTGCATGACGGTCATCGGCTTGCCGTTGGCAGGCAAACGGAACAGATAGCTGATCACCTCGGCCATGGTGTCGCCGCCGACATTGGCGTTGTCGAACATGAAGGCGTAGCGCGGGTCGTTGCGCACGGTCTCGATGCGCGAAATCAGCTTGTGATAGATGATGCGCGATGAGCGGTTCTCCAGCTTGCCCATGCGCTCGTCGATCAGCGAAATCAGGTCGACCAGGCGATAGGGGACGGGCGTGTCAATGGTATAGCCGATCGCCCTGGGATCGGCGCGCTTCAGCCCCATGCGGTCGGCGTTCTGGTACTGGGTATAGAGGCCTTTCGCCAGCGGAATGACCTCCGCCAGGATGTCGAGTTCCTCAGGCACGCCGGGCCGACCGGCGAACAGCACGTCGACGATCTCTTCGAAGTTGAACAGCCAGAAGGGCAGCTTGAGGTTGCGCGGGTTAAGTACCAGCGAGCGGTCGCCGAAGCAGCGGCCATATTCATTGTGCACGTCAAGCAGGAAGATTCGCAGGTTCGGGCGTGCTTTGAGAATCTCGTTGAGCAGCAACGACACGCCGGTCGATTTACCGACACCGGTCGAACCGAGCACCGCAAAGTGCTTGGACAACATTTCTTCGATATCGACGTAGGCGATGACCGAACGATCCTGCTGCAGCGTGCCGACATCGACCTGATCGGACCCGTTCGGGGTATAGATCGTGCGCAGCTCCTGGCTCGAGATCAGCTCGACGGCATCGCCGATGGTCGGGTAGTTGGTGACGCCACGCTGGAATTTTGGACGATCACCGTTGAGAATTTCGCCCAGCAGGTCGACGCCGGCAGTGGCAATATAATTGTCCGACGTCGGCAGGTGCTCGCAGGTAACGTCGGTAATCATGGCCACGATGGTGGACGCGGCGCAGCGGAGGCTGACGAAGCGGCCGACAGTGGCACGGATTTCAGAGATCGGCGTCTGGCTCTTCGCCAAAAGCCCGACCCGGGCGAGGGATCCACGCACCGAAATCACACGTCCGAGGGATGTCACTTTGGTTCCTGGTAGTTCGCGAGTGGGGTCAGGCCCTCACTATGTCCAAGGTCTTTGGAAAAACGGTTAAGCTGGTGAAACGGGTACTGCGTCAAATCTGCGCCATTTTAGGCGGGTTGACCTCGGGCGGTCCTGAGGTTCTCGAGAAGTCCCCCAAGAATCAGGCTTTTCGCAAACATACCGGCCGATCGCGCTTAACCGTCGGTTTACCAAACTTGCGAGCAAGCCAGCGGCCGTTCGGCTAGCCGACCCTCGACTCCCTCCAGTGGCCCGATGCCGATCCACATACGGCCAAAACCGTGTTACTCGCGGGCAGAGAGATGCAAAGAGGGAAGCAGGGAGCACATGGATCGCAGCGATGTCTTGATCATCGGCGGCGGGATTGCGGGTATCACCACGGCGCTGGAGCTCCTTGATGGTGGCAAATCGGTGCTGCTGCTCGATCGCGACGAGGAATCGGCCTTTGGCGGTCTGGCGCGCGAAAGCTTTGGCGGGATGTTCTTCGTCGATTCACCCGAACAACGCCGCCAGGGCATCCGCGATTCCGCGGAACTGGCGTTTTCCGACTGGTGCAGCTTTGCCGAATTCGATCCCGGGGATGCTTTGCCAAAGGCCTGGGCCCAAGCCTATGTGTCGCGCGCGACGGCCGACGTCTATCGTTGGGTCCGCCGCTACGGCGTCAGCTTTCTTCCTGTCGTGAACTGGGTCGAGCGCGGCGAATTCCACCCGGGCAACTCCGTGCCGCGCTTTCATGTGAGCTGGGGCACGGGCAAGGGGCTCACCGAGGCTTTGATGGCTGCGCTGCGCGCTCATCCGCAGGCCGGCAGACTTACCCTTCGCTTCAACCGGCGCGTCGAGAGGCTCACCCGCCGCGGCGGCCGGGTCGACGGTGCGGCCGGCTTCGACGAGAAAAGCGGGGCGCCGTTCGAAGTGGCGGCGGAGCAGGTGGTCGTGGCAGCCGGCGGTATTAGTGGCGGCGACCTTTCGCGCGTGCGGCAGAACTGGCACCGTGATTGGGGCACGCCGCCGGCGGAGCTACTGAGCGGCTCGCACCGCTTCGCCGACGGCAAGCTTCATGACGCAACAGTGGAGGCCGGCGGCACGCTGACGCATCTCGACAGGATGTGGAACTACGCCGCAGGCGTGCATCATCCGCGCCCGCGCAAGCCGTCGCACGGTCTATCGTTGGTGCCGCCGCGCTCGGCACTATGGCTTAACTGGCGGGGCGAGCGCATCGGGCCTCAGCCTTTGGTGTCGGGTTTCGACACCAGGCGGCTGGTAACTGACATCTGCAGGCAGGAGCGGCAGTATTCGTGGCAGCTTATGAACATGCGGATCGCGCTGAAGGAGCTGGCGATCTCGGGTGCCGAGCACAATCCCTCGATTCGGGACGGGAAGCGATTGAGATTTCTACGCGACATCACATTCGGCAATCGCTGGCTGGTGAACGAGATGATCACAAACTGCCGCGATTTCGTCGCCGCCGGCTCGCTGTCGGAACTGGTCGACAACATGAACGCGTTGCAAGGCGATAAGGCGGTCGAGCTGGCGACCGTGCAAGATGCGGTCGCGCGCTATGATGCGACGATTTTGCGCGGTCCGGACCTGATGAACGATGAGCAGTTGCGCCGCATCGCAGCCTTGAGAAAATATCGGGGCGATCGGATGAGAATTTGCAAATTCCAGCCGATCAACGACCCCAAGGCATTGCCGCTGATCGCGGTTCGTGAATTTATCATCAGCCGCAAGAGCCTCGGTGGTATCAAGACCGACCTGGAGAGCCAGGTGATTGATCCAGCCGGGCAACCCATCGCGGGCCTCTATGCCGTCGGCGAGGCTGCCGGATTCGGCGGCGGCGGCATGCATGGCTTGCGCGCGCTGGAAGGCACCTTTCTCGGTGGCTGCATCCTGTCCAGCCGCATCGCCGCGGCCTCGATCGACGGCCGAACGACTTTTCTGAAGGGCTAGAGGGAGCAATATGAAGAGAACAGGGGCCTGGCTCGCGGTCTACGCGCTGGAGCAGATCGGGGCGCGCTTCACCTTCGGCATTCCGGGCGTGCATACGACGGAGCTTTACGACGCGCTGAACAGCTCCAACCGGATCACGCAGGTGCTGGTTACGCACGAAGGCGGCGCATCGTTCATGGCCGATGCGGTCGGCCGCCTGTCCGACACGATCGGCGTTCTGACGGTGGTACCGGCCGCGGGCCTCACTCATGCCGCAAGCGGCATCGGCGAAGCGTATCTGGACGGTGTGCCCATGATCGTCATCTCGGGTGGTCCGCGCACCGATACCGGACATCGCTACCAATTGCATCAGATGGACACTCACAAGTTTATGGGCGGATTGACCAAGGCGACCTTCCGCGTCACGCGTCATGACGAGGTCGTGCCCACACTGTTCAAGGCCTACACGATTGCGACCTCCGGCGAGCCTGGACCCG
>Ga0310916_10000536_pt1 | contig 21270 bp, 25 predicted proteins | sample GREbulkMGLF176_FD_203444 | JGI IMG/M metagenome (GOLD analysis project Ga0310916, IMG submission 203444) | Lab enrichment of tropical soil microbial communities from Luquillo Experimental Forest, Puerto Rico - GRE.bulkMG.LF176 | ecosystem: Environmental > Terrestrial > Soil > Tropical forest >...
TCGACATAGCCTTCGGCCAGCAGGTGCTCATACGCCAGAACCACGGACGCACGCGCGACGCCGAGCTTCGATGCCATGGCTCGCGACGACGGCAGATGCGTGCCCGGACTAAGCGCACCGGACAGCACGGCGGAGCGCACCTGCATGTAGATCTGCCGGGTGAGCGGCGTGCGGCTCACCCGATCGAGCTGCCAGGCGTAGAGGTCGGCCCATCCGCGCAATGTCATCGGGGAAAAAACGCCGAGTGGACTGCTGCAATGAGCGAAAGTGGACCGTCTTGCCGATCCATTAAAGGGCTAGGTTCTGGCCGTTCGGCGCTGGTCGCGGGTTTTGCGAGGATCGAGGTGATGACGCCGTGTGAACTGTTGGACCTGGCCTGGAGCTACCCACTATTCGAAGCCCTCTATGGGCGGCGCTCACGGCGGTTCGGTCTCGGCTTCGAGATGCCGGAGGGGCCCTTCCGCTACAGGTCCCCGCACACACCGGTCCCCCTGAGCGAGATCGAGGAAGCGCTGCTGGTCGGCGCGGGCGCCGGGTTCTCCGGACTCGCGCTCTGGGATCTGCCGACGCCGCCTCCGACGCTCTACCTTCGTCGCAGCGGCCGCACATTCCCGACGACGCGACCCGGCGGCCACACGGCGCTGTTCTTCACCAACGATGAAGGGCTCTATGTCCTCGATGCCAACGTCGCGGCGAACAAGCTCCGCGAGATCGAGACCCCGGACGAGCGCATCAAGCTCCTCGAAACCTACCGCGCGCAACGTCGGGAGCTTCACCGTGGCCGGGTCGACATTCCGCGCCGCGTACCGCCGATGAGCGGGCACGACCTGTGGGATTCGAACGGGCCCGGCTCGACGTTGTTTCTTCCGGTATGCGATGTGAGCGCGTCGCTGATCTCATTGATCGCGCAGTTCGTCGATCCCGCGCTGCGCCGCTACGCGCCTGCGGACGGCGGCATGAACATTGTCGATGACCGCCACGGCTGTCGGCCAGCCGGCACCGAGCGCTGGCTGAGGAACGGCTTCCTCGATGCCGAGCGGATGCTGCCGCTGTCGATCCTCGAGCGGCAGGCCTGCTACTACGTCTTCAGCGAGCCGGCTGCGATCTGCCAGAACATGTTCCTGGCAACCGAGGCGCTGGGCCTGGGCGGATGGAAGCACTGCGGATTTCTCTCGCTCGAAATTCTCGAGCGCATGGGCTTCCGCATCGTCGCGGCGAACGGCGCAGCGACATTCGGCAATCCGATCGGGCTCGACGGCGTATTCGAGGCAAGCTGTCCGCCCTATTACCCGACCATGGATGCGGCGGTTGACGCGGTGCTTGCACCGCCGTCACCCGGTCACAAGGAGACCGGGCCGGTGCCGCATCGTATGTCGGAGGCGAAGCATCGCGCCGGCACGGTCCGATTGAGCGCGGAGGGGCTAGCCTGCACCAAGGCGATCTGCAACTACATCCACGACACTAACGGGCGCTTTCCCGGGGGCACCGATGCGATGCATCTGATGTGGGTAATGCAGGCTCATCACATCGACACTAGCTACTATGACCGGTTCTTTGGTCCTGGCACCTATGGACCAGCGCACGCGGCACACATGGCGACCTGGCACCGGTGAGGCCGGCGCCGCTATAATTGAAGCATCATCCGGTGGCGACCCGGCTCCGCCGGGAGCAGTGGGGCCCGCTGCTGTTTTGATCGCCTGGCACGAAGTCACCTCACAAATTGGTGCTAGCAGGTCGTGACGAAGTCGGAATTTTTTCGGAGGACGAGAGCGGAGCATCGGCTACCTAGGCCGCTATCGTGTGCTGTGGGGAACTGCATTGCGCCGAAAAAATTCGAACGCTTGCCCCCAAGATTCGTCCGGTTCGGGTCAATCGCGTCGGTTCGTGCCCATAGTCGACGAGTCCGCTGAAGCCCAATGATCCGACTCTTCCGATCGCGATCGACTTGTGTGAGGAGTGCCAAAATCGGACTCCCCCGCTCTCAACGATCTCGCGACTGCCTAACGGTCTGAGGCGGGGCGGTCGGCAACGCCCGCAACGTGCCGACCCTGGGCAGCGGGCTTGTGTGGGCGGCCGCCGAGATTGAGCAACGACTATTCAGTTACAGAATGCTGGCTTGTTCGGCCGCCTTTTCGAGGGTCTCCCAACCGGTGGTGATGCCCGGCACAAAGGCCTTGCACGCCTCGCCCTCTAGAACCGCTTTGCCGGCGGGATCCCGCGCATCGATCGCGACAAAGGCCTGGGTAATCTTCTTGACCAATACCGGATCCATGTCACCGTGCGCCGTGAAACAGCAGTGACTATAACCCGGACTGGACCATATGATCCGCAAGCCGTCCGGCGCCACAGTCCCCTCTGCTTGCAGGACCTCTATGGTCCGCTGACTCACAGCACCGGCATCATATTCTTGCCGGCCGACCCGCTCTACGACATCGCGCTCGTCCCAATCGTCACTGGCCTGGCGCTCATCATAGAAGCTACAGACGGCCAAATCATGTGCCGGATCGAACCCCAGCTGTTGTAAGAAATAGTACGGTAATAACCCGGCCTGAACCGACCCTCGACTCCCAAGCGCGAGCCGCTTGCCTTTGAGATCTTGGACCGTGCTAATCCCCGAGCCCGGATGGGTGATAAAATGCGTCGTGACGTTGACATCGACGTCTCGCATCGCCACCACCTGACAGGGGTCTTGGAGACGACGTTTTATCTTCACATAGGCCAGAGGAGCATTCCACGCCAGATCGATTTCGCGTTTGACGAAGGCCTCGACCAACGCATCGTAGTCTGCATAAAGCACCCAGTCGAGCTCGATGCCATGCCGGCGAAAGTGCGCTTGCAGTCCTCGGAATACACTGATGTAGGTCGGTGATGCCGCCCCGCCAAGCCTGACCATAACGACCTCCTATTGCTACCTTGGTCTATCGAACCTCCAAATGGGCCTACGTAAGTTCCGTGTCTCTCGCGGGTATCGCCTATTCGAGTCCTCCCTCCGGAGACGTAGCGAAAGCGATGATGTTTAGGTCGCTTTAAGATGGTGTTCTGAAGCCCAGTCCATCCTTGCGACACAGCGAACCGGTGAGAGCGCCCCGCACGACAATCAGCCTTCGCAGCCGAGTGCTCCCGACCGCTCTTCTACGCCAAGTGCGGCAAGAACAGCGCTATCGCGGTGGCCTTTCAGACGCGGCGCGCGACGTAACCGTATGCGGCATTGCTTCGCGTCGCCGCGTGTAGCGATGCGGACCGCTCGGCGGCAAACTTGTCGCCACCGATTGCGGGTAGCTCGGCGCGAAGGTCGAGCTTGTACAGCCTTGCCGAATTATAGCCGAAGATCGCCGCTTTCACCGGGCCCGTGGCCGGGCCCAACGGCGCGAAGCTGTGCTTGGCCATCATGTCGGCGGGGATTTCGAGCCGGCGGAACGCTTCGATCTGCCACTGCGGCGAGCCGTACCAGACCGAGTCGGTGCCCCAGACGACGCGGTCGGATCCCATGCCCTTTATCAGGGTGCCCATCATTGCCGCGGCACAGCGGGGGTTGGCCACCGCCGAGTTGGCAAAAGCGGAGCCGATCTCGGCGTAGACATTGCTCACCCCGTATTTCTGCGGGATCCCGGCGAGATCCGAGACCCAGCGGATGTATCCGGTCTTTTCGAACTCGTCCAACTCGTCATCGGGCGGCACAAGGAAAGCCTGTTTTGCCGCGTGGTAGATGACAAAATTGAGCTGCGGCCAGTCCTTTGCCGCCTTTGGCACGTCGTCGACGGTCGCATACCTCCAGGCGTGCGCGACGGACGTCTCGTAATCCATCGGCAACAGTCCCTTGTGGATGCAAATGGTCGTGATGCCCGCTTTTACGGCCTTTTCGTAGAAGGGGTAGACGAGCTGTTCGTCATCGAGGCGCCAGGGATATTTGTTGTTCGGTGGAGCGCTCGGATCGCCGATCGTATAGCCCTTCCAGCTGTCCGGGTTGACCTCGGCGATGCAACGATCGACCTCATCTAACCAGCCGGGCTGCCCCGGCGTGAACAGGGAATGCGCGAGGAGCCGCCGCGATCCGGCGATGGCGTTGACCACTTTTCGCGCCCGAGCGATCTGGTCATTGGTAAGAAACCACAGATTACGGTCGTCAAAGGGCGCGCCGCTGAGCAGCCCGATCTTGGTATCGCTGTCGAGGAAAATCTCCTTGACGAAGTTGTCGAATTTGTAGCGCGCGATGGTCAGCCCGGCATCCCTTAGCATGTCGGGGTTCCAATGCTCCGACGCATATTTCGCAAGCCTGAGGATCCGCTCCCCCTGATAATCGTCCCGGACGAAATGCACCTGGTCGTCGAAGATGAACTGGCCCGCAAGGCTGTTGGTCCGTTCTGCCGCCGCCGCCGGCTCCGCCGCTTCGGCGCGATCGGTCACGAACAACGAGCCGAAGACATCATTCATCGCGAGAAAGGCGGCGGCCATGCCGCAACCCGTGCGCAGGAATTGCCGCCTGTCGAGGCCTAACCTTGGCGCGATCAAATCTGCGATTTCCTTTATTCGTTCTTCGACGCGGCGCTGCTGCTCTGTTTGCGGCAACGGGTTGAACTCGCCGTTCGAAACGATCTGGGTGGGCACCGGAGAGCGAAACGCAGCTTGTTCCGCGGGCTCTGTCTGCAAAAGTTCGGATTTGCTCAGCATAAGGCCCATTGAGATCCTCCCTCAGCCTATTGCCGGGATCCGGCCTTCGATCTCGCGGGCCGGGTTTCGCCGGCGGATGGCGCGCTTATAGCAACAAAACTATTCGCATGCCGGCACCCCGTCAACGAGGTGACCAGCGCAGCCGTGGGCTTGGGGACCGGAAATCATCTCGACGCCGAAATGGCGGACACAGGTTCGGTGATTTCATTGCGCGATCGGACAATCCTGATCGGCCTCCGCAACAAAGGAGATAATCATGCAAGATTCCAATAAAGCGGCCCACTCGGCTCCGCGCCGCGACCCGTGGAACAAGGGCAAGCTGACCGGTGCGAAACCTCCGCTCCGACCGAAACGCGTTTGGTGCATCCGCAGCAAATTGCAACTCGAGGGACCAGTGAATGATCTGGCTATGTCGCGAGATCTAGAGCGCAGTTCAGGATCTCAGATCGATGGCGTCCTTGTAATAGCAGAACAAGTTGACGTCTGAGCTATGAGGGGCAAAGCCGACAGACTTTGCTCCTTCTCTGCAGTTGGACACTTGCTGGAGCATCCCGGGGCGACGACCACAAAGCGTTACGCTCCTCGATCCGAATGCGCGCGTCATCGCGTTCATCGCAAAGCGCGTCGGAGCCGGGATTGGAGCGTAATGATCAACGGCGTCTAGCGGGTCGGCCTGCTCGCCGCGGCCGTTGCTGAGCCTCGCGCTTGTTGCGGATGTCGTTGATCGCCTTTGCGCGCCCCTGATCGGTCGCTATAAAATGCGCTATCTTCCGCGTGGCGAGATCGACGGTCACGAAATCGTCCGGCGCCTTGGATTCGGGTCCGTCGCTCGCTGCATGATACTCGATGCGCAACTGTGCATTGGTTACCACGATGCGCAAGTAGCCGTAATTCAAATCGTCGTAGTTCTCAAATACCACTTGGTCGGTGTTCCTTTGCGCGCCCTGAATAATCTGCGGCGTGCGTATCGGCGGGTCTCCCTTGCGCGTCAGGCGCTGCACATTGTGACCACCGTTTCCGCATGAGACGTAGGGGATCTGTGTACCGTCCGAGCGGGTGCGAGTGAAGCGCTGGTAATTGTGGACGTGACCAGCGAGCACCGCATGCGGCCAGACGCCCGCCTGTTTGCAAACCTCATCGATATCAGCAAGCATCTCCACGCTCCAGCCATGGCGTGAGCCTCCATGGCTGGCCGTGTAAGGCGGATGATGATGCGCGATGATCAGAGCGCCGTTGTATTGTTCTGCCTTGACCCGTGCGAGCGCGGCCTCAAGGAACCTGATCTGCGAGTCGCCGATGTTTTGATCTGCGATCACCCCCGGATCTTCCAGCATGTTGGTGTATAGCGCGAGGATGCGCACGAACGGCGCGTCGAAGGTGTAGAAGACGCCTGGCTGGATCTGCGCGGTGCGTGACAGGCCGCCGGCATCGGGTGTCACAAGGAAACCCTCGGCGCAAAAGTTTCTGAGGAATGCTTCGAGACTGGCGACGTGGGCATTTGGTGCCACCATCCCATCGTGATTACCCGCGACCGCCAAAATCGGAGCGGGGTAATCGCGATAGGGCTCGTAAAACTGATCGTAATAATACTGCGCTTCACCGAAACTGTAAACAATGTCACCGAGCAGCAGGTGGAATTGTGGCTTTTCCTTTGGGTCAGCTTCGTTAAAGTCACTTACCAGCTTGTCTGTCACTTCGTTCTGCTTCTCGGGCCCGCGCGTGCTGCCGCAATCACCGGTGGCGTGAAACACGATTTGGCGGTTCCCGGTGATCGTCTGGATCGCATTACTGTTGCCGCCTAGCACCTGCTCAAGAGTGAGCCGTGGTTCGACGCCACCACGTGGTGCCGGAAACGGCAGCGAGTGGATCAGATGCTCGCGATTGAGTTCGTCGATCTGCTTGTAGATCGGATCGTCCGAAGGATGCCTGACGCGGAAGGTGGTAGGATCTTCGGTCGGCTCGGGCTGAGCAAAGACTGGGCGGCCGATGTCTCGCGGCGTTCCCCCGGGGCCGTTGGTCGGTGGCCGCGCTCCCCTCCCGCGCCGCGGATTTGGTATCTGATTGCGTGCCATGGGTCCTCCTTAGAAGCCATTGCTCTGGGGTCACGATCGTCACGTTTCGTTGAAAAGCCGAACATACCCGATATTGACGCCGAATGTGTGGACCGCCTCACACCGTGGGCAGTTTTTAGCGGACATACTTCGGACGGCGGGCGTTATCTGGGAGGAGGCGCCGCTCCAGCTTCGTCGGTAAAACAGATCGGCAGTTCGAATTTCAGTCCCTCTGCCAGCGGGTCCGTCTCTCTCAGGGAGTTCGTCAGACCAACGGACCCGTCACGGTCGAAGGCGATTGTGCTGGATTTGCGCGACAGCGTCCGCTTCACTCCAGCAAGGCGACCAATTCGTCAGCTCTAGCAGTCGTCTCTTCGGTGCCACGATCAGACATCCCGACAGACTCTCCTGCAAAGTGGCAGCAACATCAAAACCGCGATAACTCTTAGTCGGTACTTGCTGATCAGGTCCGTCCGCGCTAGCAGCAGCGGCGGCACCCTGAGGCGAAGCGCCTTGGCGCTCCCCGGATTGATGGCCAGCTCGAATCGGGTCGGCTGCTCACCTGCTCGACCGACCTATCGCTCGGGCTGCACCTTAAGAATACGACCGACCGTAGGTCACCATATCCGCACCGTTAGGCTCAGCACGCGGGCTTGTACGAGGTTCGGTGCGACGGAAAGGCCGGGTAACCGATGTTGGAGCCCGAGTCCCGTAAGGCGCAAACGAATGGTTCTTAGGTGCTGATCGGCGACCGAGCGCCCTTAGATGGCGGGGTCGGAGATTGGACCGCGATCGTTCAGCGACCGCACCTCGAATGCACGGAGCTGTACCCCAGCAGCTTCCGGGCAGCTGGCATCATCCGGTGGTCTCGCCCACGTCCTGATCGGCGTCGGGATTCGCCCACTTCCCGATCGCTGACGAAACCTAAACTTCAGGGAGCTCAGGTCAGTTCTTTCGTCAACGCGAACAAACCCGCAGCCAATCGAAGCGCGCTTGCCCCGTCGCGCGCCGGCAGCCCCTGCATTTCCACCTCGTCCGAAATGAATAGCAGCGTGTCGATTACTTCTTGATAGGTTCGCCTCACAATAGCGAGCGTCTCTTCTCTGCTTAACGGTTCCGCCATGGCTGTTCAGCTAAATCCGCAACTGTTTTTGGATGTCTGAAAAAAAAGCGCCTTTGCGGGCGTCTACCAAACTGGGCGATGTTCCTTGCGTCTTCCATTTCTTCCCGACTTGAGACTGTAGCTCGCAGGCTACGATCCGCGAGCCGTCTCTGAAGCCGCCGGTCCATTCGACGATCCGATACTTCTCCACCATCCTCATCGTCTTGCTTTGCCGTCAGACATCTATAGCAGGCACGGCAAAGTTGGGATTCGGTTAATTGCGGCGTTTTGTCGTAGCTGTGCTGACCTAGGAACGGCCGGGGGTCAGCGCCGACGGATTTTCCGCAAGGATTCACAATTAACACAGCAAGCGGCTCTAATCGCGGACCGCTAACTTCCCCTATCCTGAAGTTTGTAATCCTAGCGATCCGCCGTCAGGAGCGCGTCCTAGCGAGAGCGGGATCACACCGCTAACCAATTACCTGGCTGGGCAAAGGGAACCTATGGGTGGAAGCGACCGTGCAATCTCGGATCAAAGATGATGGTGCGTCTGACACAACCGGCGAGACCGTCATCCCGCTTCTGACCGAAGAAATTGCGGTCGCGAAGCAGGTTATTGAAACGGACCGCGTCCAGGTCGCGAGAGTCACTCATGAGGGAGAGCGGTTGATCGATGAAGGACCGCTTGCGATGAGACTTGGAGCAACGCCACAGCAAGAACCACAAACTCACACTTGGATCGCAAGTGTCCGCCTTATGGGAGAAAAAAGGTGACCATGATTGATAGTGCGATCGACGATGTCGCAGGCCGGTTTGGGCTCGGCCCGAAGGCGGGTCAGCTGATGCACGAAGTCGTGCACCTGATCACGGGCTCCCCGGGCGGAGTCGGCGGGTTCATCGACAAGTTCAGATCGGCCGGCCTCGGCTCGGAGGTCGCCTCGTGGCTCGGCAGAACCGACGGAGCAACACTTGCAGGTCCTCAAGTTGAGAGGGTGCTCGGCAGTACCGCCCCTTGCGGGATCGCGAGTAGGCTCGGCCTTGGGAGCGGCGTTGTCGCAACGGCTATTGGTTATATCCTGCCGAAATTGATTGGCCAGATAACACCTGGCGGGGTCATCCCATCGGGCATCCCCGCCTCGCTCTCCAGCTTTTTGCAGACAACACCGATTCAGACCACCACGCGCCGCGTAGAGCAAGTAGCGCCGCGTGCGATCAATGTGATCCACGATGCGCCGCATCTAGGACGATGGTTGATCCCGCTGCTTGCCGGGCTAGGCGTGCTTGGCCTCTTTTGGTATCTGCTGTCAGGCAATCAGCCGGCACCAGTCGTGGCGACAGCTCCGGCTCCGACCGTCCCACCGCCAGCCCCGATACCATCGGTGCCCGCTCATCTCGCGCTGACCAATGACGACGGCATCATCACTTATTCCGGGGTGGTCCACGACGAATCGACGCGGACCTCGATCACGGACGCGCTCAAGGGCGTGTTCGGTGCCGATAAGGTCAAAGGCGACATCACGATCAACGCGAATGCCGGCCGGCACCCTGGCTGGTCGATCTTCGGACCGCACTGGAGCACCTCAAGACTTCCGGCGTGCAGGCGGTGTTCGACGGCAATTCGCTCAAAGTGGGCGGGTTGATCGCAGATACCGACCGCGACGGGATCATCAACTCGCTGCGGGCGATACTCCCAACCGGTCCGGTGTTTGGAGCACTCACCGACAAGGTGGCCAATTTGGTCTCCGAGGTTAGCAACAAGACGGAGACGGCGCTGGCTGCGTTGCGTCCAGGGTTCACTACCTCCGACCTGCTGACCATACTCAACCAATCGATCATCAATTTCCCGACCAACAGCGCGGAAATCCGAGCGGTCGGCAAGACGCTGCTACAACACGCCGCGGCGGCGTTTAAGCAACTGCCGTCCGGGACTGTGATCGAGATCGCCGGATACACCGACAACACCGGTGATCCGGCGGCAAACGTGCAACTATCGCAGCAACGGGCAGAGGCGGTGCGCGCGGCATTGGTCTCGGCCGGCGTCGATCCGAGCATGCTGGTAGCAAAGGGTTACGGCAGCGCGAACCCGGTCGCGACCAACGACTCGGCGGAAGGCAAATTCCGCAATCGCCGTATCGAGTACAGGGTTGTAAGGCCGGCATAGCGGCCGCGACCCGACTCGGGATGAGGCTGGCTCGCACTCGGAAACATCAAATGACCGCTTTCGAATTGCGCGAGCAGCCGTTCCCGAGTCGGGCGACCGTTTCAGCCGGCACTACTCGCCTGAACCAAGATCGATAGAAGTCGAACATGTCATATTCCGCTTACGATGAAACCCATCTTCCCGCTGCGACGCGGGTAGGATCGCGACGCACTTACAGCCGCATGTCCTGGGGCTCTGTATTGGCCGGGGCAGTCGTTGCCGGAGCGAGCATGATCCTGCTCAGCTTGCTCGGTGTAGCGTTTGGTGCCTGCGGACTGCGCTTCACCCAGACCACCGCCTCCGACATGGCGGGTATGGGCTCGGCGCTGGGATCTGGACGGCCATCAATTTGATTCTGTCTATGGGGTTTGGCGCGTACGTCGCTGCGCGCCTACCCGGAACGCACAGCCATCTCGATGCCGAACTGCACGGGATCACCGTCTGGGCGCTTGCCATACTGCTGATGACTGTCCTGCTTGCTCAGGCAGTCGGGCAATTCTGGGTACCGTGGTGTCGACCGCCGGCACTGCAGCGAGCGGCGCAGTCAGCAGTGCAGGCTCGCTTGCCAGCGGCGTGGCGCAGCAGATCAGTCCTCAGGGGCTGACGGACCAGCTGCAGCAATCATTGACCTCCAGCGGCGACCCAACGCAGATGACGCGCGCTCAGATCACGAGTGAAATAGCGGCGTTGGCTGGGCGGCGCGTGGTCAATGGCAGCTTGACCGATCAGGAGCGCGACCGCCTTGCTACATTGGTAGCGGCACAGGCCGGCATCAGCAAAGAGGAGGCTGCACGGCGGGTCGCACGAATGGAGCAGGATGCCGTCGCGGCATTGGCGAGCGCGGAGCAGCAGGCGCGGAAGGCGGCTGAAGCTGCAGCGCGCGGTGCCGCCGCAGGTGCCAAAGCGCTCTTCTCGGGGTTGCTCCTCAGCCTGGCGGGCGCAATGGCGGGTGCGTGGATTGGAACCCGGCACGCATGGGTGCTGACCCCCCATGAACCGGAATACGACACGCATACCACAACTACCGTTACCCATCATACCTACGAGCCGGTGGCCGCGACCCTTTACACTGCTTATGAGCCGGTGGTCGCCTCTCCGACCAGTGTACGCGTCCACGACGAGACAACCGACAGGAGTACCCGCGTACCTCCGGGACGTAGCGTTTCCGGCGACCAAGCAGGACCTGCTGCGAGCGGCGCGAGCAAACAGCGACGACCCGATGGCGCTACGGAGGGTCGAGCAACTGCCCGATCGCAGCTATACCAGCCTTAGTGAGGTGACGTCGGCCCTTCTCGCTACAGTGTGAGACGATGTTATAGACCGGTATGCATGCGTTCGCCTTCCTCTCTCAGCCCGCGCGCTGTTTATGATCGAGCTGCCGCCACCAAACACTCGGAGGTGGGTAGCTCGCCGCAAAGCCGCGGTCGTGGCGGCGGTGTCCAGCGGCATGATCCCAGTCGAGGATGCGTGCCGGCGCTATCAGATGTCGGAAGAGGAGTTCTTCGCCTGGCGACGCGCGTTCGAGCACTATGGCCTTCTCGGTCTGCGTGCCACCTGCGTTCAGCGACGCTCTCGCTCTGCTCCCTCCCGATCGGCCGACCCGGCAGCAGGCCGCATCACGCGGACCCGCAGTGAGGATATTTCCGCAAAGATCTAAAATTAAAACCGCAAACGGCCCCAATCGCGAACCGCTTGAGTCCCCTATCGTTGCCACACTAATCCTCGCGTCCGGCGTAGCGAGTACGGCCGACGGAAGGGGATGGGATGACGTTCGACGGAACGGGCGAAGAGAACCAACGCCGGTTCGGGAGCCGCGCGTATTCCCGCGACGCCGTTGCCCGGCCGTTGCGTTAATCCGCGGCTCGGAGTTCTCGGCGCCTTGGTGCTTGGCGGATACTTGATAGCCGGTTGCCCGTCCACCTTGGTTGGGGTGGACCACGAGTCGGCGTTCTCGTCGATGACCGACCTGCTGCAGGCTGCATTCGCCGCGGCGCTTGCCCTGGCATGGGGCGTGCGTGGCGAATGGCTCGGTATGCGCCGCGCGCGGCGATCGAATCCGCTTGGTGAAGCCGCGGACGACACGCGCACGATCCCACCGCGCATCGCCTACGATTTACAGCGAGCTCCAACCTGCGAGCGAATGTACGACGAGACCCGCCTTGTGTCACATTATCTAAGGCGCGCTCAGTTTCCGGCGATGAAGCACGACCTGGTGCGACTGGCCAGAGAGCACACGGACGAGGGTGGGGCGCTGCGCAGGCTCGAATGCATTCCCGACCGCCGTTACAATAGCCTCCATGACCTGATCGACGAAATCCGGGTCGACTGATAGCGATGCCCCATTGGATCAGCGATTGGCTTGATCGGTTGCCGGCTGGACAGCTGGCACTGGTTTTTTGTGCATTTTTTGTCGCCATCACTTGGCTGGGCATCCTCCTAGTCCACCCGCTGATGCGGCGAGTGTTGCACCGAAAAGGGCCCTCCAACGAGCTGATCATTCATATCGCCGGGACCTTCGGGCTGGTTTACGCGGTGCTGCTCGGTCTGCTGACGGTCGCGACGTTCCAGAATACTAAAGATCTCCAAGACAACGTCGGCCGCGAGGCCTCCAGCCTGTCGACCATTTACCGGAGCACTGACGGCTATCCCGAACCGCTGCGCAGCGAATTGAAAGTCGAGCTGCGCGACTACACGCATTACATCATCGATAAGGACTGGCCTGCCCACCGCAGGGGAAGCGTACCGATAGGCGGCGAGCACCGGCTGCAGGTATTCCGCGCGACATTGATGTCTTACGAGCCCACGACAAAGACGCACGAGCTGCTGCACAGTGAGCTACTGCGCTATTTGGATGCCATGATGGTATCGCGCGAACAGCGGCTGGCCACGGTCACCGCGGCCATCCCACGGGTGCTGTGGTACGTGGTCGTGATTGGGGCCATCCTGATGATCACATTTCTGTGGATGCTTCACATGGACCTCGTGCCGCAGATCTTGCTGGGAGGAATCACGGCCTTCTTTCTTGGGATCATGATCTTCCTGATCTATGCGATGGACCATCCACTGCAGGGCGCGGTCAGCGTCCCGCCGGATTCGTTCAGATCGGTCTATGAGCTGGTGATGAAGTGGGACGAGCCCGCATGATCAACCGAGTCCTCCTTTCGAGGCTTCGCCGCATGCAGCCCGTCGTCGCCGCTCTGATCACGATGCTGATCGCCATCGACGCGGTCCTGCCGGCCCCTGCTCGCGCCACCGATGAGCTCTTTGCTTCCGTCGGTACCGGCGAACTGAGTGGCGTCTACTACCCCGTGGGCAAGGCTATGTGCCAGATCGTCAACCACGATCTGAGCACGCATGGCGTCCGCTGCTCGCCAGAAGCGACGCCCGGATCGGTCTATAACGTAAGCGCAATCCAGTCTAGCGAGCTGGAGTTCGGCATCATTCAGTCCGACGTGCACTTTGCGGCTTACAAAGGCGAAGGTGCCTGGGTTGGCAGATCGTTTATTGGTCTGCGATCCGTACTGTCCCTATATCCCGAGCTTGTCACCGTCATGGCCCGTGCGGATTTGCATATTCAGGATCTTGCAGGCCTGACGGGCCGGCGGATAAATGTCGGCAGCCGCGGTACCGGTACTCGGGCGACCTGGGACGCCATCGAAGGGCAACTCGGCTGGCGCGACCAGGAGCGGGGGCATCCCGTGGAGTTGAGGGCCGATGCGACCGCCTCGGCACTCTGCAGCGGGGTGATTGACGCCAGCATGCTGATCGTCGGACACCCCTCGCCGCTGGTCAAGACCCAGCTAGCCGCCTGCGCTGTTAACTTTGTCGCGATGACCGGCCCTGCCATCGACAAGCTGCTCCACTACGATCTCTACTATCAACGCGGAGTCATTCCGGCCAACCTCTATGGGATCGCCGCCGATGTGCCAACCTTTGGTGGCCGCGCGACCCTGGTGACATCGGCTTCTGTCGATGCCCGCGTGGTCGCGGTTATCGCCAAAGCGGTACTCGCTAATCTGGCTGACTTGCGCACACTTCACCCGGCGCTCGCCAGGCTGAGACCGAGAGGTATGGTCAAGGATGGGCTGACGGCACCACTGCATCCGGGCGCCGAGCAGGTCTACAAGGAGCTCGGGCTCATCGAATAAGGCGTTGTGTTATGCCGAGTCCTCCGAGGTCGGGTTACGCCGCTTCGGATGGATCAACGGACGGGATGAGTATTTGCGGCGATGAGAGGATCTTTCGGAGGAGTTGTAGCCGCTCTTCCGACGCTCGGCATGTTGGTACCTTGCGCATTCGCCCAAGGTACCACGGGCCCTAACGTGATCATCCTGTTGCAACTAACCGGGGACGGCCAAGCGCTTGAACAGCTCGGGTCGTGCCTCGCCGCCACGCTGTCCAGCATGCCGGATGTCGAAATTGCCACTGGACCGACCGAAGGGATCCGGTTCATCGTCGACATCGTTGCTGCGAAAGACCTCCTGGCAAGTCTGGTGGTGGCAGAGACTTTCCCAACGGATCAATATCGGCTGCGGATCAAGGAAGGCGAGGACGGCGATGCCTTGTTGGCTGGTATACGCTCCTATACGCCGCTTCGGCTGCACGAGCTCGTGTCGGACCAGTCCCGTCAAGCCCTCTGCGCGAGCATCGCTGCCGAGATCGGCGACAAGGTGTTATCCAGGGAATACACCGAGCGCAATGACTGATACGTGAAGGCTACTGGAGAGGGAATTCGACCATGTTTGATGCGAAATCGTTGCTCGACACGATCCTCGGCGGCCCAGCGGCGCAACAAGCTACGGCCGCAGCGCAAAGCGCCGGGTCGACCGTGGCAGGTGTTATCTCTCAAGCCGAGGAGAGCCTGAAGGGGACTGCGGCCGGCGACGCGTTGACCAGAGCGAAGAATTTCGCGGAGCAGAACCCGGCCGCCGCAGTGGCTGCTGCGGGCGCCCTGGCTGCACTTCTTCTGGGTACGTCGACCGGGCGGAGCGTCGCGGCGGGGGCGGTCAAGCTCGGCGGGCTCGCTGGGCTGGGTGGGATCGCCTACAAGGCATACTCCAATTGGCAGCAGAGCAAGCCGCTAATGGCGGGCGTACCAGGCTTCGAACAACTGACTGCACCAGCACCGACCGGCTCCGGGTTTCACGCCGACGATCACAACCACGACACGGCTCAGCTGATCGTGCGGGCGATGGTCGCCACAGCTAGCGCGGACGGCATTATCGATCCGGCGCAACGCGCAACTCTGGTGGCGCAAATGCAGCGCGCCGGCCTTGGTTCCGAAGAGAGCGCCTTTCTCGAGGACGCCATCGCTAAGCCGATGAACGCGGATCAGATCGCCCGCAGTGTCGCCGGCAACACGCAGCTGGCCTCACAGGTCGTCGCGGCGGCGAGCCTGGTGGCTGATCCTGCGAATGCCAAGGAGGAAGAGTTTTTGTCACGTCTCGGCACCGAGCTTGGGATGTCGGATGACTTGTTGTCGCACATAAGGGCGGCAGTTTCCGGTCTTCGGGTTGGTTGAGCAAAGAAACTCACCCTGCAAATAGTGACGGGCAATAACCACTAGGCATAGAATAGGCGCGATGCAGGTCGAGCTGCTCTCGAGGCTTCTTCGCTGCCGCCGAGCCGTCGTGTTGGGTGCGCTTGCCGCCGTGACTGCTGCGGCTTGGACCTATTTGTTGCTCGGCGCCGGCATCGAGATAGGCGTGACGCACATCAGCGGCGGGCAAATGATGGCGATGCCATACGTGTGGAGCCCGCTTTATGCGGTGCTGATCTCCGTCATGTGGGTGGCGATGATGGCGGCCATGATGCTGCCGAGTGCTGCTCCGACGGTACTGTTGGTCGCCACCCTCGCGTGGGAACGCCCCGCCAGCTCTAACGTCCCGGGCACGGCGATACCGTTTGCGTCGGGCTATCTCCTCGTATGGTGCGGGTTCAGTCTTGCCGCTACCTTGCTGCAATGCAGTCTAGACGAGGCCGGACTATTGTCCGGGACGATCGCGTTCGGCAATTCGATCTTGGCCAGTACGGTACTAATCGCCGCAGGTGTCTACCAATGCACGCCGCTGAAGGACACCTGTCTTAGACATTGTCGCTCGCCCACCGAGTTTGTGATCCGTCATTGGCGACCGGGCTCGCTGGGCGCGGTCCGGACCGGGGTTCGCCACGGGCTTTTTTGCCTTGGCTGCTGCGGGATGCTAATGGCACTTCTGTTCGTTGGTGGAGTGATGAACCTCGCCTGGATTGGCGCTATCGCCCTGTTCGTGCTGTTGGAGAAGACCATGCCCTGGGGCGGCGGGATGGGCCGGCTCACCGGTGCGGTTCTCGCCCTATGGGGCCCCGCCAGTATGGTCCGGACAATTTTGGAATAAAGCTTACTCCTTGTCATTGGATCAACTGGGTTGATGCGACGGCTCGCCTCGGCGGCCTGTCACCCGAGAGCAACCAAAATCCCTCTCTCCAGCCTCGAATCGGAAGATTGGTCGCATATCGAGGTACTAGCAGGTGTTGCGAAGAGCGATTATTTCCGTGGAGTTTCGGGATGTTACGATTTGGTACAGAAAGATCACAAATTTTATAGAAATATACCAAGATTGACATACTGACGTAACCGTGCGGCCGTATTAGTTAACGTGCCGTATCTTTGGACCGCTAATCAGTGAGGCCGCTTGGCCGCACTGGCCAGTGTGGCCGGAGCCAGATGGATATAGATGTGGCTGATCCCGCTCGCAATCAGGCTGCCCAAGCAACAGCGGTAACCACAGCGGGCACCGATAGATATAACCAAAGCTTGAATTTTCCCAACTTCCCGATCGAACAAACTCGGTGCTGGGGCTCGATGTCCCTCGCTTTGGTCAATCGCACGGCGGGCGCAGCGATTTGCCAAAGCGATTGCCATCGGCTGACCTACTTTCTGACCGATTTCCGCGCCACGATGCAAGACGACGAAAGGTCAGAGTGGGAATGCGAGCTGTTGCGCGATAATTTCGTGTTTCGTCCACCAGGAACCACGCTATGGAGTAGCTTGACGGCCGGTCGATACATTCAGATCCTGCAGCGTCGCGATACCTACGACCATCTCGCGACGGAAATGGTACGCGGAGGTGTCGTCCATCTCTCGCCGAGATACGATCTCAACAACGCGCTGATCTCGCAGCTAGTGTTGACCATTGCCAATGAAATGGAGGGTGGTTTTCTCGACCATATTCTGGCGGATGCTCTAAACACGGCGCTCGCTGTGCAGATTACGTGGCTCTGCGGCGATCCGACCGCAATCTCGCTTGAGCCGTCTAACGGATTGTCGCGCGAGCGACTGAAGCGTGTGTATGACTACATCGAAACCCATCTCGATGATCGGTTGACCTTGACCGATCTCGCGAGGGTCGCATGTCTTAGCCCCTACCACTTCAGCCGCAGCTTCAAGCAGTCGGTTGGCGTGGGGCCGCAACGTTACGTCATGCACCCGCGAGTCGAGCGGGCAAAAGCTTTGATGCGCCGAACCGATCAGCCGCTGGCTCTGATCGCACAGGCAGTGGGCTTCGCTGACCAGAGCCACCTGACCTCTGTCTTTCGGCGCGAAATCGGCGTAACGCCCGGTCATTTTCGCGCCGCGCTGACCTAACGCACCCGGACAATTTCGATCCGACAAATCAACTTCACATCGAACCGCGAAAGGCTCCAATCGTAGCGCGTTTGGACGGCCTAGCGAGAGTTGGATCGCCATGAATTATAAGAAGGAATGGGTCTGATGCGACACCTTCGGTTGTCTGTCGCCTTGATTGCCGGCTATTACTGTCCGTCGGCGTCGCCAAGGCGCATAGCACCGGCACGGTCACCGCTACCTGCAAGGACGGCACGTCCTTCACGGGTGCCAAACGTTCCAGCGCCTGCCGGGTTCACGGCGGCGTGCGGTCATAGGGGTGCGGCTGAACTAATGACCATTCCGATGAATGTACCTGCTCAGCTGGTCACGTCAGCGCCCACCACAAGTCGGCGCCATTCGGTCTCCGGCCAATAACGGCCAAGTTTGGGTAATCCCGACAGTCAAGTATCTTATTTCCCGGTACTCGGGGGTCCAGCAGGACTAAGCAAGTCACCTACATGTCTCAGGCGCAGGCGCAGGGGGCCAAGCCGAATCCCGGAAAAGGCTGCGCTTCGTAAGCGCAGCCTGTGGAAAACCTGGAGCATTTAATCGCAAGTGCGTGGGACTGCTGAGGCACCGCCCCTCCGTTCTGCCTACCTTGCGAATGCTGCATCATGCTGCAATGGTGGCTTGGCGCCATGGTTGCGTGTCGGCATCTCAGCAAGGATCTGATATCAAGACCGCAAGCCGCTTCAATCGCGCGCCGCTGCATCGTTTACCAATATTGCAGCGATCACGCGACCAGCTACGATGGCCGACTTCGGTCGTCTCGAGGAACCAGAGGATCCGAAGGCGCTTCGCAGGGCTGCTGTCGATACACTGAGGGACGCGGCCCGCCAGACCGATCCGCGGGAGTTCAGTCGACTCACGCGCCATGCCCTCGCTCTGATCGAGCGGGCCCGCGCTATCGGGCACGGTCGACAGCACTCCGGTGGTGAAGCGCTCGAAGCGCAGGGCTCGCAGAAAAATGACGCGGTGAGACCGGGCTTGTGGCAAAAAATAGCAAAATGCATTGCGAGGCTGCGACGTCTTTGATTGCGGACCCGGCAGCTGAGCTACGTCCGCTCGCGGAGTTCCTGCAGTGCCTCCCGGGGATAGGCCGTCATTGCTCATGCTGGCTCTTTTTGCGATCTCGTTGATCGAGGTCATAAACGGTCAAGAGCCCGCTTTTACCACATCGAGAACTCCGGGTAACGACGCAGCGGAGCACCCGGGGCCCGGCTCGAGCTTGATGAGCCCGAGAAATCGCCCTGATCGGAAAGCCTTCGGATCAGCGACGCTGGCGACCAAAGCAGTGGCCAGCGCCGGACCGATACCAGGAATCTCCTCGAGCCGTCGGCTCGTCTCGCTGGATCGGTGCCAAGCATTGATCATACGGTCAAATTCTAGGATCCCCACGTTGAACACTCGCAGCTGAGCGCCGAGCGCGGCCAGACACTCGCGCGCAACCTCGAGCACGCGCTTGTCACTTGGATTGGCGACGACCTCGAGCAGTTCCTCGATGCCAGTGCGTCCGACCGGCGCGACGATCCCAAACTCGGCAAGATGGGCGCGAAATCGCATTAATCACCGCAATCTACTGGCGGATAAACAGGTGACGGGTGCGATGCAGCATCAGGCAGCTCTGCTGCTCGGCGGCGACCTATACGGATCTCTCGATCGCGTCGTCCGACGAGGTGAATTCGACCGGCTCGATCTCTATCAAGCAACCGGCGGAGGCGAGGAGGGCCTGGCTCGTAAGCGTCTGGAGGACTGGCCGCGGGCACGCGCGGGTGAAGAGAGCATTTGAGCGTGGTCGTCCCATTCTATCAGCTACCTGATGTCCGAAGTGGGTCAACTGAGTCCTGCGCGTTCGGAGTTCTGGCAACCGAACGACGCGAGTACATCGAAAGCTGACGTTGCCCGCTCGTTAGGGTAACCCGGTCCGGCATCCTGGTCAGCCTCACCAACCCAGGAGGATGACCATGGAGACGCAAGCGCAAGTGATGTCCTCAGAGCCGCGCAGAGAACCCTGGAACAAGGGAAAGCTCATCGGGCAGAAGCCGCCGTTGCGGCCAAAACATGTTTGGTCGATCCGTACCCGGCTACAGATGGACGGACGCACGCGTGACTTGGCAATGTTCAATCTGGCAATCGACAGCAAGCTGCGGGGCTGTGATGTCGTCGCACTTCGGGTCGAGGACGTTGCACCGATTGGGTATGCGGTCGACCGCGCGACAGTGCGGCAGAAGAAGACGGGTCGGCCCGTCAGGTTTGAGTTGACGGAGCAGACGCGGCAAGCGGTCGACGATTACATCAAAGCCGCGGGCAAGAAACCGGGCGAATTTCTCTTCAGTGGCCGTGGCGATCACGGCCACTGCATGACCACCCGGCAATATGCTCGGCTCCTCTCGAGCTGGATTGCAACGATCGGCCTGGACCCGCACTTTTTCGGCACGTATTCTCTTCGACGCACCAAAGCGACGCTCATCTACCGTCGAACCGGCAACTTACGCGCCGTGCAGCTGTTGTTGGGACATACGAAGATCGAGAGCACTGTCAGGTATCTCGGTATTGAAGTCGATGATGCCCTCGCCATAGCTGAGCAGGTTGACGTCTGAACTACAGGGGCAAAGCCGAACTGGCTTTGCCCCGCCTTCAGTTTCGCACTCGTGCCAATTACTGACATCTGGCTGACCTCCTCGGACCACCGCAGTCGAGCCCTCGCGATCATCAAGTCTGAGTGACGGCTCATGCCCCCATTGTGGTCACTGCCAAGAACCAGTCGCCGGGTCTCAGTGGGGACGACATCGAGGCCGCCAAGGCAAGGCTCGCCAATCCCGGCATCGGCGTGACCTCGGCGTCTCGCCGGCGACGCTCTATCGATACATTCCCGCCGCAGGAACCGCGAATTCCCCGAGCGTTGCAGAGTTCAGTTGAACCAAGCCGACCGCCTCGGTGTTTACGTCGGTGCGGAAATCCACGGAGATTTTTCGCCAGGGTTGCAGCTTTGAATCGTCGACAAGCGGGGTAGCCCATGAAGATTGTCGTTATCGGGGGCACCGGCCTGATCGGCTCGAAGACCGTCGCCATTTTGCGCGAAGAGGGTCACGAGGTCGTCGCCGGCTCGCCCAAAAGCGGCGTCAACACCATCACCGGCAAGGGGCTCAAAGAGGCCATGGCCGGCGCGCAGGTGGCGATCGACCTCGCCAATTCGCCGTCATTTGAAGACAAGGCGGTGCTGGAATTCTTCGAGACTTCCGGGCGCAACCTTCTCGCGGCGGAGGCCGCCGCGGGCGTCCGGCACCACGTCGCGCTATCCATCGTCGGAACCGACCGGAGCGACAATGGCTATTTCCGCGCCAAGGTCGCCCAAGAGAAACTGATCAAGACCTCCGGCATCCCCTACACCATCATCCGCGCGACCCAGTTCATGGAATTCCTCGGCGGCATAGCCGATTCAGGTACGGATGGAAACACGGTTAGGCTTTCGCCCAGCCTGTTCCAACCCATCGCGGCGGACGACGTTGCTCCTGTTGTCGCCGAGGTGGCGCTCGCCGCGCCGCGGAACGGCATCGTCGAGATTGCCGGCCCGGAACGAGCGCCTTTCAACGAACTCGTCGCC
>Ga0310916_10000553_pt1 | contig 20991 bp, 14 predicted proteins | sample GREbulkMGLF176_FD_203444 | JGI IMG/M metagenome (GOLD analysis project Ga0310916, IMG submission 203444) | Lab enrichment of tropical soil microbial communities from Luquillo Experimental Forest, Puerto Rico - GRE.bulkMG.LF176 | ecosystem: Environmental > Terrestrial > Soil > Tropical forest >...
AAACATATTGCAAGCCTTCGAATTCGATGTTCTTACCCCTGTTCTCCCAAGTACCGATGGTCGTAAAACATGAGGGTGCGTCGCGCGGCTCAGGCCAGAGGCGGTGATCCACCGGTGGCCGTGTCGCGCGCCACGGCACACCGCATAGTGGCACCGAGCAGTCTGGGGTCCCAAGATTCTCGCCATAGGTGAAGAAATGTGTGTGGGCGTCTAGATAGGTACGAGACGCTTGATTGCTCTTCGCGTATTTAATCTGCTCGTAGACAGGATCGGTGTCGATCATAATGCGGACAGGACAAGCGAGATGCTCCTCACGTAATCTTGTCGCACCGCAAAGGTTGATAAGGGCGGCAGCCTCGGTATAGAGCGACCGCATGCGGTCGTAGGACATCCCGTGACAAACATTTTCGATCGCATCCCAATAAGCCCACCGACCCTCAAATCCGTAATGCTCCATTATTCGTCTGAGATAGGCAACATTGTAGTCGCACCCCATTACGACACTATTCACCCGCGGATCGTAAGGATTGGCTCCATTATCTTCAATATACCAGGATTCATAGCCGAGTTGTTCGATTCCCAAAAGATAATGTAGCGCTTGACATGCGATACCCGCGAGCGGCATTTGGGCGGCGAAGTGGAGAACAACGATCTTTCCGCGCTTCCTCACGATCGGATCCGTGATTAGAGTGGGCTAGCCGGCTAACAACGGTCAAGGCAGTGACTAATTTCCATGGGCCTTTGCGAAAAGCCGAAAATCAGATGGTTAGGTTGGCTTCACGACGGATTCTGCGGCTGTGCCAGCTACATAGCTGTTAGCTTGGAACAGGAACAATTTGTACGAGTATTTAGAGAAAAACCCCAACCTGTGTGGGGTTGCCCACTGGTAAGCTTGCATGTTAGGCAAAAGGACAGTGATCGATGGTCGATGCGACCTCGGACGGCCCGGCGAGGATCAGCGGTCGGCGGGAGGAGATCGTGCTGATGTTCACACGGACACCAGCAATCGAATTTGGCGCGAGAAGCCGGTCGATGCGAAACGTGGTTGCTCCGCGACGGCACCGTGATCGCGAAATCCGGTGATAGTCTGCTGCGTTGCGTTAGCGGAGCTATCTGTGTGCCGGTTGTCGCGCGTTGCATGGCGCGCCGCGCTCTCGGGCGGGGGGTCGCCCCAACGATCTGATCTCGCCTTCCAGCGAGACGGCTTGTAAGCTCTGGAGAATAATCATCGTCATGACCTACGTCGTCACGGAAGCCTGCATCCGTTGCAAATACATGGATTGCGTGGAAGTCTGTCCTGTCGACTGCTTCTACGAAGGCGAGAACATGTTGGTAATTCATCCCGATGAATGCATCGATTGCGGGGTCTGTGAACCTGAATGCCCGGTTGAGGCTATCATTCCTGATAGCGAACCACCGGCCGAGCGGTGGCTAGAGCTCAACCGAGAGTACGCCGCCGCTTGGCCAAACATCACGCGTAAGAAGCCTTACCCGGCTGATGCTGATCAATGGAAGGATGTCGCGGACAAGTACGACAAGTATTTCAGTCCTAATCCGGGCGGGAGCTAGCCAAGCCTGGTACCGGGAGTGATGCCCGCGGGCCTGATGTCCGATCGTGGAGTTGGTATATCTGACCCGCTAGCCTCAAATAGGCTTTTCACGGTATTCTGACGTTGATGCAGTGACACGTCCTCGTTCCTCATTGAGGAGAGACGGTCGCTGTTGCCGGGTCCGGTGATCGGCTGACGCATCCGAGCAGTGCCACGCGGATCGATTGTGAGAGACGGATATGACTTCGGAAAAGGTTACATTTGCCACCGGTGATCTCGTCGTATATCCAACTCATGGAGTTGGCAAGATCATCGGAATTGAAACGCAGGAGATCGCTGGTCATACGCTCAATGTCTTCGTGGTGCACTTCGACAAAGACCGCATGACGCTGCGAGTACCACTAGCCAAGGCAAAGGTTTCCGGTCTGCGCCGGCTGTCAAGCCGCAAGGAGATGGATGAAGCCCTCGCCAAACTACGCGGGCGCTCACGTGCTAAACGCACCATGTGGAGCAGGCGGGCTCAGGAGTATCAGGCCAAGATCGCCTCCGGTGACCCCGGTTCGATTGCCGAGGTGGTGCGCGATCTCTATCGCAATGTGGGTCAGCCAGAGCAATCTTATAGCGAGCGGCAGATCTACCAAGCCGCGCTTGATCGTCTCGTGCGTGAGTTCGCCGCAGTCGAGCGAATTGATGAGACTACAGCGACCCAGAGGGTCGAACAGCTACTGACCGCCTGAGCCCTCAAGCGGAATGGGATCCACACCCGAGCGGGAGGTCAACGGCGCGCGGTTGGACAAAAAGTTTGTCCAGTTGAGGGGTGCCCGGCGGGTCTGGGCGATAGCTGCCATAAACGGCGCTGCACAACACCTTGCCCGATTGCACGATGTAATCGGCGACCGGTTCCAGGAGGGGGATCGGGTTGTCTATCTCGGTAATTATGTTGGATTTGGCGACGCTGTGCTCGCCACTATCGACGAGCTCCTCGATTTCCGCCGTCGAGTTCTCGCACGCCAGCGAGGTTTCGCCTGCGACGTAACCTACCTCCGCGGGGCGCAGGAGGAAATGTGGCAGAAATTACTGCAACTGCAATTCGCCCCCAACCCAACCGAGGTGCTTCAGTGGATTGTCAGGGCCGGTATGGAACCCACCGTGCGGGCTTATGGGGGAGATTTGCGGCAGGGGTTTGCCGCGGCTCGCGACGGCCCTCGGACCATCACGCGTTGGACTGGGGCACTACGCAGCGCGATGAACGATGCTCCCGGTCATACGACGCTGTTGTCGGCACTACGTCACGCAGCCTATACCGAGGAAGACGGTGTGCTGTTTATCCATGCTGCAATCGATCCTTCGCGCCCCCTAGCCGCTCAGGGAGACACGTTCTGGTGGGGACGCGATGATATTCTCGAACTTACCGCTTCGTTCGAGGGGTTCCGGCGCATCGTTCGAGGGATCGACCGCGAGCAGCGCGGCTTCGTAGAGCGGGATTTCGCCGTATCGCTCGACGGGGGCGCGGGGAGGTCCGGCCCGCTCATCGCTGCTTGCTTCGGTCCGAGCGGCGAGGCGCTCGAGTTAGTCGAGGCCTGAGCCTCTCCTGCGGTCCGGATCGAAATCAGGAAATCGACTCACGCTGAAGGCCGGCGGGTTCGTCGCCGGTTGAAAACTGACAGTGCCGCCGTCAATCGAGATTGTTCATGGGTCGTCCACAATTGCACTTACGTGAAGCCAGCTGCTTTGCGGATCCACGCTGTGAGCAGCTCGCAGGCTTGACCCTCCTGGACAAGATGCTGCCATGCGCTCGACGTCGAGTGCCGCGTGCATTTCGGCCATGCCTTTCGATTGTGGGCTTTCGAGAGGCGTGGTCAGCGGCAAGAGGCCGATCTCGAGGCGAGCGAACGCGTCTCGCGCGCAGCGTAGGGGGCGAACCGTTGTCGCAGCCGATCTCGAAGATGTACGAGCACGAGCGGCTGTCAGGGCGATCGACGGCGACCCGGCCATCACGCCCCCGCTCGCCGGCGGCATGGTGCTCGAGCAGCATTCGGTACGCCTTCATCACCCGATAGACCCGCTTAGCATTGACCGCCGCCCCGCCCTGTTGGGCGGATCGTCATAGGATCAGCGCGTGAGCCCGGCGATAGCTGCAAGTCGGCAGACCGGCGATGATCTTTGTGATCTCGGCGAGCTGTTCCGCATACGGTTGTAGCCGGCGACCCCGACCACCGGCGTGGTGCAGCGGCTGCTTGTGCTGCCAGGTTCGAGCATGCCACTGCGAGCGTATCGGAAACCGTCTTCTTAGCGTGTCGTCCAGCCGTTTTCGGCTGGCTAGATAGAGCACCTCGTGCAGGATTACGTTCCTCCAATGTCTTCTTGCCGAGCAGCCGCTGCTGATCGCAGACCTGGTGCTGCAGAGCCCCCGCCAGCAAACAGATGTTCGAGCATAATCCCCTGACGGCGCCACCAACAGTACCGACATCCCCGGCGCGCAGGTTTCCTGAACTATAGCCGCCTTCTCTGCCGCCGACCAGAACCGGCGCCGCTGAACCGACGTGATCACATCAAGCCGTCGATCGCCCGGTTATAAAAAGAGGCATATTCCTCTGATACTTAGCGACAGGGTATACCCTGTCCAGTCTTTTTACGGGGCCGCTTCAATGAGGCAAGCCGATTGTTCCGTTAGGGTTGGGGGCACCAGAGTACGCTGGATCAGCTAATAGGTCTTAACGACCCCACGCGCCTCTTTGGAGCTTGTCATCAAGGAATTCGCGCTTTGCGGATGAGGATCGCGGCGCTGCATCCAGCCGCCGATCTTCATTCCATTGAGCACACTGAGCGCAGCGACCAAAGTGTTGGTGCCATGGCATTTATAAGTCGTGCGTCATGGTTTGGCAGTGCCCGAGATAGATCGGCAAACCCGGCTGAGTGTCCGAGTACTTGGATCTAGCTTTTTTCATCGAGCGAAAGTACCACGGCATGGACCGGAGGATCGGCCTTAAGACCAACCACGTTGGCGCGCTTGCTGGCAAAGCTGGGATCGCGCAAGAATTTGAAGGGACGCATGCGATGGGGCTGCAATTGGTACGCCCTCCGGATACGTCGCACCGGGCGTAACGAAATGTCCGTCGTCTTGGCCAATGCACGGCCTGTCAAATGGGGGGCCTGGCCGTGCATCACCCACTTTAAACCCTCCACTGACCCAAACCGCAGTCTCCTTCTAGAAAATGACTCGCCAACGCATCCGTCGGGGCGTCTTTCCGGTCGATTATCGCGCCAACGACAATGCCAATCCCCAGCCGTTCGGCTGGACAAAATCCGCGTACGTCATGCTCGCCGAACTCGAATGCCTCCCGGTATTATCAGTTTGAGCCAGTGACTAGGCTTATTTCTGCATAAAGCATCTCCGAGCAATCGTTGAGATTGGTTACGACGAGCGCCCCTGCCGCACCAAGGTATCGAGCAAGCAATTCTCGTCACCCAGCACGGATCCATCCACCAGCTCCGACAACGGAGGCCGAGTCGATACGGATCGCGCCGGGACAGCCCCGGTCAAACTACCAGTTCAGTGCGCGGATCAATGAGGTGCATCTGGTTGAGATCGGCGACGAGCCGCATCAACTCACCGACGCGGCCTGCAGAGGCAGGGTTGACCCGGCCACAGACCTCCAAGCCATCGACGATGAAATAGACCATGGTCTCCATGCCCATCGGCTCGACAACATCGAGTCGCGCCTCGAAGGCGGCCGCGCCTGGCGGTACATCTCCCCGCCATTCGATAATGTGCTCTGGACGTAAGCCGAAGGTTAGCTCGCTACCGACTTGTGGGCGGTAGCGGTCCACGCGCGAAGGGGGCACTGGAAAAGAAAGCCAGTCCGAAAGCCGAACAGTAAGACCGTTACCGTTCTCGACTAAACGGCAAGGCAGCATGTTCATTGTCGGCGAGCCGATGAAGCCGGCAACAAATTGGGTTTTCGGCGTGTGATAGACCTCGTGCGGCGTGCCGATCTGGTCGATACGTCCAGCGTTCATGATGACTACCCGATCGGCTAGCGTCATGGCCTCGACCTGGTCGTGGGTAACATACACTGTCGTAGTCGTGACCTGCTGATGGATCTTTTTGATCTCGGTCCGCATCTGAACACGAAGTTTGGCATCGAGATTTGAGAGCGGCTCGTCAAACAAGAATACCTTGGGATTGCGCACGATCGCGCGACCCATGGCAACGCGCTGACGCTGCCCGCCCGAAAGCTGCTTTGGACGACGATCCAAGAGATCGGTGATGTCCAGAATACGGGCGGCGATCTGGACGCGCTCCTTGATCTCCGCTCTCGGAAATTTTTTTAACCGAAGGCCGAAGGACATATTTTCGAAAACTGTCATATGCGGGTATAGCGCGTAATTCTGGAACACCATAGCGATGTCCCGGTCCTTGGGCGGCACGTCGTTGACTAGCTGATCGCCTATGAAGATTTCCCCAGAGGTCGCTTCCTCGAGCCCCGCGATCATTCGCAAGGTGGTACTCTTGCCACACCCCGAGGGACCGACCAGCACTATGAACTCGCGATCGGGAATATCGAGATTGATCCCTCGCACTGCAGGTGTGCGGTCAAACGTCTTGACGATATTGCGAAGCGCTACTTGCGCCATCGGTTACCCTTTCGTCGCGCCGGCAGTTAGCCCGGCTATATAATAGTCCATCAGGAAGGCGTAGATGATCAGCGGCGGCGCAGCTCCAAGCAAGGCGCCAGTCATAATTTGTCCCCAAGCATACACGTCGCCCCTGATCAGGGTGGTCACGATCCCGACAGGCAGCGTAAGCTGATCGGCCGATGTGGTGAAGGCAAGCCCGTAGAGAAAGTTCGCCCACGATACCGTAAAGCAGAATATCGTAGCGGCGATGATCCCGGGCAGCGCAACAGGAATGAAGATCTTAATCAGCATCTGAATGTAGCCGGCGCCGTCGATCAGTGCGGCTTCGTCTAGCTCCTTGGGAATGCTCGCAAAATATCCAATCATAATCCAAGTGCAGAACGGAACCGTCAATGTCGGCAACAGTATAATAAGTACCCACCAATGATTAATCAATTCGACGCCTGTCTTCTCGTGAATAAAAGCGAAGGTTTTGAATAGCGGAATGAAGACCAGCGAGTCCGGGATGAGATACGCCAAGAACACGCCGGTTGCCAGCGTTGCCGATCCCCAAAACTTCATCCGCGCGAGCGAAAACGCCGCAAGCACGCTTATCACCATTGTGACGGACACAACGCACAGCGATACGACGGCTGAGTTTCTGAAGAAAACCAGATACGTCCTCTGGGTCAACAAATCGATGTAATTGGACAGGGTCGGGTGATACACCCACCAAGGGTTCGTTGCCGCCGAGATCTCTGCGCTCGATTTGAGCGAGGTGATGAACATGTAAACGGGTGGAGTGAGAAAGAAAATTACAAACAGAATCAGAAATAAATAGGACCAGTACAATGTTCCGCGCCGACCTCGGGAGATGCTGCCGTAGCGAACGGTTTGGTTGCGACTGACAACCGGTTCCGCGATTGTCGTGGTCGTCGTCATGCTTCGTTCCCACGCCGCCGAACGTTACGCAAGATCAAAAACACGGCGATCGCCAGAATCGGTGCCATGAACAATGACACCGCCGCGCCGAGTGGAATATCATTACCTGAAATCGCCAAGTTGAACGCCCATGTAGCGAAGACATGCGTCTGATCGACCGGACCGCCGTTGGTTAAAATCTTGACGATGTCGAAATTGGCAAAGGTCACGATCAACGAGAACAGCGCAGTGATCTGAATGATGTTGCGCATCATCGGAAGGTTGATGTACCAGATCTTTTGCCACCAGTTCGCGCCATCGATTGCCGCTGCCTCGTGCAACTGTTCGGGTACCGATTTCAGCGCCGCGAGATACATAATCAGGAAGAACGGCGATCCGACCCAGACATTGACAAGGATCACCGCAAAGCGCGCCCAGTACGGATTGCCGAGCCAAGCTACTTGCGGCATGCCCAGATGGGCCAAGACCCAATTGAAGGCGCTATAGGACGGGTCGAACAGCCAAAACCAGGCGAGCGTACTCATCGCCGGCGGGATGACCCAGGGGATCAGCAGCATACCGCGCCACTTGCGTTGGCCCTTGGCCGGGAGGTTGTGAACAAAGTGCGCCGCAACGAACCCGATCGCCGCCTTGAAGACGACGGCAGTGACCGCGAACAACACTGTCTGCTGAACCACCATCCAAAACGTGTTACGTTTAAATAGAAATGCAAAATTGCCGAAGCCGACGAAATGCTGCATCGACTTATTCATTAGCGCCAAACTGACCGAGTAGAACGCGGGATATACAACAAGACACGCGACGATCGTGATTAGCGGCAGCGCCATGAAGAAAGCGATCGCCGACTTGCGGCGCGCAAAGTTCTGCATGGTAAGCCGCGGACGAACAGCAGGAACGCTCACACTTCGCGCCGCCACATCGGCCACTAGCTGCTCCTTGTATTCGGTGCGGCGAACCCCGCGGCGCCGTTGACAGATGCTCGCAATTCACACATTACACAACCGCGCGAAACTCACATCAATGTGAAATTGCGGAAATGTACCGCCGAGGGAATGCAGTCCGATAATTTTTGGGTCTCCTAAGCGGGTCCATCCTCTCCACCAAGCAACTGACCAAACCGCCCATCGAAGCCACATTCTATCGTAGCAATGTAAAATTGCCTCACCTATTTTGCCCTGACTCCGGGCCGCTCGGATCAGGGCTGAAAATTCCGAAATCTTCGGCCCGTGCACACATGGACGCCAGGCATAGGGTTCGCTCATCTGTCCGATAACCGGCGCCTCTCGGTGTTGTCAATGACCTGAGGCATCTCTTGCGCGGCGTCGCGAGAGCGATCAAGGGCGGTGCGCGAGTCGTCTGTCCGATAGAGAAAAGAGGTAGTCTTCGGAACGAAATCTTTCATCCTCTTTGCCGCGCGTCGACCGGCTCGCCGACTGGGTGAACGAGCACTCGTGGCGCTTTCGACCACAGGCATTGGCCTCTCAGACCGTGGTGAGTAGTGCCCCACGCCGGTCAAAGCCGACCGGGGCTGGGGTCTGCAACGCATAGGCGCCGGTGATCAGCTCGAAAGCGTAAAAGGCGTCGGTCGGCGGAGCATTTAGAGCAGCAGCGATCGCTCTCGATCGCGTCGCCAACCTTGCGTTGGCGCCAACGTTGCAGCAAGGCCGACGAGAACGCCGCCGAGGACCGGTGTTGGCAGCACCCCGGCTGAGCCGAGATCGACGTGGCCCAAAGCCCCGGCCCAGGAATCCCAAGGCGAACCACCGTACCCGACCAGGCACGGGTCGAGCCGGATCCCGCCTATACCCGCCGCCCCACCAACACCCGCAGGAACAAGTCCCTACCGCGCATCGCAACCATGTCCCGGTGCGTTGGCTTAGGGCTGAGGCGGCGTCGGCCACCCCTGGTGATATTGCTGTTACAGTGATCTAGGGGAGTCAGTCTTCTGTAGTACAGGTAGCCGGAGAGCCCCCCGAACACTCGAGGCCGGTGCAACATTGCTCTGTGGATGTACAGGTTTCACCTTCTTCGGTACATTCCGCTGCCCCGGCCCTCGAAATTAGGCGAATGTCGAGTGGGTGAACCAATTTCACCAATTGGCTTCCAAGCAGCGAACCTGCCGCATTCGGGACAGACCCAGCGTACCTCAGCTCTTTTGCCGACGCAGATTGCGAGAGGGTAATGCAAACCACGACAGCAAGAGCAAGCGGCGAATTGCACATGTCAAGTTTCCATTTCGGGGTTTGACTGAAGATCGAGGGCAATCGCTGCACCACAACACCGATTTTCGTCCCTACCGCTCGGTGAGCTTCAGCTCGATGCGCCGATTGCGCCGATAGGCATCCTCTCCACCCCGCGGATCAATCGGCTGCTTGTCGGCGAACCCCGCCGCAGAAAGCCGCGCGGCTGGGATCCCTTCATCGATGGCGAAGCGCACCACCGATATCGCGCGGGCGGTCGACAATTCCCAATTCGACGGGAACTGCGGATTACTGATCGGCCGACGGTCGGTGTGACCGTCCACCCGGAGCATCCAGTTGATGTCCGGCGGGATTTTAGCGGAAACATCTTTCAGCGTAGCGATCACCGGTGCGAGCTGTTTCTTGGCGTCCTCGCTGAGCTCGGCGCTCCCCGGCGCAAACAGAACTTCCGACTGGAACACGAAACGGTCGCCGACGACGCGAATGTCCGGCCGGTCGCCGAGGATCTCGTGCAGCCGACCGAAGAACTCGGAGCGATAGCGCGCCAGCTCCTCGACCTTGCTGACGAGCGCGAGATTGAGGCGCTTGCCGAGTTCGACGATTTGGCCTTGCTGCTCCTTGACCTTCGCTTCGGAGACGTCTAAGGCCGCCCCGATGCGCGACAGCTGTTCGCGCAACGCGGCGAGCTGGGTGTTGAGTTGGTCGACACGGGCGAGGGCGTTGCGGCTGATCTCCTTCTCGGCCGCGAGGCTCTGCTCGGCTCGATCGGCGCGGCTGCCGACGTCGCGCAAGCGGATGTCGCGGGCATCAATTTCCTTCTGGGCGAGCGATGTTCTCTCCTGCTCGGCGGCAAGCCGGGCTTCGAGTTCCTTGGTACGATCGCGCAGCGCGCCCAGCTCCTTCGAAGCCTGCTGTTGTGCGAGCGCCGCGAGTTTGGCCTCGAGATCGGCCCGCACACTCTTTAGGGCGTCGACATCGCGTCGCAGGCTCTCGACCTCGCGCAGCTGCAGCTCGATCTTCTCCTTGTCGGCGCTGACGACGGTGTCGGCATCGCGCAGCTGCTCCGTAAGCCGGTCGCGTTCGGCGACAGAGCTTGCGAGCTGTGCCGACAAATCCTCTGCGCGGACACGGAGGTTCTCGCTGGCCCGCCGCTCCATGGCGAGCAGGTCGCCAAGCTCATTGACCTGTTGCTGCAACCGTTGCAGCGCTTGGTCGCGCCCGGAAAGGGCTTCCGAAAGATAGAACTGGGCTGCGGTGAACACCAGCAGGATGAAGATGATCACCATCAGGAGCTGCGCTAGGGCATCGACGAAGCCCGGCCAGATATCGATGCTCGAACGGCGGTAATTCCGCGGTGCTACGGCCATGGTCCAGGAGCGATGCGGTTAGCGCCTGCCTTCTTCGGCGAGGGCGGCGATGGTGCGTGCGAGGATGCGGATCTCCGAGCGCAGCTCTTGAACGCTCTGGGCCCGACCTTGGGCCACGTCCTCGCTCAGACGTGCGAGGTAAGCCTCGATGTTGCGCAGATGGCTGCGCAAAACGTCGTCGTGTCCAAGCGAACCCTCGGCGACATCGGCCAGGCGAGTGAGAGACGGCTTCAATTCCAACTGGTTCTCGGCAAGCCGCACCATCAGAATCTGTCCCGCCTTCATTTGCTCGCCGAGGACCCCCAATCGATCGGTCAGGCTCGTCAGCGTCGCGTTGGCGCCGATACGGCCTTCCTCGCTCCTGGCGAGAATGCGCTGCAGGTTTTCCAAGCTGTCCGCGGTCTGCTCGAGCAGCGCTTGAATGTAGGCGGGCACCGATCCGTCGCCGCCGTCGCCAAGCTGACCGCCAGAGAGCCTGGTATAGGCCGACAGCCACTCTTCGAGATCGTTATAGAAGCGGTTCTGCGCCTGACCTGCTTGCAGATCGAGAAAGCCGAGCACGAGGCTGCCGGCGAGACCGAATAACGATGAACTGAACGCGGTGCTCATGCCGGCAAGCGGCGATTCCAACCCCGATTTGAGATCGGCGAAGGCACGGGCGGCATCGCTGCCACCGACACTGAGCCCGCCGAGAACGCCCCCAACTGAACGCACCGTCTCCAAAAGCCCGTAGAACGTGCCCAAAAGACCGAGAAAGATCAGCACGCCGATAAGATAGCGCGAGGTCTCGCGCGTCTCGGCGAGGCGCGAGCCGATGCCGTCAAGCAGGGTCTGCAGCGAGGTCGCCGACAGGCTGACCCGCCTACCCTGCCGCGTCCCGAGCATGCGGGCCATCGGCGCGAGCAGCCGCGGCGCCGATGTGCTCTCCGGTGTCAGGTCATCGCCGGCCTGGTGGTAACGAAAGTTATCGATCCAGTCGATCTCCGGATCGAGCAGCAACACCTGGCGAAAAATATAAACGATGCCGGCGAGCAGAATGACGAGAATTACGCCGTTGACCGCGGGGTTCCCCATGAAGGCCGTGACTAGCGGCCGGCCGAGGGCCACAGCGAGCGCCGCCACCAGCACGAGAAACAATATCATCCTAATTAGAAAGCGGCGCGAGTGGTTCATGCCGCAAAGCCGATCAGGCCAGGCGGGTCACTCGCCCGCCGCGCAGCGCCTCCTTGATCAACGCGGCGAGCGGCAGGTGCAGATGATCGTTCGCGGCAAGCACGTCCCCCGTCGTCATCATGTCGTGGCCGCCCGCCATGTCGCTGACATAGCCGCCGGCTTCGCGGACGAGCAGAATGCCGGCCGCGATGTCCCATGGCGCGAGGCCGAACTCCCAGAAGCCGTCAAAGCGGCCGGCCGCGACATAGGCGAGGTCCAGAGCCGCCGAGCCCATCCGCCGCACGCCGCTTGTCGCCGCCATGATCGCCGCCAACGTTTCACCATAACCCGGCTCGTCGGCACGCGCGCCAAACGGCATGCCGGTGCCGATCACGGCCTCGCCGAGCTGCCGGCGCGCCGAGACCCGAAGCCGGCGATCGTTGACATAGGCACCAAAGCCCTTCTCCGCCGCGTACATCTCGTCCCGGGTCGGCTCATAGACCACGCCAGCGACGATCTCGCCGTCGCGTTCGAGGGCGATCGAGATCGAAAAATGCGGGATGCCATGCAGAAAATTGGTCGTGCCGTCGAGCGGATCGACGATCCAGCGGTGCCGCTGGTCCGCTCCCGCGGTCGCCCCGCCCTCCTCGAAGAGCAGCGCATAGCCGGGGCGCGCCCGGGTCAGCTCGGCGCGGAGTGTCCGCTCGGCTCTGAGGTCGGCGGTCGAGACGAATTCGCCCGGGCCCTTGATCGAGACCTGCAACTGCTCGACCTCGCCGAAGTCGCGGATCAAGCCGCGCGCAGCCTTCAGCGCGGCATTGGCCATGACGTTCAGTATCGCCGAGCGCATGACCACGAGCGAGGATCCTCGACTTTGTGTAATTAGTCCTTGGCGCGCTCGAGGTAGCTGCCATCGGAGGTGCTGACGACGATGCGGGTGCCTGCCTCGATATGCGGCGGGATCATCACGCGGCGCCCGTTTTCGAGCTTGCCCGGCTTGTAGGAAGACGACGCCGTCTGCCCGCGCACCACAGGATCAGCCTCGACAACCGTCATGGTCACGTTTGGCGGAAGTTCTACGGAAAGTGCCGTACTTTCGTGGAGCATGACGTTGCACACCATCCCGTCGCGCAGAAAATCGGCAGGATCGCCGATCGTCTCGCGCGGGATCGCGATCTGTTCGTAGGTGTCGTTGTCCATAAAGGTGGCTTGACCGCTCTCCATGAACAGAAACTGCATTTCCTTTTCGTCGAGGCGGACTCGCTCGACCGTTTCCTGGGTGCGGAAGCGCTCGTTGAGCTTTGTGCCGCCGCGCAGGTCGCGCAATTCGACCTGGGCAAAGGCGCCGCCCTTGCCGGGCTGGACCAGTTCGCGCTTGAGCACGAGCCAGAGCTTGTTCTGGTGTTCGAGCACGTTGCCCGGCTTGAGGTCGATGGCGTTGATCTTCATGGAAGGGGTCCCGGCGAGAGGGCTCAATAGAAACTAACATAGGTCGGCGGATTGGCAACAACGAGGGCAGGACAATGCAGGAATGGTGGCGGCCCGATCGCTTTGCGGCGCGACGCGGCCGGCTCGAGCAGCGCGGACAGATCCTCGGCGCCGTCCGCAGCTTCTTCGCCGCGCGCGGCTATGTCGAAGTCGACACCCCGGCCTTGCAGGTGAGCCCGGGACTCGAGCCGCATCTCCAGGCGTTCAAGACGCAGCTCCACGACCCGTGCGAGAACCGAGCTGCCGAGCGATACCTGCACACCTCGCCCGAATACGCCATGAAGAAATTGCTCGTCACCGGGATGCCGCGCATCTGGCAGCTCGCCCATGTCTTCCGCGATGGCGAGCGCAGCGCAACCCACCACCCGGAATTCGCGATGCTCGAATGGTATCGAGCCGGCGCCTCCTACCGCAACCTGATGGATGAGTGTGCGGCGTTGATCCGCGCCTGCCAGGACGCGGCTGGAGCCGCGGCCCTTCTCTGGCGTGGGCATAGTGCTGATGCGCGGCGGCCGTGGCAGCGACTGAGCATCGCCGACGCGTTCCGAGAACATTGTGGCATCGATCTGCTCGCGACCGCACCCGACCCACTGGCGCCCGATCTCGAACGGCTCGCCGCCGCGGCGCGCCATCTCGGGATCGGCCCGCACCCTGGAGACGACTGGGAGGCGCTTTATTTCCGCATCCTTCTCGAGCGGATCGAACCTGTTCTTGGACTTGGGACACCGACGGTCCTCTACGACTATCCCTTATCGATGGCCGCGCTGGCACGCGGCAGCCTAAGCGATCCGCGCGTCGCCGAGCGCTTCGAGATCTATATCTGCGGGCTCGAAGTCGCCAACGCCTTCGGCGAGCTGACCGATGCAGCCGAGCAGCGCCGACGCTTCGCTGCTGACCAGGCGAAGAAGCGGGCGCTTTACGGCGAGACATACCCGGTCGACGAGGATTTTCTTGCCGCCCTCGATTATGGCCTTCCCGCTTGCGCCGGGATCGCGCTCGGTTTCGACCGGCTCGTAATGCTGGTAACTGGTGCGGAGGATATCGAAGAGGTCATGTGGGCGCCGGTCCGCTAAAAACTGCGAAAACCGGTCTGCCTGCAGAAAAGGCCCGGCTGGACGCCGGTTTACCCCAATATCTCAGCCATTTAGCCATCGAATTCCCTAGGCGGGCGAACAGGGAATTAAATCGGTCGAACAGGGAATGAATTCGGCGCAACAAGCCGGTATCAGGGAATTGGGGCCGGGTCGAATTCCCTGATGGGAAATCGGGCTCCAACCCCATATCTTGTGAAGAGACTGCCCGTTCTTTACAAAATCTAGCGGATCATCGCCGGACGGACGGCCCGCGTTGACACGGCCACCGCCTCCTCTAGGGTGAGGAAGAGAGCCATCAAAGACGATGAGGAGGACACGTGGAATCGATCGAGCTGAGAGAGCTGCAGGCGCCTCTGAAGGAGCGTTACCGCACACAGCCGGAGGCCGCCCTCGTGACCTTGCGGACGCAGGGCCGGCTCGGCGCGGAGAGTCTCACCTGCAAGGTCGAGACCGGCCGCGCCGTGGTCGAGGCCGGGCTGCATCCGGCGACCGGCGGCGACGGGCTCAGCGCGTGCTCCGGAGACATGCTGCTCGAAGCGCTGGTCGCCTGCGCCGGCGTCACGTTGAGCGCGGTCGCCACCGCGCTCAACATCTCGCTGCGCGGCGGCACGGTCAGCGCCGAGGGCGACCTCGATTTCCGCGGCACGCTCGGGGTCAGCAGGGAGGCGCCGGTCGGCTTCCGCGATATTCGCTTGCGCTTCGATCTCGATACCGATGCGCCGGCCGACAAGGTGGAAAGCCTGATCAAGCTCACCGAGCGCTATTGCGTCGTGTATCAAACCCTGCGGACGCCGGCCAAGCTCGCTCTCTCCGTGAGCACGACAACGTAGCTAACGGGTCCGCCCTGGTAGCCGCTCTAAACCTAGTTAGACCGCGCGCAGCGGAAGGTGGTATTTGGCGCGCCGCGCGTCGGGGAGCTGGCGCGGAAGACTCTTGCATGCTGCCTCGATCAGGGCCTGCTCACTCGCGAAGACACGCCACAGCGGCACCGCGCCGTCATCGCCGCGACCGACCCAGCGTCCGTGTCACACGACAGTGTGAAGATGCTGGAAGACCACATTTACCTAAGTTAGCAACGTCAAGCAGCTCAAGGGAGCCTGGATGACCCGCCTCAAGGGCTCCGGGCTCGGCGGCAAGTATTCGCTCGAAGCGACGCCGCTGGTCAAAGACGGCATCATGTACATGATTACCGGCAATGACGATGTCTTCGCGCTCGATGCCAAGACCGGGCAGTTCCTGTGGGAACACTGGTCCCAGATCGGCCAGACGATTTCGACGGTCTGCTGCGGCTGGCTCAACCGCGGTTTGGCGATGGGCGAGGGGATGCTGTTCCTCGGCCAGCTCGACGCGAACATGGTGGCGCTTGACGCCAAGACCGGCAAGGAGGTGTGGCGGACCCCGGTCGAGGACTGGCACAATGGTTACGGGATGACCGCTGCGCCGCTCTATTTCGACGGGATCATCTATACCGGCATCACCGGCGGCGAATTCGGCATACGCGGCCGCCTGACGGCGCTCAACGCCAAGACCGGCAAGATCCTGTGGCGGGCCTACACTTTGCCGGCTCCTGGCGAGCCCGGCGGCGACACCTGGCCGGCCGGCACCACTCACTACAACCGCGGCGGGGCGTCGATCTGGAACACGCCAGCGCTCGATCCGCAGCTCGGCCTCGTCTATTTCGCGGTCGGCAATTGCGGGCCCGACTACGACGGCTCGATGCGCGAAGGCGACAATTTGTTCTGCGCCTCGGTCCTCGCGGTGAACGCCAAGACCGGTGCCTACGCTTGGCATTTCCAGGAGGTCCACCACGATATCTGGGACTATGACGCGGCGAGCCCGGTTGTGCTCTTCGACACGGTGATCAACGGCGAGCCGCGCAAGGGCATCGCGCAAGCCGGCCGCACCGGCTGGATCTACATTCTCGACCGCACCAACGGCAAGCCGCTGATCGGCATCGAAGAACGCGCCGTATCTCAGGAGCCGCGACAGAAGACGGCAAAGACCCAGCCCTTCCCGGTCGGCGATGCGATCGTGCCGCAATGTGCCCAGCCCATGCCCGAAAGCGGCTACGAAAAGGCCGGGTGCATCTTCGAAGCGTTCTGGGAAGAGCCGGTGCTGATCCAGCCTTCGGGGATCGGCGGCACCAACTGGGCGCCGATGTCGTACAATCCCGATACCGGAAGCTTCTATGTTCCGGGCACGATCCGAACCAGCGTCTTTGCCCGCTACGGCGACACCTACAAGCTCGGGCTGCGCTATGTCGGCGGCACCCAGGCGGCACCGATCGGTTCGCCGATGAGCGGCACGTTTACCGCAATCGGCGGCAACACCAACAAGATCGTCTGGCAGCACAAGACGCCCTATCGCGTCGGTCAAGGGGGCGGATCGACGACGACGGCAGGCGGCCTCGTCTTCCGCGGCGATCCCGACGGCAATTTCCTCGCGATCGACGCCAAGACAGGTCAGGAATTGTGGCGATTTCAGACCGGCTTCGGGGCGGATGCAACCCCGGCGGTCTACGACGTAGACGGAGAAGAGTATATTGCCATCGCCACCGGCGGCAATCAGGGGGCGCTCAGTGCCAACGGCGATGCGGTCTGGGCGTTCTCGCTTAAGGGACAAGTAGGTCCGCTGTGGCCGCCGCCCGCGCCGCAGAGCCTTGCCGGGCCGGCCGGGCCAGTCATGGACGGGGTCGATAAGATCAATATCGGCGCCAACAACGTCGAATATTCCTATGGGCCGGCCCGCACCCGGATCAAGGCTGGGACCATGGTGACCTTCACCAATGTCGGTGACACCCCGCACACCGCGACGGCGTTTCAGAAGGGCAACTGGGATACCGGCCTATTGGAAAAGGGCCAGTCGAAGACCGTCACCTTCTCGGAACCCGGGAATTACTTCTACATCTGCACGCCGCATCCGTGGATGTACGGCCAGGTCATCGTCGAATAAAAAACCGCGCGAGGCGCGCATAATTTAGCCCTGCCGAGTGCGACTGCTCAGCGGGGTTGGAGGCGATCCTCGAAGTGCTGCGAACCGGCTGGGCGCCAGCGGGAAAGTGGAGGAAGACCATGCGGCCTCGAATGGTGACGATATTGACGGCTTTCGCCTTGTTGTTCGCAGGGACGGGTCCGACGGGGGCTGCCGATCCGGACATCGACCGGCTGCTACAGAGCCCGGTCGGCAAGGATTGGGTCACCAACGGCGGCAATCTGACCAATCAGCGATACTCGACGCTGAAACAGATCGATACCAGCAACGTCAAGCAGCTCAAGGGCGCCTGGATGACCCGCCTCAAGGGCTCCGGGTTCGGTGGCAAGTATTCGCTGGAGGCGACCCCGCTCGTCAAGGACGGCATCATGTATGTCGTCACCGGCAATGACGACGTCTTCGCGCTCAACGCCAAGACCGGCGCGATCTTGTGGGAGCGCCAGTCGCATATTGACCAGAAGATCTCAACCGCGTGCTGCGGCTGGGACAACCGGGGTGTGGCGATGGGCGAGGGAATGCTGTTCCTCGGCCAGCTTGACGCGAACATAGTGGCGCTCGACATCAAGACCGGCAACCAGGTGTGGCAGACGCCGCTCGAGGAGTGGCAAAGCGGCTACACGATCACCAGTGCCCCGCTTTACTACGACGGCATCGTCTACAGCGGCCTCAGCGGCGGCGAATTCGGCGTGCGCGGCCGGCTGACCGCGCTCGACGCCAAGACCGGCAAGATGCTGTGGCGCTCGTTCACCGTGCCCGACTCCGACGAAATCGGCGGCGACACCTGGCCCGCCAGCAGCGACCATTTTCAGCGCGGCGGGGCGACGATCTGGAACACGCCGGCGCTCGATCCCGAACTCGGGCTGATTTATTTCGCCACCGGCAATTGCGGTCCCGATCTCGATGGCGCGATCCGCGAAGGCGACAACCTGTTCTGCGCCTCGATCGTCGCCCTGAAGGCCAAGACTGGCGAATATGTCTGGCATTTCCAGCAGGTCCACCACGACCTCTGGGACTATGACGCTGTGAGCCCGGTCGTGCTGTTCGACACGATGATTAACGGCCAGCCGAGAAAGGGCATCGCCGAGGCCGGCAAGACCGGCTGGGTCTATCTGCTCGACCGCACCGACGGGAAGCCGCTGATCGGCGTCGAGGAAAAGCCGGTGCCGCAGGAGCCGCGCCAGAAGACGGCGAAGACCCAGCCTTTCCCGGTCGGCGACGCGTTCGTGCCGCAATGCGCGCCGGCCTTCGAGGGATATCCAAAGACCGGCTGCATCTTCGAGCCGTTCTGGGAAGAGCCGGTGCTGATCCAGCCCGGCGTCACCGGCGGCACGTCCTGGGCGCCGATGCCTTACAGCCCCGACACCGGCTATTTCTACGTCGCAGCCAGCGTCCGTTCGACCGCGTTCGTGCGCTACGGCGACAACACCTACAAGCGCGGACAGCGCTATACCGGCGGAAGCTTGGCCGCGACCCCGATGGGCATACCGATGTCCGGCACGTTCACCGCGATCGTCGGCACGACCAACAAGATCAGCTGGCAGCACAAGATGCCCTATCGCATGGGGGGCGGCGGCGGCTCAGCCGTGACCGCCGGCGGCCTGTTGTTGCGCGGCGAGCCCGATGGCAACTTCGTCGCGGTCGACGCCAAGACCGGCGACAAGCTGTGGAGCTTCCAGACCGGCTTTGGCGCTGACGCGCCCGCCGTCGTCTACGAAGTCGACGGCGACCAGTACATTGCGATCGCCACCGGCGGCAACGTGCTGCAGGGCAGCTCCTTTGGCGACGCGGTCTGGGCCTTTTCGCTGAAGGGACAGCTCGGTCCGCTGTGGCCGCCGCCGCCACCGGCCAAGGCTGCCGGCCCGCCCGGACCGATCGTACCCGGTGCCGAGAACATCAATATCGGCGCCAACAACGTCGAATATACGTATTTCCCGGCCCGGACTCGGGTCAAAGCGGGGACCACCGTAACCTTCACCAATGTCGGCGACATCCCGCACACCGCGACCGCCTACCGGCAGGGCGATTGGGATACCGGCGTATTGGAGAAGGGCCAATCAAAGACCATCACCTTCTCGGAGCCCGGCAACTACTACTACATCTGCACGCCGCATCCGTGGATGTACGGCCAGGTCATCGTCGAGTAAATATGCGGCGAAGGGTTCGCTGCCCGGGCTGGGCGCCGAAGCCGGCGCGCCGGGTTATTTACCGCGCGTGAAGGATACAAAGCCGTCTCGGTTCGGCATCTGCACCTGCGGCAATGTCTGCGCATCCATCGCATCAGCTTCGCCAATGATGACGTTCAGCTCGAGGATGTAAGCGCACACTGCATAAACTTCGTCGTTGCTCAGCGATTTCGCAGCGTTCAGCGGCATTGCTCGGCGGATGTAGTCGAACAGAGTGGTGGCATAGGGCCAGAAGCTGCCGACAGTTTTTACTGGAGCCTGTTCGCCGCTCAGGGTGCCGCGCCCGCCGACGAGCTGGTCGTTGGGCTTGCCGGCACCCTTTTCGCGATGGCAGGCGGCGCATTTTTCCGCATAAACCGTTTCACCCCGTTTCGGAGTCCCGTGGCCTGGCGGCAGCCCGGCGCCGTCCGGGCCGATGCTGATGTCCCAGGACGCGATCTCATCCGGGACGGCGACGCGGCCGAGCCCTGGCCCTTCGGCAAGCGCAGTCGCCGACAGGACGAGCCAGGCCGCGGCAGCCGCGACGAGGCGACTAGCCATAGTGTGCGTCACCTCGCCGTTTTCGCCGATGGCCCAGCTGGCGATACCATTGAAATGATAGATTGTTCTGAGTCCGCGATCCGCGATCAGGCGCGCGCGGCTCGGCTGAATATAGCCCGACTCGTCGGTCGCGCGGCTCTGTAGCACCGCGGGGCCGCCATTCCAGCGCCAAGGAATGCGGAACCGGGTGAGCGCTTTGGCCAAAACCCGCTCTTGAAGGGTGGCGGGCGCCCAGCTTTTTCCGCCATCGGTGGAGACATCGACATTGGTAAGCTTGCCGTAGCCGGACCAGGCGAGTCCCGATATCTCGTAGAGCCCCGGTCCCTTCATCGCCAAGCCGGGTGAGGGATGGGTAATGACCGACTTGGCCTCGATCGGAAAAACGAATTGCAGCGCCTTACCGTCGGACAACGATATCGTGTATTTCGACGTCTCGTCCTTGGTCATCGTCGGCCCTTCGATGGCCTTGATCCGACGCAACCACTTGACATTCATATTGCCTTCGTATCCCGGCAGAAGCAGACGCAAAGGGTAGCCGTTCGACGGCCGAACGCGCTCGCCGTTCTGGTAGAGCGCCAGGATCGCATCATCCATGGCCTTGGCCATCGGTACGCTGCGGCTCATCCCGGCGGCATCGGCTCCCTCCGCGACAATCCACTGCGCTTTTGGGTCGACCCCCGCTTCGTCGAGCAGATCGGCAAGCCGCACACCAGTCCATTCGGAGCAGGAGACCAAGCCGTGCAGCGCCTGCACGCCGGCAGGAGCCGGATCCTTTTGGTAGAGGGCCCCGCTGTTGCCGCCGCATTCGATAAAGGCGATACGCGAGACCATCGGATAGCGGGTGAGGGCGTCGAGGGTAAAGA
>Ga0310916_10000554_pt1 | contig 20942 bp, 22 predicted proteins | sample GREbulkMGLF176_FD_203444 | JGI IMG/M metagenome (GOLD analysis project Ga0310916, IMG submission 203444) | Lab enrichment of tropical soil microbial communities from Luquillo Experimental Forest, Puerto Rico - GRE.bulkMG.LF176 | ecosystem: Environmental > Terrestrial > Soil > Tropical forest >...
GACTTCGTTCAATCTTATTTCGCCTGCCGTGTGAGGCGCGGCTGGAACAATTTTGCTCGTCCGAATGCGTTATTCCGCTTTCCGCTTAGAAAGCGACATCGAAAGAATGTAAAGCGCTGCAAACGCCAAAACTATCACGAGCAGCCACTTCGATTGGCTTCGAACAAAATGAACGAGCCCCTCCGGATCATTGAGCAGATCGGGAGCAACGCGATGCGCGCGAACACCCAAATACGCAAGGATCGAGCACGAAATCGCTGAGCCGAGCAGCGTCGTGACGGTGAAAACAGTAAAATTCATCCGCACGATTCCAGCCGGAATCGAGATCAGATGCCGCACGCCCGGCAGCAGCCGCGCGAAAAACACGCCGCCCGCTTCGTAGCGAGCCAGCCAATGTTCGGCTTCCTCCAATTTTTTCGGTGGAAATAGAATGAAACGGCCGAAGCGCACGACTAACGGTCGACCCAAACAAAGTGACAACCAATACATCACCGCCGCCCCGAGGTAAGCGCCCAGCGTACTCGCCAGAACCACTCCGGCCAGGCTCAATCGTCCTTGCGCCGCAAGAAAAGCCGCCGGCGGGACCACGACCTCCGCTGGCAACGGGATTGGCGTGCTTCCTATCGCCATTAAAGCGATGATCCCCAGATAACCGCCCGTCAGGACCCAGTCGGACCAGATTTGAATGAAATGATGCATATTGTCATTCCGAGTGAAGTCGAAGAATCTCTCACTGTTTCGGGGCGGCCCTAGTTCAATCTGAAATTTGAAATCTGCAATCTGAAATTCCGATGTCGATCTACCGGCGCGTGTTGGGTTACTACCGGCCATTTCTTACGCAAACGGTCGCCGGTCTGTTACTCTCGCTTATCGGCATCGGGTTAAATCTCCTCAAGCCGTGGCCGTTCAAAATTATCGTCGACGATTTCCTTCGCCCGAACAAGCCGGCACCGGGCGACTGGCATACCTGGATTCCTCTGCTCTGCCTCGCGCTGGTCGTCATCCAGTTGCTTTGGGGCGTAGCGAATTGGGCGACAAATTACATCTTGGTCAAAGTCGGGCTTCAAGCGCTCCTCAAACTGCGCACCGATCTTTACGCTTATCTGCAATCGCTTTCGCTGAAGTATCATGACGTTCGTCGCTCGAGCGATTCCAGTTTTCGCGTTGCTTACGATTCACAATCGATCCAGACGATATACAACAAGGGGTTCACCGGAATTTTCGGCTCGGTCGTGACGCTCATCGGCACCTTTGCGATCATGGTGCGGCTTGATTGGCAACTGACGCTGCTTTCGTTAGGCATCGTGCCGCTGATCGTCGCAGCCATTTATTTTTTTGCGCACCGCATTCGCCGCGAATCGACGCTCATTCAGGAACAGGAAAGCGCGGTGCTTGCACAAGCGCAGGAAGGTCTGAGCTCCATTCGAATGGTGCACGCATTCGGGCGCGAGCAGTTCGAAGTGATGCAGTTTCACCAACATGCGCAGCAAAGTTTGCAGGCGAACCTGCGCCTCACTCTCACGAACGTGAACAGTGCCCTCGTGATCAGCACTTTGATGGTTTTCGGAACGGCCGCGATGTATTATGTTGGAACGCTGCATGTTTTCGCGGGCACGATCAGTCTCGGAACGCTTCTCGTGTTCAGCGCTTATCTGCTGATGCTTTATCAGCCGCTCGAATCGATCACTTACACGGCTTGGGCGATGGAGGGCGCCACCGCCGGCGCGAACCGGTGTTTCGAAGTGCTGGACCGACAGGACGATGTCGTTGATTCACCCAATGCGATTGAGATTGAATCGGCCAAGGGCCAGATCCGATTTCAAAACGTGTCGTTCCGCTATGCAGTTGAGCGAGAGATCCTGCATGCTGTCGATCTTCAGATTGAGCCAAATCAGATGATCGCAATCGTCGGCTGCACTGGCGCCGGAAAAAGCACACTTTTGAGTTTAGTGCCGCGCTTTTACGATCCGACATCAGGCAGCGTAACTCTCGATGATCGCGACGTGCGCGAGATCAAAAAGAACTCGTTACGCGCGCAGACCGGAATGGTGCTTCAGGACACACTTCTCTTTTCAACAACGATTCGCGAAAACATCGCCTATGGCCGGCCAGAAGCGACAGATGAGGAGATCATTGACGCCGCCAAGCGCGCGCAGGCTGACGAATTTATTCGGCAATTGCCAAATGGTTATGCCAGCACAGTTGGGGAGCGTGGGCAGCAACTGAGCGTTGGTCAGCGTCAACGCATCGGGATCGCGCGCGCGTTCCTGAAAAACGCGCCAGTGCTTCTTCTCGATGAACCAACATCCGCGCTCGATCCCGCTACCGAGGCGGCGATCATGGAAACGATCAAGGATCTGATGCGTGGACGGACGACCTTGATCGCAACACATCGACTCGCGACGATTCACGAGGTGGACCGAATTGTTGTGCTCGAGCGCGGGCGCGTCGTTGAGCAAGGAACCGGTACGGAATTGCTCGCGCGCGGCGGCGTTTACGCCAAACTGTTTGCGTCCGGAAAATTCCCAACATGAGCAACGTCAAGGAGGATCGATACGTGGAAGACGATTGGTATCCGCACCCGATCCCGCCCAACGTCGAATTCGGCGAAGGCTTTTATTGCGAGAGCGCGCAAATTTTCAAGAAACTGGTGAGCAAAAAGCCGGGCGCAGTAGTTATCGGCAAGCACGTTTCTTGTTACGCAGGTTGTTCCTTCGCAGTTGGCGAAAACGGAAGATGCACGGTTGGCGATTTCACATTGCTGAACGGTGCTCTCATCATGGTCGAGGAAAGGATCGACATCGGTTCGCACTGTCTCGTCTCATGGAATGTTGGCATCGCAGATTCCGATTTTCATCCGCTCGAGCCGGCTCAACGATTCATCGATGCCCAGGCGCTGGCGCCGTTTTTCAAAGATCGCCCGCCGCGGCCGAAATTAAAAACCGCGCGGGTAAAAATCGGAGACAACGTTTGGATCGGAATGGGTGCGGTAATTTTGAAAGGCGTGAGCATTGGCGATAATTCGGTCGTCGCGGCCGGCGCGATCGTCACGAAAAGCATTCCGCCGAACACGATCGTCGCCGGGAATCCGGCAGAAGTTGTGAAACAGTTTTGAAACGCAAGCGCATCGTCGTCATGGGTTTCATGGGCGGGATGCCGATCGCGGGCGTAATCTGGCAACATATCCATTACGTCGTCGGTCTGCAAAGGCTCGGCCACGAGGTCTACTACATCGAAGACTCGGCCCGGCTTCCCTACAACCCGAAAACGTTCGCCGTAAACGACGAAGTCGATTATCCGGGAAAAATCCTTAATCAACTTGCGGGCCAGTTCGATTTCAAGAATCGGTGGGCGTTCTGCGCACGTTATTTAAAAGAAAACCCGACCGCGGGATTGCCGCTAACAAAAATCCGCCAACTCTATCGTGAGGCAGACGGCATCCTGAACATTTGCGGGACTCAGGAATTCAATGACGACCTGCTCGCAAGCAACCGGATCATCTATGTTGAAAGCGATCCGGGGGTTGAACAAATCAAGATCGACAAGCGAGTAAAGTCGACAATCGACTATTTGAGTCGGCATCACGCGCTTTTCACATTCGGCGAGAACGTTCCGACGAAAGGATTCCTGGTCCCGAAACACGGATTTAAGTGGAACGCGACTCGGCAACCGGTCGTGACCGACCTTTGGAAGACGAATCGCGCCCCGAAATGGCCCGCGGTGTTCACTTCGATTGCGAATTGGTCGACAAGTGGACTCAAGGACATCACGTGGCGCGGCCGCAAATATCTCTGGAGCAAGTCGCGAGAATTCCTGTGTTTCGTGGCTGCGCCGAAAAAATCAGGCGAAACATTTGAGCTGGCAACAAACATTTCCGATCAAGCAACGCGCGAGAAATTCGAACGCAACGGCTGGCGATTGGTCTCACCGATACAACTGAGCGTCGATTACTGGCTTTACCGCGATTACATCCAGCAATCCAAAGGCGAATTCACGGTCGCGAAAGATCAGTACGTCCGATTGAATACCGGCTGGTTCAGCGATCGCAGCGCCTGTTATCTTGCCGCCGGCCGGCCAGTTATTACTCAGGAGACAGGGTTCACGAGAAATTATGACGGCGATGTCGGGCTGCTCGCGTTTCGTTCGTTAGGTGAAATCGCCGAAGGAGTGAAAATGATCAACACGGATTACAAAAAACACTCCGACGCGGCCCGACGAGTCGCGCGCGAGTTCTTTGAAGCGGAGAAGGTTTTGAAATCATTACTTGATCGCGCTGGGATTTGAGCGGTTGCTTTCCAATCAACAACGTTCATCTTGCAGACTTTCCGGCATGAAGGGTGTCCACATTTCTATTTTGATTCTGGTGCTCGCGGGATCGACGTCGTTTGGTCAACAGCCAGCGCCGCAGCAACGACCGGAAAACGGACCTGTTCCGGAGGCTTCGCCGGGGCAACCCCGGCTGCCCGGAATTGGAACAAAGCCTGGAACGCCGACGCAAAATGTTGTCGCCGTTCCGGTGCCGATCGCTCCGCCTCAACCAAACGGGCCGATCCAAAAAAGTTTGGTACGGATCACGGCCACAGAAGTTGCGCCGGATTATCGCGCCCCATGGAACGCCGGCATGCTCGGGCGCGGCATCGGCGCCGGTTTCGTAATCGACGGTGATCGCGTCATGACCAATGCACACGTGGTCAGCAACAGTCGTTATCTCACCGTCGAGCGCGATGGCGACCCAGACAAATATCCGGCGAAGGTGCTTTTCGTCGCACATGACTGTGATCTCGCACTGATTACCGTGGATTCGCCGAATTTTTATAAAACCATGGTGTCGCTAAAGTTTGGCGGAATTCCCGAGCTCGAATCAACGGTGTCGGCTTACGGGTATCCAATCGGCGGCGAGCGGATGTCGGTGACCACGGGAATCGTTTCCCGAATCGATTTCCAGCTTTACACGCACTCATCGATTGACCAGCACCTCGCGATTCAAATCAGCGCGCAAATTAATCCGGGCAACAGCGGCGGGCCAGTGATGCAAAACGGGAAAGTCGTCGGCGTCGCGTTTCAGGGTTACAGCGGCGACGTCGCGCAAGGGGTAGCTTACATGGTGCCGACGCCGGTCATCAATCGCTTCCTCAAAGACGTGAGCCACGGGCACTACGACGGATATGTCGATCTCGGAATCACTTACGGAAAGTTGCAGAACCCGGCGCAGCGTAAATTTCTTGGACTAAAGGACGACGGCCGCGGGGTGTTGGTGGAGACCGTCGTTGCGGCCGGGCCTTGCGCAAAAATTTTGCGACCGGGCGACGTTTTACTCTCAATCGATAACCATCCTATTGCGAGTGACGGGAACGTGGATCTGGAGGGCGAACACGTGGAGATGCCGGAGGTTGTCGAGCGCAAATTCAAACATGACGACGTGAAGTTCGAGATTTGGCGCGATAAGCAATCGACCAGGGCAAGCGTGCAGCTCGACACCGTGCCGCCTTATTTGATGCAAAGCCACAAGTACGACGTGCGACCGCGTTACGTAGTTTACGGCGGTCTGCTTTTCCAGCCCTTAAGCCTTGATTTGCTCGAGGCTTATCAGCCCCAGGATCTGCGTCTGCGGCACTTCTTCGATTTCTATGTGATCGACCAACTTTACCTTGAGCACCCGGACGTGATTGTGCTGACGAATATTTTGCCGGACCCAATCAACACTTATCTTGCGCCTTATCGCGGTGGGATTGTCGATCAAATCAACGGCAAAAAAATCCGCACGCTTGAAGAGCTGAGCCAGACTTTGGCCGAACCTGTCGACCGTTTCGTGATTGACATGATCGGCGACGGTCCACCGCTCGTGCTTGATCCAAAACAAGTTGAAGCCGCCCGTGATCGAATCAGAACGCGCTACAATGTCGTGCGCGAACAAAATCTTAATGAACAGCCCGGCGCGAAGCCAGCCGATCTGCAAACGAAAATCTAGGATGCGAACTCTGTTTTTCAGTCTTGTTTTCGCTTTGGCTGTCACTAACGAAGTCGCGGCAAAGAAAGAATCTGCCCTGGCGTCGCCTCCGGCGAACAACGACATCAAACAGAAAACGCTTGCGCTTGTCCGCGTGAATGTAACCGGCCAGCCCTACGATTATTTTCGACCATGGCAAAAGAAAGCGCCAATCTCGAAGCGCGCTCTCGGTGCGGTCTTGTCCAAGGGTCGGGTGCTCGTAACCGCGGACCTGGTGTCGAATCAAAATTATGTCGAGCTCGAGCGCGCTGAGTCCGGCGAAAAAACAGCAGCCAACGTCGAAGTAATTGACTACGAAGCGAATCTCGCGCTGCTTCAGCCCAGCGAGAAGAGTTTTCTCGATGGAATTACGCCGCTCGATATCGCGACCGACACCGTGGTCGGTGATCGACTCGCGGCATGGCAGCTCGAGCCGACCGGAGCGCTGGTTGCGACCGAAGGTTTGGTTACGACCATTCAGATGACGAAGTACCCGGTCGACGTTGGTCAATTCCTGACGTACCGCATCAGCCTGCCGATGCAATATCGGGAAAACAGCTATACAATTCCGTTGGTCAAAAATAACAAACTCGCTGGCCTGCTTTTGCGTTACGATCCGCGGTCACAACTCATTGATGCGATCCCAGCGCCGGTCATCACGCATTTCCTCAAAGAAGCTGAGAGCGAACACTACCGCGGATTTCCGGCGGTCGGGTTTTCGTTCTTTCCAACACGGGACCCGCAATTAAGAAAATTCGCCGGTCAGACCGGCAAGGCGGGCGGCGTTTACGTGACGAATGTCGAACCGAACATGCCGGCGATGAAGGCGGGTCTGAAAGTTGGCGACATCGTAACGGCGATCGGTAATCATGAGATCGACCAAAACGGAAACTACGTCGATCCACTTTACGGCAAAATCGACTTCACGAATCTGGTTAGCGCGCATTCCTACGCGGGCGATGTCCTTCCTTTTCAAATTCAGCGCGAAGGCAAGCCGATGGAGCTGAAGGTCACGCTTGAGCATCGTGATGCAAAAGATTACATAAGTCCGCCGTATGCGTCGGATGACGCGCCGATGTATCTAGTGCTCGGCGGTTTGATTTTTCAGGAATTGTCGCGTCAGTATCTGAAGGAATGGGGCCCAAATTGGCAGCGTGAAGCGCCGCAGCGCTTTGTCTATCTCGACCGATTTCAATCCGAGCTTTTCCCAGGCGAGAATCGACGAATCGTGATTTTGAGCCAGGTCCTTCCCGCCAACAACACGATCGGCTACGATGAATTTTCTTATCTGACCGTTACGAAAGTGAACGGAAAAGAAATTAAGTCGCTAAACGACCTGGCCGAGGCAGTGAAACAACCGGTCGAGGGCGGCTTTATCAAAATCGAGACCGAAGAAGATCCCAAACAGATCGAGCTCGAGGCGAAAGCAGTTGCTGGGGAAGCGGCCGACCTTCAGGAAAATTACGGTATTCCTTCGCTCCAGCGGCTCGAATAAATGACTTCTCGCGGTCGGTTTTACTCCGGCTGCACGTATGCGACATCCTGGACGACGAGATACGTCCCGCGCGCCGGAAAAATCGCTACGGCTTTGTTGTCGGAGCGATCCCACTTTTTGTCGCCTGCTTGTCCGACCGTTTCCTTCCACGTTGTTCCATTGGCAGCACTGACCGAAAGAATTTGCTGAATGTCCTCTGGTGTTAGGGGCGAGGTATCCGGTTTCGCGAACCCTTCGCGACGACTGATTCCGTTGACAAAATCGACAACCACCGCGAACGCTCCGGCGGTATAGCCGGCCTGACGGAAGTTGCCCTTTTCGTCCAACACTTTTGCTGCTTTGCCATAAAGCGACTCGATTTGTTTCTCATCGTCGCCAACCCGCGCAAGGCCAGTCGCGGCACATGCGACCGACAAAGCAATTGTGAACGCTAATACTTTCATTCGTTACCCTCCGGCGGAAACACTGCTCGGTGCCGCCGGATTCGCAACCTCACTCTTTACGGCCCGTGCCTGGATCGCCGTGACCGACTCATTCCCCTGGCGGAAAATCCCGATTTTGCCCAATTCTATTCGCGTCCGGCAGAAGAGTAAAGGTTACCGGTATGGTTGCGCGCGACACTGTGTCGGGTTTAAAAACGCGACACATCGGCCTAACGATACGGGCTAAATTCCAGTTCTGGTGGAACGGAAAACGGATCTTCAATTCTTATTCTCTTCCAAGATGCGTCCGTATTGAGAAGTTTTTCCTCGCATCTCGAAGTAACGGAATGCTTCGAGCGCGATTCTACCGATCGCGCGCTCAGCGACAGGTTCGTCGCGAACGAAGGAAGTCATTACACTGATCACGAATGGCCGATTCTTCGCGAAAATAATTCCCGAATCCGTTCGAATGCCTTCCAGACTCCCGGGCTTATCGGCAATTTCGACATCAAGCGGCAAATCAGTCGAGAGCCAACTGTCCTTCTTAAGCGCCTTGAGTTGTTTGATCATCGATTCGGTAAGTTCCTTGTTCAGCGCTTTGCCTTTGTAGATCGCTTCCAACAAACGCGCCATTTCCTGCGGCGTCGAAACGTTTTCGTCACCGCGTTTTGCTGCCGCGATGTCCATCATTTTGCGACGCAACGTCGTTCTCGTGAGATCGAGACTGCGCAGCGTTGCGTTTACGTTTTCCATTCCGACGCGATCGATCAGGACATTGGTCGCTGCGTTATCGCTCGCGGTGACCATGAACTGTGCGAGATCGCGATTCGTGACTTTGGTCACGCCGGGAGTAAGTCCGGTCATGATCTGACTGTCTTCGACTAAATCTTTCGGATCGAATAGGTAAACATCGCTGAGCTTCGCCTTGCCGCTCTGTTCCTGATGATAAAGTTCCAGCAAGACCGCGATCTTGATCGAGCTCGCCGTCGGGAACACGCGGTCCGCATTTTTCAGAATCGCGCGGCCATCGGTAAAATCGACAATCGCCACACCCATTACCCCATCGAATTTCTCGACGGTGTCGCCAACGAGCGCATCGAGCTTCTTCCAAAGCAAGTCGTCAGTTACTATGCTGCCTTGTTTTTGTTGAGCGAATGCAATTGTCGCGAACGCGAGAGCTGTAAGAAACCAACTCACCTTCATCTTGCCCTGGCTTATACCAAATCGAGCCCGAACGCGTCGAATTGTAGAGCAAGCGCTCCGCTTGCCGAAGTCCTAAAAAAGGCAGACGATGCACCCTGGGTGGCAACAGTCGCGATGTGCCATTCAGCAGAAGTCATCAGCGTCCGTCCGAAAAGGATCATCACGACGAGGAGAGCGAGCATTACAAACTCTGGCTCGCGAGTCTCAATTGCTCTCATCGCGGCATGGATGCGACAACGATCTCGAAGATCTAGCGCATTCGCAATTGGACTCTCATCACGCTCGGGACAACGCTCGCCGGCGGCAGGGTGTAGATCATGTATTCAATAACTTCGGCGATCGGGAACAACGGCAAGCCGGGTGCGCCGACGTACTGGACCGGCTCGCGCGATTTCACCGTGCACACCTCCCAACTTCTTTACGCGGTTGTCGTTTTCGGGCTGGTATCGATCGCCGCCTGGATTTTTGTTCTGCGCAAGAGCCGGCGAGCAAGATCGCGGTTGTTTCACTTTTAAACCCAGCGTTGGCTTGCTGTCGATCGCGCACCCGTGCCTGAAGAAACTGCCGAACAAAAATGAACGGGACGATGTCAAATAGGCGTGAAACAGCTCGCCTTCGCATTGCTTTGCGCAATCGCAACCGCACCGGCGCCGAGAGCACAAAGTACTTCGGCCGGTAACACGCCGGCACCATCGCACAAGCCTAAGACCCGCAACGTCGCTCCGAAGCCGTCGCCAAGTCTTCGAATGCCGACGATAATTGCTCCAACGCGGAGACCAGTCGATTTCATCGCTTACTCGGAAGCTCTTGGCCGATATCAACACGCGCGGCACACCCGTTTTTGGTGGAGGCGCCATTTCACAACCTTCGTTTTGGTTGGAGCCGGGTATTACTATTTCGACTCGGGATATTGGTTCCCGGCGTGGGGTTACGATGCGAACTACGAAGCCTACGATTACGACGGGCCAATTTTCACTTACGGAAATCTTTTGCCGGATCAGGTCATCGTGAATGTCCAGCACGCTCTCCAAGAACTAGGTTACTACGCCGGCGCGATAACCGGTTCACTCAGTCCGGCAACGCGTCGAGCAATCAGCGCTTACCAAGATGACCTAGGATTAGAAGTTAATGGAGTAATCGACGGCCCAACTGTTTACGCGCTTGGGTTGATTTGAATGTTCGATAATTCGATCAAGACCTCGGCGTCGAATTAGGTTGAGGCGCAGCTGTCCTTGGGGAAAAGCATTTCCGGTAACCAATTCGTATTTTGGAACGCTGCGATCAACCACCGGCCGTTTCGCTTTTGGAAGTGCGTTTGAATACCTTGTCGCGGCACCGGAAGCTCGGCCGGAGTTCTCGCACCGGTCATCGTCCAGCGAACATGCGCAACCGCAAATTCGGGGCTCAAAAGTCGAATATCGACTCCGGTGATGGTTAGAGTGCTCTCTTTAAAAACATAGATGTAGGCATCAGTGAGTTTTTTCTCGATGTCCGCGCGCCCTTTCCACCACCAGCCGACCACATTCACGCAATCGCCCTCTTCTGTGAACAGGCTCGCGTACGCTTTCGCATCGTGATGATTCCACGCTTCCGGCTACCGTGCTTCCAACTCTCGAATCGCGGCTTCGTCTTGAGATTGATCCGCCCCGAACGCGCTCGCTGTGAAAGACACGATCAAGACAACGACTGGCGTCGGAAATGTTGGTTCCATCGCATCCGCGTCGGAAATGTCGGAGCTCATGTCAATGTTTTCTACCGATGCCACAGATCCAGCCTTTGTCCTGTTCCTCGAAAATCCGGACGTCCGAAAAACCGGCGTTCTTGAACAATTCATAATGCTCGTCGACCGTCAGGAGCGTCATATTCGTTAGCTCAATGTATTTTTCGGCGAGCTTTCCCGCCATTTTCTTTCCGCCTTTGTAAACCTCGGCGATGATGATGAAAGCCCCACCGGATTTAATGACGCGCAAAACTTCTTCCACGTCCGCATGCAAATTCGGCCAGAAGAAATGCGTTTCTATGGCGGTGACGAGATCAAATGTGTTATCGGCAAACGGCAATTGTGATACCGATGCCTGATTGATCTCGACGCGACCGATGTCGATCCAGCGCGCGTTCTGTCTCTTGGCCGCTGCGACACTCTCTTCAGAATAATCGATCCCGTGAACTCTGCCGTCGCTCGCGATTGCGGCCAGTTTGCTAATCGTCCTTCCTCCGCCGCAGCCAATGTCGAGAATCGTGTCGATCTTCTTGATCGCGACGTGACTTAATCCCCAATCGGTCAACTTCGAATGATGGCGATTCATTTCCCACAAGACGAATCGACCAACCCACCCCGTGGGCTTTCGCAATTGATCCCGCAGATTACTTCCGGCGCTCACGATTTTTCGCGTTGGTATCTTTGGTCGACCGCCTACGAATTGGATACACGAAGGTCGTCCCCATTCTCGATGACGCCCCCAGTAGCTTGATAGAACCCAACCGCTGCCTGAGTGGAACGTATGGTAAACACGAAGAGCTTCTTCGTTTGCCCAAGCAATAGTGGATATAATTTCATCCGCTATCACCTCCACCTAGAAACGAATTGTAGTCTGCAGTAACCAAGCGCCAGTTACGAGCATTAGCGGTGCGGACCAAATCCCAGGCACGACTCGACGCCGTATAATCGCGGCGACAAGATGAAGCAAGCCGTTGCCGACGTGCTCTATTCCCATGACAATCGCAAGCGGGCGAAGCCAAGGAGTGCCTGCGTAGGCTGCTCGTGTGAGCACAGCGAGAATGATTACGGCCGCGACGAGTGCAATGATCCACGGCCAAAACGCGAATGTTGGTGGAAACGGAATTCTAAGAAACTTTCGAATCCTGAGCGCTTGAGGATTGTACCAGGAGAGAAAATCATGAGCCGCTTCGTCCGCGACATGCAACGCGAGAGCGATTACCGCCGCAACCCACGGCCAACCGAACTCTCCGCTCATTCGCGCTCGTCTTGGTTAACGATCAGCCGCGGTTTCGAAAGGAATTTGTCGACTTCGGTATTGTAGGTTTCAAATGGGTCGCCCATGACGAGAAAGTCGCGGCTGTCGTACGCGACCGAGTCCCAGTTGATGACGTACGGTTGATGTTGGTCCTGAAAATACGCGACCGCCCGCGCGCGACCTGATGCGCGCGTGTTCGCTGGCGCAACCCGCGTCGCATTCTCCGGTTCGAAACTCTTGTTCCATTCGGCGACGCGTTTGCCAGGGGTAACGCTGAAGAACAATCCGCGCGTTGGATCGATGTTATGATATTCGAGATCCAAACTTTGCAGCCAGGGATCTTCCCACTCGATTTTTTCCGATTCCATGAAAGTCTCGAGCAACCATTTCTTGGTGATCCAATCGACGCCGCCAATGAGCGCCTGCGGATTTTGCCCGATCGACTCGAGCGTGAAACTCCAGGTCTCGAGCAACCAATCGGTCTCGGGATCTTTGCCGCGCAAATGTTGTTGAGCGAGATCGTGGAACTGCCATTGTACATCGAGCGCGCCAATGGTCTTACCGTTCTCTAGATCGACGGTCCATTTGCGGGTTGGATCGCGCGAGATGTCGCGCGTGCTGCGAACGGCGTCATTGAGCACCATATTGCGCGGTAACTGACGTTGCTCGAGCAGCGAAAGCACGCACGCGGTCGTGCCAATCTTCAATGCGTTGGCGAACGGGCTCATGTTCGAATCGCCGATAAGCAAGTGAAGCCGGCGATACTTGCGATAGTCGGCGAGCGGCTCATCGCGCGCGTTGATGATGGCACGGTTGAACTGCACCCACTGGTAAATGTCGTTGACAATGTGGTCGGCGCGCTGGCTGAGCTGGAACGAGACCGGCGTCTCGGCTTGCGGCGGCTCGAAATCGAACGCGAGCGGGTTTGCCTGCCCCACTCTTCCGGCACCAGTGAAAATCTGGCGTGTGGCGAGAAACGTGAGCAACGTGCCGAGCACCGATGGTGTGAACTGTGCCTCGCGCTTCATTAAATAATTCTCGTGGCAACCAAACGTCGCGCCGGTGTGATGATCGACATTGTTCTTGATGAACGAGACGCGGTCGGCGGCCTCGAGCGCGGCAAGCGATTCGCGCAGCAACTGATCACCCGCCATTTCGTAAGCAACGAGGTCGTGCAGATGCAAGCATTCGGGCGACGCGTATTCAATGTGGCCCATGTCGAGATAAAGCCGGCCGCCGTTCAATAAAAAACCACCGTTACCCGGCGGTTCTTCATAATCGCGGTAGTGAAGATCAATTGTTCCGGCACGCGCCTTGTTGAAGAGATAGTTCTTTACCTTCGCCGGCCAAACCTCCGAGTTGCAGCGCAACTCTTCGCTGCTCATCAGGCAGCCATACTCCGTCTCGATGCCAACGATCCGGTCCATCGGCTAAGGATTTAACCATCGATTCGGCAAATCTCTAAATGTTTTCGCACGCGCCCTGCTGTGTTGAGGCGAGATGGAGCTCTCGATAGCTTCAACCGCCCCGCACTGCCTATCACTCAAATCGGCTACTCGATTTTCGGCCTCGAGCTCAGCGATGAAGAGGCGAATCGAGCGGTTTACGGCCCACCGACCGAATTCGCACTCGAGGTTCGCCTCTCAGGCTACTGAGTCCTCGAGCGCAGGCTTGAAATTTGCATAAAAAAGGACAGACTCGACGGCGGATGAAGGAGTTAGGCCTGCGCAGTCCGTCCGCGAAAGTTGGCGGCATCGTCTATTTTGGGCGGTTGCTCGACAAAATTCGACGGCACGAAAAGGGACAATTGCCCTCCGAGTATCAGGCAAACCTCGGTCGCGGCTTTGACGCAAGCTGCATCACATTTTTGCGCGTTGATTACAATCAGCTGGTTGAACGCGTGAAACAAGGCGGGGCCGACGAAGAAATTCTGCAATGGTGTTTCGTCATTGGGCGTCGCCCGACAGACGACGAGACTTATGTCTGGAACGAATTCATGCGGAAACGCGGTTGGAACGACGAGCTGTCCGCGACTCTGAAGCGCCGAAAAAAAGAGGCCGGCATGGCCGGACGATCTGAAATCCAAACCATGTTCACTTTCATCGACGCGGATGAAGGGCGTTTATCGGTGGGTAACGCCAAGCTGCAGACAGCGCCGGACTAGATTTAATTATGCGCCGTCTCTGTGAGACGGCATTGGTGATTTCCCCCAGAAAGGGAGTCGCGACTCCGAATTCCAAATCGGCGACCACCGCTCATCAGTTTGTAGGCCGTCTGTGTCAGACGGCGACCTCATCTGGCGATGACAAGAAGGCTGTTTTGATCGATTGATTCGCTCAGATGAATCTCTAAGCGAAAAATAGGATTACATTTGTCAGAACCCGTTGACGTCGGTCTTGTGAAGAACCGAACGACTGGCCGTACCAATTTCAATTCAACTAGCGCTAATCGTAATTGGTCGGCGTCTGACACACGCCCTACAGTAGCGCTACGGTATCGGCGCTGGCACTGGAATCGCGATTTTATTCGGCGGGGCGCCGGGCGCATTCGCCAGTCGATAAATTTTCAGACTGCGGTCACTACGAGAGTTACCGCGATCGTCGCAATCCAATGACGTAGCGTCACTATTCTGAAAGCGTATCGATTCGTTCCGCGAGCGCAAAATCGAGTTCAGTCAAGCCGCCTTTGCTGTGTGTCGAGAGCACGAGCTTAACTTTGTTATACCGGATGTCGATGTCGGGATGGTGCTCCTCTTCGTCAGCCAGTTCGGCGACGGCGTTCACGAAATCGATCGCGTCGGCAAAATCGTCGAACTCGAAAGTGCGCTCGATGTGCTTCTTTTCCAGCTCCCATTCCGGGATCCTTTTCATGCGCTCTTTCAGCTCCGGCGCTTTCATCAGATCGGCCATAACGGGAAAACGAGTAACACCCGAAAATCGTTTTGCAACGTCAAAACGAACGGGTTCAAGTGCCGAGGATTTTCCGGAGGTTTTTGACTGAATCGAACACCTCGACGGCGCAATCCCGCGCCTCGCGCGACCGGCGCCGCCAGTTTGCCAGCAGGTCCTCAACCGCTGCGCCCGCACTTTTCAAATCGCCAACAAAATGAAAGCCGCTCCTTCGCGGAAGATATTTTCCCGCGCCACTGTTCTCAGTAATCACAGGCCGTCCGGTTGCGAGAAAGGCGGCGGCCCGATCGCTCAGCCAGCCGGTCTTCCAGCTCACATCGACACCTTTGATCACGGTGAATTCGCCGAGCGCGCTCGCCAGATAACGACGGTATTTTTTTGGCGTTGTCGCGACTCGATGTGGGTCAACAACCCGCCATCCTCGCTGACGCAGCCGCTCACGGTCTGGATCGTCCGCGCCCATGTGCATCGCCAATTCGAATCTTGCCTTCGGTACGCGTTTCGGAAGATCGAGATAAGGTTCGAATGCATACTTTTTCGAGAGGTCAGGAAATTCGCCGTCGACTTCAACTGCCCCGCCCCAGTACCACTGGCCGATCGTCGTAAACTTCGGCGAACGCGGACGCGGCTGCGGTCGATACAAGTTTGTGTCGACCAAAGGATAAAAAGTCTTCCACCGTAGGGGCGGCCGTGTCGGCGGCAGTTCCGCCTGCATACCTGACAATTTCGTCGGAGCCATTTTCAATAGCTTGCAATCCGGATCGTTCACATTCAGCCCAATCGTCCAAAATTCGTGATGAGTTGATTGGCCCATCTCCATCCGTGTCATCCAGTAAATGATTTCGCTCGGATCGAGGTCGCAGAAAATTCGCCGCTCGAATTTCAACAGCAGCGGCGGATGAATCGAATAGCTGAGGTTTAGCAGCGTGTTCGGGCCGGCAAGTCGATCGAGCAATTCGCGTTTCGACATTCCGATGCAGCGGATTGCATCGAGATCGTGGGCGCTGTACGGTTTTTCTTGGTAGAGCAAACAATATCGGTCGCCGAGCCCGTGCGCGCGCAGTTGCCGCCGGAAGTTGTCGATCTTGCGCTGATCGTCGCGCGAATTTCCTTCGCTTGGCAAATGTTCCAGCCAGATCGCGTCGAGCGTTAACCGGCGCAAACCGAACATCCATTGCAACGGCACCGAGAAATTTCCGCCGCCCTGCAGATATTTCGCCGCAAAACCGCCGCCGAGAAAAACCGTCACGCGAGCAGAGTGATCAATCTGCTCGCGCGCTCAAGCCTGAATGTAATGCCAGTCCGGCTCGGAATTAGATCCGGCCGTGCGGCAGGTGCGCCTTTCCTTGCGGCTGCGGCTTGTTGCACAGATCGGCGTTCGGGATCGGTATGATCGCGTTGAGGAGCTGTGGTTGCTGTCGCGCGTTCAACTCTTGTTCGAGATCGTACGCCATCGCGATCAGCTGCGGCTCGTGTAGGAACGTGCTGTACATCAGCATACCGGCAGGTCTACCTGAGGATCGAATACCGACCGGCATCGAGAAGTTTGGATAACCTGCGACCGCAGGCGCAGTCGAATTCGTCAGATGGGGTGCGACGATCGCGTCGAGCTTATCCTTCGTTAGTGCGCCGTCGATTCCGCTGCGAGCTGAGCCCGTCGCGTTATTTCGCGCCGCAACATAGGTCGGATCGGTCAAGTCGCCGCTCGTCATTTCGGCCGCCTCAAAAACTTCCTGCCCGTAATAGACGAGCTCCTGGACACAGCGTGAATTGTCGAATGCAATGAGATCGGCCAACGTGGTCATGTTTGTGTGCGACAGCGTCTGCAGATATTGCGCGATCTGTACCTTGAACTCGAACAGTAAGGCCGTGAACTCGTCATTAAAGTAGTTCTCGATGGCGCCACTATCTGTATCGACAATCTTCGCCCCGAGGCTGGCCATCACGTCGAGCGCGTGATTCGCGAACGCGACCGTTTCATCGTCGCCAAGGATGCCGCTGCCGTAGAAGGCGTAATTGTCGAAAAAGCGCTTGTCGCGTCCGATACGCTTTCCCTTCAAAGAGCCGCGCTGCAGAAATTGCGTGTAATCAGTCGGCAACGAATGCCCGGCGACGGCGCCGAACGGCGTTTGCAACACGCCGAGCAGAATCGCGACGTCCGTAACGCTGCGTGCCATCGGACCCGCCGTGTCTTGCTGATGGCTGATCGGAACAATACCGTCCTGCGAGATGAGGCCGACCGTCGGCTTTAGGCCAAAGAGGTTTTCAACCGCGGATGGACCGGTAATCGAGCCATCGGTCTCCGTGCCGACAGCTGCCGCGCACAGACTTGCTGCAGCTCCCGCGCCGGAACCCGAGCTCGAGCCCCACGAAGTGTAGCTCAAGTCATAAGCATTCTTTGTATCCCCGCCGCGTGCGCTCCAGCCGACCGCGAGCGGATAAACGTTATCGTTCCCGCGGAAATTCGCCCATTCGCCGAGGTTCGATTTGCCGAGAATGATCGCTCCCGCGGCGCGCAGTCGCGCAATCAACGGCGCATCGGCTGGAACTTTGCTGTTATAGAGCGCAAGCGAGCCCGCTGTCGTTTGCATGTTGTCGTTCGTCGCGATGTTGTCTTTCACCAACAGCGGAATGCCGTGGAGCGGACCGCGCACGTGACCGGCTTTGCGTTCGCTGTCAAGACTGTTTGCAATTGCAATCGCGTTGGTGTTCGTCTCGATCACCGCGTTCAGCGTCGGGCCCAGTTGTTGGATCCGATTCAAATAGTCCTGGACCAAATCCGTCGCGCTTAGTTGTCCGGCCGCCATCGCCGCCTGCAATTGCGTGATGCTCATTTCAATAAACGGAAAATTCGTGCCCGCGTTTGCGCTCTCTTTGAAGAACGATGCGAGCCCGCCGGCTAGCAATGCAGCGCCACCGGCTGCGGTTGTTCCGATAAAGCTTCTTCGACTGACATGATGATTGTCGCTATTGGGTGATTGATCCGGTTGCGGTGATTTCATAGATGATTCTCCATTTTACAAACGCATCTGACTGCGATGCCGGTTCTACCGAAATTAGCCACGCAATCCGGCTGTCGTTCCGCGCCCGATAGATTCGTTTCGTCAAAATTTCCCTACAAATTTGTTTCAATTGTTTCGCGCCGTCGATGCGCACTTCGCTGACGCTGCCGGCTGACGCCCTGCACTTCCTCCGCAAATTAGCGGCTCTTCCCGTAGCTCAACCGGATAGAGCATCTGACTACGGATTCAAGCCTAACGAATTGCACATCGTTTCACAGCATTGCACAGCGTGTTTTTCATAGGTAAACCTAACGAATCCGATCTGCGACGCGTTTCGCTGAATTGCGTAGTTTTGCAGACAAAAATCTTTAGACCGTAGAAAACGACCGTGAAATTTCTCCGCCTCCGAAAGCTTGGTGTTCCTTACCACACACCGGCGCGCACGCATGCGGACCCGTTATGGCCAACGACACCGACGACATTTGGCATTCTGGTTGGCAATCGCATGCACGATATGAAAACATCGCGCCTCGGTGTGCGTGCCCGTAGAAACCCACATAGCGAATTGCGAACCCGTGGCCGAAGGCTTATAGGACTAAAGTCCAATTGATTAAGGTTTAACCTGCGATGTATTAGCCCATCCGGCGAGTGTGCCCCGAGAGTGGACAATCTGGCCGGATGGCGGACGGGAGCCAAATTCAAATTCCCGGTTTAGTTTAATAAGGAGTGGAAGAATGGATATTAGCACTGAACAAGCTCAAATGATCAAAGATGAACTCAAACGCTTCGCTGGGGATATAAACCTCTCGGATGAACAAAAGACAAAACTTCACGAGCGGTTGGCTTTTGCGGCCGGCAGGCTGTTTGAATTCAAAAAGTCCCATCCGGACGTTACCCGGCAGGACATCATCAAAGCGGTCGGATCTCACCGAACCGAACTGCGCGAGGCGGTGGAGCGCTTCCTTACCCCGGAACAGTTAAAGAAATGGGATACCGAAGTGGCCAAAGCAAAGGAGTTTCTGGGTTACGCTGCGGTGTGATCCGATGACGATTGAAACGCAAGGTGGCTGGCGCGAAGCTCTCGCGCCGGCTACTGGAGCGTAAGGGATTGACAAACATGCTAGACCAAAGCCTTGAATTAGAAGAACAAGCCCCGAGCGTGGATAAACGTCTGGGGAGTGTTGTTCGGATGATTGTTGAGCAATATGACGGGGATGTGAAGGCGTTTGTCGACTCGACCCGTTACAGAATAGAGGTGAATCGGAAGGCTGAGGCCGCGTCGCACAATGGCGACGAGGCGGCGTTGGCGTAAATGCCCGTCCACGACAAGGATTATCGAGAGAATTTCGCGCGCTCATTGTTCCTGACGGGAAAAATAACCCAGGAGACGGCGCACGCCCTAAGCCCGCGAATAAAAGAGCTCCGAGCCGCCAGCGGAGATCCGATAACCCTTTACATCGACAGCCCTGGGGGATCATCTGCAGTAGCGGAGGGCATCCGTTTTCTAATTAAGGCCCCGGATCAAGACGGAAAAAGATGTCGATTAATTACGGTCGCGATAGGGACAGCAGCGAGCGCGGCAGCGGATTTGTTGGCGCTGGGTGATTACGCCATCGCGGAACCTCAAGCTGACATTCTTTATCACGGGTCCAGACAGGCGTTCGAGCAGGTGCTGACTTTTGAGGGGGCAACCTCGGTCGCAGCCAATCTGCTAGAAGCCAACGAAAGGCTTGCGCTTCGCCTGGCGCGTTCTTCGTTCCGAAGGATTATCTGGCGCGTAGTCCAGTTGAAGGATGCGATCGAGAAATTTCGGGATGGACCGGAAGGGCTGGAAGAATTGGTCGAGGCTTTGACGGCCAAATTCAAGCCGGGAAATGCGATGCTGCTGAGAGAGGCGATTGCAAAGCAAAAATCGCTGCAAGAGGTCAAGACTGCGGCCGATAATTACTTGAAGAGGCGCAAGAACGTCGCGCAGTGGCCAAACAAGCAGTTGGAGCCCGGGTTGGTGCGGGCCATCGTGGACTACAGAAGCAGACTGCATAAGGAAGATGATTGGCTGTTGAGCCGCACGGGAATGCGCGAAGTGGCGAGCGACTTCAATCTCATTCATGATTACGCTTCGCAAACGAAGGACCTGGATGCTCTGCTGGAGGTTTATGGCAGCCTGTTTCTGAACCAGGCGCAAGGCGCCGAATTCAAAAGCAAAAGAGAAGAAGAGCACAAAGTTTATCTGGAGAGCCATGCGGCAGACAAGCTGAAGGTCCTATGGTATTTCGTCGTTTCATTGTGTCGTCTGCTGCAAACGAAAGATTACCAACTAACACCGGAAGAGGCGTATTGGCTTGGGGTGGTTGACGAGGTCACTGGATCCGGCCTGGAAAGTGACAGGGAGATGCGTGTTGTCGTGATGCCGTCTTGTTAACTAGGATTAGACCGCATCGTGCGGTCTATTTCTGCCTCCATAAACTATACCCCGAAAAAGGGCCGCTCGATGGCAAGCATGTGAAATAAGAGGCGACCAATTTCCCCAAACAATGTCCGAACAGCAGAAATGGGTTTAAGTCTTTAGTCCCGAATCGCCTTGCTTGATCCGTTCACTCTGTGGTACCGGCTCGTCGTCCCCGTCAGTGGCAACCCAACCCTTGAAAATGTGGTATCCAAGGGCCAAAACCGTCGCGCCCACAAACATCCCTAGAATTCCGCCGCTTGCAATACCGCCCAATGCGCCAAACAAGATCACCGGCATCGGAACCGCAACGCCGCGGCCGAGCATAAGCGGTTTCAAAACGTTGTCAGCCATGCCGGTCACCAGCAGGATGACGGTATATGTGATCGCGGCCCAGCTGCTGTAATCGCCACTCGACCAAATGTAAACGATGACTGGGACTGTGATGAGCAGTGCTGGCACTTGGGCAATTCCCAAGAGGAGCGCAATGATAGACAACAAACC
>Ga0310916_10000557_pt1 | contig 20917 bp, 21 predicted proteins | sample GREbulkMGLF176_FD_203444 | JGI IMG/M metagenome (GOLD analysis project Ga0310916, IMG submission 203444) | Lab enrichment of tropical soil microbial communities from Luquillo Experimental Forest, Puerto Rico - GRE.bulkMG.LF176 | ecosystem: Environmental > Terrestrial > Soil > Tropical forest >...
CGGATAAGTTAGATGCAGCCCCGGCGTTGGCGCAGCCCGGCAAGGCAGGGCAGGGCACTGCGATCTAATACCCGGATGGCAGCTGGCAGGAAAAAGCGTCCCGCCGATGTCGGCTTGAACTCGCGATCGCTCAAGGAGGCCATCGACTTTGCCATCGCGAGCGAAACCAAGAACCCGCGCGATCTCAAGCTCAACCATTATCAGACCTTCGGCCGCGAGCCGTTTGGCGAGGCAATCGGCCCGATCAAGGACCGCGGCGATCCTACCGGCTTGATCGTTCGCAACGGTTACCTCGTCGCGCAATGGGGCGAGCCGGCGCGGGTCGACATGACGCACAGCGTCACGAAAAGCTTTCTCTCGAGCATCGTGGGAATTGCCTACGACCGCGGCCTGATCCGCAGCATCGACGATACCGTGCGCGAATATGTGCCGCCGGTGCAGATCTACAATCCGATCGCTAGTGGCAACAAGGCCGAGCGCTTTGCCGTCCCCGATCTGCTCACGCCGTTCGAGACCGCGCACAATCGCACGATCACGTGGAATCACATGCTGCGGCAGGTGAGCGACTGGGAAGGCACCTTGTGGGGCAAGCCGGACTGGGCAGACCGGCCCGAGCCGAATGCCGCGCAATGGCTCACCCGGCCGCGCAACCCGCCGGGCAGCGTCTACAAATACAACGACGTGCGGGTCAACGCGCTGGCGCTGGCGGCGCTGAGCGTATGGCGGCGTCCGCTGCCGCAGGTGCTCAAGGACAACATCATGGACGCGATCGGCGCCAGCAACACCTGGCGCTGGTACGGCTATGAAAATTCCTGGATCGTGCTCGACGGCACGGCCATGCAGTCCGTCACCGGCGGCGGACATTGGGGCGGCGGAATGTTCATCAACGCCTATGACATGGGCCGGTTCGGCTATTTCACCTTGCGCAACGGCAAGTGGAAAGACCGCCAGCTTTTGTCTGAGCAGTGGATCGCCTGGGCGCGCACGCCGACCCCGGCCGAGCCGACCTACGGCTTCATGAATTGGTTCCTCAACACGGACAAGAAATTGCTGCCGAGCGCGCCGGCGAGCGCGATCGTGCATGTCGGCAACGGCACCAACATGATTTACGTCGACCGGGAGAACGATCTGGTCGCGGTGGTGCGCTGGATCGATCGCGGCGGGATGGATGGATTCGTCAAGCGCCTGCTGGCGGCGGTGAATGCGAAGTAGGCGCTAGCCTCAGTCGGCTGTGCCCGAGCCGGCTTCCGCGGCCTTGGCTTCGTCCCAGAGCGCGTCCATTTCCTCAAGCGTCGCCTGTTGCGGGGTCTTGCCGCGCGCGGCGAGCGCACGCTCGATCGCCGCGAAACGCCGCTCGAATTTCGCGTTGGTGGCGCGCAGCGTGGCTTCGGGATCGGCGTCGAGATGACGCGCGAGGTTCACCACGGCAAACAGGAGATCGCCGACCTCGGCGGCCGCGTCACGACTGTTGCCGCGCGCGAGATCGGCCTCGATCTCGTCCGCCTCTTCGCGGATTTTCGCGAGCACGGCACGCGGGTCCCGCCAATCGAAGCCGACCTTGCCCGCGTTGCCCTGCAGCTTGAGCGCGCGGGTCAGGGCGGGCAGCCCGACCGGGACCCCGGCAAGCGCGCCGCCCGGGCCGCTTTTGCGGCTCGGCTTTTGCGCGCGCTCCTCGCTCTTGATCTCTTCCCAGAGCCGGTTCACCGCCTGTGGGCTCAGGCCGCGCGCCTCGCCGAACACGTGCGGATGCCGCCGCAGCAGCTTTTCCGTGATCGCGTGAACCACGTCGCCAAAGTCGAAGGCGCCTTGCTCCTGCGCCATGCGGGCGTGAAACACCACCTGCAGCAGGAGGTCGCCCAGCTCATCGCGGAGATCGTCGAGGTCGCCGCGCGTAATCGCATCGGCGACCTCATAGGCCTCCTCGATCGTGTACGGCGCGATGGTCCCAAAATCCTGCTGGAGATCCCACGGGCAGCCGGTGCCCGGGGTGCGCAGCGCCGCCATGATCTCGAGCAGACGGCCGATCTCGCGGGAGGAGGACATGGGGAAGGGCGACGCCGGAAGAAGCCAGAAGATCGAACGAAGCAAGGTATAGCGCGCCGGCCCGGCTTACGCTTCCAGCCCTCGATTCGCATAAGAGATATTATGGAACATTTGCCGGCGATGTTTGCCTCGCTGGATCCAGAATTTGCCGAGCCTTCGATTGAACATCACCGCGTAACGCTATGATCAACCCGCAATAATCTCTATATCGCCCCAGCCGCGCGCGCCGGCTCCGCATCGGCCAATTCGACGACCATGCCGTCGAATGCGGGCTCGACATGGGGCGGCAGCTTTGCCCGCAGCGCCGCGTAGTCGAGATCGGAATGCAGGTTGGTCAGGATCGCCCGCTTTGGCTTGAGCCGGTCGATCCAGGCCAGCGCCTCGTCGACGCTCCAATGACTCGGATGCGGCCGATAGCGCAGCGCATCCACGATCCAGATATCGAGCCCGCCCAGCGCGGCAATGCTTTGCGGCGGCAAGCCGCTCAGGTCGCAGGAATAAGCGAGCCCGCCGAACTTGAAACCAAGCGAAGCGATATCGCCGTGCTCCTGCAGGATCGGCAGCGCGGCAATCGGCCCGCCCGCTCCCCGGACGGTCAGCGCCTGGCCCGGGACCAGCCGGTGCTCGTTCGCGATCGGCGGATATTCGCTGCCGGGAGGCGATTGGAAGCAATAGCCGAAACGCGCGCGCATGGTCTTGGCGGTGTGCTCATCCAGGTACACGTCGAGGCGCCGGCGATGGCGGATGAACAGGCCGCGCAGGTCGTCGATGCCGTGGGTGTGGTCGGCATGCTCATGGGTGATCAGGACCGCATCGAGCCAGTCGACCCCGCTCTCGATCAGTTGTTCGCGCAGATCCGGCGAGGTGTCGACCAGCACGCGGGTAATGCCGGTGGCGCTGTGCCGCTCGACCAGCAGCGAGGTGCGCCGGCGGCGGTTTTTAGGGTTGGCGGGATCGCAATCGCCCCAACCCAGCGCCGGGCGCGGAACGCCGCCGGACGAGCCGCAACCGAGGATCGTGAATTTGAGCGCCATGCCGCAGGTCAGGCTTGCACGGTCTGGGTGACGCGGTCTGCGGCCATCGCCGGGGGCGGCACTTTGGCGAAGAGGCGGAAGAAGTTCTCGGTGGTGGTGCGTGCGATTTCGTCGAACGGAACTCCGCGCGTCTGCGCCAACACGCTCGCCGTTTCCACGACGTAAGCGGGTTCGTTGCGCTTGCCGCGATAGCGGCCCGGCGCGAGATATGGCGCGTCGGTCTCGACCAGGATGCGGTCGGCAGGAAGCTCGCCGGCGATGGCGCGCAGTTCCTCGGACTTCTTGAAGGTGAGGATCCCGGTGAACGAGATGTGGAGGCCAAGCCCGATGGCCCGGCGCGCCAGATCGCGGCCGCCGGTATAGCAATGCAGCACCGCGGGGAAGGCGCCCTTCCCGCTCTCTTCCTCGAGAATGCGCGCCATGTCGGCGTCGGCCTCGCGCGAATGAATCACGAGCGGCAGGCGGGTCGCGCGCGCGGCAGCGATGTGCGCGCGAAAGCTGCGCTCCTGGGCGTCGCGCGCGCTGAAGTCATAGTGATAATCGAGCCCCGCCTCGCCGATCGCCACGACCTTGGGATGGCGCGTGTGCGCGATCAGTTGATCGACATCGATGTCGAGCTCCTCGTCGGCGTGATGCGGATGAGTGCCGACCGAGCAATGGACGTCGGGAAAGCGCTCGGCGATGGCGAGCACGTCCGCGTGCTGCTTGACCCGGGTCGAGATGGTCACGATGCGGGTAATGCCGGCCGCTTGCGCGCGCGCGATCACGGCATCGAGCTCGCCGGCAAAATCGGGAAAATCGAGATGGCAGTGGCTGTCGATCAATGTCAATCCGGGCGGCATGGCGTCATTTTCTGCGATGCTTGTCGGTATGTTCGCGAAGAAAGCCGCTTTAGGTGCTTGGTCGGCACTCCCGGGGCTTTGCTTCGCAAGCTCGGGAGCGGCACCCTACCCTATCGCATTGCTTCAGTTCGAGGGCGGGTTCGCCGAGCAGGCCGGGACCGCCGCGGGCGGACACGAAAGCCAACCGCGGGGTCTATTTGGGCCAGAAATGCTTTGGGTTCGGCCCTCTGCGAATGAAGGCACCCCGCGCGCCGCCGGGGCAGCCGCTTCGAAACCCTCACACAGTGCTGAAGGTCCCTCCGACGCAAATAGCGCGATAGCGACGCGCCCAGTCCAAGCCGTTGTGGACCAAGCGTCGCACGCCAGCGGGCATTCCGGCAGGCACCAGCGGGAAGCCGGAGAGGTGGCGAAATTGTCCTTTCTGTGAAGCCCGTCACAGTGGCATGACGACTGGCTCGCCATAGTGCAGGGGTACGGGTTCCTTAACAGGAGGCAACCCATGACATCGAAGATCAGTGTTATCGTTGGCTCGGTGCTGGCTCTTGCATTCATGGCAACGGAACCGGTGCATGCCAAAGGTTGTGATTGCACCGGGCAGGACTTGAGCGTGGACAAACCGGTGCGGCTGCCGGCGCCGATCCCCGCCCCTAAGTCCGATGCATCTGGGGGCGCCCGGGTGGCGGGCGGAACCCGGTGAGAGCCGATTGTTCCTAAGCAGACGGCGCCGCTGCCAGAAAACGGCGGCGCCGCTGCCACTCGTTTTGAAGTTTTCCGTAGCCGTTGGGCTGGGTGCTCAGCGGTGGGAGGAGGCATTGACGAAGGATGGCGGAAGGCGCCTCCCCGCACGCCAACCAACCCCATTCCAGCCGCGCCCGACCTCCCGAACGGGTTCGCACAATTCACAGAACATTTTTGGATTTGAGATCCGCTGCAATTAAGTCGAGCGGGATCGCCTGATTGAATTGCGGGTTGGTGCTCGGATCCCTTGCATGATGAAGACCAAATATCTCGAGATCGACGGTGAGACAGGGCGCCCCCGATGATCCAACGGAGGTGCTCGTGTCGTATCGCACCCGTGTGCCGAGACTGCTGAAATTCAGCACGGTTCCCAGCGCAACCTCCAGCCTGCGGCCTTCCGGATGTTGTGGGACAATTGCAAAGTCATGGAGGGCAAGGAGTGGCCGCTCAGTCTGCAGACTGAACCATCCGCGTTGATCGCCGTCTCCGGTTGGCCGTTCCCCGATACGGTCGGCAAGCTGAAGCAACGCGTAATCGAGTTCGTCTGCCTTCGGTTCTCCCTGCCCGCTCGTATCGCTTTCGCTGTACCTACTCGTCGCCAACGGTTGTCCGGACGCCAGGCGACAAGCGGTAGGCCCCGACGGTGCCCGACCCGCGGCCGCCGCGTCCCCGTCTTCATAATAGTCGAACCGGCAGGCCGTCTGCGCAATCGTGTTGGACTTTTCGTCAGCTTCAATGACGTGAAAATTGGTCAGCACGCGATCAGGCCCGATCAGGAACCCGGTACCCAGCATCTGCGGTGTTTCGACCCGACAGATGCGGTGGCCGAGGGCGCGAAACCTGCTCAGGAACCGGCCATAGTCGACGAATCGCGACTGACGCGCCACCAGGGCCTCAAGAGCAGGCTTTTCTGGAGGCTTTTGTGTGAGATCGTACTTTTGCCTCGCGTCGGCGCTGCTAATTCCCAGCGCACGCCCAACCTGCTGCACGGTCTCATTGCCAGGCCTTTCGGCGCATACCAACGCAACCAGTTCGAGCGTCTTTCCTCGCCGCTCGGTCCACGCGATTAGATCGCCAACAGCGCCGTAAAAGCCCTGGTGCAGATCGATATAGTTGCCGAGCGTGATGCCCCACTTGAATCGCAAAACTTGTGTGAGTTCTCTCATGTCGAAGGCGTCAACGATTGCTTCGCTGACCTCCTCCAATTGCGGGCCTGATAGCTTGGGAGCCGGTTTCAATTCCGTGTCGCCCATCGCCCGAACCTCCAAAGCGCAGTCCCTGTGGCGCGGCCCTCAATCTTGAGTTACAGTGCGAATAAACTGTAACTACTGGTCGTTGAGAGTGCAACGTGCCGGTCTTAACACCAGACCAATTTGAACAGTTGGAGCGCATCCTCACTGATGCCTTTGACAAGCGCGGCATTGCAGAATTGGTGCGCATAAAGCTGGGAGACCGGTTGGACAAGCTGGTCAACCCCGATCAACCAACCCCGGGCATCGTGTTCGACCTCCTCACATGGATCGACAAGCGCGACAAGCACACGCTGGAAGTTCTTTTGCAGGGCGCCATAGAGGTGAAGCCGGAAAATGGCGCCCTTCGTGCATTTTGCGAGCACGACGTTCCGGCGGCGCTCAAGCCAATCGACTCGAAAGTCTTCGTACAGAATTTGACCTCGGGCCTCGATGTCTTGATCAAAATGAAGGACGAGTCTGCCGTGCGCGAAACGGTGGGGCACGTACGCGCCGACCTCGAAGATACGAACAAGCAGATCGACACCCTGAAGAAGTACAAGGAATTGCACGATTGCCTGCACGAGCTCGAAGTGCGACTGACAGCCATTGCGGATGCGGTCGTCCGGGCCAAGGAGGCGCCGGCTCGACGTAGCCTCGGCATCTATGCCAGGGATTTGAGGTGGCTCGGCGAACGCGCGCGTGCGGCAATTCCCGACTTGCCCAGTAGACAGAGTGAAGAAATCTGGGTTCCTGATTTGGACGCTTGCGCCGAGGATATTGAACGCGCCCGGGTCGCAACCGTCGAGAATGCTCAAGACCCGCTTTTGGACGTACCCATTAAGTTGAGGCGGCTGTTGACCGAGGCAAATCGAATTAACGGCTTCCTCGCTCAGCTCGCTGGTCAACTGAAGCTGGACAGTTTTTCCGACACCATGGATGAGATAGCGAACAGAATGAAGACCGACACGAGGCCGGATGATGTGTCATTGATGCAACTCATGACCGGCTCGGCGGCGGTCAGCGTTCTTCGCTCTCGGATAACGCTGCTAGTGCACGAACATTATGAGTGGCAGTTCCTGACCACTCAACTCGCGGCAGCGGATACCTCCCCGGACCATCGGCCTGATAAAAAAATAGCCAAGTGGCCCTTATTTAACAACAAATTGCTCGCATTGTGCGACTTGGCCCCGCAGGAGGAATCGTCGCAGGAGCTTCGAACTCTGATGGAGCGATGGGTGGACGCAGCGTCGGCAACCCAGCAGAGCGAGGCGCAAATCGCAGCGGCCGAGGATGCATTCGCCGAGTTCTCGCATACCTGTAAGCTGCATTTCTTCGAGGTCGACAAGCAACTCAAAGAGCTTTGTTCAAAAATGACCGAGGTCGCGATGCCTCTTACCGCGCTCCTCAATGTGATTCGCTAATGTCCCAGGAGCAAAAAAGCATGGATGAACAACCCGCGCCGCCGTACCGATCGCTCAATGCACTGCGCCAAGCCAACGATGATCTGTTGGCTAGTCTCCCGGAAGATAAGTCGGATACGGAAGCATGGAAGTCATCCACGACGCGAATATTCGAATTCATCCAGCGTGCAGTCGCTACCGGCGTTTTGCTCGAGCTTCCATTCGAGCGGCGGGCGGCTCAGGGCTTGATCGATTATTGGGTCGCAAGCTCATACAACATGCCGATTGACGGGCCTAAGGAACTATTGCAGTCGCGAAAAATAAACACGCTGCTCGCACCGTTCGATGCTGCTTCACTTCGCTCTATTTGCGAGCGAGGTGACCAGGTGATCGGCAAGCTCAGTTCGCAAGACGAGGACCTCGCTAGACGGATCCTCGTTCAGGTTTTCCGGTTTTCCGACGCGCGTCGAGATCCGAGTTCGGAGCCGACTCCGCGTGAGGATCTATTATCGCTCGGACCGCCCGAGCGCGTGACCAAAATCATCAACGAGCTGGTGAACGCAGGGGTGTTGCGGGAACGCCGGGACGACGGCGGCAACTTCATCGATCTGCAATATGGAGCGCTCGGTCGCAATTGGGAGCGGCTCCGTGACTGGGTCAAGCACCGAGCGAATTTACGAGATGCAGCGCTGGCTTGGCGCCGCGCCGGCAAGGACAAGTCGATGCTTCTTCAGGCCAGCCAAGTAAAGGACGCCATCGCGTACGGCAATTTGGATGAAGTGGAGAAGGAGTTCGTCACTTCGAGCCGTAGGCGGGAGCGTCAATTCTACCTCCGTTTGGGTCTGGTAGCGGCGGTTCTCGTTGGTGCAGCGCCCCTCGCTCTGTATGGCTACATAAAACTTTATGTTCCCTGGATGTTTGATCGAGATCTTAATACCGTCAAATCCGATGCTTCACCACCGGAAAAGCGAGTCGAGGCGTTGCGTCGGTTGACGGAGTATCAAAAGATTCAGCCAAAAGACATTGATCTCTCGTCGATACAGCTAAAAGGAGACAAACCCAATGGGCTTGATCTAACTGGCCTGACGGCGCGGTCTCTTAATCTCACACTAGCCAAGCTGGAAAATGTAAACTTCCAGAATGCAAGACTGCCTTCGTCATCATTCATTCGGAGCACTATCGATAGAAGCAATTTCGAAAATGCGTTCCTGAGACTTGCCCGTTTCGATAATTCCTCCATTGGATCTTCCAAGCTCTCGAGTACTGACCTCTTCCGTGCGGTGTTCAATGGGGCGCAATTATGTCGGGTCAATTTTTCGGACGCGATCGTTCGTTACGCTTCATTTTTCGACGTAACATTCGACGACGGCCAGCCTCCCAACTTTGAAAATAGCGCTTGGTGGCTTGCAACCGGGTGGAATAAGCATCAACGGGAAGTTTTGACCAAGCAATCCGCTAGTAAAGATCCCAAGTCAACGAAGAGCTTCAAGGAGGACCTTAAGTCGGTTGACGAAATGTCGACTCAAGACCTCGCTCAAGTGTTGAATGAAAGAGCTTGGACGCTTGCAACCTACGGAGTCGATCTCGACGATGCGGAGCGTACTGCCAGAGAGGCGCTGAAGATATACGGTGCCAATGGCAATTCAGCAATCCACGAACGTGCCGTAGCAAACACACAGGACACTCTCGCCTATATTCTCATGCAAAAACGCCAATGGGCCGAGGCGGAGACGTTGCTTTCCGACGCGCTGCGGGGCAACAACCAGGACGAAGCCATCGTTTTCCATTACGCTCTCACACTTTGGATTCAAGGAAACGAACAACAGGCCGTGATCCATCTGACGAAATCAATTGCACGAAACTATTCCCCGACCCACGAACTTTATGTATTGCGGGATCTAATTCCGGCCGGTCTTGAATCGGCTATCGAAGCGGCGAGCATTCGTCCCCCGGGCGCTGCTGCAAAGCCGCCGTGCCCGCCCCCGTCCTGACAACCAATCTCGCCGCGGCGACGCCAGCGCGCAACGCGACAAGGGTTCGCTTGATTGGCCGACGCAACCCCCCGCGCTGTTGCGCTACGGCTCCCCTGGAGCTAGTTGCTAATCCCGGCCGTGGGCCCGGCTACGGCTCCTCACCGCGAGCCGCCGGCGACCACCGGGCTCGGTGCCGACACGTAAATCGCGCCAACCCCAAAGCCCACGGCAAGCGCAACCAAAAGGGCAAAGATCCTAGCATGGGACATGGGCGTGCTCCTTATCCCCATTATACATAGCAATTACCTCAACGGAAGCCACCTACTGCGTGAGTTAGTTGTGGGTCTATTTGCGTGCTGACCAGGCGGCCAACACTATCATCCTGATATTTTTGCGTGATCTTGAGCAATGGAGGCCGCTCAGTCGTCGTGCGAGTCCGACGCTCACATGGGGTGTTATGGCGCCATTTTGTGGGATGATCGTCGCTCTTACCTGCGGCCATTTGATGCCGTTAGAGCATTGGCGGACACTCCTCCCCGCCGAACGAAGTTTGCCTCCGTTTCACTCGGCCGCAAGCTCGGACCGTGGGCACAGCGTGCATCAATGCGGCCGTTTTTCAGAGGTCCGAAGGAACCGCTCTGGGCAACCAATCAACCAGGCGCGGGAATCGTAGTTTTGCTGCCTATCGATCAGCATTCATTGCGAAGGGTGACGCCTAGAAATAACTATGAATCAGCGTCTCAGTGGCGCACGTCCGATGCCGGCGTATTGGCGTACTCTTCCTCGAAGCGCGCGATCTCGCGCGTCAGGTCCTCCAGGACGCGCTTTCGTTCCGCGGCGCTGTAGCCGATCGTCAGCTCGGCGACGGTTTTGGCGAGCGCCGAAATGATTTCATCCATGTCCATCATGTCTTTCTCGCCGCTCAGCGCGCCATATTCGGAGTAGAAATCGTCGATTACGTCCGCGACCAGGCAATGCAGGCACGGCCGCTCTTCGTTCGATTCGGGTTGGTTCGTTTCGGGTTGGTCAGCCATGGCCGTCCTCTCGATCAAAAACGCGCGCAGCCGGTGCAGGCCACCCTGCGCCGGCAATCGCCGCGCCTATGTTCCAACGCGCGGCACGCACGCTTGGCTCCATTCTACTGCGCGCGGGCGCCTGTCGCTCGCCATCAGGCCTGCGCGCTCCCTTCGCTCTCGACATAGCGGGGAAACACCGCCGTGGGTGCCGGCAACGCCGCGCCCGCAGCAATACGGTGGGGGCCGCCCAGTCGCTGGAACTGTCGTTCCTCGACTGGAACGGCAAGGAGGTCAAGCAGCTTCGCCGCCGCCTTCGGCATGAACGGCGCGTTCAGGATCGCGACCTGGCGAAGCACCTCCGCGGTGACATAGAGCACCGTGCGCTGCCGGGCCGGGTCGCTCTTGGCGAGCGCCCACGGCGCTTCGCCCGCGAAATAGCGATTGGCCTCGGCGACCACGGCCCACACGGTGTTGAGCACCTGGTGCAACTGCTGCATCTTCATCGCCTCGCGCGCCTTGCCGATCATGGCGTCGGCGGCGGCCAAGATCGCCTGGTCGGCTGGCGAGAATGCCTCCGGCTTGGGCAGCACGCCACCGAGCTGCCGCGCGACCATCGACAGCGAGCGCTGCGCCAGATTGCCGAGATCATTGGCAAGATCGGCATTGATGCGGTTGACGATCGCCTCGTGGCTGTAATTGCCGTCCTGGCCGAACGGCACTTCGCGCAGGAGGAAATAGCGCAGCTGATCGACGCCATAGGCATCGGCAAGCGCGAACGGGTCGATCACGTTGCCGACCGACTTCGACATCTTCTCCCCGCGATTGAACAGAAATCCGTGCGAAAAAACGCGCCGCGGAACCGCCACTCCGGCCGACATCAGAAAGGCGGGCCAATAGACCGCGTGGAAGCGCACGATGTCCTTGCCGATCACGTGCAGGTCGGCAGGCCAGTAGCGGCGGAATTTCGGATCGTTGACATCGGGATAGCCGACCGCGGTGATGTAATTGGTGAGCGCATCGACCCAGACATACATCACGTGCTTCGCATTGCCCGGCACCTTCACGCCCCAGTCGAAGGTGGTGCGCGAGATCGACAAATCCTGCAGGCCGCCTTTGACGAAGCTCATTACTTCGTTGAGCCGCTCCCTGGGCAGAACGAACTCGGGATTTGTCTGATAGAGCTCGAGCAGCTTGCCCTGATATGCCGAGAGCCGAAAGAAATAACTCTCCTCCTCGACCCATTCCACCGGCGCGCCGAGCGGTCCGTAGCGCTGGCCGTCATCGGCGAGTTTGGTCTCGCTCTCGTCGTAATAGGCCTCGTCGCGCACCGAGTACCATCCGGAATATTTGTCGAGATAGATGTCGCCGTTGGCTTCCATCTTTTGCCAAATAGCCATCGAAGCCGCGTGATGGCGTTGCTCGGTGGTGCGGATGAATTGGTCGTTCGAGCATTCCAGGCGCTCGACCATCGCCTGGAAGCGCGGCACGTTGCGCTCGACCAGCTCGGACGGGCTGAGCTTCTCCTTGCCGGCGGTCTGCAGCATCTTGATGCCGTGCTCGTCGGTGCCGGTGAGGAAGAACACGTCGTAGCCGTCGAGCCGCATGAAGCGGGCGATCGCGTCGGTGGCGATCGCCTCGTAGGCGTGGCCGATATGCGGCGGGCCGTTGGGATAGGCGATCGCCGTGGTGACGTAGTAGCGGGGCTGGTCGGCCATCGAAATCGATCCGCGGGGCGTCCCCGCAAACGCGAAATTGCGGTGCCGCAATGAATTAAAGGCCGGGTCATCGCCCGGCCAACGTCCTTGGGGATAGGTATCAACCGCGTGCCGCCTCGGCAAGCCAGCCGAACACGTTGAAGACCAGCGGCTTTCGCTCCAAATTGTACTCCTCGGCCTCGCGCGCGGCGGTGTTGACCCGCTCCCATGCCTGCGCCACCTGATAAAGCCGCGCGCGATCCTGTGGCGTCGCGCCGAGCCGAGCGGACAGCCAGCCGTTTACCGCATCGAGGAACGCGGCAAGCGTTGCCGGATCGGTGCCGGAGAGGCGTTCGCCGAGCGCGTGCAGCGCGCGCCGGTCCACGTCCGGCAGGTGTTCGAGCAGCGCGATGATGCGGTTGTGCAGGTCGAGCGCGTCGCTATCAAGGAGATCGAGCGCGCGCCGTACGCTGCCTTCCGCCGCCGCTGCCGCGCCCCGGATGTCGGAAGCGCCGGGCGCTTGGCCGCTCGCGTCCGCCGCGGCGCGCGCGACGTCGGTGGCGGAAAGCGATCGCAACGCCAAGACTCGGCAACGCGAGCGGATGGTGGGCAGCACGCGGCCCGCGGCGTGGCTCACCAGCAGCAGCAGGGCGCGCTTGGGCGGCTCTTCGAGGATTTTGAGCAGCGCATTGGCCCCCGACGGATTCAACTCGTCAACCGAGTCGACGATCGTCACCCGCCATCCTCCCTCGCCGGCTGTCGAGCCGAAAAAGCCGACGGTTCGGCGCACGTCGTCCACCCGGATGTCCTGGTAGAGCTTGCCGGTCTTTTCGTTGATCGTGCGCTCGAGAACCAGAAGGTCGCCCTGTCCCTGCGCCGCGATACGGCGTGCCACCGCGTGTGCGGCGTCGACTTCGAGCGAGGTCGCGGCACGCACCGCCGGCGCCTGCGCATCGGGATGCGCGAGGACGAACCGCGCCATGCGATAGGCGAGCGTCGCCTTGCCGATTCCCTTGGGCCCGCTGATCAGCCAGGAATGGGCGAAGCGTCCGCTTCGATACGCGTCGAGGAATGCGCGCTCCGCATCGCCATGACCATAGAGAACCAGCGTCTCGCGCGGTGACCGCGGCTCGATGGCGTCGGCTTCGTCGTCGCTCATGATGTGGAGCCCACGTAGCCCGGATGAAGCCTAAAGCGCGTTTACGCGCGTCTTTCGACGCGCTCTGGCGAAATCCGGGATTATCGCCACCAGTAAGAGCAGCCCCGGATTACGCTTCGCTCCATCCGGGCTACAGGTGTTGGAATTGCTCACGGTGCCGCCCCCGCGACTGCAACCTCTGCCGCCGCAGGATCGAGGCGCTCGCTTACGATTGCCCAGATCCGCTCGGCCACTGCCGACTTTGGCGCGGTGGCATCGATGAGCACGCAGCGCCCGGGCTCGGCTGCAGCCAGCAGCCGATAGGCTTGGCGCAACTCCTCATGGAAGGAACGCGATTCCGCCTCGAACCGGTCGGCGGCGCGCTGGCCGCGCCGCTTGCCCGCGCGCTTCAATCCGACTTCGGCGGGCACGTCGAGAACCAAAGTGAGATCCGGTTTGAGATCGCCAACGGTCACGCGCTCGAGCGCCCGGATGAATTTCGGGTCGAGCCCGCCGAGGGTTCCCTGATAGACCCGCGTCGAATCGATGAAGCGGTCGCAGATCACCCATCTTCCCGCCGCCAGCGCCGGCGCGATGGTGGTGCGCACGTGATCGTCGCGCGCAGCGGCAAACAGCAACGCCTCGGTGCGCACGCCGAGCGGCTTGGTAATTCCGCTGAGCAGGACGTGGCGGATCACTTCGGCTCCGGGCGAGCCGCCGGGCTCGCGCGTGAGCACGATAGAAATGCCGAGCTGCTTGAGCCGATCGGCGAGAAGGCGCGCGTGGTTCGACTTGCCGGCGCCCTCCCCGCCTTCGAAAGTGATGAAACGTCCGCGCATGATTCAGACGACGTCCGTAGCCTGGGTGGAGCGAAGCGACACCCGGGGAGGAAATCGTGGGGTGAACCCCGGATTTCGCCATAGCGCGTCGAAAGACGCGCGTATACGCGCTTTAGGCTCCATCCGGGCTACGACTTGTTACGATGACGATTTCCCGGCTAGGGCCCGTTGCAGGCCGGTACGCAACAGGCCGAGCACGAGCTCGGAAGCGGCGTCGAGGGCGCGCTGCGCCATCGAGCCGGCGGGGACGCTCTCCGCCGCCTGCAGCGGAACCTCGAGCGCGACGATGTCGCCCCGCCACACCTTGAGCACGCCGATCTTGCCGCCTTCCTGCACCGGCGCCCGCACCGGGCCGGTATACACCGCCCGCGCGATGATTTTTTCCCGGATGCCGCGCGGCACCATCAGCCGCACCGGTTTGCCCGCCACCAGCGGCACGGAACCTTTGGCGCCGCCATAGACCTTGGCACGGGCAATCTCCTGCCCGTCCACGAACAAGAGATTGGGCTGGAAGTTGTGAAAGCCCCATTCCAGGAGTTTCTTGCCCTCGTCGGCGCGTTCCTTTTCGGATTTCAGTCCATTGACCACCACGATCAGCCGCATCCCGTTCTGCACCGCCGATCCGACCAGGCCGTAGCCCGCCTCCTTGGTGAAACCGGTCTTGAGGCCGTCGGCGCCGATGTTCAATGCCAGCAGCGGATTGCGGTTGAACTGGCGAATCTTGTTCCAGGTGAATTCGCGCTCCCCGTAATATTTGTAGTACTCGGGATAGGTCTGGATGATGTGCGCCGCGAGCCTGGCAAGCTCGCGCGCCGTCATGAGCTGCCTTGGATCGGGCAGACCGTTTGAATTGCCGAAGGTGGATTTGGTCAGGCCCAACTCGCGGGCGCGTTTGGTCATCAGCTCGGCGAAGGCAGACTCGTTCCGGGAAATCCCTTCCGCCAGCACGATGCAGGCGTCGTTCGCGGACTGGATGATCACACCGTGCAGCAGATTGTCGATCGACACTTTGCTGTTGATCGGCATGAACATGCTCGACGTGTGCGAGGGCGCACCGCCGCGCCGCCAGGCGTTGACGCTGACGTTGAATTCATCGCTCGGCTTGAGCTTGTCCTGCTTGAGCAGGTTGAACACTACCTCCGCCGTCATCAGCTTGGAGAGGCTCGCAGGCGGAATGAGGTCGTCGGCGGCCTTTTCGAACAGCACGCTGCCGCTCTCGGCTTCGATGAGAATGGCGTGTGGCGCTGCGGTCTGAAATCCTTCGCTGCCCTTCGGACCTGACACCGGGTTCGGCGCGGCGAAAGCGGAGGCGACCGCGCAGGCAAGCAGCGCCGCGCTGCTCCATGTGCGCAACCGGGAGGAAAAGAAGCTGCGAATGACGTCCATGTTCATCGGCGTTTTGCGGCCGGCCGCCCGTATCTGCGCCGGGTCATTGGTTTAGCAAGTCCCGCGGTTGACGATCAATCGACGCTCTCGCCGCACGGTGTCTTATTAGGGTGGGTTAGCGTCCATCAGCGCAATTGCGCGCCTCCATAACCTCTCGAAGACGGGCGTGAACGCCCTTGTGGACGCGCTATGGCGCCCCACCCATCCTACGAAGGCCGGTTAATAAAGCCCGCGCCCGCTCATCAGGCCGAGTGCCTCCCGGTCGCCGCGGGTCAGCACGAAGGCCGGCTGGGAAGGCGCGCTGGCCGCAGAGGCCTCGAGGCGCGGCTGCGTGCCGGCAATGCTGAGCGGCTTCGTTGCCCGCTTCGAGGGGGTCGCCGGATTGGCGGCGGCTGCTGCGGACGGGGGCAGCGGGGCGGCGGCATCGGCGGACGCCAATGTGCGCTCCGACGGCGACGGCGCATCCCGGTCAAGATTGGCGACGAAAGGCTTGGCCGAGGCGAGCATGACCTTCGACGGCGCGGGCGCCGGCCCACCTTCGCGCAGGGTCGCCAACAGCATGCGGTCGTCGCTGCCTTCGATCGGCGCGCGCCCGACATACTCGACGCGCACGCGGGCGAGCCCGCGTTTGTAGAAATCCAAGGCTTTGGCCGTGCCGATCGAGAGATCGATGACCCGGTCGCGCCGGTAGGGGCCGCGATCATTCACCCGCACGACGATGGACTTGGCGTTGTCCAGGTTGGTGACGCGCGCGTAGCTCGGCAGCGGCATGGTGGTATGCGCCGCGGAAATGCTGTGCATGTCGTAGACTTCGCCGTTCGCGGTCAGCCGGCCGTGGAAATCCGGGCCGTACCAGGAGGCGAGGCCTTCGATCCGGTAATTGGGCTCTTCGCGCGGGATATAGGTGCGGCCGTTGATGCTGTAGGGCCTGCCCACGCGATAGACGCCGCCGCCCTTCGGCACCGGCTCGCCGTCCTCGATGACACGCGGACTGTACTTGTCGCTGCCGGGCCATGAGCAATGGGCGAGCGCGAGCGAGCCGAGCGCAAGCGCGCCTGCCCGCATGACCGCGCCGAAACGGACCAATCTGCGCTGTCGCCCCATTTAATCCCCGCGCGGTCGGCCGCGTCGTTGGCGGTAACCGCGTCCCAGCGGCCATAACGCCGTCCGATCACGGCAGGAATGGGGCTGGCCGCGCCAATTCGCGCCAATAGGTCTTTGAGAAGACGTCAGATTCGCCCCAAGTTGTGGAGAATCAGACACACCCGCAAGCCCCCGGACGCGTAGCCCGGGTGGCGAGGCGGCCTATCGGCGACGGGTGGTGCCCACCGCCCAGCGTCCGGCTCGGAATACAGACAGGACCGGCAATGGCCAGAGCAAGACCCGGAGCCAATGCAGAGTCCAATAGCGAGTGTTGGGGCTCATTCGCCGAAGCATAATTACGACAAGCGGGAATTCAAATTAGGACAGGAGCCTCGGATTTAGGACACTACCAACCCGGCTACTAGAACGAGGATTTCAGCTTGAGGTGGTCGAGGCGGTTGATCGATTTGACGTCGATCTGGCGCACCTCTCTGTCCTGCAGCACCTCAAGCCCAACGGTGGCGCCGGCGTTCCCCCGCGCCCAGACCTTCCGATAGAAGTCCGCCAGGCTCGTGGGCTGCTCGCCGTTGACCCCGACGATGATGTCACCGCGCCGGATCCCCGCCTTGTCCGCCGGACCGCCGGGCGTGACCCGAGTGACGAACAGGTGGCCGCGCAGCTCGTCGGTGTTGACGCCCAGCCACGGCCGTCCCGGGCCGGCGATGCGGCCGCCGGCGATCAGGTCGCCGAGAATGGGCGCGAGCCGGTCGATCGGCACGAACATGTTGCCGGGCGTCTTGTCCGCGCCGCCGCTCGCATCCGGCACGATGAGCGAGCCCACGCCGACGAGTTTGCCGTCGCGGCTGATCAACGCCGCGCCGCTCCAGGCCGGGTGCGGCGGCGCGGTAAACAGCGCGTCGTCCAGCATGTATTCCCAACTGCCGGCGAACTCGCGCTTGGCGACCACGTAGGCGGCGCCCGCCATGGCGCTGCCGCCGAAGCTCCCGATCAGGACCGGATCCCCGTGTTTGACGTCGGCGGATTTCCCCAGCGGCATCGGCTTGAGCTTGAGCGGCTCGACCGTGCGCAACAGGCCAAAACCGCTTTCGTGGTCGTAGCCGACCACGTTGGCCGACACGGTTCGCCCGGTGTTGTCGGTGATCTCGGCGGCATAGGCCTCGACCATGAGATAGCCAATCGTGAGCAACAGGCCGTCCTGATCGATGAGGATCGCGGAGCCCTCGCGCTCGCGGCCGAGGCCGTCAACGGTACGTCCGTCGGGATTGATGTGGGTCTTCACCTGCACCACGGCGGCGAGAAGGTCGTCGATCCGATCGTTCTGCGCGGTCGCCGGTGCGCTGGCGAGCAGCGCGGCGAATGCCGCAGCGAGACATGGTCGCGACCCGAGGGCAGAGCCAAACCGACGTGCACCGCGCATGAATGCTCCCGTAAGCATGAATAGCTCCCGTCCGCGCCAGGATCCCGATCATCCGCGCGAGCAAATGCCGCAACGGATGATACTCGCGCGAAGCCGGCCGCACCACGTCGGCTGCCACACGGCGCCGGTTTCTACAGAAAATTGTCAAGCACGCCCAGGGCCCCGGTGGTATTATTGCGCTCCGGGGCGCACGGCAGACATCTCGAGCCGGGGTGGGGTCCCAAACCATGCCAACTCCGTCGTTTATTCATGATCCCGCGCACTGGCGCCGGCGCGCGGAGGAAGCGCGCACGATTGCCGATCAGATGGCCGACCCCGAAGCCAAGGCGATGATGTTGAAGATCGCCGAGGATTACGTAAAGCTCGCCAAGCGCGCCGAAGAGCGGGTGGCAAAGCCTCCGGCTTCCCAATAGGCCAAGATCGTCATCGCCATGAATGTGCGCCTGGCGCTCCTCGCCGCGCTGCTCGTGACGGCGGGCTGCGCCGGTCCGATGGCGCTGTTTTCCGCCGACTCGGTGGCGGTCGACACGCTCGAGGGCAACTATCGGCGCATTGCCGCCTGCACCTATGAGCGGCTCGACCGCCGCGACGGCCGTTTGCGCAAGAGCGAGGCTGCGGGCGCGGTGCGAATCGCGTTCGATGCCGGCACCGAGCGACAGTGGGAGCTCTCGTTCATCGACGAAGAGGGAGGCACGCTGACGCGGGTGGAAATGAGCTCGCCGCGCACGTCGGCAGGAGCGATGCCGAGCGAGCACGCGCTCGCGATTGCCCGCGCCTGTGCCGCCTGAGTTGCGTCGGTGCGGCCCTCACCGGAATCCTCTCCGCAAGCCAACGCCATGGCGTTCGCACGCGCGCTCGCGCGACGCTGCGATCATCATTTCGGCGAAAGAGTTCTCGGAATTTATCTGATCGGAAGCCTGGCGCACGGCGGCTTTAGCCCGCGCTACAGCGACATCGATCTTGCGCTCGTCGTGCGGGATCAATTAAGCGCGGACGACCTTGCTTTGATCCGCGATGAAGCCGTGGCCGAGTCCGGCTTGTTTGCGCGGATGCTGTCGCTGTTCTGGAGTGACCGCGCGTTCCGCATCGGCCGCTTTCCCCCGCTCGACCAAGTCGACCTCATCGACCATGCACTCACGCTGCGCGAGCGGGTGCGGGTGCGGCCGGTGCGGCCGACACAGCGGCAGATCCGGTCGTATTTGCGCGGCGAGCCGCTGCGCAACTGGTCGGACGAGGTCCTGCGCCTTGCCGCGCTCGATGCCTTGGCTGCGGAAGATCACAAGCGCTATCTGCGCGCGCTGCTCTATCCCGCGCGCTTTTTGTTGAGCTGGGCGACCGGCACGATTGCGTCGAACGACGACGCGGTTGCATTGCTGGAAAACCGCGCGGATATCACGCTCGATCTCGATCTCATGAAACGCGCGCTGCGCTGCCGCAACCAGGGGTGTGATGCGGACGCTCTTTTTGCGGAGCGAAGCAAGTTGCCGGCACAGCAGGATGCCGTTCTGACCTATGTCCACCGGGCGGAGTGACGCTGCCCGAGCGTTCCTGCACGGGGTCCTTCGCTGAAGGTTTGAAACGGCCCTATCCACAGGCTCGCCAAGCGGACCGCGAATCGCGTACCACGGCGCAGCAATAGCGGTGCCGGAGGATCCCGTGGTGCCTTCGCAACTGGTCGAGCTTGGCCGGCAGGCACTTGGCGCGGTGGAACGCAGCGTCGCCAACGGGGCGCCGCGCCTCGAATGTCAGCTGCTCGCATCGGATTTTTACGAGTCGCTGCAGCGGGAACTGCAGGAAACCTCGGAGGCGGATTGCGCGAAACGGACGACGCTGATCGCCGCGGCGCATCATTGCGACCGCATCGCGACGCAAAGCATCAGCGCCGATGCGATGGTGCGTGAGCTACGCGCGGCGGTTGCCAGCCTGCAGTCTGACACGCCGATCGCGCCGGGCCATCTGCCGGCAGCCCCGCGCCAGCTGGAATTGCGCCCGCTGCTGCGGGTGATCGAAGGCGGACTCGCCGAAGCCTGATCACATTAGGGCATTCGCCCCTGACTCCGTCATCGCCGGGCTTGTCCCGGCCATCCACGTCTTTGCTACACGAAGAAAGAAAGACGTGGATGCCCGGCCCAAGGCCGGGCATGACGAGTGAATGGCTCGCGCAACCGGCATCAACCGGCGCGGCGCGACTTTTTGCGCTTCGGCGCTTCCGCCTGCTCGGAGGCGCGGCGCCGCTTGCCGGACTGTTCCTTCCCCTTCGCCGGAGCACGACCGCCGCTCGCCTGCACACTTCGCCGCAGCGCGTCCATCAGGTTGATGACCTTTGCCGGCTCGTGGCGCTCCACGCGCTCGATGCGTTCGCCCTTCTGTTTCTTGCGGATCAGCTCCTTGAGCGCGTCCTCGTATTGATCCTCAAACTTTTTCGGATCGAAATGTCCCGATTTGGTGTCGATGATGTGCGTGGCAAGCTCGATCATGTCCTTCGGCACCTTCTCGTCCGCGATGTCGTCGAAATATTCGTTCTCGTCGCGGACCTCGTATGGATAACGCAGCGTCATGCCGACCAGGCCCTTGCCGCGCGCCTCGAGCGCAACCACGTGCTCGCGTGAGGTGAACACGACCTTGCCGAGCGCGACCATTCCCTCCTTGCGGATCGCCTCGCGGATCACGGCGAAAGCCTCCTGCCCCACCTCGCCGTCCGGGATGATGTAGTAGGGGTTGTTCAGGTAGAGCTCGTCGATCTCCTGCTTGGGCACGAACTGGTCGATGTCGAGCACCCGTTTGCTCTCGATGGCGACCGCCTCGAGCTCCTCCGGAGCGATTTCGAGGTATTCGCCCTTGCTGGCCTCATAGCCCTTGATGATGTTCTCTTGCTCGACTTCCTCGCCGGTTTCGGCATCGACCTTGCGGTATTTGATCCGGTTGCCGGTCTCCTTGTTGATCTGATGGAAGCTGATTTTTTCCCGCTCCGACGTCGCCGGGAACAGGGCGATGGGACAGGAGACAAGCGACAATTTGAGGTAACCCTTCCAGTATGCACGCGGCGCCATGACAAACTCCA
>Ga0310916_10000559_pt1 | contig 20904 bp, 19 predicted proteins | sample GREbulkMGLF176_FD_203444 | JGI IMG/M metagenome (GOLD analysis project Ga0310916, IMG submission 203444) | Lab enrichment of tropical soil microbial communities from Luquillo Experimental Forest, Puerto Rico - GRE.bulkMG.LF176 | ecosystem: Environmental > Terrestrial > Soil > Tropical forest >...
GCCGTTGCGCATGAGGCAAAAGGCGACGAGGCCTGGGCGAGATTCCTGATCGGCCGGGCCTTCTGGGCATCCGATCCAAAGGATCTCGATCATTCAGAACAGCAGCTTGATTTTGCCCTTCGGCTTGCCGTCACGTGTGAGGCCCGCCCGCTGGCAGCTTTTTGCGACACGACACTTTGCGGGGTTTATGCCCAGCGCGGGGATCGGGTCACGGCGCAGAAATTTGATGTTGCCGCCGCTGCCGCTTACCGGGAGCTCGGCATGCGGCCGCTCCCGCTGGAGCCGACTGGGTGACGCGTGCCCGGCATCGCCGGAAGTCAGGAATCGCCTCGGTCTTCGGGACCGCTCCTGGTCAGTCGCCACTCGACTTTCAGTCCGGCCCGCTTTCCCAGTTCGCGCAGCTCGAGATAGAGCGCCTCGAGCGTACGCCGATCGCCGCGCGCCGCCACATCGATCTCAACGGGCCTACTTTTTTGGCTGCGCTGACACATTGAATGTCGGGGTCGACTTGTTGGATGCGCGCACCTGGCTCACGATTTTTCCGTCTACATCTTTGCCGTTGATCTTTCCGTTCAGAAGTTTTTGGATATCGCGTATCAGCTCTTGAAGATCCTTCGCCGTGAGTTTGCCAGATACCTGGATATTCGCCCAGTAGCTGAGACCGTCACCGGTACCGCCGTCGCTCATGGTGGTCCTCCCTCTCCGAAGCAATTCCAAGCTAACACCCTGAACGATTCAGTTCAATAGGAGAAAAGCGGTGCCTAATGTAAATTCTCAATGCCCTCAAACAACTCGTCCGGCCGGAAAATCCCGGGCAACGTGTCGAGCTCGCGTACCAGGTAATACTCTCCAGGATCATCATAGGGATCGTCTATGCAGACAGTTTCATGACAGGCAAGGCGCGCATATGTGCCCGCCATGTTATGACGGCCGGTCAAGTCGTAAATATTGGTGATCATCGCGAAGCGCCCCGCGTTGATCTCCGTAATGCATGGAACGCCGGCTTCGTTTTCCTTCAGGTCGAAATTGAACACCCCGCTGGCGTCGGGATCGACCGCGCGAATGGCGGCCTCGCACGCTTCGATGGCCGCCGGCTCCCAGACGGTCTTGGCAAGCGCCGGAGTGGAAGCCATACCGCTCGGCTGCTGGCTGGCATTCAAGTAGGAAAGACGCTCGCACATCTTGATCAATATGAGACGGCCGCTGGACCAGATTCCCTGAACATTGTAATCGCGGCCCGGCAGGAATTCCGAGAGCGTGAAATCCTCCACCGGCACGTTTCGCATGGTGTGCCAATAATTGATCCAGCTCCAGGCTTGATCGACATCGCGTGTCATGGTTGCGCCCCTCGACGCGCCGCCGCGGCGAATGCGGCACCACACCAGATCGCGCGGTGCAAGAGCGCACCAGGCTGCTGCCAGCGAAGCGCGATCAGTGATAGGATGCGTGCGCGCCACCGCAACGCCTCGATCGCGAAGCAGTACATTGAGGGCGTACTTGTCCTGGCAAAGGGCGATGGTTTTGACGGAAGGCAGGAATAAACGGCAGGGAATCGGTGCATGTTCCTGCATTTGAGCAAGCAGCAAAACATCGCGGTCATTGCCGGGAGCTACAAGATCGACCTTAGCTCCGGCAATGATCCGGCGCAGCGCCCAATCAAACCCAGCTGAATCGGCGGGTGGGAGCAGGAAATTGCGTCGCCCGCGCGATTGCTTCAGCACGAACCGATCTGAATGGCATCCGATCAAGACCGTCGAATCGTCGTCATGCAGAAGGCTGCGCATCAAGTTGTTGCACGGACCGCTGCCGGCGCTCATTATCAAAATGCGCCGGCTCGGCATGCCCCTACCTGGCCATCCACGCCAAAACAGATGTGACGAGGCTGTGCATGGCGGGGTTCATCTGACACTTGATGGCCGGTTAGATCGGTGCGACAAGCAGCCTAGCACGGCGCTCCGCCGGTTGTCATGGGCCGCGTTTCCCCAGCTTTTTTTCGCGCGCGCAGCTTGCTCAATTTCCGATCAAGCCTGTATCTGTTGATGGAAAGTCGGCGGGCACTGTGGTGAATAAATCTCGCCCGACTTCATAATAGCTGACTCGGGCCGTTTGCTCCGAGTAGTGTGTCGTAAAGCGCTCTTGGAGAACCGGCATGAAGCCAGCGCGTCGTCGATTCCTGCATCTCGCAGCGGGTGCTGTGGCGCTGCAGGCTGTAGCATTGCCTGCAAGCGTGCAGGCCTATCCGACGCGGCCCGTGCATGTGCTTGTTGGATTTGCGGCGGGCGGCCCAACCGACCTCGCTGCCCGGATCGTAGCAGAATGGCTGTCGCAGTATTTCGGCGAGCAGTTCGTGGTAGAAAACCGCACCGGTATGGCTGGGAATCTCGCCACTCAAGCCGTTATCAACTCCTCCCCCGACGGGGATACCTTACTGTTTACAGGCGCCAACAGCATCATCAGCGCATCGCTCTACAAGAGGCTGCCTTTCAACTTTCTCCAAGACATGGTTCCGGTCGGCAGCGTGATGCGCTTCCCAAATCTCATGGTCGTGCCGCCGTCATTGCCGGTCAATACCGTGCGGGAATTCATTACCTTTGCCAAGGCGAATCCAGGAAAACTATTGATGGCCTCATCGGGTGTCGGCGCATCGCCTCATTTATCGGGCGAACTATTCAAGTTCATGACCAAGATAAATATGATGCATGTGCCGTATCGCGGGTCCGCCGCCGCTTATCCGGACCTTATGACGGGCAAGGTCCATGTGCTGTTCGACAATCTTTCGGGTCCCGTCCTGGAGTTGACACAATCGGGCAAGCTTCGCGCGCTAGGTGTGACCTCGGCGCACCGCTGGGACTCGTTTCCGGACATTCCTGCAATTGCGGAGACCGTGCCCGGCTATGAGGTAAATATTTGGTACGGTATCTTTGCGCCCAAAGACACTTCGAGACAAGTTGTGGAATCCCTCAATGCGGGCATAAACGCTGCACTCGCCGATTCCAAGGTGAGGGCGCGGCTTGTCAAAGGTGGGGGAATGCCGATGGCAATGACACCGAGCGAATTTGGCAAGTTTATCGCGGATGACGCAGAGAAATGGCGCAAGGTAATCGAGTTCGCGGGAATATCAGCCAACTGAAGAAAAAGACATTCCCTGATTGTCCCTTCGGCGGGTTGCCGATCAGCTCGGGCTCACCGCTGGTCGGAGTTCGGCCGGCGCTCTGGCAGATGCCGGACGCCGGCGAATTGGTAATACACCTTGGAGATCACAGGCCCGACGACATATTTCTTTTTGCGCTGATCGAAGTGTCTCGCGTTCGGGTCCATGAATGTTGCGACCACATAGACAACCGCTGCCGGGAACGGGTCACGCTGGGTACCTGCACAGATTGGACCCCGGAGGTCGTCGGCATCACCACCTAATGCTGAGTCCCGAGCGCCTCGTGCCGGAACTTTATTGTCCGGTGCCTGGATGGGTATCCCCTGGCGGCAGGCGTACACACCAAGCTGCCCGATCGGATAGGTAACTTCCACGTGAGGTTTTTGGTCGAGACCCGCGATCGCGCAGTTGATGCCCTTACGCAACGGGCCGGACGCGCACTTGGTACTGGCCCAAGGCCGGATCGCGCGTCCGTTGCGCGTGAAGGGGCGTCCCTCGCTCACCAGGGAATCGATGCTTGCGAGCTGCGGAAGCTGGAACACGGTCGCGTTCACCATTCGCATCGCCGGCGCATTTTCCGGCGCGAAAAAGTTGAGCACAAACTGGTCTTTCAGTAGGGTCCCTGCATCGTACGACGGGAGACGCGGGTGCAGTGGCAAAGGCTGGGAGGACGCGTCGAGCAATGTGACGTCCTGGATGATAATCGGATCAGGCTGATTAAAATCAACGCCCGTGAATGTTGTACCCACGTGGAACACGGCGCCGCCCCCGACAATCCCGGGCGACGGGTTATTCCATGCCGGATTACCGGCAGACCAAGTGATTCGAAACTTGTTGTAGGTTACACCCTTGAACATGGCAGTTCCCAAAGCACTGCTGACCGTTGGGGTGAGCCATGGGCTCTGCGCTCCACTATAGGTCCATGCGATGCTGATCGACGGTAACTGGCTCAAGAAATCAATTGCGAGACCGACACCTTGCTCAGCGTTCGGGTTGAGCAGCTCCCAGTTATGCATCGTTGCAATCGACAGACCTACATTCTTTGCGAGTATCCCGTAGCCTCTGTTGCTGAAGTGGCGGCGGTATCCGGCGCGGTCGGGGCCCGTCAGATTGCATCCTGCCGGCATCAAGTGCTTGTTGAACGCGTCCTCTCCCAGGGTCGGCGGGGGGCCCGCTTGACTTGGCTTACAGGGGTCGATCGGCGGATCATCGTCGCTGTGCGCCAAGCCATAGGTATGCCCCGCCTCATGTGCAGCGGACCCGCCGATTGCCTGCCCCCACCTCTGAAGGGTTGCGTTGCTGCCGGACAGTGCGCCGGTTGTTGAGCAACCGCCGGTAGCGAAAGTCGGACCCAGTCCGCCCTCGCAGACCGTGTAGGTGCCCGCCCAGACACGCGCAAAATCAATGTCAATCACGTCGCCGACATCGACTTCCTGCGCCTGCCCCCACAACTCCAGTGAGCTGTCGTTGATATCAGAACCAATCGCGACGGTGGCGCGCCGTGGTGGCGGATTCGCAAGCGTCGCCGGGTTCGTGGTCGTTGCGAGCACCTGCACGTTGAACTCGCAATAATCGTCGGCGACGACTTTGCGAATTTCATCGATCAGCTGCGCGGTCGTCCCGATACCGGAGCTCAACGCCGCGATGTCAAAGGGCTGCGCGGGAGTCACGTTTGGAACGCTAGGGAAATTCGGAAAAGACGGGAAGCTTGCGTCGGCAGTCGTCGGAAAATAAAGGAACAGCTTATGACTTTTGGCGCTGTCGATCGCGGGGTCTTCCGTCGGGCAGGTCTGCGCGAACGAAGATGCGCCCGGGAGCACGCAGACTGCGGCACAGGTGCAAAGCAGGACTGCAGTAGCACGGATCTGTGCACGCGCTGAGACGCATCTCACTGCCGCGTAGACCGCAAGGCTCATCGTTGCCCGAAGGCTGTCGAAATGCTTGAACAGGCACATGTGACGCCTCAAATTAAATTAGAAGCCGAGTAGCCGCATTGCGATGCTGCCTGGCAGAGAGCATGTTGTAGTTTTAATCGACCGATCGCGCTACTTCAACAATCAGCTGTGCCAACTACGTCCATTTCCACGATCGCGGCTATTTCCCGCATCCTTGCCCGCGACCTCACCCCAGCGTGTCGCTTGTCAGCATCCGCCACCACCACGGCCGTGAAGCGCGCAGCGCCCGCAAAGCGGTCAGCTCGCCGTTGAGATTGGCAGCCGCCTCGCGCGCCGACATCAGGTCGGCGGTCAGCCGCAAGAGCTCGGCCATGAGCTGCTCCGCCCGCTCGCGCCCGAGCGTTGCCCGGAACTCCGCCTGGCGATGGGCCATAAGCGATTCGAGGTTCGCAATCTCCACTTGCACCAATCGGATCCGCGCCTTGATCGCGGTCGCGGTTGTCGGGCGGGCATCGGCTGCACGGATCAATTCGTGACCGGGAATCGGCGCTTCCATTGGTATCGACCAGGCGGGCACCGCATATGCCGGCTTTGGAATCGGAGCGCGCCGAATACGCAAGGCGCTGCAATCGCGTTGACGGATTCATCCACAGGGCTCATCACGCCAGGAGTTGCCGTGGTCCTGGTGTGCTAGCATCGGGGGGATGATCTCCTTTCAGCTCGCAAGACAACTCAAGGACGCGGGCTTTCCGCAGAGCGAACTTGCGCGTGCGCAGCGCAAGGCTGGTTATGATTACGTGTGCATGCCGGCGCTTGCAACTCTGATTGAAGCCTGCCGGGAGGATTTTGGCGCCCTGCGCCGAGAGGCCGACGTTTGGGTGGCGTGTGAATACATCTCCGACCGCGGCAGATGGGGAAATGCGCATGAGGGTGAATCCCCCGAGGACGCCGTGGCGCGGCTGTGGCTCTCGCTCAACCGGAAGGAAGCGACAGAGAGCGCTGCATAGGGTGCGCCTTTCAAGGCCGCCCCTGCAATCTTGACGACATATTTGCACTTTCGCGAGTTTGCAGGCGCGGGGCGTTGCTATGCCTATCGATTCCCGCTCTTGACCTCCGTTCCCGCCGTGATCACTGCATCGGGGCGAGATCCTCCAGCATGGTCGGAATGAACTCCGAGACCGTCGGATGGATGTGCATCGCCCGCCGTATCACGGTGTAGGGCGCCTTGGCATACATCACATCCAGAATGGAGTGAATGACTTCGTCGCCCGATAGTCCGAGCAACGACGCACCGAGAATTTGTTTGGTCTCTTTGTCGATCAGAATTCTCATGAAGCCTTTGGTCTCGCCTTTTTCGTAGGCCCGGCTGACATCCTCCATTGCCATGGTTGCCACCAGCACCTCCCGGCCGGATTCGCGTGCCTGCCTCTCGGTCATGCCGGCGCGTCCCAGCGGCGGATCGGTATAGAGCGCGTAGGCCGTAATGCGGTCGCTGACGCGGCGCGCATCGTTGTCGAGAAGGTTGCTCGCCACGATCTCGAAATCGTTCCAGGACGTGTGGGTAAAGGCGCCGCGGCCGTTGCAGTCGCCCAAGGCCCAGATGCCGGGCACGCTGGCGCGCAATTGATCGTCGACCTCGATATAGCCGTGCTTGTCGATCTTGATGCCGGCCTGATCGAGACCGAGATCGTCGGTATTCGGCCGCCGGCCGATCGCGAGCAGGAGATGGGAGCCGATGATCCGCGATCTGGCGGCGCCGGTCTCGACAGTCACCGCGACCTGATCCCCCTCCTTCGCCACCCCCACGACCTTGCTGTTGACGCGGATATCGATGCCTTCCTCGGCGAGGAATTTGGCAATGGCCTGCGACACGTCCTCATCCTCCCGCGCAATGAGGCGTGGCCCGAGCTCGATGATCGTGACTTCGCTACCGAAGCGCCGATACATTTGCCCAAACTCAAGCCCGATATAGCTGCCGCCGAGCACGAGCAGGTGCGCAGGCAGAAAATCCACGTCCATCATTGAGCTGTTGGTCAGGTAGGGCGTCCGATCGAGCCCGGGAATCGGCGGTACCAGCGCCCGCGCGCCCACATTGATGAAGATTTTGTCGGCCTCGATCACCTCGTCCCCGACCCTCACCCGTTTCGGCCCGACGAACCGGGCATGGCCCTCGTAGACAGTGCATCCTTGCAGCGTCTTGAGCGATCGCTCGACGCCGTTGCGGGACGGGGCGACAACGGCATCCTTGCGCGCCTTGACCGCCCTCATGTCGACGCCGACCGCGCCGGCGATGGTCACGCCGTAGTCGGCGGCGCGGCGCGCAACATGGGCCGCGTATGCGCTGGCGATCAGTGTCTTGGTCGGCGTGCAGCCGGTATTCACGCAGGTGCCGCCGAAAAGCTTGCGCTCGATGATCGCAACCTTCCAGCCGGCGGCTACCAGCCGCCGTGCCAGGGCCGGCCCCGCCTGTCCGGTGCCGATGATGAGGGCGTCGTAGCCGGGCATGACTGACATCCTGTCCTTGATCGGTTTTGGGCCTGCGTCCTGACCATGGACGCTACTTGATCACGCTGGTCTTGCGACTACCAAAACCAGTGAAACGCGCTCCCAATATCAAAGCCGAGGCCACGCCGAAACAGGAGCACGACAAGCCCGAAGGCAAACAACAGGATTCCTGAAGATACCCCGAGCATTCCCGTGATATTGATCACGCGGCCGATGGTGATGTCCTTGTCTGCCATTGCTGATCTCCGATCGGCATCGCTGCGCTACAGGCGCCTCTTGTATACCATGCAATGCTCCCGCGATATGACGCCGCCGCCTGTTGCCCGACGAGGACCCCGACAATGCGCCAGATGATTCTAGTCGGCTTCCTGCAGGCGCAGAACTGCACAAATCTGGCGTGCTCCTGGCGTCACCCCAAATCGCGCACCGACAGCTGGTCCCCCGACTATTACCGGCACATCGGCCGGGTGCTGGAGGAAGGCAAGTTCCATCTCGGCTTCTTCGATGACCGGCTGTCGATGCCCGACATGTACGCGCGCGACCATGCGCACACGGTGCGTCACGGCATCCGTTGCGTAAAGCTCGATGCGGTGACCGTGCTCACCGTCATGGGCATGGCGACCGAGCGGCTCGGTCTCGGCGCTACCTATTCGACGAGCTACTACGAGCCGTTCCACGTCGCACGCCTGTTCGCGACGCTGGATCTGATGACCGAGGGGCGCGCGGCCTGGAACGTCGTCACCTCGCTCAACGACGGCGAGGCGCAGAACATGGGCCGCGACGAGGTGATCGCGCACGACCTGCGCTACGACCGCGCCGACGAGTTCATGCACGTGGTGCTCGGCCATTGGGACACCTGGGAGGACGACGCCATCGTGCAGGACAAGGCGACGGGTATCTTCGCCCTTCCGGAGAAGGTCCATCGCCTCGATCACAAGGGCCGCCATTTCCGCTCGCGCGGGCCGTTCACGGTGCCGCGCTCCCCGCAAGGCCATCCGGTCATCATCCAGGCCGGCCAGAGCGGCCGCGGCAAGAGCTTCGGGGCGCAATGGGGAGAGGTGATCTTCGTTGTCTATCCCAGCATCGATGCCGGCAAGCGCGACTATGCGGATTTCAAGGGCGAGGTGGCGAGGCGCGGCCGCGAGCCCGAGCACGTCAAGATCACGCAGCTTGTCAATACCGTTTCCGCCCCGACCCGGGCCGAGGCCGAGGACAAGTGGGCCGAGATCAGCAGGCTGCCGATCGAGATGGATGCGCTGCTGCTCTTGTCCGAGGCGCTCAACTTCGACTTTTCAAGGAAGGGCATGGACGAGGCGTTCACCGACGCCGAGATGGCGGAAATCTCCGGCCTCCAGGGCATCCGCGACAGCGTCGTGCGCACCAGCGGAAAAAACAATCCGACGGTGCGCGACTTCATCCATTTCAGCGGCCGCGGTCGCGTGCACAACCCGATCGTCGGCGGCCCGCGCGAGGTCGCCGACCGGCTCGAGCAGTGGTTTTCCGAGCGTGCCTGCGACGGCTTCGTCATCGCCGCAACCCACGTTCCTGGAGCCTACGAGGATTTCGTGCGGTTTGTCGTCCCTGAGCTGCAGCGCCGCGGTCTGTTTCGCAGCGAGCACGCGGGCAGGACGCTACGGGAAAATCTCGGGATCCCGTCCCCGCCACCGGCCGCCTGGCGCAAGCAATAATCCTATTCGATGACCTCGTCGGCGCGCGCGATCAGTTGCACCGGAACGTCGAGCCCGGGTGCTTTGGCCGTCTTGAGGTTGATCACCGTCTCGAACTTTGTCGGTCCCTGCACCGGCAGATCGGCGGGCTTTGCTCCCTTGAGGATGCGGTCGATATAGCCGGCCGAGCGTGTGATCAGATCGGCGCTGTCGATCCCGTCGGAGATGAGCCCACCGCTGTCGGCGAAGAAGCGAAACGGATAGATCGCCGGCAATCGATACTTTGCCGCGAGCGAGATCAGAAGCTCGCGGTGGTTGGTATTGAAGGCGTCCGGCAGCACGATCAGCCCGCCGCCGCCTCTGGCCGCAAAGACCGCCACCGCGGGATCAAAATCGCCGGCATCGCTGACCGATATTGTCGTTGTCTCGACCCCGAAGCCGGGAGCTGCGATCTCGATTTGCCGCACAAACTGGTCCCCGAACGGTGCGGTCTGCGGATTGAAGATGGCCGCAACATGCGTAAGTCGCGGAGCGACCTGCTTGAGCGTCTGCAGCCACTTGCCCGCCATTGAGAACTCGAAATTGCGAAAGCCCGTGATGTTGGCGCCCGGCCGCGCCAGACTGGCGACAAAGCCGCGTCCCAACGGGTCCACGACCAGCACGAACACGATCGGAATGGTCTGGGTCGCCCGTTGCAGGGTTGCCACCACGGGAGTTGTATTGGCCAGGATTGCATCGGGCGCGAGCGCCACCAGCTCCGCGGCGTGCGCGCGTATTTGCTCCGGCTCGCCGGCAGCAAAGCGAAGGTCGATATGAATGTTGCGACCTTCGATCCAACCCAGCTCCTTGAGGCCCTGCTTGAAGGCATCGATGCGCGACTGACCTTCGCGATCATTCTCGGCAATGCCCATCAGCACGCCGATGCGCTTCGTCGTAGCCTGCTGCGCGCATGCCGCCTGCGGCCGAATCACGCAACCGGTCGCCGCCGCGCCGGCGAGAAGCATGATGAGATCGCGCCTGTTCATTTGTCCGACATTTGCTTGAGCGCCGCTCTGCGCCGTCTGCGGGACATGCTGCAAGCGCCCGATCTTCTCCTTCCGGACAGTTGTCGCGCGCAGCCAACCCCGAAAGGGGCACGGCACTGTTGCTCATCCTGCCATCCGTCGTATGCTTGGGCAACGAGCAAGAAAGCGCCAACCCTTCCGGGAGGTTCATCCATGGCTGGCACCCTCGAGCAGACGACCATGCGCAAGGTCTACTGGCGCCTGCTGCCGTTCGCGATCGTTACATATTTCCTCTGCTATCTTGACCGCATCAATGTGGGCTTTGCCGCGCTCACCATGAACAAGGACCTCGGCCTCGACGCGGCGGTCTATGGGATGGCGGCCGGTGCCTTCTTCTGGGGCTATTTCCTGTTCGAGGTTCCGAGCAACATCATCCTGGAGAAGCTCGGCGCGCGGATATGGATCGCGCGCATCATGATCACCTGGGGGCTCGTATCGGGCGCCACCGCCTTTTGCACTGGCCCCTGGAGCTTCCTGATTGTGCGCTTTCTCCTGGGGCTGGCCGAGGCAGGTCTGTTTCCCGGACTGGTGCTGTTTTTCACCTACTGGTTCCCGGACTGGCACCGCGCCCGCATCATCTCGGGCTTCATGCTGGCGCTGCCGATTGCGGTGGCAACCGGCGCGCCGATGTCGACCGCGCTGCTCGTCGGTCTCCACGACGTGTGGGGCCTTGCCGGCTGGCGCTGGATGTATATCGCCGAAGCGGTGCCGACGGTCGTGCTGGGCATTGCCGTGCTCCTCTACGTCACCGACCGTCCGAGCAAGGCGCGCTGGCTGCAGCCCGAGGAGAGCGCCTGGCTGATCGCGACCCTCGAGCACGAGCGCCATTCCATCGAGAAGCGGCGTAGGGTGAGCCTGTGGGAGTCGTTTTGGGACCCCAAGGTTCTGCTGCTGTCGCTGAACTATTTTGGCATCGTGACGGCGAGCCTCGGAATGCTTTTGTTCCTGCCCCAGATGGTCAAGCAGCTTGGGCTCACCAACATGCAGGTGGGCTGGGTGAGCATGATCCCCTACATCTGCGGCGCCATTGGAATGCTGGCCTGGGGCTGGCTTTCCGATCGCACGGGCGAACGGCGATGGAACCTGGCCATGGGATGCGTGGTTGCCGGAGCTGGCCTGCTCATGGCCGGCAAGTTCATCGGCACGCCCTGGGCGGTGGTCGGCATGTCAATCGCGGCCGTCGGGCTCTATGGAACGAAGGGGCCGTTCTGGTCGATGCCGTCCATGTTCCTGACCGGCACCGCTGCCGCTTCGGGCATCGCCTGGATCAACTCCATCGGCAACCTTGGCGGCTTCTTCGGTCCAACCGCAGTGGGCTGGATCAAGGACTATACCGGGAGCTTCGCTGGAGGCCTCTATGCGCTCGCGGCGCTCGCGCTCATGTCCGCGATGATCTCCGCACTCTGGCTCCACATCCCGCGTCATAAGGCACCGCGGGAGATCGGGGAGGTTGCGACGGCATAAGGCTTGCGCTTACACGATCCGCTCGGTGCCCTTGATCTGGCTGCGGTGCATCACGCGCCTTGAGCTCGCGTCGAACGGATCGCGACGGTGCAGGACGCAAAGGTTGTTCCACATCAGCACGTCGCCGACCTGCCAAGCGTGGCACATGGCAAACTGCGGCTTCGTCGCATGCGCCCACAGCGCGTCGAGCAGCGCCTCGCTCTCGGGGACCGCAAGCCCGATCACGTAGCTGTTCGGACGCCGCCCCAGAAACAGCGCCTTGCGTCCGGTCCTGGGGTCGGTGCGGACCAGCGGATGGCGCGCGCCCTCGACCTCGCGCACGTCGGTGACCTTCTTGTAGCCTTTGCGCAGCATGCCGGCGCTGTTGGTGGATCCATCATGCACTGCAATCCTGCCCTGCGCCGCCGCCTTCAGGCCGGTGGGCAAGGCGTCAAAGGCCGCGAACATGTTGGCAAAATAGGTGTTGCCGCCGCTCGGTGGGACTTCCAGCGCGTAGAGCACCGCGGCCTTGGGCGGCACCTCGACATAGGTCATGTCGGCGTGCCAGACCGCCTCGCCGTCGCCCAGGTTCCCGATCGGCTTGCCGTTCTCGACGACGTTGGAAATGACGTTGAGCTCCGGATGCTCTCTGATGAACGGCTCGCCGTACGGGTTCGGACCCGGCGGATCGAGCTCGCCGAACTGCCTGCTGAAAGCGATGAGCTGCGGATCCGACAGCCTCTGCCCGCGCAGCACAACGACCAGCCGCTCGCGCCAGACATGCTCAAGCGTCCTGACCTCGTCCGCCGCCAGCGGCCTGGAAAGATCGATGCCGCGCACGATCGCGCCGAGGGCGGCCTCGAGATTCTCGATCGCCATCGTCATCGTGCCTCCTTTCAGGCAGCAAAGCTTGAGCGCAGCTGGGCGGCCCAGCGTTGGTCGAGAAAGCTGACAACCCAGATCGAGCGGTAGCGGCCCAGGACCGATCCATCGGCACGGTAGCGGCAAAACCCCACGTCGAGGTGGACCTTATCAGGGCTGCAGCCGATCGGGTTGCGAAATTCCCACGCGCTGTGATGCCATGCATCGCCTGCGCGGGCGTGAAAGTCCTCAAGATAGTTGGCCGCACTCTTCCAGATCCGCATGCGCCCGCCGGCGAGGCGGTAATGCGGAAAATGTAGTGTCCGCGCCAGAGCCGCGGCATCGCGGGCATTGAGCGCTGCGATATGGCGATCGAGCACGCCCAAGGCGGCGGCAATCGCCTGTGGATGGCCGGGCGAAGCGTCCGCCATGTACCCTCCTCAATCAGCTGTCGAAGGCGTGGGATCAATCAACCTGCAGCCCGTTCGCCTTGATCGGCTCCGCCCATCTCGCGATCTCATTGACCACGAACCCGGCGAGGTATTGCGGCGATCTGCGCTCAGGCGCAACGCTGGTGACCCCGATGTCGTGCATCCGGGTCTTGACCGCGGGCGTATCGATTGCCTGACTGGTCGCCTCGCTGAGCTTCTTGATTGCCTCGGCGGGCGCGCCCTTCGGAAGGAAGAAAGCATTCCAGGTCACGACGTCAAAGCCGGTCAGTCCCTGCTCGTTGGCGGTTGGCAGGTCCGGCATCAGCGGCGAGCGGTCGCGCGAGAGCATCGCAATTGCCTTGACCTTCTTTCCCATTATCAGGGAAAGGGCACCGCCCAGGTTGGGACACATGTAATCGATCTGTCCCCCCATCAGATCGTTGGTCGCAGGACCCCCGCCGCGGTAAGGAACATGCGTGACATTGACGCCGATCTCGGCGTTGAGCAGCGCGCAGCCGAGATGCGTGGTCGTGCCGGCGCCGGCCGAGCCGAATTGCAGCTTCGCGCTGTTGGCCTTCACATAGGCGATGAACTGCGCAAGGTTGTCGGCCGGAAAGTCGATGCGCGTATTGAGCACCATGGGCTGCTCTGCAAACAGCGCCACCGGGGCGAAATCGGCCACCGCGTTGTAGCGCGGCTTTTTGTAGATGGTCTGATTATAGGCGTGGGTGCCAATGCTGCCGAACAGAAAAGTGTAGCCGTCCGCAGCCGCATTGACCACGCGGGTGACCCCGATGATGCCAGCGGCACCGGTCGTGTTCTCGACGATCACCTGCTGGCCGAGGATTTCGCTCATGCGGGCGGCAAGGATGCGACCCACCACGTCGAACGCGCCGCCTGCGGCAAACGGAATCACCATGGTGATCGGCCGCACCGGATAGGCTTGCGCGCGGGCAGCGCCCGGCCGCGCCGCTGCCATGCCGGCAATCAGTTTGATGAAATCGCGCCGTCGCATGGCGCCCTTGAGCCTGGTCATCAAGGCCCATTGCAGCACGACTCTGCCGCCAATGGAACGCTCGGATGCGGATGCGGAGCGCCGGACGCGCGGCCAGCCCCGCCGAACTTCCCCTTGTGCCCGCCTTGACTCCCCCTTGCCGAAGTAGCTTCACCGTGTCTGTAATCGTGCAACCGGTTCCGGTTTGGTGCCATGAAACGGCAGTTGCATCTCAACCTCTTCATCCACAGTCGCGGGCACCATGAGGCGTCATGGCGGCATCCGGCATCCTCGCCGCTGCCTTTGACCGATATCCGCTACTACCAGGATCTGGCGCAAAGGGCGGAAGCGGCGCTATTCGACTCGATCTTTCTCGCCGATCAGCTCGCGCTGGGCGAAGACGTTTCCCAGGCGGCGCGCACCTGGCTCGAGCCCGTCACCGTGCTGGCTGCGCTCGCGGTATCAACCAGCCGGATCGGGCTGATCGCCACCGCTTCCACCACCTACACCGAGCCGTTCAACCTCGCGCGCCAGTTCGGCTCGCTCGACCACATCAGCGACGGACGCGTGGGCTGGAACATCGTCACCTCCTGGCTTGCTTCAGCGGCCGCCAATTTCGGTGCGGCCGGCCAGGTGAGCCATGCGGATCGCTACGCCCGCGGCGAGGAGTTCATGGCCGTGGTCAAGGCGCTGTGGGACAGCTGGGCGGCGGATGCGGTCACTGATGACCGGCGCAGCGGGATCTATGCGAGACCCGAGCGCATCCGGTGCATCAACCACAACGGCGACTGCTACCAGGTGAGCGGGCCGCTCAACCTGCCGCGCTGTCCGCAGGGCCGCCCGGTGCTGGTGCAGGCGGGGTCCTCCGACACCGGCCGCCGCTTCGCCGCGCGCCACGCCGAGGCTGTGTTCACGGCCCACATGGAGAAGGCGACGGCGCAGGCGTTCTACGCCGATCTCAAGGCGCTTGTGGCGGCGGAGCGACGCACGCCCGCGGAGGTGCTCATACTGCCGGGCCTGAGCCCGATGATTGCATCGACCGAGGCGGAGGCCGGCCGTCTCGCGCGCGAGGTGGACGAGCTTTCCGATCCTGAGGTCGGGCGCAAACGGTTGTCCGGTCGCTTCGGCGGACACGACTTCTCGCAGCTGCCGCTCGACCGCCCGCTCGTGGCGGAGGACTTCCCCGCGCCCGACGCGGTGGAAGCAGCGCGCAGCCGAACCGAAGTGATCCTCAATCTGGTACGGCGGGAGCATCTGACGCTGCGCCAGCTTCTGGCGAGCCTTGCTGGCGCCCGCGGCCATTTCACGGTGGCCGGCACTCCGGAGCAGATCGCCGACCTTATCGAGGACTGGTTCAAAGATGGCGCTGCGGATGGCTTCAACATCATGCCCCCGCTGCTGCCAAGCATGCTCGATGCTTTCAGCGCGCAGGTGATCCCGCTCCTGCAGCGGCGCGGGCTCTTTCGCGTCGCCTATGAGGGCAGGACGCTGCGCGAGCACTACGGCTTGCCCTGGCCAAAGAGCGCGTTCGACGAGGCCGCGCTCGCGCAGGCAATGTAGGGCAGCGCCCAAGTGGCCGCGCTGCCGCGCCACCGAAGCAGCGTGATGAAATCACGGCGTTCAAGCCCGAGAGTGTGCGCCGCCGGTTGCAGCGATCCCGTCGTGTTCGCCGCGCATGAGGGTCGGCACGGTGATCTTTTTTGGTTCAAGTGGCGCTAGAACAGTCGCCAGAAGACAAGCACCATCAGGGCGTAGAGCACAACAAGCACGGTCGCGCCTCCGATCTCGGCGCGCCGCAGATGCCCGCCGTCGGGCTGCAGCCACCACCCAAACCGGTTGCTTACCCACGGCACGAGATAATTCAGCAGAAGGACGCTGACGACATTGCCGATGAACAGCGCGATGGCGAAGGGGAGCCCGGCACGCCCGCTCAGATACGGTGTCTGCACGAAAGCTCCGAACAGAAATACGACGGGGTAGAGCATGAGCAGAACCAGCATGTTCTGCTTCCATGCCGGCGGCACGGCCGTCGCGCCGGCTGGAAGGGGGAACCACTGTTCGAACCCCGTTCGGACAATGCGCGCGTGATATTCCTCGGTGAAGGCTTTGGCCTCCTCCAGCAGTCTGTGGCGCTCCGACGAATCGAGCCAGGCCTGCAGGTTGGCCTCGGTGTCGAAGCGAAGGATGGCGAGCCAGTCGTCCTGCACCCCGGGCAGCGGCGGCTCGAAGCGGTAGCCCTGAAAGCCCGGCGCCCTCGACTGCGCGGCGGCGATGCGCTGCTCCCATGCGCGATACGCGGTCTCCTGGCCGGGCTTGATGCGCGTCGAGATCACGGCGGAAACCGGCGCGGGCAGCACGCCCGCTTCGCCGTCCCGCACGATGTGAACGTCGTCGCCGCCCACCAGCATGGCCTCCACGCCGGTGATGCGGCGCGAACGCTCCTGCGAGTTGAGCCAGCCGCTCGCAGCGCCGAGATTGGCAAAGCGCTGCAGGATCACCCAGTCCACCTGAGCGGGCGGGCTCGGCGGCATCACGGTCTGTTTGATGAAGCCGGGAAAAGCCGCGACGACCTTGCTGGTCCCCGCCTGCCAATTGGCGAAGGCGACGGCGTCCTCGGGCCGCACGCGGGTTTGGGTGACGATGGTGACGGGGCGGTCCGCGGATGCCGAGGAGAGGCTCTCGGTCGCGCTCATGGGAGGAGCTTGTGATAGATGCGATCCGGCATGAACGGCAGATCGGTAAAGCGTATGCCGGTTGCGTCCCTGAGCGCGTTGGCGATCGCGGGCGCGACCGGGTTGATCGCGCATTCGCCCTGGGATTTCGCTCCGAGCGGGCCGATCTTGTCGAAGGTGTCGGCGAAGAGGACAACGCTTGCCGGCACATCGGCGAAGGCGGGGATGCGGTAATTGCGCAGGCTCGGGTTCACCATGACGCCGCCCTCGTGCACCATGTTCTCGGTGAGTGCCCAGCCGAAGCCCATGGCGATGGCGCCGTCGACCTGGCCGCGGCACTGCATGGGATTGATGAGCCGGCCGATGTCGGCTGCATGGACGCTGTGCAGGACGCGGATCTCGCCGGTCATTTGGTGCACCGCAAGCCGCACCCCATGCACGTTGAACGCGATCGACCGCGGCGAGAGATAGGCCTTGCGCTTGGCTTCGAAGCGATGCCGGGCAGCGGTGCCGGCGGCGTAGAGCTCGCGCAGCGTAATGGGCCGGTTGTTGCAGATGACTGCCTCGTCTTCGAGCCGGCAAGCCGCGGGCGCAACAGCGGTATGGCGGGCGGCAAAATCGAGAATGTTGTCGCGCAGGGCGGCGGCGGTGAGCGCAACGGCCTGGCCGGCGACAACCGTGCCGGTGCTTGCGAACGTGCCGGTATCGAAGGGCGCCGCATCGGTATCCGCGTTGATGATGGCAACGGCATCGGCCCGCGTCTCAAGAATTGATGCCGCGATCTGCCGGTGTGAGGTGACCGAGCCGTTGCCCATCTCGGTCGAGCCGACCGCAAGCCGATAGCTGCCGTCGGGCAGGAGCATCATCACGGCTCCCGAGCGGTGCTCGGTCGGCGGGCCGCTTTCCAGCACCGCCATGGCGATCCCGCTCCCTTGCGCCCAATGCTCGCCCGCAGGCTTGTGACCGCCCTTGTCGGAGCGCAACTCCTTCTCGACCAGGTCCAGGCACTGATCGAGCCCATAGCTGCCGAAGTCGACGTCGGTCGGGTCCTTCCATACCGACTCGATCCAATCGCCGGGGCGCAGCATGTTCTTGCGTCGCATGGCGAACGGGTCGATGCCCAGCATCCGGGCAAGCTCGTCAATGGCGGACTCGATTGCGAAGGTGGTCTGGGAGGAGCCGTAGCCGCGGAAGCCGCCGGCCGGGACCATGTTGGTGTAGACGGCATAGCCGACCGCCTTCTTGTTGGCGCAGAGGTAGGCCGCGAGCGGGCTGCCCAGCGCGGCGCCAAGCGTCTCGCTCGCGTGACCGCCATAGGCGCCGGTGTTGGAGACGACGTGCACGTCGATGGCGGTGAGTGTCCCGTCGCGCCTGGCGCCGAGCTTCACGCGCGTGGTCATCTGATGGCGCGTGGTGGCGCCGATGAACTGCTCCTCGCGGGTGAACTCCCATTTGACCGGCCGGCCGGTCTTGAGCGTCGCGAGCAGGCAGAGATCCTCGGAGATCATCTCCTGCTTGCCGCCGAAGCCGCCGCCGACGCGCTCGGTGAAGACATGAAGGTCTCGCGCGCGCAGGCCAAAAAGGTAGCAAAGCTTCTGCTGCGCGATGAACGGCGCCTGGGAGCTGGTACGCACATGCAGCCGGCCATCCTCGCCCTTCCATGCGATCGAGCCGTGTGTCTCAAGGTGCACATGCTGCACGCGCGAGGTCGAATAGACCATCTCGTGCACAGCGTCGGCCGCCGCGAAGGCGTCCGCCACGCAGCCCACCTCACCGTGGATATCGACGTATATGTTGCCGCGCTCGGCGCCGCGGTTCTCATGCAGGATGGGCGCACCAGGCTCCATCGCCGCGGTGGGCTCGAACACCGCCGGCAGGATCTCGTAGCTCACCTCGATCAGCCGGCTGGCGCGCTCGGCGGCGGCTTCAGTCTCGGCGACCACCGCGGCCACGCGCTGGCCGGCGAAGCGCACCACATTATTGAGGATGTAGGAGTCGTCGGGATCAACGAGATGGTCCTCGTGGGTGGCGGTGCTGTAGAGCCGGCGCGGAACGTCCTCCCAGGTGAAGATGTCGACCACGCCCGGCACCGCCCGCGCTTTTTCCTGATTGATGGCGACGATGCGCGCATGCGCGTGCGGCGAGCGCAGCACCTTGAGATGCAGGACGCCCTCGACCGCCACGTCCATGGTGTAGCAGGCGCGCCCCGTGACGATGCCTTGGGCGAACGGGTTCGGCAGGCTCGCCCCGCAGGCCCGGCCCGCCACATCGGGCTCGACGGAAGCGATCCCGGCCAACGCGTCGGCAATGGCGCGATATCCCGTGCACCGGCACAGGTTGCCCTTGAGCGCATGGGGAAGATCGGCGTGCTGCTCGGGAGTGAGCGCGGCCGCGGTCATGATCATGCCCGCGGCGCAGAAGCCGCATTGGAAGGCGTGCGCGTCAAGGAACGCCTTCTGCATGGGATGGATCGCGCCGTGCGCCGCGAGGCCCTCGATGGTCGTGATCCTGCGGCCGGCCGCACGATAAGCCGGCACCAGGCAGGAATGGAACGGCACGCCGTCGAGCCAGACCGTGCAGGCGCCGCAATCGCCGGCGTCACAGCCTTTCTTCACCCCGAAGGCACCGCGCTCGCGCAGGAACGTGCGCAGGCATTGCCCCGGCTCGGGCGCGGCCGAAAACAGCTCGCCGTTGATGATGAAAGTGCTGCCGCCGTCGCGCTTCGCGGCTGGCGGATTGCTGCCGAAAGATTGGTTCACTTGGTTGCCTCCGGCCGCGCCAGCTCGGCACGGATCTCCTCGGCGAAATAATGGGTGAGGTGGCGCTTGTAGGCGGCCGAGCCGTGCACGTCGTGGAAATATCCCTCGGGCGGAATCTTGTCGTCGATAGCGCGACGCAGTTCCGGCGGCGAAGGCATGCGGCCGAACCGGAGCTGGACCGGCCGCGGCGTGGCCGCGGTTATGGTGAGCAGGAGATCGTCGGTTCCTGCCGCTTGCGTGCCGATCAGCAGCGCCGCCGAGCGTCCGAGCTGGGTGAGCGAGGCGCGGCGTTGCGCGAACCGCTTCGAGAGTGCCGTTGCGGGCAGATGGATGCTGCGCAGGAGCTCGCCCCGGCGCAGCACATTGGCATGGTTGCCGGTGACGAAATCGAGCGCGGCCACCTCGCGCGGCGCAGCATCGCGCGGCCACAGCGTATACGTCGCCTCGAGCGCGACCGTCAGCGAGATCATGGGGCCCGCCGGCAGCGACATGCAGATATTGCCGCCGACGGTTGCAGCGTTCCAGATCTTGAACGATGCAAGCAGCGCGTTGCAGCATTCGCGCACGAGCGGCAGCGCGCGCCATTGCGCCGGCCCGTCCACACGATAAAGCTCGGCGATACGGCAGGTGGCTGCAATCTCCAGCCCGGCCGGCGAAGCCCGCAGCGCCGGCCAGCGCAGCTCCTCAAGATCGATCAGCGTGTCGGTGGAAGGCTGCGGCTCCGAGAACAGCCACGTTCCGCCTGCGAGCCAGGCGTAACCTTCGCGCCACTTGCTGATCTGGTCCGCCGAGGTCGGACGCTTCACCTCGGTAATGGTGTTGAGGTTCATGATGTAACCCGGCGCACCACGGATCCTACAGATCGCCGAGCCCGAGCTCGGACCAGCGCGCCTGCACGCGCGCCTCGTCCTCGGCGGCAGGCCGCACGGTGGGCGGAAAACGCTCGCCGCCCCACTCCGGGCGGCGCGCGTTCCTCCAGGAGCGGGTGGCGTCGATCAGCATGCGGTTCCACAGGCCGGTGCCGAGCTGCGCCACGTCGCGGTCCTCGAGCGGCGTGCTGGGGTCGATGGGTGAGCCGAAGATGCCGGGAAAGATCACCACGCCGCCCTCTCCGGCGTTCACCCGATGGGCGAGCGCCCACTCCACCTGCTCGTCCTGTGCCGGATCGATGTCCTCCTCGACCACGATCACGTGCTTGTAGCGATACTGCGCGGCGCTGTTGCCCCACAGCGCCGCCGCGATCTGCTTGGGCTGGCCCTGGTAGTGCTTCTTGATCTGAACGCGGATGTTGACGCCGTTGGTGATGGGCGGCGCATAGACGTCGAGGATGCCGGGAATGCCGGCGCCATTGAGAATGTTCCAGGCAATGGCTGCCCGCTGCACCGAGGACATCACGCTGTTCTCGCTGTAGGAGCCCGGCAGCGTACCCTCCAGCGAGCCGCGCAGGATCGGGTCGCGGCGA
>Ga0310916_10000560_pt1 | contig 20888 bp, 15 predicted proteins | sample GREbulkMGLF176_FD_203444 | JGI IMG/M metagenome (GOLD analysis project Ga0310916, IMG submission 203444) | Lab enrichment of tropical soil microbial communities from Luquillo Experimental Forest, Puerto Rico - GRE.bulkMG.LF176 | ecosystem: Environmental > Terrestrial > Soil > Tropical forest >...
GGAATCCTCTTTTTGATTGAGCCTGTTAGAATCTTGCTCTAGCGTCCACGGTGAATGGATCGCTGTCTCCGGCACCCCTGCAAAGGGGAAAAACAACGCGAGGTTCGACACGTAGAGATACTTCTCATCGGGACTGAACGCCGGACTGGCCGGGAAGAGTAGCCCCTGGACCTTGCCGTCATCGCTGATGCCCTGGAAATCGCCGCGCCTGGCGATGACTTTCGCGAGCGTACCTTGCGAGGTGACGGCGTTCGGATTGATGACGTCGATCTCGTCCTGCTGATTGGCGGCGACCCAAAGGTTGTTGTGGCTGTCGACTGCGATGCCGTCGGGTGCGTTGATGCCGGTTGTCAACACCATCGCTTTGCCGGCTACCGATACCGAACCGTCGGGGTTCAATGTCAGCGGCACTTCAACGAGCGAGTGATACGCCGTGTTCGCGACGTACATCGCGGTGTATTCGTTGTTGAACTCGACGCCGTTCGCGCCGAAAGGCGGCACCAGGATCACTCCGGGGGCGGCCTCCGGCGACAATGTCTGCGAGTCGACAAACATCGTCGGTGTCCCGCCATTGGGACCGGTCTTCCAGATCACGCCCAAGAACGAATCTGATACGTAGACGTTGCCGGCCTTATCGAAGGTCAGCGCGTTGAGGCCGGAACTCGGACCCTGTCCGGTATTCATGAAGACGGTCGATTTGCCCGTTTTCGGATTGGCCTGCCAGACAATCCCGTTGGACAGGTCGCAGATCAGCAATGTCTGTGACGATTTCTGGAACACCAGGCCGAGCAGGAGAGTGCTGGGCTGGGAGTTCCCCGAACTGACCAGCTTGACATCGTAGAGCAACTGGCCGTTCGGCTTGAACGAGAACAGATGCGGCGGCCCGGCGACCGGGCCTTTGCTGTTGATGCCAAAGGAAGGCGTATAAACCGTGCCGTCCGGGCCGACCGTAAGCCCCTCGCTCGGCACCGGCCCGCCGGGCAGGTCCGGCAGGATCGCGAAGGTCTCGGTGTGGCCGCGGTGCCAGGCACTCGCCGGCGTCACCGCCGAGACCAGTAGTAACGCCGCCAACGAGTGAGCGATCAATTTAGGCATGGCTCTCTCCCTCTGGAATTATAGTTAATCTCTGCAAGTTACCGGAGAAATCGTGCCTGCCGGTGGCTGCGTATGTCAAGCATTTCGCCTTCATATTATTTACCGACGAGCCGAACTGGTGAGAGCGCCCTGATGGTGACGCGACAGATGCGCTGAAGGCGGGCGGCGGCTATGGTGGCCCGGGATTTACCGGTGACGGAGTGAGTCGATGAGAGTCGAGAGCCTTGAGGTTCTTCGCTGCGATGCCGGCTGGCGAAATTACCATTTCCTGAAGGTGACGACCGATGACGGGATCGTCGGCTGGAGCGAGTTCGACGAGGGTTTCGGTTCGCCCGGCGTCAGCGCGGTCATCGAGCGGCTCGCCGGCCGCGTCATCGGGCAGCCCGTCTTCGACCACGAGCGGATTTATAACGAGCTCTATTGTTTTACCCGGCCGGCGGCGGGCGGTGTCGTCGGCGAGGGGCTCGGGGCCATCGAAAATGCGCTGCTCGACGCCAAGGCGAAGGCGCTGAGGGTACCGTGCTATGCGCTTCTCGGCGGCAAGATACGCGACCGCATTCGGGTCTATTGGTCGCACTGCGCGACGTGGCGCATCAACCATCCGGCCCTCTACAAGCCGGCGATCACCAGCCTCGACGGCGTCAAGGCGATCGGCGCCGAAGTGCGCGAGAAGGGCTTTACCGCGCTCAAAACCAACATCTTTATGTACGATCGCGGGGCTCCGCGAGCTTGGCGGCCGGGATTTGGCGTCCCTTTCGCGCCGGAACTCAATGTCGACAAGGAGGTTCTGCGTAACCTGCGCGCCCATCTCGAAGCCATTCGCGACGGCGCCGGCCCCGATGTCGACCTGCTGCTCGATCTCAACTTCAACGCCAAGACCGAGGGTTATCTGAAGATCCTGCGGGAGATCGCCGATTTCGACATGTTCTGGGTCGAGATCGACAGCTACAGCCCGGCGGCGCTCGCCTACATCCGCGGCCACAGCCCGCATCCGATAAGCTCATGCGAAACCTTGCTCGGGCTCCGCGAATTCCTGCCGTATTTCCGGGAGCAGTCGATGGACGTTGCGATCATCGACGCGGTGTGGAACGGGGTGTGGCAGTCGATGAAGATCGCGGCCGCCGCCGATGCATGCGAAGTCAACATTGCGCCGCATAATTTCTATGGCCATCTCGCGACGATGATGAATGCGCATTTCGCAGCGGCGACGCCCAATCTGCGCATCATGGAGATCGATATCGATCGCCTGCCTTGGGACGAAGAGCTGTTTACGACGGCGCCGCAATTCGACGACGGGTGCCTCCTCGTTCCCGACATACCTGGCTGGGGCACCGAGCCGAACGAGGAAGGCATCCGTACTCACCCGCCGAAAGCGGCAGGCGGTTTGCTGCACTATCGTCAGTCCTGAACGGCACCCGGCCGCCCGCAGCCATTGAAGCTGCCCTTGCTGATCGACACCCGGTTGCTCCGACGCCACGACGCTGCTCGAAACTCCGGGCATTTTGACGTTATTTCGTTCGGAGGAACGTATCGCCACGGAACCTTCAAAATTTGTCTGGCGTTCTGCAAAACGTGGAATGAGCAAATCCTTTGGAGAGCCCCATGCTAGATCCAAAGCACTTGCGAGAGCAGGCACGAAGGTGCCGAGGATGGTCGAAGACTGCAACTGAGCCCGATTTAATCGAGCAATTACGGATTTGGTCGGTCGAGCTTGCTGACGAAGCCAATACGGCGGAGCGGCATGCCGTCGACGGCGAAAACCACCAGATTCGGGCCAGCCGATTTGAACCACTCGGCAACCGACACGAGTGATTTTTTACTTCGACAATCGTGCCGACCGGTGGGGAGACAGAGTTTGTCGCGGCGTTTAGTTTCGAAGAAGCGCCGCGCTCGCCGCGGCGTTTAGCACAAGTCTAGGACAAACCGATGCCCCTGGAGAGAAGAGAGCTTTACACCAGCCCGAATGGGGATAGGTGGTTTTTGAGCCGCGATCCCGCCACGGGGGACGTACTTATCAGGCACGAAGCGAATATCCCATCGGGCGGTCAGGTGACCGACATCGATATCGGCACATTTCTCAGCGGTGCGGGAAAAAATCCTGAGCATCAGGCGCTATTGCACCTGATTGGAACACTCGTTGGAGGCATTCCCCAGACCGCGCGGCGTGCAGATTTAGCCGAGCGCCGACACAGCGAACGCCACCGCCGCCGAGATCATCGACCAGGATCCTCACGACAGCAGTAGGATCATGACCAGCCCCGGTCAGATGGCCACCGAACAGTGGCCCTAGAACGATTGCACTGATTGCGATAGCTCTACGGTGATGCAGCGCTGGCGGCGGCAAGACGTTCGGCAAAGATTGACCAGCGGCGTCGCTTCGGGAATTACGCGGAAGCCAAATTTCGTGCGTCAAATATAGCTCTACCCCTTCTGCTAGCAACGTGCGCACAGTGAATTTCGCTGTGGATCATCACTGCCGTGTGTGACAAAAAAATGTCCTGAGCGTTCGGGACGCGGCGGTAGTGCCCTTGGACCCGCTTTTCCCGCTCGAGTCGCGTTGGTGCATTCGGTGGCAGCTTGCGCGTCACACCTGTTCGTTTTCGTTCTAAGTCTCTGAAAAGAAATAGTCACGACGCCGACAGGGCGAAACCGCTGTTGTCGCCGGAATTAATCGAGACGCGACTGGTCTGCCGGTTTTGGCAAGTATCTGAAACCTGGGGAACGCGATCGTTGGCTATCGCGTTAGAGTAGGTGGCATGGCGATTTGCCAACACCTCGATAGGGCGTGAATATGAGAAGACTAATCATAGGAACGGCATCGGTGCTAGCGCTCGGGATCGCGGGCGCTGCTCTGGATAATGCGGTGGACGCCGGCAGCGCAGAGGATGCGGGAAGCATGCCTTCTACGTTCGAGGCTTCGCCTACCTCAGCAACTGCCGCTATGCTCTGGAAAGACGACATCCGGTGGGCACAGCTGGAACTTCGAAACAGGGGGCTCTATAACGGTTCGCTTGACGGTATAATCGGTCCGCAGACAAAGCGAGGCCTCGAGCAATTCCAACGGTATAATGGCCTGAAGCGAACGGCGGCGCTCGATCCGAAAACCTTGGATGCGTTAATCGGTAACGTCGGCATTGGCTATGGATCCAGTAAGTCGACTGACGCTGAAGGCCACAAATCTATGGCGAATCGGTCCGGTTCGAGCAGTTTGAGCAACTAGAGCATATGCGGGTCTGGTTGGACCGCACAGAAAGCCGAGGCACCTGACACCCTGAGTGCCCGAAAAATGACACGCTGAGAGTGCGACAACGACGGCGGGCGGCTCATCGTCCCCGACGCGCCTGGCTGGGGTGTCGAACCCGATGAGGAGGTAAGGGGCGGGAGGGACCCAGTGCCCCGGGTCGCATGTCACCTTGGCGCCAGCGGTTTCCTCGACCAAGCTGCGTCGGGCGGCTCTTGAGGGCAGCCCCATCAACCGGCGCGGCGCGTCGCGACTGCGGCCCCTTCTGTTTTTCGCCGTGGGCGTTGTCAGACCGCCAGAACTTCGGCGCCCGGCGCGGCCTCCAGTTCACACGCATTCACCGTCATCGCCAGCAGGCTGTAATAGCCGATGGCGCCGGTCAGCTGAATGAGCCCGTCGTCGCCGAACCGCCGCTGCACAGACCTGAAAGCCGCGTCATCGACGCGGTGCCTGCGGAGAAGCTGACGGGTAAACTCGACAATCTCGGCGTCTTCGGGTGGAATGCCGCGCGAATGGTTGTCGCGGATCGCCGTTATCGTCGCCTCCGGCACCCCGAGCCGGCGCGCGCCGCCGGTCTGAGCTCCCCAGACGTAAACGGCCTCCAGCTCGCGCGCGACCGTCATCGCCGCGAGAACCCGCACCCGCATGTCGAGCGAGCCTTCGAAGCGGACGAACGCTCCGAGATGCGCGGCCCGGCCGGCGAACTCAGGGCAGTGGAGAAACATCGTGAACGGGCCCTGAATGGCACCGCGGCTCTGGGTTATCGCGTCTACAACGGCGTGGTGCTGCGCAGCGACCTGCTCCTTGCCGGTAATCGGTGTCAGCCTTGCCATGATCGATCCTCCTTCCCTGGTGGTCCATTGGGAACGATAGGATCAGGTCGCGTCGCCGTCGAGAAGAGCCTCCCCGGCAGACCTTCCAGCTGCCGGCGGGCCTCTACCACGCGGCCTTGGCGGTCAGTGCGGCAATCCCTTCGGTGCGGGACAATTCTCGGCGATCGTGCGCCAGATGCGCGCCCAGATCAGCAGCGCCGCCCGGTTGCTTTGCCCGAGCATGAGATCGGCATATTTGGCGGCCTGAACCTCGGCACCTTCGCCATATTCGCTAACCATGGCGCCTGCGGCGCGCGTGACTTCGTAATCGGTCAACATCATCGCTCCACTTAAGCTGAACTTGCCGGGGCCGTGCCGGAGATTGTGTCGCGGCGTCAAATTAGATCAGAACAATCAAACTCGCTGTTAAATTGATAGTTAAGTCGGAAAAATTGTAGGTTAATTGTCGAGGAGCGAGATCAACGGGGCCCGAAACCCCGCCGTTTACCACGCCCGGCAAAGCTGGTAAGTTGCAAGGGAGGGGCGCGGGCTTGCCCTACTCCCCCAGGGGGTACCGCTTGTGCTGCTGGCGGGAGCGCTCCGGTTTCCAAGAAGGGCGCGCAACGACGTCTTTGAGGAGGATTCAATGCCGATATTTACACACGTCACAGTAGGCACGAACAACCTTCAACGGGCGCGAGATTTTTATGACAAGGTGCTGGCCCCGCTCGGGTACAAGCGTCTGAACGATCTCGGCGACAACGGCTCGATCTGGGGAGAATCGGCGCCGGAATTCTTTGTGCTGAAGCCGGCGAACGGCCAGCCCGCGACGGTTGCAAATGGCGGGACGATCAGCTTTGCCGCGCCGAGCCGGGCGGCCGTCGCAGCATTTCACAGAGCCGCTCTCGATCTCGGCGGAAAGGACGAAGGCGCGGTCGGCCCGCGCAGCTGGCATCCCACAGCCTATGCCGGTTATGTGCGCGATCTCGACGGCAACAAGCTCGCGGCCTACTGCTTCAAACCGGAGTAGTTCGCCCCGCCAAGCCGGCCCGGGCTCATAGCCGGGCCGGTTGTACTGCGGTAGTCGTTGCCAGACGGCCCTTTATGGTTGGCCGTTAGCACCGGTTGACAGTTTGTTGACGCATTCGCAGCTAGAACCCGCGCGGGCGCACTTGCACGCGGAAGGGTTAGCGAATGCAACAGTACGTTGTCGCGCGTTCCATTAGATGGTCCGTCGCTTTGGCGTTAGCGACGCTGCTGTGTGGCTCAGCAGTCCGCGCGCAACAGTTGGATCAGATTCTACGCGGCTATGAGATTGCGGAGGTTCAGGGAATATCCCTGAACCTGAAGGGGAAGGACTGGTCCTTGGTCGGATTGGGCAGCTATTTGGTGAATTCGACCGGCTGCAACGATTGCCACACGTGGCCCAACTATGCGAACGGAGGAAATCCGTATTTGGGACAATCCGAGCAGATCAATACACAACGATATATGGCAGGCGGTCGACAGTTCGGGCCAGATCCGGTTGACGGACACATTGTTACCTCTGCCAACATCACCCCGGACAGCACCGGGAAGCCCGCGGGTTTGACCCTGGCCCAATTTCTCGAGGTAATACGGACCGGCCACGACCCATACCCAGAATATCCGGGGCGCCTGCTTCAGGTCATGCCATGGCCGCTTTATCACTGGAAGACCGATCTGGAGCTGAGTGCGATATACGAATATCTGCGGGCGATCCCGCGGATACAGTAATTCACGGCCAGCACGCAAAGAACAGCGAGAAACAGCGAAAAACAGCGGCAACCTTCGCTGTTATTTCGTCGGTCGCGCGGCCCGAACGCCAGGATTTCTGCGGAAAACGAGCTGACCGCCGCTGTAAATCTTCGGGAAGAACAGCGCGAACAGCGAAAGCGTGTGTCAGTCGGTCGGGATCAGCTCAACCCGAGGACGTCAGGCACTTCGCGCCGCGTGCCGGCTTTCGATTTCGGCTGCTGCCCGTGCTTCCGGCACGAACCGTGTTGCTGCCAGCCAGACTTCCGCGACGGCATTACTAGCATCGCGCATCCGCCGCACGCGTTCGCCGTGGCTGCCACCGCCGCTGGCGAGCGCGATCCGCCCCTCGTCTCGGTCCGTTACCTCCACCTCGCTGGCGTCGAATAGCGGCCTGAAGGTCCACGGATTGGCGACCAGCACGACGTCGCCGACCGGAACCAGATCGGCGGGGCCCCATGCGTTCCACCACCGCCCGGCCCAGTCGCGCACTTTTTCCGATGGCGCGCCTCTCGTCGCGAACCGCCGCAATATGTGCAACGCTCCCTCGGCCCAAAAGCCGGCCCAGCCGTCGCTGGCATTGGTCAGGATGGAGACGGTCAGCTCGCGCTCCGGCACGACGCAAGTAAACGAGATGTAGCCTTGCAGGCCACCGCCATGCCCGAACCACTCCCAGCCTTCGGTATTGCCGCTCATAACACCCAGACCGTAATACCTCTCGATACCGGAGTGGGGGTTACGCCAGTGACGGCGGGTCATTTCCCGCCGGCTGCCGGCTGACAGCACGCTGCGCGCAGCATTGGGCGCGAGCTGCGCGAAATACTTCGCCAGATCGGACGCGGTGCTGACAAAACCGCCGGCGGGTGCGACCGCATTTTCGCTATAGTCGCCGGGAATGACCAGGCGTTTTCCGAGGAGCAGCTCGCCGGTGTGGCCGCGTGCAAATGGCACGCCGGCAGGGATCGGCATGTCGGGCTCGGTCTCCTCGAGGTCGGCAGCATCGACAATTTCGCGCTTGATCCAAGTGCGGTACTGCTCGCCGGTGATCGCCTCGATCGCGACGCCGAGGAGTCCAAAACCGTGGTTCGAGTACTTGTGCCTTGTATTCGGCTCGATCACCGGCGGATCCTGGAGGTCGGCCATTAGAGGTCGGCCATTAGCTGATCGACGGTCGGGAATGGACGGCGATCCTCGAAAAACCCGGCGTCGGCGCCATCGCGAACGATGCCCGCGCTGTGCGAAAGGATCTGGCTGAAGGTTGCCGCGGCTATCTGCGGATGCAGGCCTCTCACATATTCACCGATCGCGTCGTCCAGGCGCAGCTTGCCGGCTTCGCGCAATTTCATAATGCCGGCGGCGGTGAAGCTCTTGGAATGCGACGCAACGCGAAAACGGTGGCGCGGCGTCAGTGGTTCGCCCGCAGCCAGATCGGCAAACCCGTATGCCCGCTCGAGGGCGATTTGGTCGCGGTGCATGACGACCGCTATGCAGCCTGGAAGCCTGGAAAACCGCATCTGGAATTCGAGCCACGATCGGACGTAGTCGCAGGCTGGCAGTAACCATTCATCCATTGGCGCGACCCCTTCAGTAGAAACGATGAGAAGGTATCTTACGCCCGCACTGGTTCCAGCGCGGCTGGGTCATGATCGTAGAGCCAGCGGAGGGCGTCGGGGGAGCGGTCGCCGGCCCTGGCCCATTCGGCATCGCGCATGCGTTGCGCAAGGCCGTCCGGCATATGGAAACGGACCTTGTTGGCGCGCGACATTGCTTGCAGCAGGATGACGCGGGGCAGCCGCAACCGCTCGTATTGCTGCAATGCTTCGGCCGGATCGGCTACCGCGCGCAGACAGGCGGTGAGCGCGACGCCGTCTTCGATCGCCATCGCCGCGCCCTGGCCCATGAAAGGGTACATCGGGTGGCAGGCGTCGCCCAATAAGGTCACGCGGCCGAGCGACCAGCGCGGCAGCGGGTCGCGGTCGAAGAGTGCCCAGATGAAGCAGGTCTCGGCCGCGGCGATGATGGTTCGCACTTGCTCGTGCCAGTCCGCGAAGGCGGCGTGCGCGCGGGCGACGGTGGCCCGGTCGGTCCAGTCCTCACGGTTCCAGCGGTCGTGCTCGGTCCAGCCCACGAAGTTGAGCAGCCGCCCGCGCGACACGAAATAATGCACGAGATGGCCGCCCGGGCCGACCCAGGATTGGTTGCCCAACTCGAGCCCCAGGTCCGCGATGCGCTCGACTGGCACCAGACCGCGATAGGCGACGCAGCCGGCAAAGGCCGGCTCCTCCTCTCCGAATAGTGTAGCGCGCACCGCCGAGTGGATGCCGTCGGCGCCGACCAGCACATCGGCTGCAATATGTGCGCCGTTCTCGAACCACGCCTCAGCCCGGTCGCCTCGGTCGGCGAGGCCGACAAGGCGATGGCCGAGATGGATCCGCGCCGCCGGGAAAGCCGCCGCAATGACGGCCAGCAGATCGGCGCGGTGGATGGTCATGTGCGGCGCGCCGTAGAGTTGCTCGCATAGCGGATTGAGCGGTGCCTTCTGCAATGTGCGGCCGTCCTCCCAGCGCCGCTGGTGGGTGCCGGTCGGACGAATGCCCTCGCGGTCGAGGTCCGGGCCGAGACCGAGACGGCGCAGCACGCGCGTCGCATTCGGTGCCATATTGATGCCGCCCCCGACCTCGGTCAGCTCTGGCGCCTGCTCGTAGACATCGACCTCGAACCCGGCCTGGCGCAACGCTACCGCGGCGGTGAGGCCGCCGATACCGCCGCCAACCACTGCAATGCGGAGCGCTCGCATGAAGCGGTCACTCAACACTGGACCGCGGGCGTCCCGCCCGCCCATGCGGGCCAGAGGCCCGCGATCCCAGTCGCCGACCCACTAAGCACGGCCCCAGAGGCGTTTGGAGGCGATCTCGGCGCCCTCGGCCATCGCCCGCAACTTCTTGAACGAGATGTCGGGATCGAGCTTGCCGTAGCCGGCGAATGTTCCAAAACCGCAATCGGTGCCGGCAATGACGCGCTCGCGCCCGACGATGTCGGCGAAGCGGCAGATGCGCTGAGCGACGAGCTCGGGGTGCTCGACATAGTTGGTCGAGGTATCGAGCACGCCCGGGATAACGACCTTGTCGTCGGGCAGCTTCGTTTCCTGCCACACATTCCATTCATGCTCATGCCGCGGATTGGCGGCCTCGACGACCAGCGCCTGAGGTTTTGCGTTGACCAGGATTGGCGCGACTTTGGCAAACGCGATGTCGTGATCGTGCGGGCCCTCGTAATTGCCCCAGCAAATGTGGATGCGCGCCCGGTCGGCCGGAACGTTGCGCAGTGTGTGGTTCAAGACCTCGACATGGAATGCCGCGCGCTTCAAAAAATCTTCTTCGTTCAGCTCCTGGAACGAGGTGTGGTGCGCCATCGCCAGATCAGGGCAATCGAGCTGCAAGACAAACCCCGCATCGGCGATCGCCTCGTATTCGCCTTGCATGGCCGCCGCGATGGCTTCGACATAGGCTTCGTGGCTCGGGTAGTGTCGATTGGTCTGAAACACCGGCACGAGACCGGGTGAGGCCGCGGTCATGAACCCTTCAGCCACTTGTACCTGCGCAAGCGCATCGCGCAGATTGGCAAGATCCTTGCGCAAGGGTTCGGGGTCGCTCACCGCCACCGCCCCGACGCAGACGGCGCGCCTTGCGACATTGGCGCCGGTCATCCGTTCATAGGCCGCGAGAAAATTCGGGTGGTCCCTGGTGTCGAGCCTTGGCTTGGCCGGCTCGTGGCCGGCGAACCCCGAAAGGCGGTCGGCGATATAGGTCGAATAGCCGGGTTTCGACATCTCGCCGTCATTAACGATGTCGATGCCGGTCTCGGCCTGGCGGCGGACGATGTCGATGACCGCCTGCCGCACCAGGCGATCGAGTTCCGCCGGGTCATAGCTCTCGCCTTGATCCTTGCGAACCAGTAGCTGCTTCAGTCCAGGCGGGCGGGGCAGGCTGCCGACATGCGTCGTCAGAATGCGGTCTTGGCTCGTCTTCATTCGCGTTCTCCCGAGTTCTAGAAACGGATGTCCAGTGGCGGCAGGCCGAATTCGGAGCGGCTAAACACGAAGGCGGCGCGCTCGGGGTTGTTGCCGGCATGCGCCCGCATTGCGTGGACGTCGCGCCAGGCGCGCTGGATTGGATTACTGAGAAAAATGCCGCGCCCGCCGCTCGCCTCGAACAGCCGGTCGACAGCCTTAACGCTAGAGTCGATCGCCTTGCCCGCGTCCCATTTGTAGCGGGCGCGCGCGACAAGAGGGATCTCTTTGGTGGCGCGGGCGAGGCGCATCATCTCCGCGAAGTTGCCGAGCAGGCGATCGCGCGCGGCGCTGATCTCGGCAGCCGCCTCGGCCAGGCGGTATTGCACAAACGGATCCTCGACGACGCGCGACTGGTCGCGAACATTGACGCGCTTGCGCGACTGCTCGCGGAACGCCTCCAGAGCACCCAGAGCCGCGCCGATCGCGGGAGCGGTGATGCCGTTGGCAAAAACCAGGCCGAAGGGCAGGCGATAGAGCGGCGCGTCGTTTACCGCCGTACCCGGATGATTGAGATGAAACGCATCGAGATAGGAATGGGTGCGGTGTTCCGGCACAAAGGCGTCCTCGACGACGAGGTCCTTGCTGCCGGTGGCACAGAGCCCCATGACATGCCAATTGTCGTCGATCACGTAATCGCTTCGCGGCACGAGAAAGACGCGCGCATCGGGCGGCTGGTCTTTCTCGGCCGGTGGCGCCATGCCGCCGAGCACGGCCCATTGGCAAAAGTCACAGCCGCTCGAGAATGACCAGCGTCCACGTATGCGGAACCCGCCGTCGACCCGCTCGACGGTGCCGGTCGGCGCCAGCGAGGTCGACAGCTGGATGCCGGTGTCCTGGCCCCACACATCCTCCTGCGCTTGCGGAGGAAAGATCGCCAGATGCCAGTTGTGGACGCCGATGACCCCGAGAATCCAGGCGCTCGACCCACATACCGTGCCCACCTCCATTATCGCTTGATAGAAGACGTCGGGGTCCAGCTCGTAGCCGCCATAGCGCCGGGGCTGAAGCGCACGAAAGAGGCCCGCTTCCTGGAAATCCGCAAAAGTCTCGTCCGGAAGGCGGCGCAGCTTCTCGGCCTCCGCGGCGCGCTCGCGCAGGACCGGCAGCAGATCACGCACGCGCCCCAGATAAGTTTCAGGTGTCACAGTGCGCTTGTCCTCATCCTGTCGTCGCGGCGAAGGCCGGAACCCTTCTATCCGTGGTCTCGGGCGCTGCCTAATGGATCCCGGCCTGCGCCGGGATGACGATCAACCCAAGGGGCCCTGGAAGACCTGGTCGATGTAGGTATCGGAAAGGGGTTCGAGCGCCTCCGGCCAATCGCCGTTGACCCGGCGCCTTTCGGAGGCGGGACGCGCGCGGCCGTCCCAGCCGATCTGTTCCATGTAGTAATAAAGCTGGATGCAGTGGCCATCGGGGTCGAGCGCGAAGGCCGTGTAGTCGATGCCCGGGTAGAGATCGGGCGGGATCGAGTCGACGAAAGTAACGCCGTGTGATTTGAGGAACGACACGGCCTGGCGCAGTTGTGCGTAACTGCCGACCTCGACTCCGAACGACATGCAGGTCGAGTGCTCATTGAGGCCGAGGCTGCGCCGCAATTCCTTTGGGAAGAGTCCCAGACTGTGATGCTCGGCGCCGCAGCGCAGGAAGACGCAGCGAGCGCCGCGGTAAACTGCTTCTTCGCTGCGCACAAAGCCCAGCCACTCAGTATAGAAGCTTTCGGCGCGGTCGACATCCTCGACAAAAAGGCTTACCGGGCCGATCTTTGTGATCTTGAACGGCTGGGGCAACAGCACGCCTTCGACATCATAAGTCGCCGGGAGGGTCTGTTGCGGGCGATGGCCCGAATAGACATCGATCCTCTTGTCCTGCGCTTCTGCAACCTCGGCCGCCTCGGACATCTGAGGCAAGGATGGCTTCTCGTTGAAGCCGCGGTAATACATGTCGCGCGGCTTGCTGAGCTGGTTCCAGCCGACTTGCTCGATGCCGTAATAAAATTCGTTGGTGTGGCCGTCGGGATCGTACACATACACATGCCAGTTGCTGCCAGGCATGTCCCGGCCGACGCGCTGGATGCGCACCTGCTGCTCTTCGAAGTATGTGTGTGCGTCGACGATCTCCTTGAGGCTGCCGCACTGCCAGGTGATCTGATTGATTGTGACTTCGGGCGCGAATTTGCGGTCGGCGCGGTGGTCCATCACCTTCTTCGGGAACAGCACAAAGGCGTGGTGGTCGGTCCCGTACCGCATGAAGTAGCCGCGCGGGTCGCCGAGATCGGCATCCTTTGGGAACCATGGCGCCCGCGAGAAATCGAGGGTGTCCGAGGCGGTAAAGCCGAGCAAGTCGCCATAAAACTCGCGGCCCTCGGGCAGCTTCTCGACATTGAACCCGAAATGGCCGAGGCGGCGGATCTTGAACGGCCGCTGCAAATAGACTCCGCCGACATTGTACCGCTGGGTTGCGACTGACATTGCTGGTTCCTCCTCCCGAGCTAGCCGGCTATTGGCTCGGTAGCTCGGATTGCATCTGGATGTAGTTTTCGCGCCCGATCTTGTCGATCAGCTCCAATTGCGTCTCGAGAAAATCGACGTGCTCTTCTTCGCCCTTCAGGATTGCGCTGAACAGGTCGCGGGTCACGAAGTCGTGGACACGCTCGCAATAAGGGATCGCCTCCCGCAGCTCCGGCATCGCCAATTGCTCGAGCCGCAGATCGCATTCCTGGACCTCGGGCACACTCTTGCCGATCAATAGCCTGTCAAACTCCAGGCGAGGTTCCCCGCCCAGGAACAGAAGCCGTTTGATCAGCAAGTCCGTGTGTTTCATTTCATCGACGGACTCCTCGTATTCGCGCGCCCCGAGCTTGACGACGCCCCAATGGTCGAGGACCCGAGAATGCAGGAAGTACTGGTTGATGGCGGTCATCTCGTTCCGCAGCACGGCGTTGAGGTGCTCAACGACGCGCGTATCGCCCTGCATGATCACCTCCCTCATTGCCGCGTACGGCATCCGGAGAGGATGCAAGCCCGGTCATGCCCCGATGTCAACGGCCTCGCCGAGCCCGTTGCGCCCGACGCAAGTCAGATCGCTTCGCGAGAACACCGTTGCGGGCTATCCTGACCCGCGATGGATGCGACAAGGCGTAACCGCGCGGAGCGACGGTTGGCGGCGATCCTGGCGGCCGATGTCGCCGGCTATTCACGCTTGATCGGGATTGATGAAGAGGGAACGCTAAATCGGTTGAGGTCCATCCGGGCGGAGGTGATCGACCCGGCGATCGCCGCGCATCGCGGCCGGCTGGTCAAGACGACCGGCGACGGGTTCCTCGCCGAGTTCGCTAGCGTCGTCGATGCGCTGCGGTGCGCGGTCGACGCGCAGCAGGCGATAGCCGGCCGCAATACCTGGATTGCCACAGCGGAGCGGATCGAGTTTCGAATTGGCATCCATCAGGGCGACATCGTCGTCGAGGATGGCGACATCTTTGGAGACGGGGTCAACGTTGCGGCGCGGCTCGAAGCCCTGGCCGAGCCAGGCGGGATTTGCGTTTCCGCGCGAGTCCAAGAGGATGCAGTCGGCCGGCTCGACCTCGCCTTCGAGGATTTGGGCGAGCAGACCCTCAAAAACATTGCTCGTCCGGTGCGAGTATTTCGGGTGCAATCCGAAAGCCCCCTCCCTACCCCTCCCCCGCGAGCGGGGGAGGGAAGGGTGGGGGTGGCCGGTCTCCCCGCGCTCGCTCTCCCCGACAAGCCGTCGATCGCGGTGCTGCCTTTCCAGAACATCAGTGGCGATCCCGAGCAGGAAGTTTTCGCCGACGGCACGGTCGAGGACATCACCACCGCACTGTCGAAGCTCCGATGGTTCTTTGTCATCGCCCGCAATTCGAGCTTTGCCTACAAGGGCCGCGCCGTCAACGTGAAACAAGTCGGCTGTGAGCTCGGCGTGCGCTATATCCTCGAAGGTAGTGTCCGTAAGAGCGGCAACCGGCTCCGGATTACCGCACAGCTGGTCGAGGCAGAAACCGGCAATCACGTCTGGGCCGAGCGCTATGATCGCGATCTCGACGACATCTTCGCGGTGCAGGACGAGATCACCGAGCGGGTCGTGGCGGCGATCGAGCCCGAGCTTTACGCGGCAGAGGACTTCCGCAGCCAGCGCAAGCCACCGGAAAGTCTCGATGCTTGGGAGTGCGTGATCCGCGCGTTGTCAGCGCTCAGCCAGGTTACGAGCGAAGGGCGCGCGGTAGCCGAGCGGTTATGCCGTCAAGCGATAGCGATCGCACCGGGCCATGGCCAGGCCCACAGCCTACTGGCCTGGGCGTTGCTGCGCCGCACGGTCTGGTCGGACGACCTGCGGGCGGTGATTACGGAAGCCAGCGCCGAGACGCAGACCGCGCTCTCCATCGACGAGCGCGACCCTTGGGCCCACCTGGTTCAAGGCAATTTGTTCAACCGATTGCGTCGATTCGACGACGCCGCGCGCGAGTGTCGTCGTGCGTTGGAATTGAACCCCAACTTCGCGCTGGCGCATGCCTATTTCGGTATGGCGCTTAATGGTTTGGGGCGATACCAGGAGGCAATTGACAGTGCTCAGCATGCGCTTCGGCTCAGTCCGAACGATCGGAATGTCGGTAATTTTGCCAATCTGACCATCGCGATGGGGTGCTTTGGGGCCGAGCGCTACGCGGATTGCCTTGTCTGGGCGCGTATGATGGCAGGGAAATTTCCCGAGGATTTCCGCGCGTTTTTCTTGGAAGCGAGTGCATTGGCCATGCACGGGGATCTCGTCATCGCGGCCGAAGCACGCGACACATTGCTGCGCCTCAGGCCGGGACTCACGCTCTCCCGGATGAGGGAGAACTTGCCGTGGAGCGGGGAACTCGCTGAGCGTCTGTACGATGGCTTGCGCCGGGCCGGGGTTCCGGAAACGTGACCGACACTTTCCTATTGGGAGGATTAGCATGAGTCAGGCACTCGAAGGCATTCGCGTTATCGATTTCACGCACGACCAGGCGGGTCCGTCCTGCACGCAGATGCTGGCCTGGCTCGGCGCCGATGTGATCAAGATCGAGCGCCCGCCGCATGGCGACCGTGCGCGCCGGCTGTGGAACGCCGACAACCCGAACCTCGACAGCTATTTCTTTCTGCTGCTCAACAGCAACAAGCGCAGCACCGTGATCAATCTGCGCACCGAGGAGGGCAAGGAGATCGCCCGCCGCCTGATCAAAGAGGCCGACATCGTCGCCGAGAATCTCGGCCCCGGGGTCATGGACCGGCTGGGCCTGGGTTGGGAGGCCGTCAAAGCGCTGAACTTGCGGGTCATCTACGCCTCGGTCAAGGGCTTCGGGTCGTACGGCCCCTATAGCGGGTTCAAATGCTTTGAGCCGGTGGCGCAGGCGACCTCGGGGGCGATGAGCGTCACCGGCGAGGCGGGCCGCCCGCCATTGGTCAATGGCGCCAATATCGGCGATTCCGGCACCGGCATGCATTTGACGATCGCGATTCTCGCAGCACTGGTGCAGCGCCATAGCACCGGCCGCGGCCAGCTCGTCGAAGTTGCGATGCAGGAGGCCGTGCTGAACCTGACCCGGGTCAAGTACACGCAGACCTTGGCGACCGGAAAGCCGCTCGAGCGCACCGGCAATCGCTCGCCCACCGGCGGCTGGTCCGACCTGGTACGTTGCGCGGGTAATGGTTCGGATGACTATGTCTACATAACCATACCGCCCGACAACCCGGAGATGTTCGAGGCGATGACCGATGTCATGGGGCGCCCGGATTTGCGCACCGACGAGCGTTTTGCGACACCGCCGGCGCGCTCCAAGAATGGCGCGGCGTTGACCGCCGAGATCGAGCGCTGGACCGGAGGACGCGAGAAGCGCGAGGTCATGAAGGCGTTTGCGGGATGCGGCATCGTCTGCGGTGCGGTGCTCGACACGGCCGAAGTGCTCGCCGACCCACATCTGCGCGAGCGCGAAACGATTTTCGACCTCGAACATCCGACCCGCGGCCGGTTCTCGGTGATCGGCTGCCCGGTGCGCCTCTCCGACTCGCCGGTCACCGCCCGGCGCGCACCATTGAAGGGCGAGCACACCGAGGAGGTGCTGCGCGGCCTCGCCGGCTACATGCCGGAGGAGATCGAGCAGCTGCGCGAAAAGAACGTCATCTGAGACGCGGGCGCCATCAAGCACTCAGATCCGCCGGTCGGTGATGTAGACGAAATCGTTGCTTGTGTGAGGAAGGTTACGAAGATTGCTTACTAATGCTCTAAGTCGGAGTCTCTGAGCGATGAATACCCCGATCACAGCACCCTTCCGCGCCGATCACGTCGGCAGTCTGCTGCGCCCGCTGGAACTGCTGCGGGCGAGAGCCGAGCATCAAGCCGGCCGCCTTTCGGCCGGGGAATTGCGTCGCGTCGAGGACGAGGCGATCCGCGACGCGGTGCGAATGCAGCAGGAAATCGGTCTTCAAGGAGTGACCGACGGAGAGTTCCGCCGCGGCTCCTGGCACATGGATTTCCTCTATCAGATCGGTGGGGTCGCGAAGACCGAACAGATGCTGCGCATCCAGTTCAGGAACGCCGCCGGCCCGGTCGAGGCCGCACTCGGAGCGTTTCGCATCGGTGGCAAGCTGTCCTTCGCCAAGACGATCTTTGCCGAGGATTTCGCTTATCTGAAATCGGTCGCACCCGCCGGTACGGTCGCGAAATTGACGATTCCCTCGCCGTCGATGCTGCACTACCGCGGCGGGCGCGCGGTGATCGATCCGGCCGCCTATCCCGAGATGGACGCTTTCTGGCACGACCTTGCCGAAGTCTATAGGCGGGAGATCGCCGGCTTGGCGGCGCTCGGCTGCACTTATCTGCAGCTCGACGACACCAGCCTCGCCTATCTCAACGATCCGGCGCAACGCGCCTATGTGACGAACATCGGCGGCGACGGCGACAAACAGCACCTGATCAACATCCGACTCATCAACCAGGCGCTCGCCGGCAAGCCGGCCGGGATAACCGTATGCACGCATATGTGCCGCGGCAATTTCCGTTCGTCGTGGGTGGCCGAGGGCGGCTATGACCACGTCGCCGAGGCGCTGTTCGGCGAGCTCGCGGTCGACGGCTTCTTCCTCGAATACGACGATGCACGCTCGGGCGGGTTCGAGCCGCTGCGCTTCGTGCCCAAGGGGAACAAGAAGGTCGTGCTCGGCCTCGTCACGAGCAAGCGGCCGGCGCTCGAAAGCAAGGACGCGCTGAAGCGCCGGATCGACGAGGCCGCCAAATACGTTCCGCTCGACCAGCTCTGCCTCAGCCCGCAATGCGGCTTCTCCTCGACCGTCGACGGCAACGCGCTGACGATCGACGAGCAGAAGGCCAAGCTCCGCCTCGTCGTCGAAACCGCCCGCGAAGTCTGGGGTGACTGACCATTCCTCGGAGATTGTCGCGCTCGCCCCACGCTACTGATTACCGGCGCTTTACAGGGGTCGAAGCGCCGGCACGCAATTGCGGCGTTGTGGTTGCGGATCGCATTCCTGCGCCATACTTCCGATTATGTTCTGCCGCGCATCACGCAGGACTGCCGGCACATCGGCACGCGTCGTTCGGAGGTCTTCGTTGAAGCTGGTGCCGCAGGATCTCTTGCAGATGATGGCCCGGTTACTATTCCGCCTTTGTTACCGGGTCGAGGTTCGGGGCCTCGAAAATCTCGCGGGCGCAGGCGATCGCGTGATCATCGTCCCCAATCACGTCTCCTTTCTCGACCCGCCGCTCGTCGCTGCATTCCTGCCGGGATGGCCGGTCTTCGCGATTGACCCGGCGCAGATGCGGCGATGGTGGGTCAAGCCATTCCTCGCCTTCGTCAATGTCTTTCCGATGGAACCGACGCGACCGATGGCGGCGAAATCGCTGATCAAATCGCTCAAAGAAGATGGCGGCCGTTGCGTCATCTTCCCGGAAGGCCGCCTCAACGTCACCGGCGGCGCGCTGATGAAGGTCTATGACGGGCCGGCGATGATCGCCGACAAAGCCGGGGCGATGGTGCTCCCGGTGCGCCTCGACGGCGTCGAATTCACACCCTTCTCCCGGCTCGCCGACCGTCTTCGGCGCCGCTGGTTCCCCAGGGTGACGATCACGATTCTGGAGCCGCGCCGGCTGGCTGTTCCGGCCGAGCTGCGCGGTCGCGTTCGCCGTCATCGAGCCGGCGTCGCGCTCTATGACATGATGTCCGAAATGATGGCGCGGCGGCCCGATCCCCCGAGCCTGTTTGCCGCAATGCTCGAAGCGTGTGCCACACATGGCGGCGGACATCGCATCATCGAAGATCCCGGGACACCACCGGTGACATACAATCGCGTGGTGGCCGCGAACTTCGTCCTCGGCCGGAGGCTCGCTAGCGGCACCCGACCGGGTGAAAGAGTGGGGCTGATGCTGCCCAATTCGGTCGGCGCGGCGATAGCCTTTCTCGCCTTGCAGGCGACCGGGCGGGTTCCTGCCATGCTCAATCACACTGCCGGCATCGACGGTGTGCTCGCCGCGTGCAAAACCGCGGAGCTGCGCCGGGTCGTGACATCGCGGCGTTTCGTCGAGGCCGCCAAGCTCCTCACCCTCGCCGAGCGATTGGCCGGCGCAGTGGAGGTGATCTGGCTCGAAGACGTGCGAGCGCAACTCGGTCTCTTCGACAAGCTCTACGGCGCCTTCGCTCTGCGCTTCGCTGCACGGCTGCACGCCCGCCGCGGCGTTTCGGCCGGCGATCCCGCGGCGGTGCTGTTCACTTCGGGGTCGGAGGGCGAGCCCAAAGGCGTGGCGCTGAGCCATGCCAATCTGCTCACCAATCGGCGCCAGATCGCTGCGCGCGTCGACTTCAGCCCGGCCGATCTGGCACTGAACGCGTTGCCGATGTTTCACAGCTTTGGGCTGACTGGCGGATTTCTGCTCCCGCTGCTGTCCGGGGTCCGGGTTTTTCTGTACCCATCGCCGCTGCATTACCGGATTGTACCCGAGGTCGCTTACGCGACCGGTGCCACGATCCTGTTCGGCACCGACACCTTTCTCACCGGCTACGCGCGCCGCGCGAACCCCTACGATTTTTATGCGCTCCGCTATGTTTTCGCCGGCGCCGAGCCGGTGCGGGCGGAAACTCGCGAAACATGGTCCGAGCTGTTCGGCAAACGCATCCTCGAAGGCTATGGCGTGACCGAGTGTTCGCCGGTGATCGCCTTCAACACGCCGATGCATAATCGCGCCGGCACCGTCGGCCGGTTTCTGCCGCTGATCGAGCATCGGCTCGACCCGGTACCAGGGATCGAAAGCGGTGGCCGGCTTTTTGTCCGCGGTCCGAACGTGATGGCCGGTTATCTGCGGGACAGCGAAATCGAGCCGCCGGCCGGCGGCTGGTACGATACCGGCGACATCGTCACGGTCGATGCCGATGGATTCATCGCGATCGTCGGCCGGGCGAAACGCTTCGCCAAGATTGGCGGCGAGATGATTTCGCTCGCTATCGCTGAGCGAATCGCCGAGACGGCAGTTCCCGACATCCGGCACGCCGTCGTCGCTCTGCCGGATCCACGGCGAGGCGAGAAGCTCGTCTTGGTGACCGAGGCGCGCGGCCTCGACCGCAGTCGCCTTGCCGAAGCGGCCCGTCGGCTCGACTTGGCGGAGATCACCGTGCCGCGAGAGGTGATTGAAGTCGAGCGCCTGCCCCTTCTCGGCACCGGCAAAATCGATTATCCCAGCGTCATCCGGCTCGCCGAAGAGGCGATGGCGGCTCCGTCTCGTGAAATCTCAGCGGCAGAGCCAGCCACTTTGTCACTGGTCGAAGGATGAAAACCGGGAGGATGGGATGCATTGGCTCTGGGTCATCATCATCGGGTTTCTCGCCGGCGCTATTGCCAAGCTGTTCATCGCCGGGCCC
>Ga0310916_10000562_pt1 | contig 20875 bp, 12 predicted proteins | sample GREbulkMGLF176_FD_203444 | JGI IMG/M metagenome (GOLD analysis project Ga0310916, IMG submission 203444) | Lab enrichment of tropical soil microbial communities from Luquillo Experimental Forest, Puerto Rico - GRE.bulkMG.LF176 | ecosystem: Environmental > Terrestrial > Soil > Tropical forest >...
AGCTGCGATGAAAGTGAAACGAACCGCGCTGTTCCCACACTACCCTTATACATTACCTAGGCTCAGCCCTAGGTCGGACTCTCACGATCTCTCCTAGAGAGGTTCTCCCATGGCCAACAATTCCGAAGAACGCCAAGTTCCCAAGGGCTATCAAAAACTGACCGGCAGCGAACGGCCTCGACCTTCCGCCTCCAAGACTCACGGTCCTCTTGACCCCAATGAGCTGGTGTCGGCAACGCTGGTTCTTCGTCGCAAGCCCGGTAGCCCTGCGCTTCCGGGTCACCAGCATTGGCAAAACACGCCCCTAGGACAGCGCCAGTTTCTCACCCCGCGGCAATACGCGGACAGTTACGGCGCGTCTGAGGCCGACCTTGATGCAGTGACTTCCTTCGTGACTTCTCACGGCATGAAGGTCCTCGAAGCTCACGCGGGCCGTCGGACCGTTTCCATTTCTGGCACCGCCGTTCAAATCAACGCTGCCTTTGGTATTCAACTGAATCGTTACGAAACTCCTCTTCCCCCACACCGCGCCCGCACTGCATCTACCGAAAAACCGGCCGAGGCTGCCCCGCGCACGCACATCCATCATGGCTATGATGGCGCCGTCCATATCCCCAACGAACTCGCCGGCATCGTCACCGCCGTCATTGGCCTCGATAATCGCGCTGTCGGCGATTGCGGTGCCAGTTCTGGCGATCCCGCAGGCGCTACGCCACTTGCGGTTGCCGCCGCTGCCGGCCTGTATAATTTCCCAAGCTCCGGCGCGAAGGACCAAGTCATCGGCGTTATTGCTCCTTCCGATCCGGCCGGTACCACGAACCAGCGCCTTTCCGGCTATCTGGCCAACGACATCAACAACAACTATTTTCCTAACCTCACCAATGCTTCCTATCGCACCACGCCTGCTTCTCTCAATGACATCAATCTCACCGTCGGCACCAATACTTACACAAACAGCATCGCCACAGTTCAGGCCATTACCAATGCCACTCTCGGCAGCAACCCAACTCTTTTCGCCATGGAAGTCACGCAGGACATTTCCACGGCAGCCACCATCGCGCAAGGCGCCGCTATCAACGTCTACTTCACTGAAATCACGGAGCAAGGCCTTCTCGTTTGTTTGAATCGCATCCTCCTTCCTCAAGGTGAAAGTCAGCCCACAGTCGTCACCTGCAGTTTTAATTTCTGGGCCAGCGACGATTCCGGCCAGATCGGCAACGTCAGCGACACGGGTTCCGCAGCTCATCAAATGTCCGCTCTGTTCCAGGCTCTCGCCCTTGTCGGTGTCGGCGTATTTTTCATTTCTCAGGATCGCGGCAGCAATGACGGCGACACAGACGGCAGTGCCCACGTCTGCTATCCAGGGAGCGATCCTTGGGTCACATCGGTTGGCGGCACCGTCATCGGCGCTGTAAACTCTGGTCCGCCCGTCACCTTCCCCGAAGTTGTCTGGAGCAATGTCGGTTCAGCTTCGCAAGTGGGTGGTTTCGGCGGAGCCAGCGGCGGCGGCCCCAGCCAGAATTTCCCCGTCCCCACCTATCAATCGAGCGCAGGCATCACCAGCGTGACCGACTCCAAAGGCAACAAGACGAACAACAAGCGCTGCATCCCTGATGTCGCTGCCATGGTTTCCTACGGCCCCGGCGGCACCAACGATCGGTTCGTTATAAATGGGCTCCGGTACACCTTCACGGGCACGAGTTGTGCCTGTCCTCTGCTGGCGGGACTATACGCTGTCCTTCGCAGCGCCTTCGGTGTGTCTCTCGGCTTCTTCAACTCCATCCTTTACCAGATCGGGAGTAATTTTTGTAACGACATCACTTCAGGTAACAACGATCCTTCCGACGGCTCCAACGCTCCCTTCTACAACGCTGCCAATGGCTGGGATCCCTGCACAGGTTGGGGCAGCATCGATGGCACGAAGCTCCTCAACGGCATCGCTGCCCTGATGTACAACCAGACCTTCTATTTCCAGATCGAAAAAAATACCTATGGTTTAGACGAGGTCACTGCCGCCAAATCGCCTACGAATACTCCTCCCAATTCCGCCTTCTATTCCCCAGCCTTCTGGCTCGTGCTAGAAGGCTTCACTCCTGCGGCTGCTCAGGGTATCGCTCCGCCCAAAGTTACCGGCGCCTTCTCCGCTCTCACTGGCGTGACGATCAATGTCGGCGCGGCTCAGCCGGAAATCGTGTCGCAACCCAACACGCCGCAACGCATTTTGTATCCTTGCACCATCGATTTTGCTTCGTCCGCGATGCAGACCGTTGGCGCCGGTGGCATTTTCCCGGCTCCCGGCGCTGCTGCTTTCTCGCTGCCCCTCACTGCGCTCGTTACCATCGGAGGTCAGATCTTTGGTGCAGCGACCGTTTTCGAGCTCGTCCCCGGCGCCGATCCCCATTTCTCGAATTTCAATGCTGCGGGTTCCAATGCTTTCTATCTCAGCGAAGACCTTCGTGTTTTCACCGTTACGCCCGGCATCAACAACGCTCCCATCCTTGGCATTCCGCTGACCCCCACAGACAACACCAAGTACGATACCAACGCCGCTTACAACTATCTCCAGGCACTCGTCGTCGCCCTCAACCTAAACAACTCCGATGCCACGGGAGCCGACGTCTTCACGTCTTTCCCAGACCAGACCAGCGCATTGACCGGCGATTCCTCTGTTACTCCTAATTCTGTAGATCCTGCTCATCCCACGGGTACGCGCTTTTCTAATTACAATTTCGCGATTGCTCGCGTTCGTCTGGATGGTCCTGCGAACTCGTCGTCTATCAAAAACGTGCGTGTCTTCTTCCGCATGTTCGCCACGGAAACAAGCGATACGGATTACCTCACGAACTGGACTTATCCTTCCAACACGGCCGGGGGATTGCCCACATCGCCGCTTGTTGGTGTCGGCGATCCTCCGGTGACCATACCCTTCTTCGCCACCGGAAATTACGAGGCAAACAGCGACTTTGCCATCAACCTAGACTACTCTGGGAACTCTGCCAACAATCACCCCATAGCGATCGGTGCCAGTGGAAAGGCGTGGGCATACTTTGCTTGCTATATCAACGTTTATCCCACGAACAACACCATCAGCGGAAAATCCGTGCAATCCTTGTTACCCGGTTCGCACCACTGCCTGGTCGCGCAAATCGCTTTCGACGACGCACCCATCGTCAATTCCAACGGCACAACAGAAAATCCCTCTAATTCCGACAAGCTCGCGCAACGCAACCTCGACATCACTTTTTCAGACAATCCTGGACCGGCGTCCACTCACCGCATCCCGCAAACTTTCGACACGCGCCGCAGCGTCGCTCTTAGCCCCGTGTCCGGCGACCTGACCGACTATCCTGACGAACTCATGATCGACTGGGGCAACACTCCCGTCGGGGCCAGCGCGCACATTTACTGGCCGCAAGTCCTTGCTTCCGACGTTCTTACTCTCGCTAAGAAACTCTATTCCACGCATCAACTCTCTGCCGCCGACCCCAACACCATTCATTGCAAAGTTCCGAATGGCTTCACGTACGTCCCCGTTCCTCCAGGCACGGGCGAAAACTACGCTGGTCTCTTTACGGTCGACCTTCCTCCTGGCATTGTCTCCGGCCAGGTCTTCACTATCGTGGTGCGCCGAATTGCAACGCGGCGCGCACAAATCATTGCGGCTCCCCCGCCTCCTCCAAGAATTGGCGGCGGCATCGGAGGTGGAGGTGAAACAAGAGCATCGGCTGCGGCAGCAGCGCTTGCAAGCGCAGGTGCGTCCCTCGCCGCTGCCATTGGCGGCGGAAAGCAAGTGGTCAATTGGCGCTATGTCACGGGAAGTTTCGCCGTACGAATTCCCGTGACCACTGCCAAAGTGATGCTTCCTTTTGAGGAAAATACTCTCGCTATCATGAAGTGGCGCCTTACGCAGATGTCGCCCACGAATCGGTGGTGTCCCGTTCTCGTTCGTTACATCTCTTATCTCAGCGGGCGTGTCGATGGACTTGGCGGCAACTCCATCTCCATCCTGCCGAACCCGTATGGAGTTCCTCCCGGGCAAATCGTTCATCCGCACGATCGCCACTGCGAATTTACGGGCAAGGTCATGTCTGTCTTCTACGATCGCTTCGGGGACTTCTCGGGCTTCCTCCTACTTACCGAAGAAGGTCATGAGCATTCCTTCCATGCACGCGAACGGGAAATTGAAGCTCTGGTTCGAAAGGCCTGGTCCGAGCGGATGGTTATCACGGTGTTCGTCCATGGCCACAACTTGCACTGGCCGGTATCCATCGCACTACGCCGCGCCCCGCGTCCCTTACTCGAATCTTAGCGACGCGGCGCGCCGTGACTCCGTTTTATCGCCTGGGCGGTCGTCATGCGGCAATACCTCTGGCCAGCCCTGCGCAGTCAATCGCGTACCAACGCCCTGCGACCCATACTCCTCTTGCACAGTTTTCGGTTCGTTGGCTTGGCGTTCCTGGTGCCGGAGTCGTCTCGCCGGATTTGCCGGCAGCCTACGCGCGTCCGGCTGCGTACGGTGATCTTGCGACTGCGATCCTTGCTTGCTGGCGATCGCGGCGCTGCGGAACAAACTGGGAATCATCCTGGTCTGGGCGTTCAACCTTCTCGGCACCGCAGACCTGCTCCATGCCTTCTACGAAGGCAATCGCACGGGCGTTGACCTCGCGCCGGGCATGCAAGGTGCGGCCTACTTCATTCCAACCGTCTTGGTACCACTCCTGCTCATCACCCACGGTGTTGTCTTCCGGCTCCTGTTCAGGGAACCACCTTGCCAGGGTTCCTTCGGTGAAGTCGCTGGCCAGAAGAACACGCCGGTCGTCCGGCTGCTCATGACGGAGCCACGAACGGTCGCAAGGAGAAGTCTGAGATCTCATCCGCAAAATGTGCCGGGAGAAATCACCCGGTGCAAGGACCGCGTCATTGGAGCGCGTCACACAACGGCTGAACAGCCGTCGTGTCTCCGAAAACAAAATAGTCTTGAAATGGATGCGGACCTGACTCACCTCGCAAGAAATGTCTAGAATGCTTGAGCATCTCCTGCCAAACGACATCGTGGAAGTCGTTGAACCCTCGGTGGCCTGACTAGGGTGGATAAGCTCTGTCATGAAAATGTAATAGCTCATCGGATTCGCGCTGCAGAATCACTTTCCTTCCCGTATCGTTCCCATTTTTGCTCCTCGCCGTGACCGAAGCTGTTGGTAAAAGGCTGCGGCGTTACAGAGGAATCGCGACTAATGATCGTACTCGGTTCGTCCACCAGAGTATAATTCGCACAATGCGTTTTGAAGACTTTACATTTGGTTCTATCCGCATCGACGGCGTCACCTACGAACATGATGTAGTGATCGACCGCGGCCAGGTAAGCAAACGGAAGAAAAAACCTTCCAAAAAATTTCGGGGCGAATTTGGACACACGCCGCTGTCTCTTGAAGAAAAGATACCGTGGAAGTGTCGCCGCCTGGTGGTGGGCACTGGCACGGGCGCCTTACCGGTGATGGAGGAAGTTAAACGCGAAGCCAAACGGCGCAAAATTGAATTGCTGATTCTCCCTACGGTTCGGGCCATCGACATTTTGGAACGTGATTCAACCGAAACTAGCGCGGTCCTCCACGTGACTTGCTGATACGTGACGATCGGTTGGGCTGGTTCTACGCCACCCGGTCGGCGAGTTCCTTGTCTACAGCTAGGACGAGAGGCAGAGAGGCAGCTAGGGTGGTCCTCATTGAGAACTAAAGTTCTCGACAAGCATCAGTTCGCTGCCTCTAAAATCGACTTGGGTGTACAGGATCCATTTACCATCCGGAGAAACAGCCAGGCCACTCGTTTCCTCCTGGTTAAGAGCTCTTTCAAAGCTGGCGACAGGTACAATTCGATTAGCCGCGAAGTCCAGAAACTGAATCGAAGAACCCGCAGCGGTGCTGATGGGAACGAAGAAATCCGCCGTCAACAATCTCCAGATTGAGGTGAGAACTCAAACTTTCAAGCACCCTGGTCGCCTGGCCGCCTTCCACCGGGATCCTCCACAGGCTAGTTTCGAACAGGGCCTTGGCATAGTAGAGCAATTTGCCGTCAGGCGATTCAACCGGACCGAAACCACCATCACGTGTTACCTGAAACGCTTCGCCAGCGTTCGCGGACATCTTCCACACCTGTTGCTCTCCCGTACGAGCAGAGTCAAAGTAGATCCACCGGCCGTCTTTCGACCAACTCGGGTTGCCATCGTTCGCTGGATCGCTGGTCATACGCGGCGGCTTACCTCCATCTGCGGCAACTACGAAGACATCGAACTGGCCGGCGACATTTGAGTCAAAGGCAATCCTCTCCCCGTCTGGTGACCAACGCGGGTTTGTGACCTCTGGACCGCCAAAGGAGGTCAGCTGCACGGCATTCTGACCGTTCCCCTCGCTTACCCAAAGTTGGTCCTACCGAAATCCTTGAAGCTCCCAAAGGCCAAACTTAAAAAATTACTTTTTGGTTTTTGCGCTATCCGTCTCTTAGTAGTTTTGGTACGCAAGAATTTTACGGATTCAGGATTTCTTTCCCCCCACTTCACGCGAACGGAGGAATTAACCTAGCTGGGATCAGCGGGTTAGAAGAAAATCGACGTGGCCCTCATTCTGTCGTGATCTACATCGGAGGCATCATGCTTCTGACAAAGAATCGTTACATCATCTTCGGTGGAGTCTTACTCTTGTTGGTGGGGATCATCGCGGCCACCGCCGCGATCTCTGGTCGGCATAGTCCGGTCACTGTTCCCGAACAGACTGCGATTCACGTCACTTTGGATCAGGGACTGGCGAGTGACCAAAGCCGCCCGGGTGATCACTTCGAGGCCACCGTTTCCGAACCCATCGTCATCGATGAACATACCGTCATTCCGCAGGGTGCGCGTGCCACAGGGCTGGTGGTGGATGCGCACCCTTCCGGCAGGCTGATGGGGCGAGCGCGTCTGCAACTCGCCCTCGAATCCATCGACGTGGATGGTAAGTCTTATCAGCTGCGCACCGCTACCTCGCGGAGGATCGGTGGCAATCACAAGAAGCGCAACTGGGGTTGGATCGCTGGAGGCGCGGGTGGAGGAGCCTTGATTGGGGCTCTTGCGGGTGGTGGCAAGGGCGCGTTGATCGGGGGACCCGTCGGAGCGGGGGCCGGCACCGCGGTTGCCTTCATAACCGGGAAGAAGGATATACACCTCGGAGCGGAAACCCCCGTGACGTTCCGTCTCGTGAGTCCAGTTATCATCGACGTAAAGAGTTAACGGGTTGGTTGTTGCATAAGTCTTCTGGAAACAAAGGGAGGCGGGAATCCTTCCCGAAAGAGATCGCAGGAGGCTGCCCTCTACTGGGGTTCTGCAGCGCATCCGTTCCCGTTGCTCATGGGATCGCGCTCACGGAATTCCCACGGATCGCGAAACGCGGAGTTACGCAGAAGGTTCAAAATGCGTATTACCGGCCAGCTCGGGGCGTCTTGAAATTGCCTATGTGCGGGCGAATTTCATTCACGGGGACGTGGACACCAACGGCCGGATTAGCTTCCCGAATGAATAGGGGATTGCCAACTTTTGGGCTTAGGGGAAGTAAGGCGGGAATACAGCAGGGGCGAAAAAGTTTTCACAAGAGGCTCGCCAGTGCTTCGCTGGGTTTTGCCTTGCTCGCTGTTGTTGTATTTTCCCAGGTTACATCCGCGTCTTCCAGTAGCACAGCGGTCGCGAGAGACGCAGTCAGCAAGCAGTTCTCCAAAGCGAAAGATCAACGTGCGGCTCTGAACGACAAAACGCTGGGCAAGCGCACACTAGCCGAGTACAAGCGGGTGGTGAAAAGTTTCCGCCGCGTCTACATAATTACGCCTGATGCGGTACAGGTACCCGAAGCTCTGCTTGCCGTTGCGGAACTCAACACCGAGATGGGAGACCAGTTCGGCCGCCAATACTACCAAGCGGCGGTAGATTCCTATGAATTCTTGATCCGCGAGTATCCCACCAGTAGGTACGTGGAGGATGCGCGACTCCGCGTTGCTAAACTGCAGAATCAGCTGGGCGACCCCGCAGCCGCCACGAAAAGCTTCCAGGAGTTCCAGAGGAAGTATCCGCGTTCTCCGCACAAGCGTGAGGTGCAGGAAGCACTCGCTGAGTTGGCGCTTCTGAGGAATGCGGAAACTGGCAATCTTGCCGCGAACAAACCTTCGGTCGCTCCCGCGGCAGCCGCAGAACCGCTGGATGCGCCGATCGTCGCGGTTCACACGTCGGCGAGTGGTGGCGAGAGGGCAAAAGGTGGCGAGGTCCCTCGAGTACAAAACATCAAGGTACGGGTGACGCCCGACGGCACGGAAGTGGTCATCGAACTCGAGGACACGGTGCAGTATGTTTCTGGCCGGATCATGAATCCGGACCGCATTTACTTTGACCTGCATGCGGCACGGCTGAGTCCGGCGGTTGCGCGCGGCACTGTGCAAGTCATCGGAGATTTGCTCACCCGGGTCCGCGTGGCACAGAACCAGGCCGAGGTCGTGCGAGTTGTTTTGGACGTAAATGGCGTGCAGGATTGCGCGGCTTCCCTTCTGAACAAACCGGTGCGGCTGGTGATTGAGCTGTATGCATCGAACCACCTGGCGAAACCCGATCCAGTGCAGATAGCCAAGGCTAATCGCATCGCGAGGGCGAAGGTAGTAGAGAATCAGCCCGCGGGCGAACCTATCGTCGTAGATGCAGCTTCTCAAAATACTGTATCCGCGATGGCGGTAACAACAGGGGCCGCGAATAGCGCACACGCGTCTTCTTCGCTGGCGGCCGTCAACCCGGAGTCGGCGGCGACCAAGTCCACGCTTATTGAATCCAGCAGGAGCAAGCCGGACCTGGTGGTACCCGCTGTTACACCGCAGCGCACGCGCGATGGGCAATCCACGCTGACCCGCGCACTGGGCCTGAAGATCAACCGGATCGTGATTGACGCGGGGCACGGCGGCCACGACACCGGGACAATCGGGCCCACGGGCATGATGGAAAAGGACCTGTGCCTGGATGTGGCGCTGCGGCTCGGGAAGCTGGTCCGGCAGAAGCTGCCGGGCGCATACATCGTTTACACGCGTTCCGATGACACCTTCATTCCGCTCGAAGAGCGCACCCATATCGCTAACGAAGCCAAGGCGGACTTGTTCATTTCGATTCACGCCAACTCGAGTCCAGATCATGGCGCGAGCGGCGTGGAAACCTACTACCTGAACCTTAAAGGCTCCCCGGAAGCGATGGAAGTGGCGGCGCGAGAAAACGCAACCTCCCAGGAAAACATCCACGAACTGGAGGACCTGATAAAGAAAATCACGCGTACTGAAAAAATCGATGAATCGAAGGAACTTGCGGCGGATGTGCAGGATTCCTTGTCGATGCGCATTCAGAGAAGGGCCGGGCCGGTGAAGAAACGCGGCGTACGCAAGGCGCCCTTTGTGGTGCTGATTGGCGCGGATATGCCGTCGATCCTGACGGAAATCTCGTTCCTCAGCAATCCCTCGGATGAACAGCTCCTGAAGAGGCCGCAGCACCGGCAGCGGGTCGCAGAAGGGCTCTTCGCGGGTGTCACCGCCTACCTGCAAAGCATGAACAGCATGGCAGTGAGCTCTTCCGGTAAGCCCAGCCGGCCGGTGGTCGTCCCTGTTGAGCAATCCAGGAACCAGAAGTAGCCGTTGATCCGACAATGCGGCTGTATCCAATCAAACCAAGAAGGTGGTCAAGGTTCAGCCCGTCCGGGTCTGCCATTCGTTTGGAAAGCAGGGCACTGAGCATCCTACAGAGCCTTCGACCGTCATAAAAACGTAATACTAGACGTAATACTAATCGTGATGAATCGCGGCGAAATGCGAATGAAAGGTGAACAAAGAAGGAGAAAATGATTCGTCAGGTTTCGTCGCAACTTGCTGACTTCCTTCGATTAGTGCCTAACTCCGGCAAGTCCTGATGAAATTAGTTGTTTGGCTGTTAACCGAAATGTTGGAGGTTCGAATCCCGGGGAGCCAAAATTCTTTAGGCTCAATCAATTACATCTTTGGTGTAGAGCATTCGGTTTCGAACCGAACGGTTTAACATATGTTACCAATCGGCGTCCGGGAAGTTGCTGAACCATCAGTTCTTTTTCCCTGACCTTTCTCGGGTGAACGCGCGCTGTCATAAAAATGTAATAGCTAACCCGAGCGTTCGGTTCGGCTTCGCAAGGAGAAGGACGCTCAATTCGATCGGTGATGTCGGTTTTACCGCCCATCCAGAAATTTGACGCTGATAGGGCGGCAACCGCACGGTCTTTAGACTGCGTCGCATTGCGCTCAAGCTTGTCCCTACTAGAAACTCTATTCCTGCGCGTTTGGCGGCGTCGCAGTTCTTTCGATGACCAGGAAAGTATTTAGATTCCGTGCGAACCCGCTCGCTGACTGTGTTCAACCGTTCAACTGCAAAAACAGAGTAAGCGAATGAGCGGGTCATTCAACCGCCCTGGACGGGTCCGATTGTAGCGATTCCCCAGGTCGGAGGCTTGCACCATCGCTACGAACGAATCGCCGACTAAACAGGACACGATTCTGCACGCGAATCCTTCAACCACCTCAAGGTGTGGACGGTGCTTTTTATAGAGCTTACCAATCATTGACTCAACTAACGGGGAAGCACCTTGTCGGTGACACAGCGCGGCCGTCCGCATGTGCTTCCTCTTTGTATCTTCGAGAGTTCTCAAAGCTGACCACGCTTTCATCATTGGTAGAGTTCGGCGCTGGCAATAGAGCCGATAACTGGCTTAGGTTTGCAGCAGAGCTCTTGAAATCCTGCCACTCCGTCGGTGATCAGGACTTCGCCGTTATTCAAACTCGTTGCCTGGTGCTCTGCTCGACCTGTCTCGAGACTCGCAGCTGTGGTCGAAACTGAAGTGGCCGGATCGAACAGTTCAGCGGCAAATATCGTGTACCACTCTGGATGGGCATCGGCATCGAAACCGTGTTCGTACCCTCCTGCTACCAGCACCATTCCATTCGCTAACAAAGTGGCTGAGTGTGAATCCCGAGCAATCAGAAGTTTTCCCGCACTGTGGAATCCGCCCTTAGCAGGATCGTAAACCTCTGCGCTGTCAAGAGAAACGGGGGCGGCGTCAGCGCCGCCTCCGACTGGCTCCATGGTCTGTGTACCACCCAATACGAGAACGTTGCCATTCGGCAGAAGCGTCGCAGTGTGATGAGCGCGCGACTGGATCAGTGACCCGGTGGTGCTAAAAAGCCCGGAGGCCGGGTCGAACAGTTCTGCGCTGCCGGTTTCTCTGCTGCTTCCCACCAACAGCACTTTCCCGTTGGAGAGTAGAGTGGCCGTGTGCTGTGCGCGCGGCGAATGCATGTTTCCGGTCAACGTGAACGTTCCGGTCCTTGGGTCATACAGCTCGGAGCTGGACAGCAACGTGCCTACACTATCTCGGCCACCTGCAATGAGTACCTTGCCGTTTGACAGCAGCGTCGCTGTTGCACCCGTCCGTGTCTGATTCAGGTTGCCTGTCGTGCTAAAGCTCTGCGTCACGGGATCGAACACTTCGGCAGTTTGGAAAAGATTGGCCCTGGCGTCGTCGCCGCCGACAATAAGTACTCGACCGTCTGTTAGGAGGCTGGCGCAGTGTCCCGAGCGCACGTACACCATGCCGCTGCGGGTCGGCGCGAAGGTGCCGGATGCCGGAATGAACAGCTCAGCGCTGGGTGGTGTTGCGTCGATGGTTCCGCCGGCGATCAGCACTCTCCCGTCCAGAAGCAATGTCGCCGTGTGTCCAGAGCGAGCGGCCATCGCGCTGATCGGTACAAAGCCAACACTCACAATCGTCAGTGGCGCGGTCGCGCTGAGATTGGTGTTGTGCGAAGACGTAGCAACCAGGTGAAAATTGCCCGGCGTGCTGGGTGCTGTGTAGAGGCCATCCGCAGTGATGGTTCCGGCTGCTGCACCTTCCTGCAGAGTCCAAGTAACGTCGTATTGACCCACAGTACTGTCCCAGCCACTGAATTGTCGCTGTCGCCCGATGCGTAAAGTCTCGCTGGCGGAAGAGATGGAGATTGTGGCGGCAGAGGCGGGGTCACCAGGAGCGTTCGAACCACCAGGCGATGTGCTTACCTTCGAGACGGGACCCCCATTACAGCCTGCAGCCGCGACAACGAATGCAAGCAGAAGTGCGATGCCGATGTTGCGCAACATAGAATCTCCTCGAGCCGCCAATTCCAGTAGGTTTTTCCTTGTAAATGTGCAACTCTTCGTACCGCTGTCTCAGTGCATACCAATCACCAGCAGGTGGCCCTATCTAGATATGCGGGAACGTGAGTCAAAAACTGGCATGGCAGTCGCCTGAGGCGGTTGTGACGGGGTGTGAAGGGCAAGCTTCGAACCCGGATTGCTGCTGCAGGTTCGGCATGGGGTGTATAATCCGCCGCACAGTTCATCCCCATGGCAGTTCCTTGGCGTTCACGGCGCTGGTTTGCACCGCAATGGCGTTCCAAATCCGTGACAACATTCTGTGCCGCCGCCCCACCACAAGCCATGTAAGCGGCGAGCAGCGAGAACAACAAGCGAAGGATTGTGGACCTCACACTCAGCTTGATCTGGGCGGTCTCATTGCACTTCCTTCTTGTATCTGCCAGGTTAGGTTCGGAAAGCTTTTCTAGACCCGCTGCCATCACTGATAAAGCTCGGCGCTGGCGAGCTCATTGCCTTTGGCATCGGTTCCGCCAGTGACCAGAACCCGCCCGTCTTGAAGTAATGTGGCGGTGTGCCCAACGCGAGGAATCCTCAGGCTGCCCGTAGCGGTGAGTCCGGCCGTGCTGGTGTTCAACAGTTGAGCCTCGGAAGTGACATTGCCGGCGGAGCCTTGCCCACCGGCAATTAGCACCATTCCGCTGCTGAGAAGGGTGGCCGTGTAGCTCTCGAGCGAGATCGACAGCCCTTTGACGGGTGAGAAGATGTGTCCTGCGGGATCGTAGAGTTCCGCGTATGCCGGGTCGGTTGGCTGCGCGTGTAGGTTCTGTATGACAGGGATGCCGCCCAGCACTAGCACTTTTCCGTCCGGTAAGCGGACAGCCGAGTGACCGATTCGCGTGGTGCTCATGTTTCCTGATCCCCGAAAACTCTTAGAAGTAGGTTCGAACAATTCTGCGAAGAGCGGGTCCCAGGGAGGGTCATCAGACGAATCAGGCGCGCAGCCATTCCAGCCGCCCGCCACCAGCACCTCTCCAGTGGCGAGCAAGGTACCCGTGTGGCCAACTCGCTCGGACAGCAGGAAGCCAACCGACGAAAAGGTCCCTGTCGTCGGGTCGAACAGCTCAGCGCTGGCGGTAGAGCAAAGGTGGCCTTTCCGCCCTCCCGTGATCAACACGCGGCCGTCGTTCAGCAGCGTGGCGACATGGTTCCACCGTGCTTGTTGCATATTTCCGGTGGCGCTGAATTTGCCCGTGGAAGGGTCGTAGATTTCAGCGGTGTCTAAAACTGGTAGAGATCCATCCGGTCCGGCCGTAAGCCCAAGTCCACCGGCGATCAATACCCGGCCATCCGACAGAAGCGTGGCGCTCGCTCTCGAGCGGCTAGCGATGAGTGATCCAGTGAATGAGAAGGCAGCGTTCGTCGGGTCAAACAGTTCTGCCGTATTGTCAGCTGCACCGCCGACGATGATCACTCTGCCATCTTTCAGGAGTGTGGCCGTGTGACTACTGCGAGCACTGTGCATACTGCCAGTCTCGGTGAACCCTGAAGAGACTACAGCCACCGAGGCAATCGCGCTCTCGGAAGGTGCATCCGCCAAAGTTGCGACAACATGAAAATTGCCGACGTTCGCGGGTGCGGTGTAGAGGCCTGTCGGATTAATCGCCCCGCCGGCAGAGCCTTCTTGAATATCCCAACTAATGTTTCTGCTGCTACCGTTGATACTTGCCGTGAATTGTCTCGTGCCATTTGGTCCAAGTGTGTCTGCGGCAGGGGAAACTGCCGTCGTGGCGGCTGTAGCTGTAACACTGAAAGGTACAGAATTCGACCTGCCTAGGGGGACGTCCCCCATCGGATCCCCGTATTCGATCGAGATATGGGCCGTGACTGGTGTGCCCAAAAGTGCTGCGGGAACAACGGCGGTGAGCTGAGTGTCGCTAATCGGCGTTGTAGCCAAATTCGTAGTCGATCCACTCACGGACCACAAGGCACGTCTGATATCGTGAGGACCACCTTTGAGATTTGATCCGGTAATAGTCAGGGTAAGGTCTGGGCTGCCGGCCAAGGCACTCGTGGGAGAGATTGCGGTGATGGCGACAGGCCCCAACGAAGGAGTGGGCGAAGGAGCGGGCGAAGGAGTTGGCGAAGGGGTGGGCCGGGCAGATTGAGGTGCGGAATACCCGCCACCGCAGCCAGATCCGGCCAAAAGTAGAGCCATGATAAGTGATATGCCTGTTATCCGCGACATAGGACTCCTCCTCTATTTGGATATGCGGGAATCCGGCGGAAAACCTGCAAAGTCCTAATCGCGGTTCAAAGGGCAAGGAATGGGTGTATTATCGCGCCAACGGGGGGCACATCTCATGGCCGGGGAACTATCCGAAGGTCAGTCCGTTTCCCCGCAGGAAGTTACGCGGCTCCTACAGGCATGGAAGGCTGGCGACGAGGGTGCTCTCGAGCGGCTAATGCCCCTTGTCTACGACGAACTCCACCGCTTGGCCCGGCGATATATGGCCGCAGAGCAGACCGGCCATCCCCTTCAAACTACAGCTCTTGTCCACGAGGTCTATCTCCGTCTGGTCGACGCCAATAGCATCGACTGGCAGAACCGCGCTCATTTCTATGCTATCTGTGCCCGACTCATGCGCCGCATACTGATTGACTTCGCTAGGTCACGCAATTATCAAAAGCGGGGAGCCAGTTTCGCGCATATACAGTTGGAGGAGGCGGCGACGGTCTCGGAGGCAGTGGGTTCCGAACTCTTGGCCGTCGACGAGGCACTCAAACAACTTGCAGTCATTGATTCACGGAAAAGCGACGTGGTGGAAATGCGGTTCTTCGGTGGTATGACCGTCGATGAAATCGCGGGCGCTCTACAAGTGTCTCCAGAGACGGTGGCACGGGACTGGAAGCTCGCCAAGGCATGGCTCCAGCGCGAGCTGAGTCGGGAAAGGGCCCATGAGTCCTAATCGTTGGCAGACCATCGAGGAGCTTTATCACACAGCCTCCGATCTGCGAGACGAAGAACGGGAGTCATTCCTGCTGGCAGCCTGCGGTGAAGACGAGAGTCTTTTCCGAGAAGTGAAGTCCTTGCTCAAGTACGGAGACACACCACAGTGTGTGTTGGACTCTCCCGCCATCGCTGTTGTCGCGAAGGCCATTGCAGCCGATGAGATCGAATCCAATACGTTCCTCTTGGAAGGTAAGACCGTTTCTCATTACCGCATCCTGGAGGCCATCGGACGTGGCGGCATGGGTGTGGTTTACAAAGCGGAAGACCTGAGACTTGGACGTCTTGTTGCCCTCAAGCTACTCCCGACTTTCCTGGCCCGCGACCCACAAGCGCTTCAGCGATTCGAGAGGGAAGCACGTGCCGCTTCAGCGCTTAACCATCCCAACATTTGCACCGTGTACGAAATCGATGAAGCGGACGGCCTGCACTTCATTGCTATCGAACTCCTGCACGGCGAAACCTTGAAATCGCGTATGGCGCGAGGCCCATTTCAGATTCTGGAAATAATCAGTGTTGCGAGCGACGTGTGCGAGGCACTGGAAACAGCTCACTCAAACGGAATCGCTCACCGAGATATTAAGCCTGCGAATATCTTCCTCATGCAAAGAGGTGGCGCCAAGGTGCTCGATTTCGGTGTGGCCAAGCGCGTCGGGTCTGAACTGGAGAAGTCAAGCACCGAAACTTCCATTTCGTTGGCAACGAATCTCGACGTCATTCTCACAATCCCTGGTGCTCAGCTCGGTACGGCTGCGTACATGTCTCCGGAACAGGCCGCAGGGGAATCTGTGGACGGACGCTCCGACATTTTCTCTTTGGGTGCAGTTCTTTATGAAATGGCCACCGGGCAATTGCCTTTCCGCAAAAATACCTATGCTGATTTGATTCGGGCAATTCAGAATGAAAACCCCACATCGCTAACGGACGTGAACCGCAACACTTCGCCGGCTCTCTCGAGAATCGTCGAGAAAGCAATGCAAAAAGAGCCTTGTTTGCGTTACCAGACTGCTGCTGAGATGCGAGCGGATCTAGCGGCAGTGCGCTCACGCCTTAGAACAAAGATAAATTGGCAGAAGGCAGTTTTGGTGCCCGCACTGGTCGTAGTGCTCCTTGCACTCGCTGTGCCCGCTTCCCTGCGTTCACCGCGTGTCGGCAATTGGATCCGGGGAAAGCCACCGTCCAGTTCTGTTCGAGAAATCAAGTCACTGGCTGTCCTGCCACTTGAGAATTCATCTGGGGACGCGGATCAGGACTACTTTGCGGATGGCATGACCGACGCCTTGATCACAAATTTGGCTGAAATTGGGCCCCTTCAAGTTATCTCGCGAACTTCGGTAATGCGCTACAAAGGTACGCAGAAAAAGCTCCCCGAAATCGCAAGGGAATTGAATGTGGATGCGGTGATTGAAGGTGCAGTGATGAATTTGGGAGATCGCGTCCGCATCAATGTCCAACTTATCCAGGCGGACAACGACCAGCGACTCTGGGGGAAGAGTTACGACAGAAAAATCAGCGATATTTTGAGCCTACAGAGCGAGGTCGCACGCGCCATCGTGGCAGAACTGCAGGTGAAATTGGCATCATCTGAAAAGAAGCCTCCGCTGACCCCTGCGCAAACCGTGAATCCACAGGCCTACGAGGCCTACCTCAAAGGAGAATATTTCCTTAATAAGTGGAGCACCGAGGGTTTCAACAAGGCGAAGGACTACTTCCAGCAATCCATCGACCTCGACCCGAATTATGCACAGGGTTACACCGGACTGGCCGAATACTATGGGTTGGCAGCGTTCACGGGTTCAGCTCCCCCACGGGACGCCTGGCTTAAGTCGGAGGACCTGCTTGCTAAATCCCTGGAAATCGATAGCAACTTGTCCGACACCCACACGCTGCTCGGAATGTTGAAACTGCAATTCCGCTGCGACCGGGCAGCCGCCGAAAAGGAATTGAACCGCGCCCTCGAGCTGAACCCTGGTGATATGCGTGCGCTCGACTACCACTCGTACTACCTGCTGGAAATAGGACGCAAAGACGAAGCTATTGCCGAAAAGCAGAGAGTCCTAAAGCACGACCCGGTCTCGCTGATAACCAATGCCGAGTTGGGTCTGTACTTCGTATTGGCAGGACGTCCCGATGAGGCCATCGTGCAGCTCAAGAAAACTCTGGAACTCGATCCCAATTATCCTCCTGCACATATGCGCCTTGGGCGGGCCTATGAGATGAAAGCACAATATGACCAAGCCGCCGTTGAGATGCAGAAGGCAATTTCGCTGGGCAAGGAACCGTTCAGGCTCATGAAACTAGGCGCATTGTATGCCCGCTGGGGTAAGAGACGAGAAGCATGGCAAGAAATCAGAGAATTGCGCGAAATGTCGACGCAGCGCTATGTGGCTCCGAGCGGCATCGCGCTGATCTACGCGCAGCTCGGCGAGAAAGAGTCTGCTCTCGCGTGGCTGGCAAAAGCCAAAGGAGACGATGAGCCGAAGGTAACCGATCCTGGCTTCGATGGCCTGCGATCGGACCCGCGGTTCCAAGCATTAGAGGCAAGACTCAAACCAGACCCGGCCTGTCCGCCCTTTTAGGCCGCGGTTTCTTGGTTGATTTTAGGGAATCAGATTACTTGTCGTGTAGGACCTTCGGATGAACCGGAGCATTCCCAGCTCGTGGATGCTACTTGCGGCTTTGCTGCTGGCAGCGACAGTAGGTGCACAGACCTTCGCTGGCAAAATTGTCGGCCGGGTTGTGGATTCGCAGCAAACCGCCATTCCGAATGCGGGTGTCACGCTCCGCAACCTCGAACGGGAATTCAAGCGGCACACCGTTGCGAACGCCCAAGGCGAGTACACCTTCGAACTGGTCCCACCAGGAACATACACCGTACTGATGGATCACGAGGGATTCGCGCCGACCGCCGTCAACGTTGAGGTGGTGGTCGCGACGACCGTGCGTGTCGATATGACGCTGGGCATTCAGCCCGTACAACAAGAAGTGAGAGTCGTTGGCGAAAGCGGAGTGGCTGTTCAGACCGAGAACGCTGGCCTCGGCCGCGTCGTTTCGACACATGAGATAACCGAGCTCCCGTCCCTAGGCCGAAGCCTGTACGACTTCATCGCTATCATGCCAGGCGCTTCTCTTTCGAACGACGCACTAGGCGTTGGATATGCAGTCAATGGCGGCCGCACCCAGAGCGTGAATTACCTTCTCGATGGCTCGGAGAATAACGAGATCTCCATGTCCGCTCCTGCGATGGATGTTCCACTCGATTCCATTCAGGAGCTCAATATCCAGACCAACCATTTCAGTGCCGAGTATGGCCGTAACTCCGCCTTTACCGCGAATATCGCCACCAAGAGTGGCACGAACGATTTTCATGGCTCTCTTTACGACTACGTCCGCAATTCAGCGTTTGCAGCCAACACGTTCGACAACAATGCTCATGGCTTACCGCGGCCCGTGTTCAATCGGCACCAGTTCGGCGGCACTGCGGGGGGCCCGCTGCGCAAAGGGAAACTCTTCTACTTCGTTTCCGCCGAGGGAATTGTGGTTAGAAGCAGCGGACCTACTTCCTTTTTTGTGCCCACGCCGGATCTGTTGGCCATCAGTGCTCCCGGGACGCAGGCCATTTTTGAACGCTTTCCGCTCCCTACCAACCTGTCGTCGACCAACGTGAAAAGGGAAACATTGTGTCCGTTCGCGGTCTCTTGTGATGCGCATACAGGTGCAGGGTATATCAGAATTCCGGCGTTTGCCTACACTACCCGGATTGGCCCCCAAGACTTTGGCGCTGGAACTCCCCAGAACACGATTCTCGCAACGGGACGCCTAGATTGGATAGCAGGCCCTAAGACACAGGCATTTCTCCGTTACGCGGTCGATAACGGGAATGAATTTGCAATTGCCCAGCAGCCCTATTCAACCGAACTGGACCAGCCACTCTATGGCCATAACCAGAATGCAAGCATAAACATAATCCGCACTTGGTCCCCAAGATTTGCGACTGAGTCACGCATTGCATACAGCCGAGTGACTGGCGATCCTGAGCGCTTTGGCGGTGACGCTTATTCCGTGCCTAAGCCCCCCTTCCCTTGGTTCTATATTCAGAATGAGGCGGTTTCACTCCCTGCTGGAACCGATGGAGCCTTCGGTCCAACCAACGGGTATCAGTTCTTTCAAAGCGCAACATATTCTAAGGGCAGGCACACTCTGAGATTTGGCGGGCAGTTTGTGCACCTCCGTCAAAACGTCTACTTTGGCCTGCCTGGAGAGGTGGCGGAAGCACAGTTTGCCAACACGCAAGGGTTCGTGGATGGGATATTGCAGTTCTATTCCATCGCGCTAGATCCGAAAGGGCATTACCCGGGGGAATACGTCGACCCACCTTTTGGGCCGCCCAGTTTCACGCGTCATTACCACTACAACGAACCCGCTCTGTTTATTGCGGACACCTGGAAGATCACGACGCGCCTGACGCTTACGCCCGGGCTGCGCTGGGAGTATTTCGGCGTCTACCACAGTCCAGGAGCTGAACACAGCCTGGATTCGAATTTCTACCCCGGCTCAGGCGCGACTTCCCCGGAGCGAATCGCAAATGGTCGCATGATGCGCACGATTGATGCTCCTAGGGAATTGCAAGGCCGTTTCTACCTCCCCAACTACAAAAACTTCGCACCTCGGGTGGGTCTCGCCTATGATTTGTTCGGTGATGGAAAGACCGTTTTTCGTGCTGGTGGAGGAATCTTCTACGATCGCTGGGTCGGCTGGGAACTGTTCCGCGCCCACCAGAATCCTCCCGGATACAGCTTTGAGAGGCTGAGCGATGTGTTCCTCACTTCCAGCATGGTGACGGACCAATATGCCGCGTTCCCGACAGGACCAGTCCGGTTGAGTAAGAGCGGGACTCAGGACCCCGACCTTCATATGCATTCCGCCTATGTGGCTTCGTGGAACGCGACCCTCGAGAAGCAGCTAGCCGCCACACTTGTTATCGGGGCATCTTACCTGGGTTCAAGCGGCAGCAGGCTGTACTCCGGAAACAATCTCAACCGCGTTGGCAGTGGCGGCTTGTTGGATCCCAGCTGCGTTACCACGAGAATTGCTGCCGATGGACTCGCCGCCATCGGGCCTGATTACTCCAACTGCTCGCGTTTGAATCAGGGCTTGAGCACCATCCTTGCTCGTGGTAACGGCGGGCACTCCTCCTACCACGCCCTTCAGTTGCGCATAGACAGCCGACGCGTATCGCGGCTGGGCCTGGAATTTGGTGCCAACTACACCTGGAGCCATTCCGTCGACAATCGGAGTGTTAGCGGAGTCAGCCTCTCTGTAGCAGAAACCGGTGTCGGGTACCTCGATGCATTCAATCCTAGCCTTGACCGCGGGCCTTCAGATTTCGATGCGCGCCATCGGCTGGCCGCGCACTTCATCTGGGAAATTCCTGCTGCCGCCCACTCGCGAAGCTGGGCTGGACGCTACTTTCTTCATGGCTGGGAGCTCAGTGGTTTCCTAAGTTATCAGACAGGCCAGCCCTTCAGTCTCGCGGACTTTGGAACGCCCGATTCCTTCGGGGAAAGAACACGCCCGCGGCTAACAGGTGCCATGCCACACACCATACTAGTTTCTGATTCCATCTCTCCGAATAGTTATCTCTACCTGCCCATCAACCAGGTTTATGACTCAGT
>Ga0310916_10000564_pt1 | contig 20799 bp, 20 predicted proteins | sample GREbulkMGLF176_FD_203444 | JGI IMG/M metagenome (GOLD analysis project Ga0310916, IMG submission 203444) | Lab enrichment of tropical soil microbial communities from Luquillo Experimental Forest, Puerto Rico - GRE.bulkMG.LF176 | ecosystem: Environmental > Terrestrial > Soil > Tropical forest >...
GATCTTCAATCCGGTCGGCGGATATGCGAGCTACATCGTGCCGGCCGCCTTTGTGCTGATCCTGCAGCAGACGCTGCTGATCGGTGCGTCGATGCTCACCGTCATCGCGCTGGCGCGGTCAACTGGCGGGGCGCTCGCAACCGTGCTCGGCCGCGGCATCGCGCACCTGACCATATACCTGCCGGCGCTTGCGCTCTATTTCATCGTGCTGCCGCGCTTCTATGGCTTTTCCGCGCTCGGCAGTCCGCTGCAATTGCTCGCGCTGGGGTCGGTCTTCATTCTCGCGACGAGCTTCATGGGCCAGGCCGCGGGCGCCTGGTTCAAGAACCCGGAGACCCCGACGCTCATCTTCCTCGGCACGAGCCTTCCGCAGCTTTTCGTGACAGGCTTTTCCTGGCCGCGCGAAGCGATCCCCAATCCGATTCTTGCCGACGGTTACATATTCCCTTCGGATCTCGCGATCGACGGCATCGTCCGGATCGGCCAGATGGGCGCCAGCCTGTGGGAGGTGGCGCACGACTGGGGCGGCCTCTGGGGCCTGACCATCTTCTATTTCGCGCTCGCGGCGGTGTCCGCGTTTGTCGTCAGACGCAGGCGGGTACATGGCTAACCGCAGGCCCGCACGCTTCATCGCGCTCGGCGTCATCCTCGCCGTGGTCGGCGTCAATGCATACTTCCTCTGGCGCCCCGAACCAGCCGCGCCGATCGTCGGGGTCGTGCGCACGACCGAGGTCCGCGTCGCGCCCGAGGTCGGCGGCCAGCTCGCAGCCATCAAGGTTCGCAAGGGCGATAGCGTCCGCGCCGGCGATGTGCTCGCCGAGCTGTCGGCAATCGAGCTGACCGCGTCGGTCGCGCAGGCGCGCGCGGCGCTGGCCGCGGCGACCGCTGATCGTGACAACATCTATGCCGGAGTGCGCGCGGAGCAGATCGCCGAGCTCGCGGCCGAGATCGCGAAGGCGAAAGCGCGGTTGCAATATGCGGAGCAGCAGCTCAGCCGCACCGCCTACCTGGCACGCAGCGACACCGCCACGCAGCAGGCGCTCGACCAGACACAGAACGACGCCGCCAGCGCACGCGCCGACGTCGCCGAGGCACAAGCCAATCATGATGCCGCCGTTGCGGGGCCGACCCGAGAGGAGCGCGCCATCGCGGACGCGCAGGTCAAGGCAGCGGCGACCGCGCTCGCAGTGCTGGAGCGGCGGCTCGACAAGACCATTTTGCGGGCGCCGGCCGACGGCATTGTCACGGTTATCGTCGCCGAGCTCGGCGAGAACATCCAGGCTGGCCAGCCGGTGCTCGTAATCGAGGCGGCCGGCAAGCAATGGCTGTCCTTCAACGCGCGCGAAGACCTGCTGCACGGCCTCACGGTGGGCTCGAAAGTCGAGGTCGCGCGGGCGGGCGCGCGCACGCCAACCCCGGCACTCGTCACCGAGCTGATGCCGCTCGGGTCGTTCGCGACCTGGCAGGCCGAGCGCGCCATCGGCGATCACGACCGCAGCACGCTACGCCTGCGCCTCGATCCGCAAGCCGATGCGAGCGGCTTCGAGCCTGGGATGACTGTCTGGATCCATCGCTAAGCGGCGCATTCCCCATCGCCACCGCCACGTCATGGCTGGGGGCCATCGGTACCAATGATTCAGAGTTGCTGCGTGTTGCTGCAATCGAACGTGCGGACCCCCTCCAGCCTGTCCGGCGGCTCGAATATTTCCCGCTGACTCAAAGTATGGACGGCGTCGCGGTATCCGGCGAGCCAGTGCTCCTCCATCGTGCGCCGGGAGAACTCGTAGTCCTTGGCGCTGCCCTCATATTTCTTTGCGCGATAGATCAGGTGAACGATGTTGCAGACCTTGTTGTTCGCCTCGGCGGCCAGCTGCGCCACCTCGGGGAGGCCGCGCAGCTCATCGGGAAGCTGCTCGAGCAGCGTCGCAAAGGCGATGCGCAGCTTTTGTGCATGCTTGTAAAGATCTGTTCCCGCCCGCGTGCGGCTCGAGAAGCGGATCTCCTTCGCCCGCACATCGGCATCGGCAAGGTTGCGTGGCACCTCGCCCTGTGCGCTCCAGAGATCGATCTGGAAGGCGAGCGTGTCTCGCCGCGGCCGGCTGTCGAGCACCCATTGCAGGGGCGTGTTGGAAACGATGCCACCATCCCAATAATACTCGCCATCGATCTCGGTGGCCGGAAAGCCGGGCGGCAGCGAGCCGCTGGCGATGATATGCGCCGGCGCGATCCGGTGGCTGGTCGCGTCGAAATAGACGAGGTTCCCGGTCCGCACGTTGACCGCGCCGACGCTCAGGCGCGTGCCGCCGGCATTGATGCGATCAAAGTCGACGAGGCGCTCGAGCGTGACTTTCAGCGGAGATACATCATAGTAGCTGACCGCGTCGGCGCGGTTGACTTCCCACGGCATCGGCAGTGGCAGCCGGGGCGTAAAGAAAGATGGAGCGCCGAACAGCAGGATGCCGAGCGCGCGGGTCTGGTTGAGCAGCGAATGCATTGTATCCGGGAACGCCAGCGACGGAAAATACGGCAAGCCCAGAGGCGATGTGCTCACCGCTTCCCAGAACTCCCGCAACCTCTCGACACGTTTTTCCGGTGGATTGCCTGCGATCAAGGCCGCGTTGATGGCGCCGATCGAGACGCCGGCAACCCAGTCCGGATGCAGGCCCGCCTCGGCCAGAGCCTGGTACACACCAGCCTGATAGGAGCCGAGCGCACCGCCGCCCTGCAGCAGCAGCACGGTCTGTTCGAACCGTCCCTTGGCGCAATGAAGATGCTTCGGCACCGCCGGCGATGATGCGTCCATGTTCTCCCCGAGTCCGCCAATTGATGGCATGGAAGATTGCAGCGTTACGGCTGGAGGATTGAATCGATCTGCGCTGCTTTGCTCGTTCCTGCGCCTTGTTGCGGCAAAAGTGTCAGCCGCGGGTCCCACTACAGACTCGCGGGACTGCTCACGGACCCATTCGGTCAAGACATCAAAAATGTACCTGTTTTGCGTCCCTTTCAAGTCTTGCCCTGCGACACTTCCGGCGCAGCAAGCGGAACATGGGCTGTCCATGTCCTTAGACCGGGACTAGGCTGCAAGGCGCACGGCTACCCCTTCAATCTCATGCAGGAGAATAGCCATGGCAAGAAGTGTCGCTGACCAGTTCGTTGAGACACTCGCCGCCGCTGGCGTCAAGCGCATCTACGGAATCGTCGGCGACAGCCTGAACGGCCTGACGGACGCCGTCCGCCGGCAGGGAAAGATGGAGTGGTTGCATTTCAGACACGAGGAGGTTGCCGCATTCGCCGCTGGCGCCGAGGCACATCTGACCGGAGAAATCGCCGTGTGCGCGGGAAGCTGCGGACCGGGGAATCTGCACCTCATCAACGGTTTGTTTGATTGTCATCGCTCGCGGGTGCCCGTCCTCGGAATTGCCGCGCATATCCCCTCACCCGAGATCGGCAGTGGCTATTTTCAGGAGACGCAGCCGCAGATTCTGTTTCAGGAATGCAGCCACTATTGCGAGCTAGTCTCAACGGCCCATCAAATGCCGCGCGTGCTCGAGGTGGCCATCCGTCAAGCGGTGGGCAAGCGCGGCGTGTCGGTTGTGGTCATCCCCGGCGATGTTGCTTTACAGCCGGCGGCGAGCGCGGCACAGCCCAATGCAGGAGGGTTGCTGCCATCCCCACCCATCGTCACGCCGTCGCGCCCCGATCTCGATCGGCTTGCCACGCTGCTCAATGGCGACGATCGCGCCACGATACTCTGCGGCTCGGGCTGCCAGGGAGCACACGACGAGCTCATAGCGCTGGGTGAGCGCCTCAAAGCGCCGATGGTGCATGCGCTGCGCGGCAAGGAGCATGTCGAGTGGGACAATCCCTATGACGTCGGCATGACCGGACTCATCGGCTTTTCGTCCGGCTACTACGCGATGCGAGACTGCGACGTCCTGCTGATGCTCGGGACCGACTTCCCCTATCGCCAATTCTATCCGGAGGGAAACGGTGCCCGCATCGCGCAGGTCGATCTGCGCCCGGAGAACATCGGCCGCCGTGTTGCCGTCGATCTTGGCGTCGTCGGTGACGTGCGCGCGACCCTCTCGTCACTGCTGCCGCTGCTCAAGCCGAAGCGCGACGGCAGCCATCTCGCCAAGGCGCAGCAGCATTATGCCGGAGCGCGCAAGGAGCTCGACCGCCTCGCCAAGGGAACACCCGGCAAGGGGCTGATTCATCCGCAGCAGATCGCCAAGACGATAAGCGACCAGGCAGCGGCGGATGCCATCTTCACCTGCGACGTAGGCCTGCCGACGGTGTGGGCGGCGCGCTATCTGGCGATGAACGGCAAACGCCGGCTGGTCGGGTCGTTCTGGCATGGCTCGATGGCCAATGCCTTGGCCCAGGCGCTTGGCGCGCAGGCGGCCTATCCCGGCCGGCAAGTGATCTCACTCTGCGGGGACGGCGGCTTCACCATGCTGATGGGCGATTTCCTCAGCCTCGTGCAACTCAATTTGCCGGTCAAGGTTGTCGTCTTCAACAACGGCACGCTCGGGTTCGTCTAGCTGGAGCAAAAGTCCACCGGCTTTCTCGATTTCGGAGTGGACTTCAAGAATCCGAACTTCGCGAAAATGGCCGAAGCGGTTGGCATTCGCGGAATCCGGATCGAAGACGCCGCCCAGGTCGAGCATGGCATTGCCGATGCATTGGCGCATAACGGTCCCGTTCTGGTCGATGCGGCCGTCAATCGCACCGAGCTTGTCATGCCTCCGTCGATCACCCTCGAAATGGCGAAGGGCTTCACGCTTTTCATGGTGAAAGCGGTCATGAGCGGACGGGCCGACGAGGTCATCGACCTCGCGAAGACGAACCTCCGGCGCTGATCGAAATTCGTCAGATGAAGGTGAGAATATCGCATGCTATAAAGCAGCCGGATATCATTTGAGGATTGACTCGAATGTCCCATAAAATGCGATCGAGACGAAAAATTCTTGGCGGGATGGCCGCCTCGCTTGGGCTGTTCCCGTTTGCGCGTTCCACGCGCGCGCAGTCGAGGCGCCAGGTGACCATGCGCCTCGACTGGCTCTTCCAGGGGCCAAATGCCGGCTTCATGGTTGCGCACGAGAAGGGCTTCTACGAGCAGGCCGGTCTCAACGTCGAGATCGGTCCAGGCAAAGGGTCGGGAAGCACGGCGCAGCTTGTTGCCAGCAAAGCTACGCAATTCGGATTTTCGGACGGGTTTGTCGTCGGAGCCAGCGTATCGAAGGGCATGAATATCAAGATGGTCGCCGGCATCTTCCGGCGCAATCCGACCGCGGTCGTTGTTCTCGATGAATCGGATATCCGCAGCCCGAAGGACCTCGAGGGCAAGACCATCGCCGGTCCCACCGGGGGAACCCAGTTCGTGCAGTGGCCTGCCTTCGTGAAGGGCTGCGGCCTCGATGGCGGCAAAATTCGTTTCACCAATGTCGATCCCGCCGGCAGCCCGCCCGCGCTCGTCTCCGGGCAGGTCTCCGCTATCGCCGGCTATGCGCAGGGCCTTGTGCCGAGCGTCGAAATCCGCGGCAACAAGAAGGCACGCATCCTGTGGTACGCCGATTGCGGCGTGCACGCGGTGAGTAACGGCATCATCGTGCATGCCGATCTGATCAGGGAGGATCCCGAGCTCATCCGTGCCTTCGTCGCGGCAAGCCTGCGAGGCTTCCTCTACGGTCGTGCGCATCTCGACGAGATGGAGACCATGGTCAAGAAATTCTCCGAAGCGACCGTACCGGCGATCACGCGCAGGGAGGCGGAGCTGTCATTCAATACCTGGGTGACGCCCGGCACTGCGGGCAAGCCCCTCGGCTGGATGTCCGACCAGGATTGGGAGGAAACGGTGGCGGTGCTCAAGCAATATGGCGGGGTGGCGACCCCGCTGGAGGCCGCGCAGCTCTACACCAACGAGTTCGTCCCGACTGGCAGTGAATTCGTTCCACCGCAATTGTAGGCTCACGCGTGGCGCATGAAACCGCATGCGGGGATGGTTCGCCAGATCGGGATTACCTCTGCATACAAGGGGTAAGCAAAGTCTACGCCAGCGAGGATGGTCCCGTGCGCGCGCTCGATCGGGTCTCCATGCGCGCCCGCCACGGGGAATTTGTTTCCGTGCTTGGACCAAGCGGCTGCGGCAAAAGCACGCTTCTCATGATTGCGGCCGGCCTGCTGCACCCGTCCAATGGCGTCATCACGGTCAATGGCCGCCCAGTCACCCGAGCGCGCACCGACATCGGCATCGTGTTTCAGAATCCGGTGCTGCTGGAATGGCGCACTGCGATCGGAAACGTGCTGCTGCAGGCGGAGGCGAAGAAGCTCGACCGCAAGTCCGCACAGGCGCGGGCGCGCAGCCTGCTGGGCGCGGTCGGCCTCGCTGGTTTTGAGCACAAGTACCCGCATGAGCTCTCCGGCGGGATGCGTCAGCGCGTCTCGCTTTGTCGGGCACTCATTCACGATCCGCCCCAGCTCCTGATGGACGAGCCATTCGGCGCGCTGGACGCGCTGACCCGCGATCAACTGGTGCTCGACCTGCAGCAGCTCTGGAACGAAAGGCGCATGACCGTTCTGTTCATCACCCACAGCGTTCCGGAAGCGGTGTTCCTCTCCGACCACGTTGTGGTCATGACGCCCAGGCCGGGAAAAATCGAGCGGGTGATCGATATCGCTCTGCCGCGGCCGCGCACGCTCGCGTTACGAGAGACCGCAGAGTTCGCGGCTTACAGCCGGCAAATCCTCGATCTGTTTGTGGCGCGGGGCGTGCTGCGCGAGCACTGAACCAGTGATCTTGAAGTGAGGCTGATGGCTGAGAACGAGGGCGCAGGCAATCAACCGGTCGCACTGGACATCGACACGCTGGAAGCGAGCATCGAGAAGAGCCGCATGCAGCGCCGGCGGTCAGCTCGCATTTCCGGGATTCTCTATCCTCTCGCCGTCGTCCTTGGCGTGCTCGCCGCGTGGGAGGCAGGCACCCGCCTGCTGGGAGTGCCGACCTTCCTGCTGCCACCGCCGAGCGCGGTCGCCGGCTCTTTGCGGGCGAATGCTTCCCTGCTGCTGTTTCACGGCTGGGTGACGACGATCGAGATCGTTCTTGGATTCGTGCTCAGCATCGCAATCGGAATCCCGCTGGCGCTGGCGATCTTTCTTTGGCCGATATTCTCCCGATCCATCCTGCCCCTCCTGATCTCGTCACAGGCCATGCCGAAAGTGGCAGTGGCGCCTCTGCTGCTGGTATGGTTCGGCTTCGGGCTGCTGCCCAAAGTGCTGATTGCCTTCCTGATCGCGTTCTTCCCGATCGTCATCAGTACCGCGGTCGGGCTCTCGACGATCGAGCCCGAGAAGATCTACCTGGCTCGTTCGATGGGCTTCGGCAGCGTAGCCACCTTCTGCAAGATACGTCTTCCCAATGCCCTTCCCGAAATCTTCGGCGGGCTCAAGATTTCCATCACGCTGGCGGTGGTCGGCGCAGTCGTGGGCGAGTTTGTCGGCGGTGACGCCGGTCTCGGTTATCTGCTCATGGTGGCAAATGGCAGCATGGATACCCAGCTGCTGTTCGCCGGCATAATCGCGCTCACAATCCTCGGCGTGGCGCTGTTCCTCGTGGTCGAGCTGGCAGAACGCCTCGCCATTCCCCGGCACATCATCGCAGGCGACAACGCGACGCACCTGTCATGAGATCCTGGCGCGCCGGGCTGGGATGGCGCTTCATTGAACTGGCACAAGCCCATCGGAGCCGCAGGTACGCCTCGTACAGGCGGCCCACAGCCCCGAAAACTATTTGACGAGCATCAAGGCCCTATCTGCCGCCAGAATTGGCGCCCGAGCCCCAATAGTGAACATTGTACTCGTCTTCCCCTGGATACATGTTGCCCCAAACGCCCTTATTGTACGGGTAGTAACCAGGAGGCCGCTCCGATGGGCGTGCGACACTGACATAATAGCATTTATGGCGATGGGACCCTCGGCATACGTACCTCACTTCCTGTGCAGGGGTTGCCGAGTGAATAGCGGCGTTGAGTCCGGAATCCCCTGCCAGAGGTACGGCTCGTGCATCTGCTGAAAGGAACGCCGTTGCGCCTATTGCTGCAGTTGCTGCACAAAAGGCCATGATTGATCCTTTTTCTCGCATCGCTATCTCCCATTCGGCAGTCGACACCTTACAGGTTTGCATTTGAAGCCGGGTCCGCAAGGGGCGGGCCGGCGGTGATCGAGTAGCCGTATTTTTTGCTGCAGTGCGTGTGTCCGCTGCACATGGTGTGAGGACCGGTATGTTCACATTCAAGGAGAGTCCTGGAGGTCGGACTCGACTTGATTTACAGCCGTCGGGCGTCATAATTGTGTAAATCGCAATGTCTATTGCAAGTTGGAGTCGCGGCAATTCAAGCATCGCCATAGGCTTGAACCGCCAGCTCAGGACGCACAAGTGCCCGTCGGCCGAAAAGTCTTTCTCGCCGTCGTTCTTAGCCAGCTGGTCACTATTGCGCTGATTCTGGGCTGGTATTTCTACGCGCTGCGGCCCGAGCTCGGCTCCCTGACACGGCAGCGGGCGCAGGACGCCGTCCTGCAGTCAATTGCGGCGACCGAGGACTATTTCAAGCCTGCCGAGATGGCGGCCGAGGCGGGCCAGCTACTGGTTTCTGACCGTATCCTTGAGCTGGACAAGCCTGACCCCTTGGAACGCTATTTCGTCGGGCAGCTTCGCCAGCGGCCAATTTTGGCGGGTCTCTATCTTGGCAATCCCGTGGGCGAATTCTTCTACGTCATGCGCAGCAACGAGAAGGAAGGCGGCACCCGCACCAAGGTCATACGTAACGGCCCCACAGGCCGCGACGTCGAGCTGACCTGGCGACGGCCCGACTACGCCGTTATCAAAAGCGAGCGGGATCCCCGGGACGCCTATGATCCGCGCGAGCGCGGCTGGTATCGCTCGGCGGTTGAACGGCGCGGTCGCGTCTGGACCGAGCCCTACATCTTCTTCACCTCACGCAAACCCGGGATCACGCTCGCCTCCGCCGTTATCGGGAAAGACGGCGCGGTTGAAGCCGTTCTCGGAGTTGATATCGAGATAAGTGAAATTTCACAGTACCTGGCGCGAAGCAACCTGCTGAGCGAGCAGTCGGTCTACATCTCTACCTCGGACGGCAAAGTGATTGCCCACAGCAATGCCAATGTCGTCTTGGCGGATAGCGCAGCGGGCGACAATGCCCTTCGGTTTCGACTCGTTTCTGAGTTGCCTGGGATCGAAGGAACGGCAGGCAAACGGCTCTCCGGGCTGACCGGCACGCGTTCGGCGAATGTGTGGGAAGCGGAGGCGGACGGGCGGCCGTACTTTGTTGCGGTTGGGCAGATGTCCAACATTGACTGGCCGTGGCAGCTCGTCGTTACGGTACCGAAAACGCGACAGCTGGAGCCCGCATCCGGAAGCACCGTCACCCTGATCGGCGCCATTGGCCTTGCCACCCTGCTTGCCTGTGCGATCGGGTACGCGATGAGCCGGGCGATCGGCGCGACGGTGACCCAACTGCTCGACAATGCGCAGCTCGCCCGCAACGGAAATATCGAGCTCATGGAAGACGTGAAGACCGGCTCCCGGGAAATCGACGAAATAGGCGAAATCCTCAAAGACCTTGCCGCGCAGCGTCGCGGCAGGGGACCATCGGCGACAACGGCCTCCTCCAGCGAAAGACCATCCGGCAACACCGGATGATTGCCAGCATATTGGCACAGTCGCTTCTGGATTCGGTTGCTGAAGTTTCGAGAACGATCGCGATGCGTCCTTTCCGGTTCGTGTCCGGGTCAAGGTTGCCAAGGTTGATAAACAGCCAACAGGGGCCGTCAGGTTAGAGACGGCAAATCCGTCCCGAGGTGAAGATGAATGACGCAAGCGAGCTCGTGCGGCGCACGGGCGTCATCGGCCTCGGGGCCATGGGCAGTGGCCGGCTATGACGTCGATGTCGATGCCATGCGCCGGGCGGCCGACCGCGGCGTGGCAAGCTGCCTCGCGCCGGGAGAGGTGGGCAGCAATGCCGAGGTCGTCATTGTCATGGTGGCAACCGACGACCAGGTGGAGGAGGTGATCGAGCGCTCCGATCTGCTCGACCGGCTGCGCGGCGGGGGCATCATCTGCATCACCAGCTCATGCGCACCGGAGACGTGCCGGCGGCTGGAGAAGACGGCCGCCGCGCGCGGCATCGGCGTTCTCGATTGTCCGGTCGTGCTGGGCCAGGAGGCTGCCGACCGCGGCAGCGTCACCTGCTATGTCGGCGGCGAGCAACGCTGGCTTTCCCGCGCGCGGCCGGTGCTCTCGGCGTTCTGCCGGGAAGTGCTTCATCTCGGACCGTCGGGCAGCGGCCAGATCGCCAAGACCATCAACAACCTGATGCTGTGGGCCGCCATGGCCGCGAACTTCGAGACGCTCACGCTCGCGAAGGCGATCGGGGTCGATGTGCCGCGTCTGATCGAGGCGCTCGGCCACGGCAGCGGCGCCAGCTGGTCGCTCGCGCGCTGGGGCAAGGGCACCGGCAAGTGGGCGGAGAAGGACATGGACGTGGCGCTCGATCTGGCGCAGCGCGCCAAGGTGGCGATGCCGCTTGCCGGGCTGGTCGATCAGCTCATGAAGCACATCAATCAGGAGAAGATGAAAGCGCTGCTGTCGTGATCGGGGGTCCGTCAGACCAGAAGCTCCACCCGCCCGGAGGCGAGCTTGTAGATGCCGCCCACAACGCGCAGCTTCTTGCTCTCGACGAACGCGCTGAGGATCGGTCCGGCGGCCTTGAGCTTCTCGACATTGAGCATGACGTTGCGCCGGATTGCGTTGGCGAGCATGTCGCCCCCCTCGCCTTCCACCGCCTTGACTGCCGGGCTGATCGCGTCAACGAGCGCTGGCAGATGGCCGGGAAGCGTGGTGCCGTCCTTGACCGATTTCATCGTCGCGTCGACCGCGCCGCAGGCATCGTGGCCGAGCACCATGATGAGCGGCGTGTTGAGCACCTGCACGGCATATTCGAAGCTTGCGACCATCACGTCGCTCGCGAAATTGCCCGCGACGCGGCAGACAAAGATGTCGCCGCGCGCCGTGTCGAAGCAGTATTCCGGGGCGATGCGGGAGTCGGCACAGCTGAGCACGCCGGCAAACGGGTTCTGCCCCGTGCGCAAGGGCTCGCGTTCATGGTTGAAGTCGTGCCGCTTGGCGACGCCCTCGACGTAGCGGGTGTTGCCTTTCATCAGCCGGTCGAGCGCAGCGTCGGGGGAGAGCACATTCTCCGGCTTCGGGGGCGGCTTGGCGACCTGCGCGTGGACCTGCGGAAGGAACGCGAGGGCGGCGCCCGCCGTCGCCGCGAGTTTCAGGACGGTGCGCCTGCCGACCATCGCACCCGTGCCTGCCGTGCTCACGCCACATTCGCACATATTCGCCTCCTGCCCGGACTGTCAGCTCAAGCGAGCTTTGCCTTTTTGCGCTTGAACGGCCCGAAACCCGGACGATAGCTCTTCTCGTCCAGAAACTGCGTCATGCCCTCTCTGCGGCTGTCTTCCTTGTCGGCAAAACGCAAGGCGTCGCTCTTGGCGCTGAGGTAGTCCGACGCCTGCGGCTCGTTCATGAAGCGCACCGCGCGCAGGGCCTCCTTGGTGTAGCGCAGCACGGCCGGGGACTTCTCCATCAGCTTGTGCGCGAGTCGGACGGTCTCCTCCCTGAGCTTTGGCTTCGGGAACGAGAAATTGACGAAGCCGATGTCTTTCGCCTTTCTGCCGTCGAAGGTATCGCCGGTGAGCGCATAATACATGCCGTCGCGGAAGTTCAGCGTCTGCGCGATGTTCCACGACACGATGCCGCCCGGCAGGATGCCCCAGTTCACTTCGGAGAGGCCAAACACCGCCTCGTCCGCCGCGAGCGCCAGATCGCACGCGCACACCTGCGTGAAGCCGCCGCCGAAACAGAAGCCGTTGACCATGGCGATGGTCGGCTGCGGGAAGGTAGAGAGCCGCTGCCAGCGCCACTGATTGGAGGCGTGGCGCGCCTTTGCCCGCGCCGCCGGGGCATCATCGTTGGCGCGGAAATAGAGCTTGATGTCCTGCCCCGCACAGAACGCCTCGCCCGCGCCGGTGAGCACGAGGACTTCCGTACGTGAGTCAACCGCAAGCTCGGTGAGCGCATCGTCCATCTCGATATGCATCTGCGGGCTCATGGCATTGCGCTTCTCGGGCCGATTCATGATCAGCCAGGTGATGCCGCCCTCTCTTTCAATCAGCACGGTCTCATATTTTTTGCTTGTCATCGGCATTTCCTCGCGTCCGGGACGTAATCCCTCCCGGCCCAAGTCGGATATATCCGACTTGGGCCACCTTAAAGTGCCGAACTCGGGCAAGCCCGAGTTCGGGTGGGGAGGGTGGTCTCGCGAAGCGAGACCGGCTGGGGTCCTGTTGAGAATATAGCCGATTGTGCTCGCTGCGAATCCCCCACCCGGCCGCTTACGCGGCCACCCTCCCCTTCGGGGAGAGATAGGATAGCGCCCGCCGCCTCGCGCAAGTGCGATTTCACCGGTAGATTGGCCGGCCAAATCTCACGTCCCACCATGAGCCGCACGCCGCCGATCGATCGCCGCTCGCTCCTCGCCAGCATCGCAGCGGCGGGGAGCTCGCTGACGCTCGGGTTCGAAATCCCGTTCGCAGCGCAGCCTGCACGGGCCGGGAGCGAGGGCGCGGAGATCACCGCCTGGATTGTCATCGCACCCGACGACTCCATCATCATTCGCGTCGCAAAATCGGAAATGGGTCAAGGCGTGCTGACCGCACTGCCCATGCTGGTCGCGGAAGAGCTCGAATGCGACTGGAGCAAGGTGCGGGCGCAATATGCGGCCCCGGAGGAGAACCTCAAACGCCGGCGCGTCTGGGGCGACATGTCGACGAGCGGCAGCCGCTCCGTGCGCAATTCGCAACAGGCGCTGCGTCTCGCCGGTGCGACCGCGCGCGAGATGCTGATCGCCGCCGCCGCCGCACGCTGGGGCGCGAATTCCTCCGAATGCCGCGCCGATCGCGGCATCATCACGCACCTGCCGAGCGCACGGCAGCTGCGCTTCAGCGAGGTGGCCGAGGCTGCCGCGCGCGTGCCGGTACCGCTCGACGTCAAGCTCAAGCCCGCAAGCGAATGGCGCCTCATCGGCACGCCGCGCAGACGGCTGGACACGCTCGCCAAGGTGCGCGGCGAGCCGATCTACGGCACCGACGTTCGCCTGCCGGGCATGCTCCATGCCGCGCTGGTGCAATGTCCGGTTCTCGGCGGCAAGCTTCACGCCGTGGACGATTCGAGGCTCGCCGGGATGCCGGGCGTGCGCAAGCTGGTGCGCCTCGAGCGGGCGGTCGCGATCATTGCCGACGACTGGTGGCGGGCGAGCAAGGCGCTCGCGGCGCTCGACATCACCTGGGACGAAGGAGAGAACGGGACGCTCAGCACCGAGAGCCTGCGGCAGTATCTGCGGGCCGGTCTTGCCGCCCGTGAGGCCGGTGTCGGGCGCAGCGACGGCGACGTGGCCGCGGCGCTTGCGCAAATCGACAGCCGCATCGAGGCCGAATACGAAGTGCCGTTCCTCGCGCATGCCACCATGGAGCCGCAGAACGCCACCGCGCATGTGCGCGGCGATCAGGTCGAGGTCTGGGCTCCGACGCAGAACGGCGAAGCGGCGCTTACAGTTGCCGCGGAGGCCGCCGGCGTTCCGCCGGGCAATGTCGTCGTGCACAAGACCATGCTGGGCGGCGGGTTCGGCCGGCGCGACCTGACGCAGGACTTTGTCGCGCTGGCGGTGCAGATCGCGAGGCAAGTGCCGGCGCCGGTCAAGGTTCTGTGGACCCGCGAGGAGGATACGCGGCATGACTTCTACCGGCCCATGGCCATGGCCAGGATGACGGCGGCTCTTGGCGCCGCCGGCGAGCCGATCGCCTGGCATGTGCGCCTAAGCGGTCCCTCGCTGCTGGCCATGATTCCTCCCGGCCACGTCGACAGGAACTTCCAGCAGGGCTTCCTCGAGGACATGCCCTATGACGTCCCGAACTATCTCGTGGACCATGCGGCGCGGCGCACCCCGGTCCCCGTGGGTTTCTGGCGCTGCGTGAACCACACGCAGAACTGCTTCTTCAAGGAGTGCTTCATTGACGAGCTCGCGCATGCGGCCAAGCAAGACCCCTATCAATATCGGCGCAAGCTCCTGCGCAGTCATCCGCGCGCCGACAAATTCCTCGCCGTGCTCGACGCCCTTGCAGACAAGGCGGGATGGGGTACGCCGCCCGCCGAAGGCGTGCACCGCGGCATTGCGCTCCACCAGGTGTACGACACTTACGTCGCGGCCGTCGTCGAGGCCTCGGTGGGCGAGGAGCTGCGCGTCCATCGCGTCGTGAGCGCGATCGACTGCGGCAGGGTGGTCAATCCCCTGACCGTCCGAATGCAGGTCGAGGGCGCAACCGTCTTTGCGCTGACGGCCGCGATCCACGGCGAGGTCACGATCGCGGACGGCCGCGTCGCTCAGTCGAATTTCCACGACTATCCGATGTTGCGTCTCGCGCAGACGCCGAAAATCGAAACGCTCATCATGCCGAGCAGCCGCGACTGCAGCGGGGTCGGGGAGCCCCCGGTTGCGGTCATCGCGCCGGCGCTGTGTAATGCAATTTTCGCGGCGACCGGGCGGCGCGTCCGCTCGCTGCCGCTGCGAAATCACGATCTGCGCAGCGGATGATGTTATCGTGGCAGCCCGTAGCCCGGGTTGAGCAGAGCGAAACCCGGGAAAGCGGTTCCCGGATTGCTGACGCAATCCGGGCTACGCACAGCTCATTCGGGAAAGGCGCGTTGCGCGCAGCACTGCTTCTCGCCATGACGACGGCGGCACAGGCCGACGATTCCCTTCGTCCGTATGTAGTTGTCGGCGATGCCATTCCCCGCTCGCTTACCGGCGCAGGAGGCGACGCGGCGCGCGGGCGCGCCATCGTGCTCAATCGGCAGGTGGGCCTTTGCCTGCTCTGCCACAGCGGCCCCTATCCGCAGGAGAGGTTCCAGGGCACGCTCGCACCGAGCCTCGAGGGAACGGGAAGCCGCTGGTCGGAGGGACAGCTGCGGCTGCGCATGGTCGATGCGAGCCGCCTCTACCCCGATACGATCATGCCACCATATTATCGTGTAGACGGTCTGGTGCGCGTCGCTGGGGCCTTCGTCGGCAAGCCCATTCTCACGGCGGAGCAGATCGAGGACGTGGTCGCCTACCTCATGACCTTGCGGGAGAACTCAAAACCATGAGGCACAATCCCATTGCGGGGTCGACGCGACGCCGTTTCCTGACCGATGCGGCCGCGGCTGCGGGCACGGGTGTGGTCGCGGCGGATCTTGGTCTTGGCCTTGGTTTTCCGCTCACCGTGCGGCCGGCCGCTGCCACGCCGGACACCATGCACGCGGCGATCCGCAACGTCATCGGCGAGGCGCCGGTGCACAAGGGCAAGGTCAAGCTCGATATCCCGCCGCTGGTCGAGAGCGGCAACACCGTGTCGCTCTCCGTCTCCGTCGAAAGCCCGATGACGGCGAACGCCCACGTCAAGGCCATCCACGTCTTCAATGAGAAGAACCCACTCCCAAATGTGGTGGGTATCCGGCTTGGGCCGCGCGCCGGGCGCGCCACTCTTGCAACCCGCATCCGCCTTGCGGACAGCCAGACCGTGACCGCCATCGCCGAGCTCAGCGACGGCTCGTTCTGGAGCGACAGCGTCTCGGTGATCGTTACCTTGCCCGCCTGCGTGGAGACACTGTGATGGCGCGTGCAATCATCAACGTGCCGCCCAAGGCGAGACGCGGCGAGATCATCGAGATCAAAGCCCTGATCCAGCACGAGATGGAGACCGGTTTCCGCGTCGACAACATGGGCCGGGTGTTCCCGCGCGACATCATCACCGATTTCATCTGCAAATATAACGACGAGGAGATCTTCCGCGCCGAGCTGTTTCCCGCAATTGCCGCCAACCCGTTCTTTTCTTTCTTCACCACCGCCATCGAAAGCGGAACGGTCGCCTTCGAATGGAGCGGCGACAACGGATTTTCCGCAACAGCGTCCCGTAACATCGCGGTCGAATGACGCCGAGCGTCGTCATTGGACTGCTTGCTGCCCGGCTTGTTGATGCTTGGCTTGGCGGCATCGCCGTGGCGGCCGAAATCCCGCTCTCCGAGCGCCAATCGGGCTACGAGCTCATGGGCGGCGATACGCGCGCCATGCAGGACGACGACACTGCCAACCCCGCCATGCTGTGGGTGCTCGACGGCGAGGCGCTGTGGAACCGCAAGCAGGGAGCGGCAGGAAAATCCTGCGCCGATTGTCACGGCGATGCGCACGCCGGCATGAAGGGGGTGGCGGCGCGCTATCCGGCCTTCGACGGCGCGCGGGCACGTCCGGTCGATCTCGAGCAGCGGATCAACATCTGCCGCGCGGAGCAACAGAAGGCGACGCTGTTGCCGTTCGAGAGCAAGGAGCTGCTCGCCCTCACCGCCTATATCGGAATGCAATCGCGCGGGATGCCAATCGAGAGCAAGGACGATGAACGCCTGACGCCGTTTCTGCGGGCCGGCAAGGAGCTGTTTAAGCTCCGCCAAGGCCAGCTCAATCTCTCCTGCGCCACCTGCCACGACGATAATTGGGGAGGAAAGCTCGCGGGCGCGCCTATTCCGCAGGGACATCCCAACGGCTATCCGCTCTACCGGCTGGAATGGCAGACGCTGGGATCGCTGCAACGGCGGCTGCGCAACTGCCTGATCGGCATGCGCGCCGAGGCTTTTGCATACGGCGCGTCGGAAAATGTCGATCTCGAGCTTTATCTGATGTGGCGGGCCCGCGGAATGAAGGTCGAGACTCCGGCCGTGCGGCCGTGAGGTTTTCCCGCTGCGATTTTCCAATCCGCCACCGCGCACGCCATGACAAACAACATCCGCGATGGCATAAGCGGATTCCGGGGGCGCGTTACACGCAAACAGCCGCTGTCGATTGCAACGCAGGAGGGTTCGTGCGCAGGTCCAGCATCGTGACATCCGTCATCATCGCCTCGTTCACCGCAATAGCGGATGCGCAGGCACAAGGCTCCATCGAGCGGGGGCGATACCTTGTCGAAGGCATTCTCACCTGCGGGAATTGCCATTCGCCGCGGGGATCCGGGGGCAATCGATCCCGCCAGGCTCTATTCCGGCGGCCCGCAGACCTGGGACGAACCCGCCTTCACGGTGAAGGGCTCGAACATCACGCCCGACCCCGAGACCGGCATCGGCAAATGGAGCGCGGCCGACACAAGAAAGGCGATTGGAGAGGGCGTGCGTCCCAACGGCGCGCGGATTGCACCGATCATGCCCTACCTTTTCTACAAGGTTTTCGTGCCGGGTGATCTTGACGCGGTGGTGGACTATGTGCGCTCGGTTCCTCCGGTGCGCAATGCCGTGCAACCTCCGATCTACAAGACGGCACTGCCGACCAACGTGCTTCCAGGCGCCGAGCGGCCGCCAACGCAGGCCGACCTGAACGATCCGGTGAAGCGCGGGTTCTACCTCGTGACCATCGGCCACTGCATGGAGTGCCATACCCCGGTGCTGAATGGTCACCATGACTTTGCGGGAAGCCTCGGAAAGGGCGACCAGAAATTCCTCGGACCATGGGGGGAATCGGTTTCCCGCAACATCACCTCCCACAAGGAGAAGGGTATCGGCGCCTGGAGCGATGCCGAGATCAAGCGCGCCATCACGGAGGGAGTGCGTCGCGACGGCACCCGGCTCAAGCCTCCTATGGGCTTTGCCTGGTACGCGCGCATGAATGACGAGGATATTTCCGCCATCGTTGCCTATCTGCGTACGGTTCCGCCGAAGGAGTGATCTGCGCCCCAACCGGCGGCTTTCCGGTCCGGCTTTCCGTCTTGGCAGGCCGACTTCGTCCCAAATTGAGACACCTTAGCGGCGCCGAGCAAGGTTCCATTGCGCCCGCGCTTGGCTGGCAGGGAAGCATTTGAGCTGATATTTTACGCCCATGCCGCTTTGGAGACCGACAACCATCAGGGAACATCGGACAACATGGGTATCCTTCGAAGGAAAGTTCCAAGTCACTACATCCCGATCCATCCGGACAATGTAGCCAAGAAAGATTGGATTATTCTCCTGGAAGCGGGGACCATCATCGGACCGTCGACCGAGAAGCTGCGGGTTGCCAAAGCCACAATGGAGAAAAGAATCGTCAGGAAATACAATATTTTCCTTCGCAAGCGGCACTATCTTGTCCTTGAAGAATACGACCCGCGAATTCATGCCCTTTATTTTTGCCCCCAGCTCTACAGGGCCGACGGAGACGGCCAGCTCATCGCCCTCGAAGGCGAGGAAATCGGAAGGTTGCTGGCGCAGTCGCTCCAGGAGGGCGTGGTGGAAAAGCGGCCGTGGTACGAGCCCTCGAACAACCTGCCGAAAGAGCCGGTCATAGCGCCCGGCATGCAAATGGATTTCGACACGGTCGTGGTTGATGGCCCTGCCCCGAGACCCACAGGCAAGCCGCGGGAGAGCTTGGCATCGGATGCGGCATAAGCCGATTGGAGCCTCGCCGCCGGCCGGCGCGCATTACGCGCGTTCCACCTCGACGCCGGTATCATTGTAGCAGGCGCCTTGCGCCAGGTCGGCGCGCTCGTCGGCCGAGACCAGGGCGCTGATGGTCTGTCCAGTCGGGCTCGTCGCGAGCCATGCCCCCTTCTGCGAGGCGACGACGCCGCGCGAGACTGCATCGGTTATCACGAGCGGCAGCACCACCGAGCCGAGATCGTTCCATAACCGCACGGATTTAGCGCCTTCGAGCCCGCGGGCGCGGGCGTCGTCCGGGTGCATGAGCAACGGCGAAGCAACGCGCGATCCGGCAGGCCCGAGCAGGGTCGAGGATACGCGCTTGTCGGACGCCGGCGAGACCAGCGCGAGCGGAAACCTGCTCGCGCGCGGGCGAAAGGCCGGCAACCGCGCCTGCGCTCCCCAGCGCTGCGCAAGCACATCGGAAGCAAGCTCGATTCTCCCCGACGACGTCGCCGGCATGACATTGTCGAACAGCGCCAGCGGCCGCGCGTCCGGCCCTGCCATGCGGCGCGCCGATGTAGTGGGGATCTCGCTCGGCTTGAGCCCGCCCAGGAAGGGATGCGAGCCATCGACCGCATCGTCCATCAGCTCGCGATCGCTCGCCTTGAAGCAGGGATCATCGAAGCCGAAGCGTGCCGCCAGTCGCCGGAAAATCTCCGTATTGGGCAGCGCCTCGCCGACCGGCGGGATCACCGGCTCGGCGCGCTGCAGCCAATGATGGCCGTAGGCCGGATAGAGATCGTCGCACTCGAAATGCGTGGCGGCCGGCAGCACGATGTCACAACGCTGCATGCTCTCGGTCATGGTGACCTCGATGCCGACCAGGAAGATATCCTCGCGCGCAAGCCCCCGTTTCATCCGGTTCTGGTCGGGGTGCACGACAATCGGGTTGTGGTTGTAGATGAAGACGGCGCGCAACGGAGGATCGACGTCATCCTGCGCAAGGTGGCGGCCGATATCGAGGATGTTGAGCGTGCGGGTCGCGGCCGGGAGAAGATCGGGGCGGGTGAGCTTGGCCGGGGTCTTGGGGAAAGCAAAGCGCGCGCACAGCACAATGCCGCTCTCACGCCCGAGCCTGCCCAGCAGCGCCGGCAGCGCGATGGCGGCGCGCACGCCGCTGCCGCCGTTGCGCCCACGTTCCAGCCCGTTTCCCGGGGCAATCACGAGCGGCTGTGCCGAGGCCATCCAGCTCGCGAGCAGGCGAATATCGGCAGCCGGCACGCCGCAGACCTCGGCCGCCTTTTCGGCCGGCCATGAGCGCGCGAGCGCCATGAACTCGTCGTAGCCGCTGACATGGTCCGCGATGAAACGGCGGTCGTGGGCGCCCAGGCGCTCAAGCTCGACCGCCAGCGCAAATCCCAGCAGCACGTCGGTGCCGGGTCTCGGGGAGAGGTGCAGATCCGCCTGCTCGGCGATCTTGGTGCGCAGGGGATCGATCACCGCCAGCCGGCCGCCGCGGCGCTTGGACGAGCGGATCTGGCGCACGAGGTGCAGGTTGGTCACCGTGGCGTTGTTGCCCCAGACGATATTGAGCTTCGCCTGGGCCGCCGCTTCCGGCGAGATGCCGGGAGCTGCTCCATAGGTTCCCGCCCACGCTTCGTTGCGGACCATGCCGCACATAGCGCCGCGATAGAGCTGGGTCGCGCCCAGCTTGTGAAAGAAGCGCAGCGACATGCTGTCGTAGGCCAGCATCCCGTGCGGGCCGGCATAATTGAGCGGCATGACCGCCTGCGGGCCCCAGCGATCGATGACCACCGCCACGCGCGCATGGATCACGTCGAGCGCATGCTCCCAGCTCACGCGCTCGAACCGGCCGGATCCGCGTGCGCCGGTGCGCTGCAGGGGAACCCTCAGGCGGCCACTGCCGTGCACGAACTCGCCGGTATGGTGCGCCACCTTGTTACAGATGACCCCCTCCGTATAGGGCAGCGCATGCGAGCCGCGCACCTTGACGATGCGGTTTGCGTCCACCTCGGCCGTGAGGCTGCAGGTATCGGGGCAGTCCAGCGTGCAGACGCCGGGGCGCTCGATGATCGTCATGACGGCGCTGTTCTCCCTGACCTCATACCTGCGTGCGATGGAAGTCCGGCGTGGGCGGCGGGCCCCAGACGCTGGTATGGCCCGGGGTCCAACGCTTGGGCCGCTGCGGGGTGTCGTGATGCCACGGACGCGGCTCGAAATAGCCG
>Ga0310916_10000567_pt1 | contig 20757 bp, 31 predicted proteins | sample GREbulkMGLF176_FD_203444 | JGI IMG/M metagenome (GOLD analysis project Ga0310916, IMG submission 203444) | Lab enrichment of tropical soil microbial communities from Luquillo Experimental Forest, Puerto Rico - GRE.bulkMG.LF176 | ecosystem: Environmental > Terrestrial > Soil > Tropical forest >...
TTCGCGTGCCATCGGATGCGATCTATGTTGGACTGGGTCCCTTCAACAATAGCAGCGGCACGGTAGTTATTCAGGGCGTTGTCAAAGAGGGTGGGATAACCGACTCGGCCGGCGATACCGCCAACATCGCAGACACCGGCGCACTGTCGCAGCTCGTGGCGTTATTTCAACAGTTTCTCGCCAAACAACCCTAGGCAACGGGTGTGAAATCTTTTTCACCGGCCGGAGTCGCAACCAAGGCGTATTACGGCCTAGGGGCCAAAACGTTTGGCAATCCTTTCGGCGCAACCTCGGGCAATGGAGGGGAACAACTCCCTCCCGCTCCTCCTCCTCCTCCGGGCCCTAACTTCACCAATCGCGGCACTCCCACGGGTAACACTGCGTATGTGATGCAGACCGACGGGTTAGGCACTACGTTGTTGATTAACCTCACCGGCCAAGTGTGGCAGTCAACCGACGGGGGAATTACCTGGGCCCATATCTTCACACTGACACCGTTCGCACCGGTGCAAACGCTCGGTTCGTTCGTGTACGCGGCAGGGACTTGGTGTTTGAATGAGACAGGCTTCGTCTATCGTACCAAAACCCCTGCAACGGTCTGGTCCCGCACGTCAAGCGCTGCGCAAACCGGGGGCGGAGGATGTTTGGCCACCAATGGAGCCGGTCAGTGGTTCTTCATTGGCAACCTTGTGCAGTCAGGCGGACGCACCGACAGTTATTCACACTCCACGGATGACGGCATCTCATGGAGTGCTGCCAGCAACGTGACGGCGATTCAGGGAATGGCTCCGCCGTTTCAAATGGCGTTCGCGCTGTCCAATTACATCCTTCCAAGCACCGATCCAGCCACTAACTTCGGAATAGTGGAAACCTCCACGGATACCGTGAACTGGACCAAAACCAACGTTAACCCGACGAGCCTGACGTACACGACAATTACCGCGTTAGGCGGCAAGCTGTATGGAATGGCCAGGGATGGAACGTTGGTTGTCGCAACGACCATCGCGGAACTCGAGACTCCCGTGGTGTCGTCAAACACGGCACAAAGCAACACGTGGATCGTGCACACCGGGACGCAATTCGTGGTTGTGGCTGATTTTGGAATCGGTGTGGTCGCCTCACCGAATGATACCGGCCCATGGACCAGCGGCAACTTGACGCTGAGTAATACCGTGAGCGGTTGCGTTTACGATCCGGTCAACGCGCGCGTGATTGTGTGTGATGTGTCAGGGAATATCGCGACACTGCCATGAATCGAACAACCCTCGCATGGTTAGCAGGAGCGGCCGGTGTGGCGTATCTGTTGTATACGCAGAGGCAGCAAGTCGCCTCGGGTGCCGAGGACGTAGCCAGTGGACTTGAGTCAGGAGTTGAGGACGTGACAGCAGCGGTAAGCGGTTGGCCAAGCGTCAATCAGGGGCCGAAATGGGTCCCTGTGCTCAATGCGGTGGAAAATCAACTGGCCATTCCGCCGAATCTTCTGGCGCGTATCGCCTACCAAGAGAGCCGGTTCAGACAGGACATCATTGACGGCACAACCAAGAGTCCGGCCGGTGCGTTGGGTCTCATGCAACTGATGCCAAACTATTTCGATACCGTGCGAGTGCCGCTGCCGTTCACCGACAGCGACACAGCCGCTCAGATCCAACAGGCGGGATTGAACCTCGTCAAACTCTATAACCACTATTCTGATTGGGGACTGGCCATCGCGGCATATAACGATGGCCAGGGGAATATTGATTCGTATGTCGCCGGCACACGCACGACTGCGCTACCGGCCGAGACGATCAACTACGTGTCGCAAGTCCTAACGGATGTGCCAATCACCGGTGCCACCATGCTCGCTTAACATGGGATGTTGAGATGTGTGTTGTAGGCCAAACGGCAACCGGGGCACGAGGGCGGGCCGATCACAGCAATGTAGATCCACTGACCATTGAGTAACTGCGCGTCATAGTTGCCTGTGGCGTAGGAATGAATTTCGGATCGGCAACCGGTGTAGAGCCGCAGGGGGTGCGACTGGTCCAGCCAATGGGTAATGGGGTCTACTTCTCTCGCGTGATCCATCGGATCGCGGAAGGGGAGGTTTTGCAGGTTCATCATAGTGCGTTGCTCCATCATGTTGTTGTGTTCACCGACAGCCCCAAGCTTACCATCCTAGGTTGTCCACGGAAGGGAATCGGGTATGCGATGGGTGAAGGAGCACGGACACAAAGCGCTGGCGGGTTTACTCGTCGTGGTCTCGTCCGCGAACGGTATGGAGCCGGACACCGTGAAAGCGTGGCTCCTGTATGCCCTGGCGACGGGAACGCTCGCATGGAGCTTTTTCCTGGCACCGGCCCCCCGATCTGGACAGGGCCGTCCCTAGCACGTGGCGGTAACCGTGCCGGTGCTTCGGTTACTGCGCGCCAGGTCTCACCACGAATCGATACACCGGCCGATGGATCGGCCGGCCACGCAAAGGAGTGCCCCCTATGTCCTCGCCTCGCTCGAATGGTTTCCGGCTCCGTGGACTCAACGCGGACTGTGATCGCCTGGCCGTACAGAGTTCCGAGCAAACCACATGGTTGCTCGGCCGAAAACGTGGCGGACTCGGCATGATTCAGTGGCATGAGGTTGGAATATTGCAAAACGAATTAATCGTGATGCGCGCCTACGGTGGGAGTCCAGCTTTCGAGATCGAGCCGTTAGGGGACAAGGTTGGGTTGCTCATCCTGCAACTGTCCCGTGGTCCAACCTTCTCAGTCAGAGTAGGCTGTAAGCGTCGCGTGGAACTCGACAGGGACGAGTCCTGCGTGATTCGCTGCGAATGGATCGAGTACCCGCGCCACGCGGGTGTGCCACCGGGAGCGTATGGCCAGGGATTGAGGGTCTAACATGTTATCCGATTACAAGCTGACACTCAGGGACGATGGAGTTGCCGAGTTAGAATACAACGGCCGGCAAGTGTGGGCGTCCGACTCGGACGAGGACTTGTTGGAAGATCCGGACGTTGGAAAGAACGGTTTGACGCTACGCGGCCGAGACATGGGGCACGTACTCAACTACTTGGTGGCGGTTGGGAAACTCACGGAACAACAGGCGGATGACTGTATTGTGGAGATTCCGGAAGATGATCCGGTATGGGATGAGGACGAGGACGAAGAAGACGAGGAAGACGAAGCGCAATACCGCGGTGGGGTGCGATCATGAAACCAACCATTAAGACGATCCTCTATGGTTATGGAGGATTCGCGATACTCAACTACTCGATTGCCTGGCTTACCTCCAGCGCTCGCACCGGCCGCGTACCCGGTCAGAACGCGCTGTTAGACTTCAACGATTCCCTCATGCGGTTGAACGTGTTGGGATGGGCGTTGCCGATTCCGATTGCCTCGAGTAGTTCAGCGCCGGTCACCACAGTCAGCCCCATGGGTCAGCCGATCACGGTCACGCAAGCTCCGGCAGGAGGGGCGGCGCAGGGTACGACAACCTTCTTTGGCGGTACGGATACCTTCAACCCTGGCACCCTCAGTGCAGGCGGGGGGCCGCTACCGGTGCCGCTGACACAATACTGAAGGATTGACGTTTGTATAGGCTTATGTAGACTCCGGCCTACCGATTGGCTATTGCGCAAACAAACTATAGGAAGCGCAAAGGAGTGATACATGGCAGTCGCTTGCGTGCTGTGCAAGTCCCTATGTCCTGAGAATTCCGACTTTGATATATGCCCAGGTTGCCGAGCTGGGATTTGTGCCTCAACTCGTACCATGTCAGAAAAAGAGTTAGAGGCGCGGGGGAATCAACTCGATCTGTGGAAGTCTCGTAACATCGAAGCGAGAAACCATGGCCCCAACAGTTATCTAGAACAACTATTGACGAAGCGCAAACTGAGAAAACAACAGGATACACAACATGGCAAAGGGCGAAACAGGCACCGTGCAACTCGCGCGCGTGCTTAACGTTCACATCTCAACCGTCTACGGCTATCTGTCGAAAAACCACATATCTTCCAAAGGCAAAAGCGGTTGGGAGTTGTTTCAGCTACTCGAAGGCAAGGGCATGGAGTTTCCGGAATCCGCCCGGGCGAAGCTTTCGCCCCTGGGAGCGGCAGGAACGAAACGTGCCAACGGGCACGCTTCTGGGGCTCCTGCCCCCAAACGGTTGGACCTGGCCAAGCGTATGTATGTGATTTTGAAGCAGCTCAACCCATTGGTGGATCGCGCGCGGGCCCGCATCGCGGCCGGCACGGAAACGGATGACGATCTGAAGCTTGTGATGATTCATCGCCTGGCGCAGACCGGGCACGAAACGAATTTCCAAAACGAGGGTCCCGACGTTACCGAGCAGTGAAAAGACAGTGACCGAGGGGAGCTCGCAGGGGTACACTCACCGACGTTGTGTTGTTACTCCATAAGCGGCACGTGAGGCAATCGTCCGCAAGGGTTTTTCGCTCCCTAGATAGCCAATCGGTCACCTGTCGCTTCTTTAAACGGTCGGTGGATTCCAACATTCACCGGCCGTTTTTTATGCCCCAAACGGTTATGTTTGAAAACTAACTGCAGGTGCCACACGTGCGGTTGTTGCATTCCGCTGCCTTGACAGCTCGAGCACTGGAGGCTTAGCGTCCTCTGTCACGAATTGATCACAAAGAGATCAACCAACAAGGTGCACACGGTGTGTTTCCGTGTGCTCGCCAAAGGGGTAGCACATGGAAACGATCCGCGCGCGCGTGCCGGTAAAATCGTTGTTTGAGCTGTCGGAGTTCCTCTCAGCCGCTGAGCAACTGAAGGGACTGTTGCTCTGGCGTGAGGAGTTACGATGTCGCGATTCCGGTCTACTGCGCTCCCTCGATCGCCAGATTGGCACCATGGTTGCTCTGTGCGAGAAACACGCCGAAAAGAACAAGCTCCTGGCCGATGCCTGGCGGGAAGCGGAAAGAGAATTAGCGAAATACATGGAGGAACGCAACGATGGAGAAGAAACCCCCCAAGAGTAAAAACAAGCTTCCGGCCGTCCAGGCGGGAGCGGAGTTTGATTGCGTAGAGTGCGGCCGGCGTGTGGTGAAGTTTGAGTCACTGCCGGAACCTGGCTTCCTGTTGTGTTGCGAATGTGTGTTTTACCCTGGCTGGTTCAAGGATGAGCGGTTGGCTTTTGTGCTCGATCCCTGGCACTGCCGCAACCCTCCACCGCACGAGCTCTAAGCTTGACACCTGAAGTATTATTATGTGAAACGCAGGGCGGTATCATGCGCAAAACATTCCTCTCAGTCCGTGAGGCAGCCGAATACGCGGGAATTTCTTACTCACACTGGCGCAAAACGGTGCAGCCTGAGTTCCCGCCTGGACGCTTTAAAGGTAGGCTTCGTTACAGGCGGTCGGATGTCGACCGTTATATGGAGCAAAACACAATATGGCCACTCTCGGAACCAGAACCAAAAACGGCATCGCGTATTGGGTACTCAACCACAGTGAAGGGGGCCGGCAAAAAAGGCCGTCCCTCGGCCGGTGTGATCAACTTTCCCAACGGGACGCGCAACTCAGAGTCGACGCCAAAAACCTCGAGCTTAAAACAGGCAAGCGAATCTTCGTGCATGCCCCGTTGTTTGAAACCTTCCGGACCGAGTACCTAGAATGGCACTCGAAGGAGTATCCGGATTCGCACCAACGGATTGCGGAAATCCTCACCTCCGAGCATGTCGACAAGGCGTTCAAGGGCGTTGCGCTGTCCGATTCGGATATGGTCAAAAAAATAGAGACGTGGCGCGCAGGTCGAAAAGGGCACGTCAAACACAATACGATCGTGAAGGAGTTTCGCGCGTTGTCTGCCTTCTTCAACAGTGCACTGTCCAGGGGGCGGGGTATCGATGCAAACCCGTGCAAAAAGTGCAAACAGATCTCGGAACGTCGCGGCAAGCCCCCGGTCTGGTTCACACGCGACGAGGCAGCCATGTTGTACGAACAGTTGCACGGGTACACCTGGCAACTGGCGTGCAATACTGGCATGCGTCGCGGTGAGTTGCTGGCGTGCGAGCCGTCATGGTTCAACCTGCACCGCAAGGAACTCACGATCGTGAGTCAGGAAGGGGACAAGGACGAAGACGGCAACCGGACCAAGAGCGGACACTTCCGAATCGTGCCGCTCAATCCGGCCGCGATTGCCGCGTTGCATGCGCTCATGGAAGATCGGCAAGGACAACAGTATGTGCTGCGCCGAATCACACCCACGAGCTTGAGCCGCGCATTCAAGATCGATCTGGCGCGCGCGGGAATTGTGTTCGACAAACCCTATGGCTCGTTGCACTCGACTCGGCACACCTACGCAGCGCATATGATCATGGGGGACAAAGCGAAACGGGTGAAAGGGGTGAGTTTGCGCAAGCTGAAAGACTTGTTAGGGCATTCGCACATGTCCACCACGATGATTTACGCGCACCTGGCGGAAGATCACGAAACCCGCCAGGCTCTCAAGATTGCGGTGTAAGGCATGGACACCTGTCGCCATGTGCGAGGTATCGCAACCGTGCGCTGTATTCACTGCGGCCGGCAATTGCCGCCCTTGTGGCCAACCGCTTGCAGCTCGGCAGCGGAGCTGCAAGCGTGGCAAGCGGCCGGTGTGGCTGCCGCAGTGGCCAACGAGAAGGAGCTGAACATGGTCACGATCGAGTGTTGCGTGTGCGGTGCCTGGTGCGATCTGAAGGAGTACCGGCCGGAAGTGCTGTGCATCGCCTGCGGTACGCCCCTGGTGCTGCTGGAGACTCCGGAGCACGAGCCAGCGGTGTACACGGCGGAACTGGTCCAGCACACTTTCAGCACACCGGGTCTTGTAAGTCCTCGATTCTAAAGGGGTTGCAACCGCCCTTTCACGGCGGCAACCGGGGTTCGAATCCCCGTGGGGACACCAGTAAATCAACAACTTACCGGCCGCTCGAGGAGCGGCCGGTGCTTCTAAGTGCCACGGTGTGCTATGGAATTAGCACACCCAGCACACCACATGGACGGGCCCAGGAACCTAACAATCCCGATCTGGATTCCCTGAAACGCGGTGCCCCCTCGGCGCCGATCTCCACCACGATTAAAAATGAATTTTGTACAGTATCGAGCTGTATAACACGAGCTTGCTCAATAAATTGGCTTCGGAGTGTCAAAAATCCGCACGGTTGCAGTCCGTCACACAGACCGACTAAAAAAGGACAGCGGAGCCAATGCAAAAATTGCTGCAGTACATCAACGCTTTGGTTGGAGATTCACCGCGACTGCGCAGGAATTCGCGCCAATGGAGACTGGCGCGGTGTGATCTGGCGTTTGTTGGGGTATGGGGTACAACGGAAAAGGACTTGGAACACACAATGGAAAAACTCGAAGCGACACAACAGGACTCGGACAGACTTCGAAGAGTGCATAACATCCTCATCGAATACCGCGACGCTGATAAATTTCAACGCGAACGAATTGCGGTCCACTATCAACACGCATTCGTGCCATCGGAGTATCACTCAAACAAGGCGAAGGAATGGCGCGACGTGCCGAGAGATCGGCGGTTGCAGCTTGCGGCGGACTGTCAGGGCTAAGGTATGTTCGGAATCCGCCGGTATTTTAAAGGACTGCGCGCGAAACAGCGCCAGCGTCGCAACATGGAAGAGGCAGCCCAACGGGTTACGGATCTACTGGCCAGGATCACAAAACGCGGATTGCCTGAGCCGGGCCCCAAAGCGAAAAAACGCCTTATTGAGTACATACAGCGGAGGTTGGATAACTCCTAAATGGAACAAAGGCTCATACTATTGGAGTTGGAAGGACTCGAGAAACTGTTACGCGAAGCCAAGCTCATCGGCGGTATGGCGTTGTGGGTTCAACAGTTCGGTATTATCGGACAGTTGCAAGCGAAAAGCCTACTCCGTATGCGATTGCAACTGCTCGAGTCAATTAGAAGGGATTACCGTTCGGCGCTGCAGTACGTTCGAGACAGACGCAGACACTAACAACAAAAAAAAGCGGCGGACGGCTCCCCGATGGTATACGCCTGTCCGCCGCTGGCTCTGCGAATACAGGATAGCTTTCCGCCGTTGTTCTTATTTGAGTAGAAGCCTGTATGTTGGGACGGGACCTAGCAACCGTCCCTTTTCCACATACGCTCCCGCATTCGCTACTCTCAACTGTATTTCACACTGGAACGCAACGCAACACTTCGTTCACCGAAATAACTCCATGGAAGGGGTCAATCGTGGCAAAGATAATCACGCTAAGGCATTGCTCGGAAGCGGATTCCGATCACGCGCGCAGTCCTCGAGCCTATGCACACGTCGGGCACTATGCACACTGTGTGTGTCTGTCTCGAGCAATCGTGTTCCTGCCTCGTGAGTTTGTTGTTGGTATTTTACTGCACGAGCTAGGGCACCTGGCAGGAGGAAAGACTGAAGCGGTAGCCGATCAACTCGGCGGAGCGCTGGCAGGCGTCGTGATTCAGCGCCGTACGCACAAGGGGCACGGTATTGCGCGCAATCTCGAATGGATTGCACCGCGTGACGTCAACAAGGGCATTAAAACACTCTGCAAGCTCACCGACCTAGGGCGGGTTATAACTCCGTGAACGGTGGGGAGCTGTTATGGTCGCGTCGGGTATCCGGCCGCGACTACCTAGAAGCCTGTCGAGTGATCGGCCAGGCTCCGCCGTTGGTTCGCGAGGCATTGATTGACCGCTATTCGGAAATCGCGGGACCAACGCGAAAGTTTTACCTCAAAGACGGACGCATGTTGGACTCGTGGAACGATGCCTCCAAAGACCTGAGACGCACCGCGTATTCCCTAAAACAAGCTCGAGTGCGAACCGCGTTTGATGATGACTCGATCGAGAAAGCCGCCACACGTGCGGCTCACGTGTGCCTGTCCTCGCAGCTCGAGGGAGCAACCAAGTTTGCGGAAGCGCAAGGCGTCAAACTTCCGCGCGGGCCCAGAGTCACCGGGAAAAGTCTCAAACGACGGTTGGTGTCCTCGGATTGGTGGCGCGGCCGATTGCGTAGACTCCTCACACGTCACGCGGAGGAGCTTTTTCGGGAGTTAGGATTTGTCCGCAGACAGGCAAGCCCATACATTTCCGGCGATGCACTCGAGCGTATCCGTACCGCATCGTACAAGGGGAAGCGTTGGCTTAAAAAGATGCTCGCGGTATGTCAGGACACAGGGGAAGCGATTCCGCTTGCGGACATCGCGCAACACTCTCTGAGCAATCCAACGCTGCGACGTGGAGAGTTAATGGTCCGCGCGCGCGGGTTTCAAGAGATAGCCGAAAGCATGGGGCACCGATGCGTGATGGTCACGGCAACCGCTCCCTCCGCGTTCCATCCGTGGTTGTACAACGGTGAGCGGAACCCACGGTACAACGGCAGTACTCCACGACAGGCGCAAGCCTGGCTGTCCAGGCGTTGGGCCCGTGCTCGAGCACGTTTGAAGAAGCGCAAAACGTTGGTCTATGGAATCCGGTGTGCTGAACCGCATCATGACGGCACACCGCATTGGCACATGATCTTGTACGCTCCCAAGTCGGAGCTGTGGCGCGTCCGTGTGATTCTGCGCAAGGTGTGGCTTGCGGATGATGATTTAGAGCCTGGCGCAATCAAACATCGAATTAAATTCCGCACCGAAGATCCGGAAAAAGGTTCAGGCGCAGGGTATATCGCCAAGTACATCGCCAAGAACATCGATGGTGCCGGAGATGTGGGAGACCAGATCTCCCACGAATCGGGGAAACCGGTGTCAGAGGACTGTGAACGAGTCACAGCCTGGGCCCGCTTGCATGGGATACGGCAATTCCAACAGATCGGGGGGCCCTGCGTTGGCTTGTGGCGCGAGCTGCGACGAGTCCGTGAACCCTGCGACTGTCCGCCGCTCGAGGCGCTACGCCTGGCGACAGATGAGACCGAGACCAGCGAACCAAGTTGGTCGCAGCTCATTCACGAGTTAGGAGGCATTGCCAACAGTGTCCAGGCGTCCCGCGCGCTGCTCGATCACGCGGAGCCGCGTTGCGTAGACAGACAAGGTCGCAAAGTCCTACGTCTGACACGTTGGGGTGAGCTACCTGCGCCGATGGTGATTGGACTTAGGATTATTTGGCGGGACCGTATCCGCCGATTACCGACACGAGTTCACGTGTGGTTTCTGCTCTGTTCCCCTTCGACCCTTGGACCTGTGGCAGTAACTGTAGGGGCCGGCGATCCATCCGGTTGGACGAATCCTAACGAAACAAGCCAGGGACCCCCTCCAGTCCAGGGGTAGGGATGCCCCGTCGCAGGCGATCTAACCTGCTTTGCGGAAGGGGTGACACAACAAGAGGGGGTCTTGCTCGAGTCCTTCCGGCCGCAGCGGACGGGGTGCGCGCTATGCACTCGTATGGCTCAGCTTACGCTGCACCGAATATCCATAGTTTGACACGATCCGATTGTGGAGTGTAGTTTCCCGTCCCGCTTGCGTTCACAACGTGCCAAGGGATTTGGCACGAGTCCGGATGGATTCCGGAAGGGTTTGTGTAATGGCACGGAAGCGGGACGTCATGCAACAGGCTGCCGCTGCAGCGGCAGCGGCAGCCGTTGTAGCCTCAGAAAGCAGTAACTCCGATCACGTGTTGGACCTGGCAGCCGATCCGGAAGAGTTGGAGCTTGCCGAGGATCTGTTGGAAGGGTTGCGACGCCTGGACAGCGGCGGCAACAAAATCACCTGGTACGTGTACTCTGAAAGCCCTGGCAGCTCCGGTAGCAGCGAAGGGTACATTGAGAAACTGAAAAGCGAGCAGTTAGACGAGGCTCGCTTTAAAACTGTCTATGGTCCAGGGGAATATCGGATCGTTGGCAGGAGCAAAGACGGCTCTTACGTCAAGGGCTCTCACACTCGTATCAAGATTTCCGACATTGGCGCCACCAACCGCCAAAACCAATCGCATGATGCCGTTTCGATGCTGCGGGAAATGAGGGTAGCGGAGGAGCAACGCGCGACCAAACGGGCGGAAGACCTGCGCACCTATGCCACGATCCTCGCCACTCCTCTCGCAACGTTGGGAGCTGCGCTCATTGCGCGTAGACCGGCGATTGACGTTGCCGCTCTGGTCACCGCGTTGCGTCCGCAACAGAACACGTTGGGAGAAATGACAACGGCACTCGTGAACCTAAAGCAGCTCGAGGGGGGAAGCGGCTCGAGCAATGTGGACGTGGTGTTGAAAGTCTTGGAGAAACTACAGGACTTGCCGACAGGGGCAGGAGGAGACACCGGATGGTTAGGGTTCGTTCGCGATCTCGTAAAAGAGGCAGCGCCACACGCGCGGGAAATCATCGGACAACTCGCGCAACCGGCACGGCCGGCCGGACAACTGCCGCCAGGCGCAGTGTCCGGCCCCCCGTTCATCCTGGCGAGTCCACCGAACGGGAGCGCTCCCGCTATGGCGATCTCTGCTCCTACCTCAGTTTCACCGGTTGGTGTAACCGCGCAGCCCTCGACGCAGCCAGGGAACGGAACATCACAATCACAGCCGCCCAGTGAGGAGTTAGAAATGTTTCGCGCTGTGGAACCGTGGTTGAAGCGCAAGGCCGAGGACTTGTTGGAATCAGCCTCAACCAACATGCCAATCGACTTAGAGGCAGAACGGTTGCTGGTTGCGTTCGACAAAAAATTTAAAATGTTCGTCAGTCGTCAAGACCTGAAAGGCTGGCTAACTCATCCGGATTGGTGGAAGTATGTGGTTGGATTCTATCCAACCTTACAACCGTATCATGCCTGGATAGATGACTTAAGGGAAGAGTTGTTGGCGCAGCTCGCGGAGCAAGAGGAAACCAACGGCGCAGGGAGTAGTCAGGAGGAAAGGCCCGATGTTGAGTGAATACAGGGAATTACTCATAGGTTGCGGTCACGATCGCAACAAGAAGATAGAGCCGCGTCTATGTATTAAGGGAATGCAAGTCCCACCGGCGGAACACTACCAATGGCACCAGTTGGAAACCATCGATTACGAGCGCAGTTGCAACCCTGGAATCCTCTGGGACCTAAACCAAGTACCCTGGTCATGCCCCACTACATCGCATGATGGTTGTTTGTATGAAATGCTCCCGGATGCGTGGTATGACGAAATTCATGCATACGAAGTGCTCGAGCACTTAGGCAAACAAGGAGACTTCCGCGCGTTCTTCGAAGTCTTCTCGGAAATCTGGCGACTCCTCAAACCTAACGGGTTGTTTGTTGGAACGGTGCCCTCCCGCTATAGCGAATGGGCCTGGGGTGATCCAGGGCACACTCGCATGATTCCGCCGTGCATGTTGGTCTTTCTCAATCGGGAAGCATACCAAGACCAACAGGGTAAAACGACCATGACGGACTATCGGAAACACTACTTCGGCGACTTCCGCACACTGCACAGCAGTGACGACCATAAAACCCACATCTTCGTGTTGCAAGCGATCAAACCTGCGAGGGATGGCGTATGACAATCGATCCGCGCAACATTGCCGTTGGTGTAGCTGGTCAGGGTCCAGGCCGTGGCAGTGTGATTGATCCCAGAAGTATCATTTTGGCGATGCCCTGCAAAGACGGTCGGAACGATGTGATGGCAACACGTGGTTTGTGTAACGTCATTGGCACCGGCAGACTCGCAAACCAACCGCTGTTGATTTTTGGCGGCTCCAACGTCGGAGCTGTGCGCAACACGATCGTGCATGAGTTTCTGGAACGCACCACAGCCGAATGGTTGATGATGCTCGATGATGACATTGGCTTTGGGGTCGAAGATTGGGATTTTTTGTTTGAGACACACGACGGTGAAAAGTGCGTTTGCGCGGAGTACCTGCAGAAATTGGACGGCCAGAGGGTTCCGGCTCGGTTCGGTCTGGGTTTCTCTCGGGTGCACCGGTCTGTATTCGACACGTTGACTCGCCTGACAGATGACTCCGGAGTGCCGTGGGTGCGCCAGGGTATCTACGCGGGACGTCTGATGTGGGATTTTTTCCCACAAGGCACTAACTCGGCCGGCGAATACCGCCAGGAAGACCACGGATTTTGGACTTTGGTTAAGCTGGCGGGAATCGGTGTGCGCATCGAAACCCGTGCGCACCTGTTGCACTCCGGCCGGTCGACCTGGCGCTATGATGCGGCGGAACTCGCGCAGGATGTGGAGGAAGCTGGCGCGCAGTGATCCCAACGTGGGGAAAAGTCTTCAAGGTGGGCCCGATCTCCTTCCGTTGGGACGTTCACGACTACACCGCGCAAGCCCTTACCTGGCAGGTGCAATTGACTCTGAAGCGGTTGGTCGTGACGCTGATATACACGTTGCGCATTTGACAGTCTCGAGCTTACCGGCCTAGGCTTCGCGCGCGACTGGCACTCGCATTCCGGGGGTTTCAACTCTGGCGGGTGCCTATGGGGTTTCAAAGCACGGGTAATTCCCCCGTGCCCTATCGACTGGGAACCATTCCCTCCGGTGAGGAGGGAGTAGCCGCGACGCTACAGCTCATGGTCGGCATCGTGCGTCAATATCGCGCGCATCCTCTCGTGAGAGTCACCGCGCAACGGTTGGTCGGTGATTGTCCTTCGCGCGATGCGCTGTGCCAGGTCAAAGCGCTGCATGCCTGGGTACGGGATAACGTCAAGTACCTGTCAGACGTTCGGGACGTGGAAACCCTGCAGACACCGGACTACACCCTACAGGTGATGAGCGGTGACTGTGACGACTCGGCAACCCTGCTCCTCTCCATGTTGGAATCCATCGGGAAGCAAACACGCTTGTGTGCAATTGGAGTCAGGGGCGGAGGGTTCAGTCACGTATCGGGGCAAGTCCTGTTGGGAACCAAGTGGGTTAACTTGGAGACGATTGTTCCTAGGCTGAAAGACGCTTGGAGCATTTACCCTGCAGGGTATCCAACGCCTATCGGTTGGTTCCCACCGGACGCAACCTGCATCATGTTAGCTCGCGTTCCTTAAGGAGTGAAGTATGCGAGTCCTCTACCAACCGGCCGCGAACAATACCGCAAGCGATATGATCGCACGGCAAATGCAAAGCACCGGCACACGGCAGCTAGGACGATTGCCTGTGATGCCTCGAGTGCAGCGGCCAGGGTTCTCCATGGTGCCCGGCCTGTCAGGTTATATACCCAACGTGCCGTACCAACAAGCCAAGCGAATGAAACTCGGTGCGTTGGGTTTGACCAGTCAAGAAGTGGTTGCGGGCGGAAAGGCAGGGATTGCAGCCTCCGGAGCCGCTACCGGCATTGCAACCGGGATTGCCAGTGCAGTCGGGGCTGGGGCTGCCGCTGGCAGCGTGGTTCCGGTGATTGGAACGACTATCGGTGCGATTGTTGGGTTGCTGGCGTCCGGCATCCTGAATCGACAAGACCAAGAGGTTGGCAACTTCGACCAGGCGGTTGCAATCTGGCAGCAAAACAGACTCAACGTGCTCAACATCGCCAACAAATACTTGGTGCTGGCGGGACTGTTTGACTTGAGCCTCAACAGCCCACACATCCCGATCTACCTCCAATACGGTCGGATGGGGGAGCAACGGTTTGTCACCGATCTGGTGAATGTCATCTATCACGCCGCGACTACCGGACAGATTACCGCGAGCGATACGCCAGACAGCATTTTCAATCGGATCGTGCAACCCTGGATCAACAGTTTTGGCAAGAGCACGATGCAAGATCCGCACGGCGATATGATCAACTTGATTATCGAGGGTATGATTGCGGATTACGTCGCAGGTCAACAAGGACGGTGGTTAGCTCGCGGTGGAGACTTCCCGTTTGCAGGGTTGCCGCCCTTTCCGCTCCAACAGATCATTGCAGCCTCGCAACCTCCGGCCGTGGTCGGACCTGCGCCGGTGCCGGTCACCGTGCAACCGACTCCGGTCATTCCCGCAGCCAACGTGCCGGCTCCGGTGCTACCGACTCCGGTTGCACTGCCGGTGCCTCCCGTGCTCGCGCCCCCCGTGGTTCCTCCGGTCAATGCGGCTCCGACTCCACCGGCAGCCACGATCAACCAACCGGTTGCACCCCAGGTGCCGTTGCCTGCGCCGCTGCCGGTCACCTCACCCAGCTTTCCAACCGGGTTTACCCTCGTCGGACAGGATGCCAACAACAATCCGGTCTACGCCAATCAACAGGGTGTGTTGTATCAGTGGAATGGCTCCTCCATGGTGGCATTCAGCGGAAGTCTGAGCGGTCAAAGTAGCAGCGTCGCGGCACAAATTCAGGCCGCGATTCAAACCGCGCTCGCGCAAGGGCAAAGTCAGGCGCAAGCAACCGCCAACGCCATGCAGGCAGCCCAAAGCGCGGGAGTTCAGGTAACCCCGCAGCTCCAACAACAGGTGCAAGATCAAACAGCGGTCACCGCAACCGCTCCGCCGCAGGTGACAGCGGCCGGTATTGGCGGCATGTTCTCAGGAACCACAGGGTTGTTAGTTGTCGGAGGAGTGCTTGCATTGCTCTTTGCAACTGCGAGACCTGCACCCCATGGGTAAAATAACCGTCAAAGCGTTACCGGCCAACAAGGCAGGGAATTCCCTGGCGATCTGGCTTGCCGCGAATCATCCGGATTTGTTTGTCACACTATACAAACAGACTCAAGCGATGAAGAACGCGAAGAAAGCAAGACTTAACGGCATTCGCGGATTGAGTCAGGATGATTCGGCCGGCGTGACCACTACGTTTGACACTCCGGACCTGTCCGACTCGATAGGCACCACAACGACTTTCGACAGCTCCGCGTTGAGTAGCTCGTTCACGCCGCTATCGGAATCCGACTTGCAACCGATCTCCATTGACGAAAGCTCACTTGATTCGCTTTCACCCAACCTGTTGACCGATAGCAATTCCTCCGGACTGGCCACCATTGCCAACCTGGGGGGTACTCCAACCTCATCCGGTCAGACGGTAGCGGGAGCCACGGGAAGCCAAACGAGTAGCGGATTCCTGTCCGCGTTGGGAGCGGTCGGAAGCTTCGTCGGAAGTAAGGCAGGCTCTAACGCGCTCTTGAACCTGGCAACCGCCGTGATAGGGGCGAATACACCCCAGGCGCAGACCATTCAAACACAGGTTGCACGGACAACCGCCAATCAAACCGTGGCTCCAATCACGTACACGCGCGACGCGGCCGGAAACCTCGTGCCGGTGTACGCAACCCAAAGCCCTAGTGGCACGGTGTACCAACCGCTCACACCGCAAGGCATCGCGGCATTGTCACCGAGCAACATTCAAGTCTTGTTGACGCGGTACGGGCCCTATATCTTTGTCGGTAGCCTCGTGTTTGTCGCATTCACTATCTTTCGGAAGTAACCATCATGAAACCCATAACCGATACCGGAGTTAGAGGCTATCTCAAGTGGCTGCAACAGGATCAACCCAACCTGTATGCCTACGTGGCGCCTTTGATTGCCCAGAAGTTTCCGCAAGCGTTCTCGGATCACGAGCAATCGGTTGCGTTAGGTTGGTTGAGTGATACCACGGGCGCAGCCATAGGAGACACAACCTACTTTGGCGAGTCCTCCCCGTTTGACGACTCTGCCTCCGTCGTAGTCTCTACCAGTGCCAGTGGTAGCAGCTCGGCGGGGGCAGGTCCCGACGTCGCCAGCGCTGCGAATACCGGCGCAACCTCAACCTCTGTTGCGCAAGGTATTGCCAACCTCGTGACGGCAGCCGCGCAAGCGGCGTCGCAGTACCAATTGACACAGGCACAGATTCAACAGATCAACAATGTCAATCAACAGCAAGCGCAACACATCGCGGCCGGAAATCCGCCGTTGAGCATCTCAACGTCCTCGTTTGGAATTCCCTTCATTTCCGGATTGAGTACGACACAAACCGCAGTCGGCGGAACGTTCACACTATTGGCCATTGGGGCCGGTGTGCTGTGGTTGCTGTCGAGCCGCAAGGGTAAAGCCGCGTAGGAGTTGCGAGCATGGCAAGTGCAAAGGATCTATTTGATAAGATCAAGGGCGATCAAGTGCTCATGGCGGGAGCCGTGTTGGGTGGGCTCTATATCCTGTATGAAGTGATGCAGGGGTTGAAAGCGGCCGGCAGTGCGGCAGCGTCTGCAGCGGCAGCCGTGGCCAAGCGTGCCGATCAAGTCGCAACCACGCTCACGAGTCCAGTGGCTTCCGCCATTGCGGCGGTTTACAACGCAGCCTGGCAAACCTGGGACTGGGCGACGAATTCCAACATGGTGCCCTCGGGCAATGTGATCTTACCGAACGGAACCACTCTGCCGCTGTCCTCGGTGCAACCGGTAACCTTCAATTCCGCGTACAACGTCGGTCAATTCGCCTATGGTGGAGTCACCTACGTCATACCGCAAAATCCCTCCGGCCCGTCCTACGATCCGCAAGGCAACTATCACGCGGTCGACTGGAACACGTACGCGGCTAGTTTGGGGTGAGCTGTGGCGCACAAACACACGCACACCAAAAAATGGCACCGCTGCGTTAAGGCCGTGCTCGAGAGTTCACGCGGAAAGGTTGATCCCTATGCAGTCTGCACCGCATCATTGGGAAAGCGCAGCTTGCTCAAACGGCCGGTGATCCGGCGCAACTTCCGTCAGGTCCAGGTGACCGATCCGGATGTGAAACGCGCGGTGCAGCTCTTTCGCTCCTTCCGGGAAGAAGCTCCCACCGACGTTAAAACACTCAACTTGCACGTGCCCAAAGCGGTTGCACACATCGGAACGTGTGAATTCGTAGGCTACGTGACAACCCACAAAGGACATCCCGCGCTGTATGTGCATTATTTCGCGCCAGGTTCGCGGCCGGCGATGTACGGCAATACCGGCCGCTGCGAAGTGTATTTCCTCGGCGGTCGCTACACTCTCACCGCTGGAGGGTTTACTGATCTCAACCGACAGGGGAAGATTGTCGACTACAAACCGCGTTTTCGCGTGTTCCAAGTCGATGAGCAGGGGCGAATCATCATCGGCAAAAACGATCGAGTGATACGGTCTCGCTCACGTGTCAGCTAGAGGGGGGGCTTGACGGCACTATCGGAATCTGTTTAACCTCCGCGCAATTCTGCGGCCCTGCCCCAACAATGAGCCGCATGTTAGTTCCGGCCGCTCGGCAGTGCTCCGGACATAGACACAGGGAACGTGTGCTATGTCAGAGCAAATTCTGTTGTTGAATCGCCGGATGAAGCGACGCAAACGCGCGCGCAGCCACAACCGACGCAAACGCAGCTCAAACCCACGGCCGGCCGCGCTCGCGCGTTGGTGGGCGATGCATCCCCATGGCTTGAAACGACGTCGCAAGAAGAAAGCGACGCGGAGCCGTGCTCGAGCACGGAGACGTTCACACAATCGGCGCATGGTCGCGAGACCTGGCAGGACGTATCGCTACAATACGCACCACATGCGGCGCAGGAAGCGCAGCCACAACCGCCGATCCTTCCTGAGTGTGTTGAAGGCACCGGCCGGAGCCGGGGGACTGGTCAAAGGGTTGATTGTGCCGGCCGGTATCGGTGCCTTGGGTGCCGTGGGTTTCACCTGGCTGTGGAATCAACTCGCTCCCAAAATGACGTTCCTACCTGCCACGCTGCAAAGCGGTTGGGGTGGGTTAGCGGTACGCGTCGGTATGGTGGCGGGAATCACCACACTTGCCAGCAAGTTTGCACCGGCCGGACTAAAGGGCCCGGTCAAGGTCGCAGGCATCGGAGCCGGCACGGTGATGTTGACACAAGCGCTTACCGGTCTGATGAGCGGTGCCGGCGTGTCAGGTCTCCACTCATACGTGGATTACCAGAGTTACGCGCTGCCAGGGGCTCGCATGTCAGGTTACATGCCCATGCATGGGTACATACCGCGAACCTTGAGCGGTCTGCAGGATGACATGTACTCACCGGCCGCGGTGATCCAACCGCCAGGAATCCCGGTCCCGCGTCAATTCGGGAACTACATCGCCTGGCAGCCGCATATGGCGGGGGGCGGGGGACTATCTAACTACAACTGGACCAACGACGGCATGTAAGCCGACGAAACCTCCACAATCTAACAGTAGGGAAGTGTTGCCATGTCTGTCGCGAATCCAACCGGTAATGGTGCCGCGTCTGCCTCCGTCGGCGGCGGTCGTCCGATCCTCTCACCAGACTACTTGCTGGCACACCGTGTTGGTGTGCCAGGTCAAAAAGATGTCATATGGGCACCACTGTATGATTTCATTGCGTACCCGTCGGCCGGATTTCCCGGCAACGTGGCCACGTTCTTCACGAATCAACAGGGGCAAGGCATCTCGAGTGCGCCAGGGGTCGGAACTAACAGCCCCAAAACGCAGTTTGACACAAACCTCCAGGCTCCCAATCAGCTAACACTCGGCAACGAGTTTTATATGATTGGCAGCGAAACGTTGTTCTATCCCGGTGTTAACAACACAACCAACACGCCGTTTGCGCTGCTTCCGGGCCGTGGCGTGGCTGCCTCAACCTCCATCGGTCTTTTCGTGGACGATGTGTGGGAGGTCGGCATGCAGGGTTGGAAAGCCCTAAAAGTTGGAACCGACCGCTACTACATACAGGACGGTCCGCTGTCGATGTTTCCCCCGGTCACGCGCATGGCAACCGCTGCGGCGATCTCGGGAGTGTCCGCGACCAACGAGGGAGCGGTGATCGAGTACGCCTGTTGGAGTGGCGAACCCTACACCGTCGTGCCGATTTATTTGCAGACCAACCAGTTGTTCACGGTCACGATTTCCTTCCCGACTCCCATTGCCTTGCCATCCGGTGTAATTGCGCGGTTCGGTGAGCGCATGCGCGGGTATCTGATCCGACAGGCAACCTAACGCGCGGATTGCTGCGACAAACAAGGGGAACCCATGTCAAGTAATCCTCCGATGGTGCCGGCTCCGCTCGGCAACACGATTCCGCGCGCCATCGGCAAAAATTTCCTCGATCCCCGCATAGACGCGATCGATGTCACGTTCTATACAACGCTGATCACGCTGGCGAATGGTCAGACGATTCCCTCTCAGATCAACATTGACGCGGGCACGGACTTTTATTGGTTTGCCTCGACGTATCAAGCGGACGTCGGGGGAGCGGCGCAAACTGAAGCCAACATTGTTATTCCCTTGATGACTGTTGTGATTACGGACACCGGTTCGCAACGGCAGCTCATGAATGCACCGATTCCGATTACCACCATTGCAGGTCCCGGTGAGCGGCCGTATCGGTTGATCCTCCCGCGTTTGTTCCGCGCCAATAGCATCATCACGTTCAATTGGAACAACTACTCGTCCAACCAAACGTATGATTTGTTCTTTGTGATGCACGGGTTTCGGTTGCCGCCAAACTCACCGTTCACGCTGTAGTGTTATGAAGACGCTGATTCCGGACACCGGGTTTGATCCCAGTTGGACCAACCTGGGTCGCGGAGCCTTCAACGCGCGCCAGGTCCAAGCGGATCAACTCGGCCGGCAGTTTTCCAACAAGCTGCGGATGACCAATTCCGTGCCCATTGGCACGAGCACTGATCCGACGGTTGCACTCGTGGGCACGAACGAACATCGGGCCCTCCTGATCATTCAGAACAACTCAACCGCCGATCTCACGACCGGAGACTTTGCGCCGATCTTTTACATAGGCTTCGGAACCAGTCCCGTGATTGGCTTTGAACTCGGCTTACCGCCAGGGGTCGGAATCGTCCTCGATGTTCGCGTGCCATCGGATGCGATCTATGTTGGACTGGGTCCCTTCAACAATAGCAGCGGCACGGTAGTTATTCAGGGCGTTGTCAAAGAGGGTGGGATAACCGACTCGGCCGGCGATACCGCCAACAT
>Ga0310916_10000570_pt1 | contig 20742 bp, 25 predicted proteins | sample GREbulkMGLF176_FD_203444 | JGI IMG/M metagenome (GOLD analysis project Ga0310916, IMG submission 203444) | Lab enrichment of tropical soil microbial communities from Luquillo Experimental Forest, Puerto Rico - GRE.bulkMG.LF176 | ecosystem: Environmental > Terrestrial > Soil > Tropical forest >...
GTGAACCTCTCCCGCGTCCAATCTGAACGTGTTCTTTGTCGTACCTCCCCCAGCCCGTGCACAAAGAGAGGCTTGTGGTAGAGATTCCTGACAGAAATATGCAACTCTGTGCCTTCAGGCACCCAAATGAGTGGACCGGGATTTGTAAGTGGTCCGCCTTCTTCACCAAAGACAGGCATTTGCAGCGAAGGCTCGCGCCCCTCCGCTTCGGGGTACCACGTACCCTGCGCCATCACAAGGTGTAACGTCAATACGCCATTCTCGAGTTTTCCCGCTCGAGCGCGGTTGTCGTTGGCACTTATAAACTGCTCGTGACTGTTCGCCTGCGTGTCCCTAATAACGGGACTGCTCAGGTCCGACTGTTGCGCCCAACTCAGAACCGAGCCAGTGAGCAAGGCGGCGATTACCGTGAACGCTGTTTTTAATCGCATCTGTAAACTCCACGTTTTAGATCATTCTTGGGAGAGATTGCTTGTAGTGTCCCAATGTTGCCAAGGCAAAGTAGAGGGTCGACCAAAAAGCTTGTTGCTTTGTTCTGTGCCCTTAGTAGCGCCCCTTCCAGTGCCGCGGTGTGTCTTTTGAGTTTTGGATTTGGTTTTGGTTCGCGACCAAGGGGTCGGTGCACAGGTACCCTCAATGTGTAGTATTGCCCCAGACGAGCGTCAAGCAGAACAGTCACACTAGTAGAGATTATTTCTGCCGGGTGTCGCCTCGCTCACGCCGGCCTTGTTTTGCAGGAGCTGAGGTTGTCCTTCGACGACTCCCGGCTTACGCTTCCAGAGCGGCTCGAAGGCAGGATAATTCATGGTCTCCTTGATCCCGTAGAAGCTTTCGAGCTGTCGCTCCAAACGACCTTCTCCAGCAGCCTTTACTCCGCCAATGCGTCGTGATAGAGAAGCCTCGCAGGGAGGGGTCCGCTCTCTTTTCGTCATAGCTTCATCAAGTTATTCTCCGTGCAAGATGAAACAGGTCGTTAATTCATCTAAGTGGAGGCAGGATCACGGTCGTCTGGACACAAACATCTACTAACAAACAGGAAAAAACACCCAATGAAAAACTTGAAAAACATCTTCGAGCAGTTGCATCGTGAAGAGTGCGGGCAGGACATTATCGAGTACGTCCTGATTGCCGCCTTCGTTGCCACGGGGGTCATCTCCACCGTTGGCGCAGTTGGGAAATGGGTTCTCAACTCGTGGGCAAACGTCAACGCTCAACTCACGTAATTGAGCCGGAGGGATCGAACGCCAATCTGGAGCGTCAAGCATATCTGCCACGAAAGTGCTGGTTTTGAGCAGGAATGTAGCAAGGGCGCAGCAACGCTGGAAAACGCGCCCTGTCGTCAAAAATGACAAAGACGCTGAAACACGCGTGGTTATTGAAGATAGATTGGTCGGGGAGAGAGGATTTGAACCTCCGACCCCCTGGTCCCGAACTATATCTTCGGAGCGATATTTAGGAGCACTAAGCTGTCTCGCGTCATATAGTTGTGTCCGATATAGCCGAGCAACAATCCCTAAGCTATCACTAGATGCATTCTAGTATTTTCAATAGCGTATAGAACATAAACTTCAGACTCTGTACACGACCCTGTGCACGGAATTCAACGGCTTCGCGAACCTCGAAATTGGAGCTTCGCTGCACAAGTCTGAAGAATCAGGTATTACCGATAATCGAGATCGCGCGAGGGCGTGGAACTCGTGTATCGAGCGTAGGCTTTCGTAACTTTGTATACCCAGCAGCAATCATAAGACCGGGCACCATCGCCATCCTTTAATGTACTCGAGCACGAATGCGAGCTGCCGAGACCTGAGGCTGCCATTCGTCGTGATATTCTTAACTCGCCGAAACTCTACTACGCGCACCGAGTCCATGCAAGCGCTGTGTAAGCGTGGCGCTCGGACTCGCACAACTTAGAAAAAGGTCAGTAAAGGTTAGAAGGTTTTGTAAACTAAGTACAATGGCGCACAGCAAGAATCTCATCGGTTCAGGGAGCATTATGCGTCGCGCAACCATCCTTCTGATGACGTTGCTGTCTTGTTCTTTTCTCTACGGCCAAAGCCAGGTCGGTATTCAGGTCGGGGATCTCGACAAGAAAGCCGATCCCTGCACCGACTTCTACGATTACGCCAACGGATCCTGGCGGGCCAATAACTCAATCCCGGCCTCCATGGACCGTTGGAGCCGTCGCTGGCAGGCCGGGGAGACCAACAAGGAAAAGCTGCGCACCATCCTTGAAGAAGCCGCGGCCAAGACGGGACAGCCCAAGGGCAGCATTCCCCAGCTCACTGGCGACTTCTATGCCGCCTGCATGGACATGTCCACCATCAGCCAGCTTGGCGTGAAGCCACTGCAGCCGTGGCTCGATCAGGTCAGCCAGATCAAGGACCGCGACGGCGTGCAGAAGATGATCACCAGGATGCAGGAAGTGGGAATCCGGGTCCCCTTTGCATTGGGGGCAATTCCTGATCTACATGACCCGACTCAGGTGGTTGCCGATATCGGTGCGTCTCGCCTCGGACTCCCCGACCGCGACTACTATCTCAAGCCCGACGAGCGATTCCAGAAGGCCCGAGCAGGTTACGTGGTGCATGTTGCCAACATGTTCAAACTCGCCGGGTACCCGGATGCCGAGGCGCAAAAAGCCGCGGCTACTGTCATGGGGTTCGAGACGGCGCTGGCAAAGGCCTCGCTCGACAACGTGGCGCTGCGCGATCCCCAGGCAATTGACCACAAGACGTCATTTCAAGATTTGCAGAAGATGACCCCTGATTTTGCCTGGGCGCGATTCTTTTCAGCCGTCAAGGTCCCGGCGATCCCGCTCAACGTCGAAGAGCCGGCCTTCTTGCAGGAAGTCAACCGCCAGCTCAGCGGAACTTCGCTGGCCGCGTGGAAGACCTATCTCACGTGGCACCTTCTTCACAACGCCGCTCCATTCTTGTCTCAGCCATTTGTGGACGAGAACTTCGATTTCTATCAGAAGCAATTGGCAGGACTGAGCGAGATCAAACCGCGCTGGAAGCAATGCTCTACTGCCGCCGACAAATTACTCGGCGAGGCCGTTGGCCAGGAATACGTTGCGCGCTATTTCCCGCCAGCGGCCAAGGCCCGCGCCAAGGAGATGGTTCAGAACATCGTCGCCGCGATGGACGAGACCGTCAGCCAGTTGGACTGGATGAGTCCGGAGACCAAGCAGAAGGCCAAGGAGAAAATCGCAACCTTCAACATCAAGGTCGGCTACCCTGACAAATGGAAGGACTACAGCAGCGTCTCCATCTCTCGTGACGCGTATTTTGCAGACGTCGAATCGGCGTCACGGTTTCTCGTCGCCGACAAGCTTTCCACCATTGGCAAGCCAGTTGACCGCGGCCGTTGGGGCATGACGCCGCCCACCTCCGACGCGTATTACGACCCTCTGATGAACGAAATCGTGTTCCCGGCCGGTATCCTTCAGCCTCCCGCATTCAACATGGATGCCACCGACGCCGTGAACTATGGCGCCATCGGCGTTGTAATAGGCCACGAGGTCAGCCATGGCTTCGACGACGAGGGAGCGCAGTTTGACGCCCAGGGCCGCCTGAATAACTGGTGGACGCCCGACGACCTGAAGAAATTCCAGTCCAAGACTGCCTGCGTAGTGAAGCAGTTCGACGGCTACTACATTGAGCCAACCATCCACCATAACGGCAAATTGGTGCTTGGCGAATCGATTGGCGATCTCGCCGGATTGAAGATTTCCTATTTGGCCTACCACAACTCGCAGAAAGGCAAACCGCCGGCTCCTACGATCGATGGATTCACTCCAGACGAGCAATTCTTCATTGCCTGGGGCCAATTCCGCGGCGACGAAACGCGTATCGAGACCCAACGCCTCATGATTCAAGGCGACCCGCATCCCGTCGCCAAGTACCGTGTTATCGGCCCACTCTCCAACTTCCCGCCTTTCCAGAAGACCTTCAGCTGCAAGAAGGGCAGTCCGATGGTGCGGGCCGTCTCAGAGCAGTGCGTGGTTTGGTAGGGCGCGGGAAAACCTGTCGACCGTTTCCCGATTTGGAATTGGTGGGTTACTAATTTGAAGCGCCGAGATTACTAAAGTTTTTTCAGCCATACACCTGAATTGGCCTGTCGCTGCAGCAATGCAATTGTCCCGTCTCGAGGGAAGCCCAGTTGCCTGAGAGAGAGAGAGGTGCTTAGACTCTACAGTCTGAGTATTGCTGCAATATGCCTGCCTACTATCGATCAAGCTTGGCCGAATTTATTGCAGAAGAGCCACAGGCCGTCGTTGGGCAGCTGCACATAAAGTACGAGAAAGACGGATTTGCTGAACAGTACTTAACCCAGACTCGAGCATGGGCTGAGCTGGTGCCTCTGTTGCAGGTTGAGCTGCAAACTCTGGTCAAACAGGTTCCTGGCGCCGGCAGTTGGGCGATTCTCCTCGAACTTCCTCTCCACAGATTGCAGCGTCGTATTGACATCATCGCACGATGCCTGCGACGATGCCCGCTCTTCTGCGTGCCCTGCACATGTCAGTACATCTTAGTCCAGACCCGAAAATACGCGGGAAGAGCAGGCCTTGCCGGAACTTCGGGCCGTGCTCCAAAGTCGGAATGGTCCGGGATCGGGCCGCATGCGCCGCTTTGGGGACCGTTAGCGCCCGGCCATGTAGTTCCTTTCAACGTTGGAATTTCAAAGCAACTCCTCTGCACTGTAAGAGCGACTCCGCAACGCTGTGTTTCTCAGCTTGGTACTACTTCGGTACTGAAAGTGCGCTAAGGCAGGTCAGAATGCCTCAGGAATTGTCCAGAAATGGTGGATGCTCGCCTTCGACGGCCATTAGTGGATTTGCGCAAAGTCTTGCACCTAATAAGCTCTCAAGATACTGTGATTCGCAACAACTGACGTGTGCAAGTAACGTTGACCTGTTCTTGCGTCCTCTCCCAGAGACAGCATTCGATGTAATTCGTTGACAGATATAGCGAATCGCGCAGTAGAAAGACCGATCTTTGCCCGTTTTCGTGTGCGGCACTCCGGTTGCTTTAGAAAGTCCAGAAAGGCTCCCGTGCGCAATTGCGATTTGCATTGCAGTGGCGGTGACGTATAGCAAGCACAAGCGAACGACGCAGGCGAGCCAACGAAACTTCGCGACCCGAAAGTTATCCGGTGAGCCTATCCAGCAGTTTGCACGCACACTTTATGCGCTTTGTAGTTGCAAGTGCCATGTCCGTTCTGTTCCTCGCGGCACAGTCGCCTTGCCAATCCGGGGCCGTAATTCCCGAGGGCGGTGCTGGTCACGCAGCCAACGCTAGCTGCGTGATTCTCAAGCGCATGGGACGTGCCGATGAGGTCACGAGTCACCTGTATTCATTCGGCATCTGGGGGAAACAATTTCAGTACATTGAAGGCAAGTTGCCCGAAGAATTTCCTTTCCACGGAAGACTGACCGATCATGATGTGCGAAGCCTGCAAGGGCGCGGTACCGAGGTGTTTGTACTCGAACCACATTACACCTCTGAAGAATTGATGGAGGCAAGAGCGCACTGCCGTGGAGAAACAGGCAGTACACCCAACAAGGCCGAGGCGAAAGCGGCTCCTTCGCCGGCGCTGGCGGGAGTGGCTAATCCTTCAGCCACCACGACGACATCGGACCCTTCTGCGAGTGCTGGAGAACAAGCAACGGCTCCTCCCCTGTTACGATCGGCCGCTCTGCAAGCGACCCTTATAATCACCTCGAATCCAACGGGGGGCGAAATATCGGTTGACGGGAACTTTGTCGGCAATACTCCTTCTGAGCTTGTGGTTGTTGCTGGAGTCCATAGGATCACGATTACAGGCGATGGTTACAAGCCCTGGGAGCGACAAATCACAGTCTCAAGTGGCAAGGTGACTGTGGCTGCCAAGCTGCAGCAGTAGCGGGCTTGTTGTTCGGCGGATAAGAACGCACGGAGGCGCTTGTCTTTGCGGAGGTGTCAGCCGGGCGAAGAGATCAAGTATCACCCGGGCTTTTGGTGAATCGCAACCTGTTTTTTGAGGCGAAGAATGGGCGATATACAGGGCAAGGTCACAGGATCAAATGGAAAATACTATCGAGCCTTCCTAGAGGCAGCGACGATAAATTGATTCTCGGAAGAGCTACGGACCCTCCCTGACTGCTGGCTTAGGCCGTGTACTTGGCTGTTGAGCCGCGAGTGAGGTCGCAAACGCCTGTGACTGACAATTCCTGAACAAAACGCGAACAAAGGGCGACGAAAAAACGAAAACCCCAAAGAAAATCCCCCGCGAGAAAATCAATTGCGAATTTCCAGGCGCGCGCGAGAATTGATTCCGGAGGGCTTTAAGAGGGCGCCGACGGCGCGCACTTCTCAGATCTGGGACAACTATTCGCTTGCGCGAAGTTCCGGAGGGCTTTAACGGGGGTGCATTGCGGGATCTCGCGGCGGAGGGACAGATCCAAGCCGTTCTTATGTACTCACCCGACGACGAGCAGTGCCCTCAAACGGCAGATCCCCCTCGGCTTGCCGGTGTATCAAACATTCCTCTAAGCGATTCGCCAATGCCCGATCCCGAGAATATTGCTCGTGGTCAGGTAATTGGCAATTGAAGCCAACAGCATATTTGCCCTGACCGTCTCAGTTGTGAGAAATAGATCGCGACGTTCCAAGGAGGTTTCGATGCTTATTATTCGGCCTGCCAATCTGAATGACGTGGGTGTGCTGAAGGCTCTAATCCATGAAATGGGAGAATACGAACGCTTGCCCGTCGTTATCACCGAGGAGAGCCTTGCGCGCAATGGATTTGGGGCACGTCCGGAATTCCGGGTACTGATCGCGGAGTGGGATGGCGAACCAGTCGGGTACGCTTTCTTCTTCGAATGTTATTCGACGTTCCGGGGAGGCGGGTTATTCCTCGAAGACATTTTTGTCAGGGCTCAATTTCGGCGACAAAACGTTGGTGACGCTCTGCTTTCTCGAGTCGCAGCCGTCGCTCGGGCGGAGAATCGTTTTGGCATTATGTTGAATGTGCTGGGGTGGAATCGCCCCGCAATAGAGTTCTTCCGGAAACACAACGCTACGTTCTTGGATGATTGGAAAACCGCCTGTGTCGATGGGGAAGCCTTGCAAGCCCTGACTGAGACAAACTAATAGAGTCTATGGCGAGGACTTTCCAGATGTGCACAAAGTGAATCGACATCTCCCGGTGAGTCTCAATGGCGTCTTGGGCAATGGTCGCCAGCGCCGCTGCCACAGTTGGACAATGCCAGCGGCTACATTTGGTGGTTGAATCCAGTTTCCTTGCGAGGTCCAGGCTCACAAGCTATTGTGCTCAGCAGGCGTACGTCACGTCGAATGAACGCGCTTCTCAGATCCTTGGGCTGAATTTGAGATTTCGGGGCACACCTCACCCTACCATGTGCTCATATGGCTAATTACCCCTTCCCCTGGGGGTAAGGCTGTTCCGGGCGTTCCTAGCGCCGCAAGTCGGGTTCCTGAGCGGCTCGACGACAAGATAATTGACAGTCTCTTGGCTACCTCGGGACTGTTTCGGGGCCCGCTGTGAGTCCAAGATTCCGGGCACACCGACCCCTTACCCCTGTTCACATTGGGCTGGCCCGCCTATCTTAGTTCTTGGTCATGGAGGCATGATGGCGTACTACAAGGTTCGGATCGAGGTGTGGTGCGATTGGGATCCGAAGGAAAGCAACCTCGAAGAGATTTCCGAGAACGTCCGCGCTGGTGAAGCCATTTGTACCAACGTCGAAGTGGTTGCTGAAGTAGATCGTCCCCAGGACATCGAGGATGACGCGGCGATGAGTTTCTTTGGAGGCGAAGAAGGCGACGCCGATCAAAGTCAGGGATAGGTCCGAAACTGGCTCACCTCACTTGCCAGCCATCTTAGAAGTCAATGGTGCAGCGATCCTTAACCTTCGATCACAGAATCCACTGAGGGGGAGCAGTGCCAAGTGTGTCTCCGTTACACCCAAACATCTTCTTTCTGTCCCTGCCTAGGCTCACTTCGGCCATCCACTCGTCCTTGCACAGCTGCGCCGCCTGCTCCTCCACCCACCTTTACGACTCCCGCGAACCTCTACACCCCTCGCTCGCTCAATTCAATTTGCATAACTCCCGCGTCCGCCGCGCCAGCGGCTTCCTTCTGACGGCTTTTTCGAACGCGACGCCTCAAACCTTCTTTCAGCCTTGAGCACTCATCCCAGCGTCGCGTCCGAAAAAGCACTAGCGTGATACAGGCACGAGTGTTCGACCCCCGGCCGCTTCCATCCGTTAATATGATGAAAACCTTCTCGGAAGGCGGGTCGTTGTATCCTCACCAACGAGAAGAGAGCCCCGCCACAGCGCGGGAGGACCGAACTCGGACGCGCGAAATAAGTAACGGAGAGCGTGCGGTGACCAATCCTGACGTGCATGCGGAAGGCAAGTCGAAAGGCTGGCATCCCGAGCATTGGGTGAGCCTGGTTCCCTACGGCGTCAATCAGACACATCCAAACGCTTACGGCGACATCTTCCGGTGCGTTGTTCAGAACCGCGACAATCTTGCTTACGCGTGGCGCATCTTGCGTGACGGTTGTTGCGATGGCTGTGCCCTGGGTACCAGCGGCCTGCATGACTGGACGATGAAGGGAATCCACCTGTGCAACGTGCGGTTGGAACTGCTGCGCCTGAACACCGTGCCGGACCTAGACTATCGGCTGCTCGAAGACATCGAACCGTTACGCAACAAGAGTGAAAGAGAGGTGCGTCAACTGGGGCGGTTACCCGTACCCATGATCCGGCGTAGGGGAGACCGCGGCTTCCGGCGAATTTCGAGGGAAGAGGCGACGAGTCTCATCGCCGATGAGCTTCGTCGAATCGATCCGCGACGAATTGCCTGGTATATGACTTCCCGCGGGCTCACCAACGAGGCTTACTACGCTCATCAGAAAGTGGCGCGCTTTATTGGCACCAATCACGTAGACACCAGCGCACGGATCTGTCACGCGCCTTCGACCGCAGCGCTGAGTTCGACAATAGGCTGCGCCGCGACGACATGTTCCTATTCGGACTGGGTGGGAGCCGACCTTATTGTTCTGGTCGGCACGAACCTTGCGAATAACCAGCCCGTCGCTACCAAGTACCTTCACTATGCCAAGAAAGCTGGTACCAAGATCTTCCTCGTCAATCCCTATTTCGAGCCCGGGCTGGAGCGCTACTGGGTTCCTTCTGTATTCGAGAGCGCATTATTCGGCACCAGGATTGTGGACGACTTTTTTCAGATTTACACGAGTGGCGACATTCCCTTCTTCTACGGCGTACTCAAACACCTTATTGCAAACGATTGGGTGGATCGCGACTTTATTCGAACGCGGACCGCTGGCTGGAACGAACTGGAAACCAAGGTGAAGGGCCTTTCCTGGGAGGCGCTGGAGCGCGGCGCAGGACTGACTCGTGCTGATATGTTTCGCTTCGCCGAAGGATTCGGCAAAGCACGTCATACCGTCGTGACTTGGAGCATGGGCATCACGCAACACACTTGCGGCAGCGACAATGTGCGCGCTCTCGTGAACCTGCAGCTGTCTCGCGGTAACGTTGGCCGGCCGCACACTGGCCTTATGCCAATCCGCGGACACAGCGGTGTGCAGGGAGGAGCGGAAATGGGTGCGACTCCCGCTGCTTATGTGATGGGGTTCGCTGTCAACAGCGACAATGCGCAGAAATTCGCCTCGCCTGACATGTGGGGCTTCGAGCCACCAGTATGGAAGGGATTGAGTGCAACGCACATGCTGCTGGCCGCCGAGCGCGGGGAGATCGACGCTTTGTGGCAATCCGGCGGCAACTTTAAGCAGACCCTACCTGAGCCGGACTTGGTAAGAGAGTCATTGGGCCAGATCCGACTGCGGGTCCATCAGGACATTGTTGTCAATCCCACAATGTTCGTGGAACCCGCGGATACAGTCGTGCTTCTCCCTTCGCGAACGCGCTACGAGCAACGCGGCGGCGGCACGGAAACCAGTACCGAGCGCCGCGTTATTTACAGTCCCGAGATCCCCGGACCGCGTCCGCTCGAAGCTCTCGACGAATGGGAGGTTCCCGTACTCGTCGCCAGGAAGTTTGACCCTCAACGCGCGCTGAAGGTCTTCCCCTGGCACGACACGCAGGACATTCGCGAGGAGATTGATCGCGTTTGCCCGACATATCGCGGCATCGCCAAGCTGCGTAAGAAAGGCGACAACTTCCAGTACGGCGGCCGCCGCCTGCTCGCCGACAAGTTCTTAACGCCGGATGGCAAGGGTCATTTCACGGCTATCGATTTTCCCGAGGAGTGTGTACCGCCGGGCCGCTTCCTGCTGTCCACCCGTCGCGGCAAGCAGTTTAACAGCATGCTGCTGGATGAGAACGACCCCATCACTGGCGCGCACCGCAACGACATAATCATGTCCAAAGAAGATGCTGAACGCCTCGGAGTAAACAACGGAGCCGCCGCCACGCTGCAGAATGCTCTCGGCTCGTTTGCGGGTCGGGTTAAGATCGACCGCATCAAGCCCGGCTGTCTTCAGGCTCACTGGCCGGAAGTGAACGCGATCATTCCTGCAGGCCGATTCGATTCGAGTGGAATGCCCGACTACAACACTGAAGTGGATGTCATCACTGCGAATTGTTCCTGAGGTTTGGCACGCGAATTTCAATTCTCGCCAATCATCACCGAAGCAGATGTGACAATCCGGAAACAGACAACGCGTTCTGGTTGAGTTCCGGTTTGCCCGTCACACGCTCGTTTACTCCAATTCCTTGCCCTTGAGCTCCGGAACCAAGAACACAATAGCGATGATTTCGAGGACGTAAATCGAAGCAAGCAAAGCGATCGCAGCATGGAACGAGTACTTCGAGGCCAAGGCGCCGACCACTAGCGGTCCAGGGGCTCCCACCGCGCGCCCAATATTGAACAACAGGTTCTGCGCCGTTGCGCGTGCCGCGGTAGGGTACGCCTCCGAGAGAAGGGTGCCCACGCCCGCAATGTGGTTCACGGAAAATCCCATCATTGTTCCGACCAAAAGAAGCTCAGCGGGCTTTCTCACCCGCGAATACAACAGAACTGTCATCGTGGTGGAAGTCCAAGTGGCGTACCGCCTGCGGCTGACGGCCCAGAAAAGGGCGGACTCGAAGAGTCGGCCCCAGAACTGTCTTCCTGAATGACTACCAGCGTAGACGGCGGCCAAATCCCACCGCAGTACCTATGCCGGAAAGTAGCGCAAGACAATCCCTCGGGTATTTTGGGCACACCTCACCCTACCCTATGCTGATGTGGCTAATTACCCTTCTCCTGGGGAGAATGCTAGTGGCAAACCTTAATTACTGGGCGCGCGCGAAGAGTGCCAATTTCCTCGAAGGGGGCCAAGATTATTTCTTGGACATCTTCGTGTAGGTTTGGCCCTCTTCGCGTCCTAAGCAACTCAGCACCGAGGTTGAAGTGTCCGCCGAGAAGGCCGAATGGGTGATTTCGGGCACACCTAACGCTACCCACGTCTCACAGTGCCCGTTGTTGACACCGACCACGTCTAGCTTTGCCTATTGAGTTCGAGTTTTCGAGTGCGGCGAGTGGACCAGAGGTGGGCTCTCAATGCCTTGGCTAACGTTTTAGCTCTCGAAGATGTCCACCTTTCCAGTCCATAGACTCTACGGCAGAACAATGATCTCCCCCTTCATTCCCAGATTATCGTGAAGGGCGCAGATGTATGGATAGACGCCGGGATTCGTAAAAGTGACCCTGAAGCGCGTTGGGCCGAGCGGAGTCTGCGGCAGCCCGGTCTCATCCTGTGGCGCCGAGAAGATGAAGCCCGAATGCACGTTGTCCGAGTTTGACGAAACGGTAGCGTGGAGTGCGCCGTCAGCGTCCACGGTTACATTCGGCGAAGGAGGAAACGGGTCGTTCGGTTCTGCTCCGAACGTGATGGTGTGGGGCATGCCGGTGTCGTCATTTGCCCATTCCACAGTCGCGCCTGCATGGACTACCAATTCGGGCTGAACAAACCGCATCAGCGAGATGGTGCTGTGTCCGCCAGCGTTGGCCAAAGTTTTTCCGGCGCCGACGACTACGGAATTCGGTGAGGCGGCGTGATGATGCGTCTGTCCTGGATTGATCTCAGCCAGCAAGTCGTGGGCTTGTTCGGCGGCTTCCTGGTCGTAAAAAGCTTGGTCATGCGGAAGCGGAACGGAAGTATCAAGCACATGCACCACGCCAGTCATATCAGGGTGGACAAGGCAGACAAGCTTGAAATTCCCCGTCGCCGGAAACATCACGCTGAACGTTTGACCCGAGACCATCGGCGGAGTGCTGGTACACGTGGAGCCATCGAATGACGCCACCCCAACAGAAAACCCCGGACAGCCGACAAAGAACGGTGGACGCACCTGTCCAGCCGTGAGGAAGGAGATCGTGTGGATCTCGTCGGCTTTCACGGTCCATTGAACACTATCTCCCACGTGGAGCCAAAGTTCGTTGGGAAGAAAGGCGACGACCTGCCGGGCCTTGTCCTCGCTCTGTGCGCCGACAGTGGCTTGCCACTGCGCGCCGAATGCAGGGGCGAACGAAAAGCAGTGCGAAAACAAATGCGGTGAACCTGGAAAGTGACGTTTTCATGATCGCTTCTCCTGTCTTTTCTTCCCTAATCCATTCCGAGGACCCGCGCTTGCGCGTCGTCAGCGTGGACAGGCAGTGAAAGTGTCCTTGAAATCAGGACCAAAATCCTTAGAATGTTCTGAAACTTTCTGAAGAATTCTGAAAGCTGCGTGGAACAAGCTCAGACGTATATCTACGAATTCGACGATTTCCGCGTTGACCCCGGGAGGCGTTTGTTACTTGGGCGAGATGGTCGTCCGTTACCCCTGAGGCCGAAGGCTCTCGACACGCTGATTTATCTGGTCCAACATACCGACGAAGTTCTCGCCAAAGAAACCCTTATCAGGGCAATCTGGGCCGACACTGTTGTTGAAGAAAACAACTTGAATCAATGCATCTCCGCGCTGCGCCGCGTGTTCGGCGAAAAACGAGCCGAGAACCGTTACATTGTTACGGTTCCAGGACGAGGTTACAGGTTTGTTGCACCCGTGAACAAGCGCAAGCCGCCTGTAATCGCAAGCAGTGCTGAGTCCACCCCAAGCATTGGTGTGCTTCCATTCCACCCGTTGGCACGCAATAACCGGGACGGAGCTTTGGAAATGGGGATGGCGGACACGCTGATCGCCAGGCTCGGCGGCGTCCCCAACATCGTCGTACGGCCCATGAGCTCGGTCCGCAAATATGCTGATTTGAAGCAGAACGTACTTGCAGCGGGCCGCGAACTGGGAGTGGACTCTGTGCTGGAAGGAAGCCTTCAGCATCAAGGCAACAGAGTCAGGGTCAATGTCCGGCCTCGGCAAAGGGAGCTTTTATGGAGGCTGCTACGTGGATGCCAGCGGTCAACCACTCGAAGGTCAGAATACGTATCGCCTACATGTCCCTGCGAATGCGCCAGTGCGAGAGTTTTGGGCACTGACGGTCTATAGCAAGGACACGGCGGCCCTGTTCCTCAATTCAAACCGTCCGACGGTGTCATCTTTTGACAAAGGGTTGCGCAAGAACGCTGACGGTTCAGTGGACCTTTACATTGGCCCGAAAGCTCCGGCCGGACAGGAAGTGAACTGGGTTTACACGCCGCCCGGGAAGGCTTGGTGGCCATGGTTCCGCTTCTACGAGCCGACGGAAGCGCTCTTCAATAAGACGTGGAAGTTGCCCAACATAGAAAAGGTGCCATAGTCGGTCAAAGCTGCGGAACTTCGCGCCGCGCTCCACGATCTCGGAATTGTCCCGAGATAAGCCGGATGCGCGTTTCGGGTACTGTTAGAGCGCCGGGCCATGTAGTTCCTTTCCAACGTTGGAATTTCAAAAGCAGCTTATCCGCACTGTTAGAGCGACTCCGCAACGCTCCGGTCCTCCGAAATGCCGCAAGAATTGTCCGGGAATGGCCAGAAGCGAAGCTTCGAGGCCGTCAAAGCTCTCCGGAACTTCGCGCAAGCGAATAGTTGTCCGAGATCTGAGAAGCGCGCCCTTTCGACGCCGCCTATGTCTCAGGAATTGTCCGCCACAGGCGCCAGCGATCCGTTCGCGACCGGACCTAGCCGCAAACTGCTCGGCGGTGAGCTGCAATAAGGTTGCTGGAATTTTCAGACTCACACCTTGATAAGTGCCAGCGGTATCTGGCGGCGAATCCAAGTACATCGGAATGATTTTCTTTTTTTGCCAGGAGAACCAGCGAGAGAAAATTCAGGCGCAAGTGAGACTGTGGGTTCTCACTAATCACTCCAGCGAGAGTTCAGGCCACTTGTGGCACAGCAGTCGTTCCCGCGGAGAGAATCCGCTCAGCGATCTGCCGACATTCCTTACGGAAGCTAGCAAATGGTAGCACAAAGTGAATGGTGATTTGCCGAGTGGCTACACCCGTGTTCTTGACCCGCACCGTGCTATCGGTCGCCGCTCCATCTAGAGGATAGAGAAGGATGCCGCGATCAACATCGGTGTAACTTTGTTCGATCTCCAGCGTACTGCTTTATGGACGCTAAGCAAAACAATGCGAAAGGATCACAGCCCCACGAGGGCAACGCCACGCAGATGGAGGGGCAGGATCTGGAGAGCGTAATCGAGCGCGCACAAGGCCACGATGTCGAGGCCCTGGGGGAGATCTACCGCCGCTATGTGCGGCGCGTATTCGGCTTGTGTCGTTACATGCTGGACTCACGGGAGAGCGCAGAAGATGCCACAAGTGAAGTCTTCCTCAAGCTGCAGCACTCCATCGAGAGCTACGACGCGTCCGTACCGTTCCCCAGATGGCTGCTGCGAGTGGCTGGCAACCAATGTATTGACCTCTTGCGGCGGCGAAAGCGTGGACGGCAGGTGTTTGTTGAAGTGGAAGACGGAGCCGCGACCCTCGAGGCAGCCAGCTCGGGGCCTTCGCCGCTTGGTGCTGTCATCGGCGCGGAAGAAAGGTCGCTGGTACGGGATGCCATTACCAATCTGCCGGAGAACTATCGTGTGCCGCTGGTCCTGCGCTATTACAGCGAACTGAGCTATGACGAAATTGCACAGCAGTTGGATCTGCGGAGGAACTATGTGGCCGCATTGATATTTCGGGCCAAGCGGGAGCTGCGCCGGAAACTGGCGGGCAAGGGCAAGTGATCATGGAATGTTATTCGGAACAAGACGTAGCCATGTTTGTGGACAGCGAACTGGAGGCAGACGCAGCGCGAAGGCTGCGAGACCACCTGGCCACCTGCCGGCGCTGCCGGCAACTGCTGGACGCATTACGCGCTGAGAACCGTGTTCTGCGCGAAAGCCTGCAAGAACTTCCGGAAGAAGCAGCGATCCCCACGGAACTCCCTCGTTTGTCGCCGTCTTTAGCGTGGGGCGATATAGCGGTGGCGGCCGTGGTGCTGGCACTAGCCTCGATTGTGGCGGGCTGGATGGATTTGCTGAGCATTCCTGAAGGGCTGCAATGGTTAAGCCCCTTCAACCTGGGCGGCCGGACGAATCTACTCTTTAATCTTTCTTACTACCTTGCGCAGGGAGGTACTGCCATGCTGGCTGATTATGTTGCTGTCGTCGGGAAGATCCTCTTGCTATTACTGTTGGTTGGCACCGCACTGCTGTTGGGACGCCGATGGAGGCTACGCCAACTTGGCCTCCGCATGCTGATCGTGCTGCTTGTGTTGTCGCTGCCTGGCTTTGCCCTGGCGCGGCGTCACAGTGAGTTCGTCACCGTATCGGCGAACGAGACCGTGGATGACACCCTTTTGGCCTCGGGCAACACCGTGCGCGTGGAAGGCGTCATCAATGGAGACTTACTTGCTTTTGGCGAGTCTGTGGAAGTGCGCGGCACCGTGAAGGGTGACCTAGTGAGTTTTGCCAAGCGAATCGTGGTGAGCGGAACCGTAGAAGGCAACATCTACAACTGCGCGGGTTCCCTCGACCTGGAGGGGCAACTGGGCCACAATATTTACGCTTTAACGCAATCGTTGCGTGAGGATAACCGGGGTCGTGTGGGCGGGGGTATCGTGGTTGGAGCAGGCGACGTCAGCCTCGAGGGCGAGGTCAACCGCAGCATGACCATGTTCGTTGGCAATGCCGATCTCAGCGGCAGCATCGGACGCGAGCTGACCATGGCCGGAGATAGACTCACCTTGACGAACACAGCCCGAATCGGTGGCAACCTGACCGCTCGCGTGCACAACCTGAAAAATGTGCAGATCGCCGACGGCGCAACGGTCGTAGGCAAACGTGACATCGAGGTGCGCACGAGGCAGAGTAGATTCGCGCGCCCCAGATTCTACTTCCATCAAGCGGTCTGGCTCGCTGCAGCCATGCTGGTGGGATGGTTGGGAATGGTCCTGTTTCCCAGCTTCTTCCAAGCCAGCACTCAGGCGGTAGGCTCAGGCTGGCGTAGTTTCGGGCTTGGGTTTGCGGTTCTAGTGGGTGCGCCCGTGGCCATAATCCTGACAGCGATCACCCTGATTGGCCTGCCTGTCTCGCTGATGTTGCTCGCTACCTATCTGCCCGCAATCTACCTGGCAAAGATTTGGGTTGGAGCATTCCTCGGGAAAATGCTTGTGAAACCAGCCGCAACCAGTAGGGCCGATTGGCTTCTGGGACTGCTGGTGGGACTGTTGATCCTCACCATTGTCAGGTTCATCCCGTATCTTGGCGGGTTCATCTACTTCGGTGTCGTTTGCCTGGGTTTGGGAGCCTTTGCCTGGCAGATTTATCGCGTATCACGACCGGCAATCGCGACCTAAAGCCCAGGCCTGCCCATCTCACGCGCGATCTCATTGTGGCCCTCGAGTCTGGTATGGAGAGAACAGGACTCCAACAACGTGCCGGAGAACTTGGCGTCCAGAATGCGTCCCTGGTGACCGACTTTTTAGGAACGACACGCGCACATCATCATCAAGTGCCCGGAGAGTGATTCTCCAGTGAGAGCCCGGATACGTTCATGCGGACTGTCCCTTCGCCCAACTTCAAACCTCTTGCCGCCCGGCGGCGGACCATACATTCGAGGAAATTACTCACCTATCGTCGGCCTAAAGGAGTACGACAGCCTCAGTTCTGCTCTACGACAGCGAGGAGGAAACTGCTGTTCCCCGACGCTATTGGGTGCCGGAGTGCTTGCGCTTCGCCATTGCCGCGTACTCTTTCACCTGTCCCTCCACGGCGACTAGTTCCGGCGTCATAGCCGCAACACTCTGAAACACATAAAAAGTGTGTTCAGTGAGATTTTCACCCTGGCAAAGCAGCAGGACTATTTCACCCGTGCCTCTGAGGCGCCGCATAAGCTCAGGGCTTTACCCCGTGAGGCAACAATGTTCGCCCCAGCACGCAATCTTTGTAACGGGCTCTAGTACGGAGCGCCGGACCGCAGCCGGCGAATCGATTCCCTAAGTTGAAAGATCAGTCTTCTCTTGTCGGAGTCACTGAGCTGTTGTGTATCGGCGGACCGTGGTGACGCGTCCTGGATAGCCTTGATCTCCTTCAGGAGTTCGTCGCAGTCTTTTCCCAACACCCCTCCACCATAGCTTGCTTCGTTTGCGGGGTGGCAAATTCGAAGTCGACGGTGTATTGAGCCGACAGCTTGCCCCGCTTCGCCGCCAGTTTCAAGCCCGTGAGACTGCTTGCCAGCCTGCGGGCGAAATCGGGCTTCCCGGCCTTCTCGGCCGTACTTACAATGGCGTCGATACCACTCACAAGCTCGTCATACCTGCTGGCGAACTCGACCGTGGCGAGCTTCAGCGCCGCGCGCTTGTTCTCATTGGCTTCCACTTCTATCTGGGAGTACCGCTCGCGATGATCGAGCACGATGAGGTTGTAACGCGCTTGCATGGCAATCACTACCCGGCGCGCGATATCCGTTTGGTCCTCGAAACTCGCATCCCCGAAGACGTCGAGGCTGGTTTCCGACGGGTCCCACAATGTGGCAGCTTCCATGAACCCATGTCTGGCGCTCTCCAGGCGCCATGCGGAGACATTCGGATCGGGCTGTACGGCAAGAGTGTGAGCGTGAGTATCGGCAGGCTCCGCCAGCGAGTTCGCCGCCGCCTCGTTTCATGCGGTGGAGCGACTTGGCAGCTACTTACTTGGGCAGATCGCCCACCTCGGTCGCTACAAGCCCGCGCTTGTACAGGCTGCTTCGCACTCGGCACTAGCCGAGCAGATTCCTGAGCGGCACGGGAATGTGCACATCCCCTTTTCGTTGTTGTACGAACTTGTTAGACATGCGCGAAATGACGCCCTGCATCAGGGCGCGTTTGCTCGCCGTCTCACAGGCCGCGCAATTGAGCTGTCGTTGATACTGGAGGATACCTTGCGAAGCAGTTTGGACTCTCCCGTTGTGAGTGATTACATGGTGCGCAATCCCATCTGCGCCGAGCTGTGGCAGCCGATCAGTTTCATTCGACAACAAATGCTCGCGAATTCGTTCTCTTTCCTGCCGGTGAACACAGCGCAAGGGTGGCGTCTGATCTCTGATGCACAGATCGCAACCTACCTCGGCACGGTCACCTCGACACGAAAAGAACGATTCGCCCGCAATCTCGGCGAGTCTGGCGTGACGTTACAGCTGGCAAAATTGTGCGCTGAAGATACGCCGCTTGACAAAGCGCTACGCATATTGGATGGCGATCAGAGACCACTGCTGGTCCACGCTACAGGGAACCAGCAACATGTTATTGGCATTGTTACGCCGTTCGACTTGCTTTGACTTCAACGTCACAGTCTCGCTGAAGGTTCCTAATACTGATCGGTGGAATTGGGCTCGTAGGCGCGCCGTCGTTTCGTGCGTCGACGGCGAAGCACGGTGGCCATGCGGTGCAGCGTAAGTACGCGGTCGAGGGCCGTCATCCCACCAAACTCGCGACCCGAATCCGTGTGCTCAAGCAAGCGCGGGCAAAAAAGGCTCAAGCTGAGGCAGAGTTTCGGAAGAAATACGGGCTACCAGCCCCGGCGCGGGTTGCGTATCTGCCGCTCGACTGATCCTGTTTGGATGGCGCCAGCGTGCGCGTCGAAGTCGATCCCCGTAACGGGAAGATGAATGCCAAGATCCGCCCGGCTTCGCTGCTGAATTGCGATTCATGCCGCGCCATCTCCCATCTGCGACACGGTTCGCAGCCGCGGTCTCAAGTGGGATTTTGGCGAGGAACTTTTCGCTTTTCTCCGCGTCTATGACAGCACCACCAGTGCAAGCGTCGCCACAAGTTACCAGCGACAGCGCATGGTCCACAGGCGGGGTTCGCACCAAAAAGGAGCATGTCATGAAGAAGACGGTCTGCAGTTTCGCGGTGCTGGCTGTTTTCGCGATGGTGCTGACCGGGCTTTCTCCGGCGCAAGATGACACCTATCGCGTCGCTGCCAACATCCCCTTCGACTTCTACGCCGGGGACATCAAGATTCCCTCCGGCAACTATTTGTTCAACGTGAGTTACGGCAACCACTCCGTCACCCTGCGCAACCAGGACACCGGAAAGGCGTATATCTTCTTGGCCGAGCCCGCTGACGGCGATCGGCGGGTCGCAGCCGTGCTCGATTTCGATGTGATCGCTGATCACTACTTGTTGGCCGACGTGAAAACGGCAACCAATGGTGTTGCCTTCCGTGAAAGTAAACCCGCGATGGCATCGGCTCAACGCCGCGGCTCCGTGGCGATCATGGCCGCACTTCGTTAGTTGTTCGGAGCGGTGGATAGCCCGGTCAGGAGCGCGCATAGTCCATGACCGGGCCCTCCCACCGATGGCCCGATACGTACCGTGCTACTACTGCCAGATTTCGGCAACCGCGCGTGCCCGCGGGTGGCCCAGATACCAAAATCCGCGACGTGCTCCAGAGTCTGTCCTGAGCCTGTCCAAGGATTCGCGCCGTTGCTTATCTGCGCTAACCCTAGTCCCTCTCTGCGCGACACCACTAGGTTGCTAAACCCCTCAAGAGGATAGCTGCTAATGATTGCCCCCAAAAATGCCAGCAACCTCGCAATCCTTTGTCTCAATCGATGAATGGGGGCAGTGTCACGCATCACGACCGTGCGAGGTGCGGGCTGGCCGTCGATGGTCTGGGAATAGGTTATGCTCCCGGTGCAGTCCGGGTTAACTTGCGCCGGCCCTACGCTTTTCACGTCCTGGGTAACTATGGAGCCGCCGAGGCTTAGGGTTCCGGTACCGCTCCATTGTCCGTTTTTGGCCGCGTTAGCACTGGCCAATAAGGTCGCCGGAAGCAGCGGGGCATTCGCGGCAGCCGAAATATACCCGTTGCACGTGACGACATACGTACCGGCTATCCCACTGGCCGTACAGGCGTCTTGCGCACTTGCAAATACGCTCAGACCCAGGCCCAGGCCGGCCAGAAGAGCCAAACAAACGTCGATTCGTCTAAACATATCGTTTTTCCCTTTGAGAGAAGTTCTTGGTGAACAGCGATTTCGGGATGCACGGCCCGAATGTCCAGTTGAGTCGCGCAAACGCTTTACCATCGTCGGATTCCTGCTCCATGAATCAAGCTTTGGACATAGAGGTCTATTGGTCCTCTTCCTCGCGATGATTCCAGCATGGCATTCGCGCGCAACAATGTGTATGTGTCAGTCGCCCCGGCCGCAATGCTCTGGAGGTGATTTGCGGGTGATTTACGAAACCCTTTGCGTTGTTGTGATTAAGCTGCTTGGTGACCCAATTTCACAGTGAGAACTTCCGT
>Ga0310916_10000572_pt1 | contig 20720 bp, 15 predicted proteins | sample GREbulkMGLF176_FD_203444 | JGI IMG/M metagenome (GOLD analysis project Ga0310916, IMG submission 203444) | Lab enrichment of tropical soil microbial communities from Luquillo Experimental Forest, Puerto Rico - GRE.bulkMG.LF176 | ecosystem: Environmental > Terrestrial > Soil > Tropical forest >...
CAGCACGCCGCCGGTCATGCCGCGGCCGAGATGGCGCGGCTTGTCGTAGCCGAGATAGACGCCGACCACGAGATCGGGCGAGAAGCCGATGAACCAGGCATCCTTCTCGTCGTTGGTGGTTCCGGTCTTGCCGGCGATCGGCTTGCCGACTTCCCGCACCACGGTCGCGGTGCCGCGCTGCACGACGCCTTCCATGATCGAGACGATCTGATAGGCGGTCATCGGGTCGAGCACGCGCTCGCGCCGGTCGATCAAGGTCGGCTCGCTCTGGTTCGCCCACTTCTCGCCATCGCAGCCACGGCATTCGCGCGCGTCGTGCTTGTAGATGGTGTGGCCGTAGCGATCCTGGATGCGATCGATCAGGGTCGGCTGGATCTTGCGCCCGCCATTGTCGAGCATCGCGTAGGCGCCGGCCATGCGCAGCAAGGTCGTTTCGCCGGCGCCGAGCGCAAACGACAGATACGGCGGCAGGCTCTCATAGACGCCGAAGCGCTTGGCATATTCGCCGATCAGCGGCATGCCGATGTCCTGGGCGAGCCGCACCGTCATCACGTTGCGCGACTGCTCGATGCCAAAGCGCAGGGTCGAAGGCCCGTAGTATTTGCGGGTGTAGTTTTCCGGTGCCCAGATGCCGGTGCCGGTGTCGATCTCGATCGGCGCGTCGAGGATCACGGTCGACGGCGTGTAGCCGTTGTCGAGGGCGGCGGCATAGACCAGCGGCTTGAACGAGGAACCGGGCTGGCGCAGCGCCTGGGTGGCGCGGTTGAACTGACTCTGCTCGTAGGAGAAACCGCCGACCATGGCCAGCACGCGGCCGGTCTGCGGATCCATGGCGACCAGCGCACCGGAGACTTCGGGCACTTGCCGCAACCGGAATTGGCCGTCCTTGCCGGCGAGTGGCTCGACGTAAACCACGTCGCCCACATCGAGCGCCTGCGCGACCTTGCTCGGCGTCTTCCCGCGCAGTGGCCCGCTCGTCGATTTCGCCCATTTGACGCCCTCGAGCGGAACCGTGCCGGTCTCGCGCTGTTTCGATACCGCGCCGCCCGGCTCGCGCGGCGGCTGGAATCCAACTCGCGCGGTCTGCTCGCCGGTCTCCAGCACGACTGCGAGCCGCCACGGCGCGACATCGGAAAGCGCCTTGACCTCGGCAAGCTTGGCGCCCCAGTCGCCGGTAACGTCGAGCTTGTTCGAGGCGCCGCGATAGCCCCGCTGTTCGTCGAAATTCACGAAGCCGTCAACCAGCGCCTTGCGCGCCAGCACCTGCATCTTGGGATCGAGCGTGGTGCGGACGGAAAGGCCGCCCTCGTAGAGCTTCTTCTCCGTGTAATTGTCGTAGATGTAGCGGCGCACCTCCTCGGCGAAATATTCCGCCGCGAAGATATGGGCTCCGGTCGGGCGCTGGGTGACCTTGAGCGGCTCTTTCTTGGCCTTCTCCGCGTCTTGCGCGGTGATGTAGCGGTCCTCCGCCATACGATCGAGCACGTAATTGCGCCGCTCGAGCGCCCGCTCGCGCTGGCGGAACGGATGATAGTTGTTCGGCGCCTTGGGCAGCGCGGCGAGGTAAGCGGCTTCCGCAACGGACAACTCGTGCACCGACTTGTCGAAATAGAGCAGCGAGGCGGCCGCCACGCCGTAGGCGCCCATGCCGAGATAGATTTCATTGAGATAAAGCTCGAGGATGCGCTCCTTCGAGAAGGCGCGCTCGATCTTCATCGCCAGCAGCGCTTCCTTGATCTTGCGGGCGAACGACAGCTCGTTGGTAAGCAGGAAGTTCTTGGCGACCTGCTGGGTGATGGTCGAGGCGCCCTGCGGACGGCGGCCGCTGCCGTATTGCTGCACGTAGAGCAGCGCCGCCCGCGCAATGCCGAAAAAGTCGACGCCGCCGTGCTCGTAGAAGTTCTTGTCCTCGGCGGCGATGAAGGCGTGGATGACGAGCGGCGGCACCGCCTGGACCGGAATGTAGAGGCGCCGCTCGCGCGCGTATTCGGCGAGCAGCGAACCGTCGGCGGCATGGACCCGCGTCATCACCGCGGGCTCGTAATCCTGCAATTGCGAATAGTCGGGCAGCGATTTGGAATAATGCCAGAGCAGGCCCGCCGCCCCCGCGACCGCGACCACGAACACGATGGTTCCCGCCGCGAACAGGAGGCCGATGAAGCGCAGCAACAATCGCATCAGTTCAAGTCCCCCCGCCCCAACACCCGCGACTCTCGCTGGCCGCACTGGCCGGGCGAGAAGCCTTCAAGAGCGCCGGTTTTTCCCCGCATGGCGCCCCCTCACCGCGACGATTAGTGCGGTCTCTAATTCGCGCCGTTTTATGTTGAAACTGAGGCTAAATAGCCTTCAATTCCGGCTCGTTCCCGCCATTCGTGTGCTCAAAAACGCATCCACTGCCTGGGCCATCGCATCGGCGCTGCGCTCGCGCCATTCGGCGGATACCAGCGATTTCAGGTCGGACTTGTTGGAGACGAAGCCGAGCTCGACGAGCACGGAGGGCACGTCCGGCGCTTTGAGCACCACGAACGCCGCCGATTTCAGCGGATGTTGGTGCAGCCGGGCGGTGGTCTTGAGTTGCGCGACCAGCGCCTGCGCGAACTGCAGCGAAAACGTTTTGGTCTCGCGCCGGGCGAGATCGATGAGGATATCGGCGATCTCCTTCGGTTCGGAGGAAAGATCGAGCCCGGCGATCGCGTCCGCCTGATTCTCGTTCTCGGCGAGGCGCGCGGCGCGCGCGTCCGAGGCGCGCTCGGACAGCGTGTACACGGTCGCCCCTTGCGCGTCGCCCTCCCGGCGCACCAGCGCATCGGCATGGATCGAGATGAACAGGGCAGCCTGGCGCGCCCGCGCGAACGCCACGCGATCAGCCAGCGCTACGAACGTGTCGTCGCTGCGGGTCATGGCGACCCGGTACTTGCCGGTCTTTTCCAGCTTGTCGCGCAGCGCGAGCGAAAACTCGAGGACGATGGTCTTCTCCATCTCCCCGCTCGCGGCCCTGGTGCCGTTGTCGATGCCGCCATGCCCAGGGTCGATTACAATGATGGGGCGCGGGTCACCGCTCCCTTTAGGGTCGACCGCCGCATCGGGCCGGCGCGGCTCCACCGTGCGGTTCTCGAGCGCGACGGTGCGCAAGAAAGCCTCTCGATCCGTCGCGACGAGTTCGAGCACGAACCGGTACGGCTGGCCATTGGCGGCATCGACGGTGAACGCTTTTTCCACTCGGGCCGGACGGGCGAGATCGACCACGATGCGCGAGCCGCCCTGCATGATCAGGCCGAAACGAAATGCCTTGACGAGGCCGCGGCCCCCCTCCCCCGCTTTGGGTGAAAACTGAAATGTAACCTGCGGCAGATCGATGACGACTCGGTACGGATTCGCCAACGCGAAGGCGCGAAAATCGATCTTCTGGCTGAAATCGACGACGAAGCGGGTTTGCGCATCGTCGCCAGCGAGCCGAATATCGCTGGCGATTGGCAAGTCGCTTGCCATGCGAGACGGTGGCGCGGGCGCCACAGCAGGCTCGCCGGCACAGGCGCCGCCCAGAACGATCGTGCCAAACACGATAGCGAGGCTCGCCGCGCGCACAGACATGGAATGTGCCAGTCCCCTCGGCGCTCTCTTAGCCCATTATGGGCGTACGGTTAATCCGGACTTAAACGGCAACTTTGTCGGCCAGCGGGCCGGCGAGCGCCGGTCCGAGCCTGCCGGGAGCACCGCCCGAAGCCCATGGTCCACGCCTTGCCATTGGCAGAAGCCCGCCCTAATAAGGGGTGCTGACGGTTTACAGTTCCGGCTGTACCGCGTTTGGATATCCGGCGCGTCCGCGCAGGTCACTCCTTTAATAAGAGCAGGAGGGAACCCGCGGAACAGGCACGGTCTGCAGCATCCGCCCAGGTGCGGCGCGGCGGACCGATGAACCAGCGCTGAGCCGGAGTCCTTCCACTCCAGCCGGTGTCGCGTGCGGCAAGGCAGGTCGTGCCCGGCGCGATTTGCTAATCCGAAGACCTTCAGCAAAGCGCGGCTGCGCTCAAGAGGCGCGCCGCTCCGTCAAGTATCGGAAGGTCATGGTCGAACCGCGCGTCGCAACAGAACTCTCTTGCTGCAACAGCAAGACCGTGTCGCACCTCGACGCCGCTTCGGCAGTCCACGCCAGCCGCGCTCCATGGCGAGCACAGCTCTCCGGCGCGGTCACGGCTTACCCTTTCAACCACAATCAGGCCCGGTTCCGCTCGCGCCGCCTTGTTACGGCGGGCGCCTGCCAGCCGGCCATCAAGAGATCGGTCAATGCCCAACAAAATGCTCGTCGATGCGGCGCATCCGGAGGAAACCCGGGTGGTCGTCCTGCGCGGCCAACGCGTCGAAGAATTCGACTTCGAGTCCGCCACCCGTAAACAACTTCGCGGCAATATCTATCTGGCGAAGGTGACGCGCGTCGAGCCGTCGCTGCAGGCCGCGTTCGTCGACTACGGCGGCAACCGCCACGGCTTTCTCGCCTTCAGCGAAATCCATCCCGACTACTATCAGATCCCGGTCGCCGACCGGCAGGCGTTGATCGCCGAGGAGGAGCGCGCCCAACGCGCCGCCGACGCCGAAGCCGACCGCCGCGCCGGGCGTCGCTATGGGCGCAGCGACCGGTCACGCGACACGATCAAGAGCGAGCCGGTCGACGCGGAACTAGAACCTGAAGTGATGCTGGCGGGCTGCGAGCAGATCGCGCCGGCCGCAGGACCAAGCGCGGAAGCGGCGCCGGAGACCGTCGTGCCGGTTGTGCCAACCGAGCCGGTTGCGCCGGAACCCGCAGAAGATGCGCCGCCCACCGCGATCACCACCGATACCGCGATCGACCTGCGCCAACTCGAGTCAAGCACCGCGACAGAGCCGCTGCCGAGCGGGGATCAGCCTCACGTCGGCGAAGCCCCCGTCGCGGACGGGAGCGACGTTGCCGCGCCTGCCGAAGCGAGTGAACAAGAGGCGGGTGAACCCGCCGCGGCGGCAAACAACATCGTCGAAGTCGAAGGCCAAGCCGGCGAAGCCGAGGAAGAGGTCGTCGAATCGGTAGGCGGCGCCGATGCGATGGAGGAGGTGCCGGAGCGGATGCCCCGGATGCGCCGACAGTACAAGATCCAAGAGGTGATCAAGCGCCGGCAGGTGATGCTGGTGCAGGTCGTCAAAGAGGAGCGCGGCACCAAAGGCGCGGCGCTCACCACTTATCTCTCGCTCGCCGGCCGCTATTCGGTGCTGATGCCGAACACCGCGCGCGGCGGCGGCATCAGCCGCAAGATCACCAGCCCGGAAGATCGTCGCCGCCTTAAGGAGATCGCGCAGGAACTCGACGTCCCGGAAGGCATGGGAGTGATCCTGCGAACGGCCGGCGCGGCCCGCACCAAGACCGAGGTCAAGCGCGATTTCGAATATCTGCTGAGGCTGTGGGAGACTGTTCGCGACCTCACGCTGAAATCCACGGCGCCGAAGCTCGTGTACGAGGAAGGCTCGCTGATCAAACGGTCGATTCGCGACCTCTACAACAAGGAAATCGATGAGATCGTGGTCTCGGGCGAAGAGGCCTATAACGAAGCCAAGGAGTTCATGCGCATGCTCATGCCGAGTCATGCGCAGAACGTAAAGCTTTACCGCGACGGCCTGCCGATATTCACCCGCTACGGGATCGAGAGCCAGCTCGATGCCATGTTCACGCCGGTGATGCAGCTGCGTTCCGGCGGCTATATCGTGCTCAATCAGGCCGAGGCGCTGGTCGCCATCGACGTCAATTCCGGCCGCGCCACGCGCGAGCACCATATCGAGGATACGGCGCTTAAAACGAATCTGGAAGCCGCGGAGGAAATCGCGCGGCAATTGCGGCTGCGCGACCTGGCCGGGTTGATCGTCATCGACTTCATCGACATGGATGAGAAGCGCAACAACCGCGCCGTCGAGCGGCGGCTTAAGGAATGCCTGCGCCACGACCGCGCGCGCATCCAGGTCGGCCACATATCTCATTTCGGGCTTCTGGAAATGTCACGCCAGCGTATCCGCTCGAGCGTGCTGGAAAGCTCGACCGAGAAATGCCCGCATTGCGGCGGCACCGGCCATGTACGCTCGGTGTCTTCGGTCGCGTTGCAGGTCCTGCGCTCGCTCGAAGAGATGCTGCTCAAGGGTGCGACCCACAATCTCTCCGTGCGCACGCGTTCGGAGATCGCGCTATACCTGCTCAATCACAAGCGGGCGCATCTGCGCGCTCTCGAGGAGCGCTTCCGCATCGCGATCATGGTCAATGCTGACCCGACCGTGGCGGGCCAGCTCTCCTTCGTGACCGAGAAGGGCGAGCAGGTACACAGCCTCGAGCAGGCGAAGGCGCTTGCGGCGCAACCCGCAAGCGTTGCCGTCAGCGATGAGGACGAAGAAGAGTATCTCGAGGAGGAGGAGGACGAGGCGGTCGAAACCGACGCCCTATCGGGAACGCAAGAAGCACCGACTGAGAGCGAGGAGCAACAGGAGGGCGGCGCCGGTCGCAGACGCCGCCGGCGCCGGCGCGGGCGCCGCGGCGGAGACGCTCGCGAGCCTGTCACCGATGAGCGCGCGGTTGCGGCCTTGCCGTCCGACCGCGACATGGAGGTTGCGCCCGCGCAGGAGCGCGACGAGGGCGCTTTCGACGCTGAACCGGTCGGCACGACCGGCGTGGACACGGCCGAACCGGCGAGCGGGGATAGCGAGCGCCGCCGCCGGCGCGGGCGCCGAGGCGGCCGGCGCAACCGGCGCGATCGCGAAAGCTTCGCGCCCGAAGCTGCAGCCGCGCCGGAATTCGCACACGATGCCGGCGATGAGGAGCCGCCGCCGGTCGGCGATCTCGAAGCGCCATCGCTGCACGTGCCGATCACGGAATCGCCGCGTCCCATAGAGCCGCAACCCGAAGCGCAGCCGCAGGAGCCTTATGCCGCGCATCCCGCCGCACCGGACATTTCCGAGCCGGCAGTCTCCGAGTCGCCGCGGCGGCGTTCGACCGTGCGCGAACCGGCGCCGCTAGCAGCGAGCGATGAAGCGAGCGCTGCAGCTCCGTCCTATCAGGCCCCGGCCTCAGCCCCGCAGCCCATCGTATCGAGCCCTGCGGCGAGCGACACTGGCGACGATCGTCCGCCACGCTCTGGTTGGTGGAGCAAACGCGCACTCGGCAAAGAATGATCGGCCGGCCAAGCCGAGTCTGAAGCGCGGCATCCGCGCTCCAGTCAGCTTGAGGGCGTATCGACGCCAATCGTCGCGAAGAGGAACTCGCGCATGAAGAGCGGCTGGGTCGACAGCGACGCGCGGTCAGCCATCGAGCACTATGCCCGGCAAGACGTCGGTCGCGATCTGGCGCTGCGCGTATATACGAGCAGGCTACTCGGCCGTGAGCCCAAGCTCGTCCTGCATGGTGGCGGCAATACTTCCGTGAAAACGACCTTGCCCGACCTGCTTGGCGAGCCCGTCGCGGTGCTCTGCGTCAAGGGCTCCGGCTGGGACATGGCAACCATCGAGCCGGCCGGCTTTCCTGCCGTTCGGCTCGAGCGCCTGCGGAAGCTGCGCACGCGCGACGCGTTGAACGACGAGGAGATGGTGCGCCTGCAGCGCGAGAATCTCCTCGACCCGATGGCGCCAAACCCGTCCGTCGAGGCGCTGCTGCACGCCTTCCTGCCGCACAAATTCGTGGACCACACCCACGCCAACGCAATCTTGAGCATCGATGATCAGCCCGAGGCCGCGACGATCTGTGGCGAGGTCTATGACGGACGCGTGGGCGTCGTGCCCTACGTCATGCCGGGATTCGCGCTGGCGAAGGCAGCGGCGGATATCTACGAACAGAATCCTAAAGTCGAGGGCCTGATCCTGCACAAGCACGGCGTCTTCACCTTCGGCGACGATGCGCGTGAAGCCTATGAGCGGATGATCGCGCTGGTGACACTGGCCGAGGAACGGCTCGCCAAAAACCGCAAGGCGGTGTTCGTGACCGCGCAACTCCCGCAAGCCGGCGCGCCGGTGGCGGCGGTCGCGCCGATCCTGCGCGGCGCCTGCAGCCTCAAAGACGCGCACGCGCAAGGCGCGTGGCGACGCCTGATCCTCGAGTTTCGCACCGCTCCGACGATTCTGAATTTCGCGAATGGCGCGGAGATTCACCGCTACAGCCAGGCGGGCGTGGCGACGCCGGATCACACGATCCGCACGAAAAACTGGCCGCTCGTCCTCGCCGCGCCGGAAGACGGCAAACTGAATGATTTCAAAGCCGCCGCGCGCTTCGCGGCGCAGGCGTTCATCGAGCGCTATCAAGCCTATTTCGCACACCACAACGCCCGCGCCGGCGGCAGCAAGAAGCCGCTCGATCCGCTGCCGCGCGTGGCGCTCGTTCCCGGGCTCGGCCTGTTCGGCCTCGGCCGATCGAAAAAGGAGGCCAAGGTGGCCGCCGATCTCGCGGTGAGCGCGATCGAGACGATCACCGATGCCGAGGCAATCGGCCGCTTCGAATCGATTTCCGAAGCGGACATGTTCGACATGGAATATTGGTCGCTCGAGCAGGCAAAGCTCGGCGCGGCGGCAGAGTTGCCGCTCGCGGGTCAAGTTGCGGTCATTACCGGCGCGGGCGGGACGATCGGCGCGGCGACCGCAAAGGCGTTCGCAGCGGCCGGCGCCGAAGTCGCGCTCTTCGACATCGACGAGAGTGCGGCCAAACGAGAGGCCGCTGCAATCGGCGGCGCCGCGCTCGCTGTGCGATGCGACGTGACCGACGCCGCTTCGGTCCGCAAAGCCTTCGAGCAAGTAGTGGAGGCGTTCGGCGGCGTCGACATCGTCGTGTCGAATGCGGGCGCCGCCTGGCAGGGTCGCATCGGGGAAGTCGACGAAGCAGTGTTGCGCCAAAGCTTCGAGGTCAATTTCTACGGCCATCAGCGCGTCGCGCAGGCGGCCGTGAACATCATGCTGGCGCAAGGCACCGGCGGCTGTCTTCTGTTCAACGTCTCGAAGCAGGCGGTCAATCCCGGCGCCAATTTCGGGCCCTACGGATTACCCAAGGCGGCGACGCTGTTCCTGGTCCGTCAATACGCCGTTGACTACGGCGCGGACGGCATCCGCGCCAACGCCGTCAACGCCGATCGTATCCGCTCCGGGCTCGTCACCGACGCGTTCATCGCCGAGCGCGCCCGGGCGCGCGGGATCAGCGAAGCGGATTATCTGAGTAGCAATCTGCTGGGTCGCGAAGTCACCGCCGAGGACGTGGCGCAAGCGTTCCTGCACCAGGCACTGGAGCTCAAAACTACCGGCGACGTGACCACGGTGGACGGCGGCAACATTGCCGCCGCGCTACGCTAGCGAGACTGGCGTCAATGGCCGCCGATTCTATCAGCGCTTGAGCCAATTTCCGATCCGCTCGATCGCCTCGTGCATATCCGCGGCGGAACCGGCATAGCAGAAGCGAACGAAACGTTGCCCGCGCAGCGGATCGAAATCGATCCCGGGGGTCACCGCCACGTGCGTCTCCGCAAGCATGCGCTTGGCGAAATCGAAGCTGTCGGACGAAAAGCGCGAGACGTCGGCGTAGAGGTAGAAGGCGCCGTCGACGGGTAAGATCTCGTCAAACCCGGCTTTGGGCAGGCCCTCCAGCAGAATCCTGCGATTTCTCTCGTAGCCGTGCTTGACCTCCTCCATCTCCGCGCGGCCGTCGAACGCGGCTTCCGCGGCGATTTGCGCAAGGGTCGGCACCGAGATTGCGAGATTGCCCTGCAGACGATCGATGGAACGGATGAGCGGCTCTGGCACCACCATCCAGCCGATGCGCCAGCCCGTCATGCAGAAATATTTGGAGAACGAATTGATGATCACGGCACTGTCGCTGTGGCGCGCGGCCGTCTCGGCGGGAAACGCGTAATCGAGCCCGTGATAGATTTCGTCTGAGATCACTCTGATCCCGGCGCCTTGCGCGGCGTCGATGACGTCGCGCAGCGCCTCGCCATTCATCATGGTGCCGGTGGGATTGGCGGGACTTGCAAGGAGCACGCCGCTGAGCCGCGCCTTGCGGTGGCTCCCCAGCAATGTTTCCGGCGTGATCGCCCAGCGCGTCGCCTGGTCCGTTTCGATTGCCGCCGGTTCGCAGCCGAGCGCGCGCATGATGTGGCGATACGGCGGATAGCCCGGCAACGCCACCGCGATCCGATCGCCCGGTTCGAACAACGCAAGAAACGCGAAAATGAATCCGGCCGACGAGCCGGTGGTGACCGCGACGCGCGCCGGATCGACGTCGACCCGGTAGGTGTCACGATAGTGGCGCGCGATCCGTTCGCGCAGCGTGCGGATGCCCAGCGTCTCGGTGTAGGCGAGGCGCCCCGACACGAGCGCCGCCTGCGCGGCGGCAATGGCGGTTGCAGGAGCCGGCGCAGCCGGCTGGCCGACCTCCATGTGAATGACGCGCCCACCGGCCGCTTCGATGCGCGCCGCGGCCGCCATCACGTCCATCACCATGAACGGCGGAACATCGCTGCGCTGCGAGGGGACGATCAGACGGCGTGCAGCGTCCAACATCGCTTAGACCCTTGATGACGCGGGAGAACCCGCCCCGCTGTCGCCGCATTTGCGCGCACAATCGACGTTGGAACCGACCCGCAATCAGACGTGATCGTCAGCGCGTTGACCGTGTTCGGGCGCACCACTAGGTTGCGCGCAAAATTGGTGCGAAGCCGAGCGGACATGACCGTAAGCGAGAGACCTAGCAGGCCGCGGCGAACGACTCCAGCGGTCCCGATCATCTCGCTCGTCACCGCGGCCGCGCTGCTCGCGGCCAACGTTCCCGCACATGGGCAAAAGGGACCGGCCGTCGTCCGCGATGCGGAAATCGAGCAGCTGCTCAAGGACTATACGCAGCCGCTGTTGCGTGCGGCCGGGCTCGCCAAGCAGAACGTGCAGCCGGTGATCATCAACGACCGCTCGTTCAACGCCTTCGTCGCCGACGGGCGCCGCATCTTCGTCAACGGCGGCGCGCTGCTCGAATCGGAGACGCCGAACCAGATCATCGGCGTGCTCGCGCACGAGACCGGCCACATCGCCGGCGGACATCTGGCACGGTTGCGCGAGCAACTGTCCAACGCCTCGACGCAGTCCATCCTTGCGATGGTTCTCGGACTCGGCGCCATGGTCGCGGCCAGCCGCAGCGGCAATGCCAACATGAGTCAGGCAGGCGCCGCCGCCCTCGCCGGGCCATCGGCGATGATCCAGAACACGCTGTTCGGTTATATGCGCGCCCAGGAGGATCAGGCCGATCGCGCGGCGGTGAAATTTCTCAATGCCACCGGCCAGTCGCCCAAGGGCATGTATGAAACCTTCAAGCGGCTCGCCGACCAGACGCTCTATCAGGTGCGCTACATCAATCCGTATATGCAGTCGCATCCGCTGCCGAGCGAACGCGTGGCGGCGTTGGAAGGAATGGCGAAGGCAAGCCCCTACTGGGATCACAAGGATCCGCCGGCGCTGCAGGCCCGGCACGACCTCATGCGCGCCAAGCTCTACGGCTTCCTCGAGCGTCCCGACACGGTGGCGCGGCGCTATCCGCCGAGCGATACCAGCCTGCCGGCGCGCTATGCGCGCGCCATCTCCGCGTATCGATACTCCGATCCGCGCGGCGCGGTGGCGCAGATCGACGCGCTGATCCACGCGCAGCCGCAGAATCCGTATTTCCACGAGCTCAAAGGCCAAGCGCTGCTCGAGGCCGGCCGTCCGGCCGAAGCCATCGCGCCGTTGCGACAGGCGGTCCAGCTTGCGCCCAATCCCGCGCTCATCCAGATCATGCTCGGGCAGGCGCTCGTGCAGACGCACGACCGTGCCCGCCTCGACGAAGCGATCTCGATCCTGCAGACCGCAGTGACGCGCGAGCCGGAATCGCCCGAGGCGTATAGCCAGCTGGCCATGGCATACGGGCAAAAGAACGATCTTGCCCATGCGGATCTTGCATCCGCGCAGGCCGCCTTCATGCGCGGCGATGCCAAGACTGCGCGCGAAATTGCCGCGCGCGCCAAGACGCGCTTTCCCGTCGGGTCGCCGGGCTGGGTCAAGGCCGACGACCTCGCCACCTACAAGCTGCAGCAAAAGACGCTGCGCAATTGACCATAAAAGGGACCACGATGATCAAGCGCAATTTGCCTTACCTCTTTGCTGCTCTGATGGCGGTGCCGTTGCTGTCGTCGAACGCGGCGCCCGCAAGCGCGCAATCCTTCAGCGGCGAGCAGCGCGGCGAGATCGAGCGCATCGTCAAAGAATATCTGCTGAGTCACCCCGAGCTCCTGCAAGACGTTATGGCCGAGCTCGAGAAGCGGCAGACCTTGGCGGAAGCCGAGAAACATCGCGCGGCGGTGAAAGAGCACAGCGCGACGATCTTTTCCTCGCCACGCCAGGTCACATTGGGCAATGCGCAAGGCGACGTGACCGTGGTCGAGTTCTTCGACTACAACTGCGGCTACTGCAAGCGCGCCATGGCCGACATGCTCGACCTCCTCCAGAACGACGCCAAGCTCAAATTCGTGCTCAAGGAGTTTCCGGTTCTCGGCGAAGGCTCGGTCCAGGCGGCCCAAGTTGCCGCGGCGGCTCGCATGCAGGACAAGGGCGGCAAGAAATATCTGGAATTCCACCAGAAGCTGCTCGGCGGCCGCGGCACTGCCGACAAGACGCGGGCGCTGGCGGTCGCCAAAGAGGTCGGCTTCGACATGGCTCGCATCGAAAAGGACATGACCAGCGACGAAGTCAAGGCGCAGCTCGAGGAGAGCTTCAAGCTCGCCGAGGCGCTCGGCCTCAACGGCACGCCGAGCTACGTGGTCGGCAACGACGTCGTGGTCGGCGCGGTCGGTCTCAACACGCTCAAAGAAAAGGTCAACTCCGCACGTTGCGGCAAGGCCGCCTGCTGACATCGCCGGCACGAGCAGGTCGGCCTACGAAGCGCCGCGGCAGGCCGCACTACGTCCGCCATGCCATCGCGGTCGCGGCTTCCCCTTTACACCTGAGGTCCCTATAAACGCGATACCTCTGGCCCGGGCGCCGCGACTCTCCATGGCGAAAACCGTCTACGTCCTCAACGGCCCCAACCTCAATCTTCTCGGCACGCGTGAGCCCAAGACCTACGGCCGCGCTACACTCAGGGACGTTGAGAAACTTTGCCGCGCTGCCGGCGCGCGCCACAAGATCGAAATCGAATTTCGCCAATCGAACCATGAGGGCGAGATCGTCGATGCGATCCACGAAGCGCGGGCCAAGAAGGCCGCCGGCATCATCATCAATGCCGGTGGCTACACGCACACCTCGGTTGCCATCCGCGACGCGGTCGCGGCGGTCGAGCTGCCAGTGGTCGAAGTTCACATCAGCAACATCTTCGCGCGCGAAGATTTCCGGCATCATTCGCATATTGCAGCGGTGGCGCGGGCGAGCCTGTGCGGCTTCGGCATCGACGGCTACGCTCTTGCCATCGATGGGCTCGCCGGACTGATCGCGGCACGGCGTAGGGGTTAGATCGGTGGCCGGCGAGCGCTCGAGCAAAGACGGCGCCAAGCATTCGCGCGGCGTCGATCATGACCTGATCCGCGAGCTGGCGCGGCTTCTGGACGAGACCGGCCTCACCGAAATCGAGTTCGAGCGCGATGGCCAGCGCGTGCGGGTCGCGCGTGAAGGGCCCGCGGCGGCGGGCGCAGCCGCCGCGCGCGCACCAGCGGCCATTGAGGCGGCGCCGGCTGCGGCGCGCCCCGAAGCGGAGAGCGCCGATCCCGCCAAGCATCCCGGGGTCGTGACCTCGCCCATGGTCGGCACCGCCTATGTCGGGGCCGAGCCGGGCGCGCGCCCGTTCGTCGAGGTCGGCAGCCGCGTGCGCGCCGGCGATACGCTGCTGATTATCGAGGCGATGAAAACCATGAATCAAATTCCCGCGCCGCGGGCGGGGACGGTGATCCAGATTTTGATCGAGGACGGGCAGCCGGTCGAGTTCGGCGAGCCGCTGATGATCATCCAGTGAAGCCAGCACCTCCTTCTCGGGCGCCAGCGCAACGGCGACTGCGTGCCGCGCGCCGCGCCGTGTCCAGGAGCGAAAAAAAGCTGCGGCAATGTTCGACAAGATTCTGATCGCAAACCGCGGCGAGATCGCCTTGCGCGTGCTGCGGGCCTGCAAGGAGCTCGGCATTCCCTCGGTGGCGGTGCATTCCACCGCCGACGAGGACGCCATGCACGTGCGGCTTGCCGACGAGAGCGTGTGCATCGGTCCGCCCGCTGCACGCGACAGTTACCTCAACATTCCGGCGCTGCTTTCCGCCTGCGAGATCACCGGCGCAGACGCGGTGCACCCGGGCTATGGGTTTCTTTCCGAGAACGCCCGCTTCGCGGAAATTCTCGCCGAGCACAACATCGGTTTCATCGGCCCGAAGCCGGAGCACATCCGCCTGATGGGGGACAAGATCGAGGCCAAGCGCACCGCCAAACGGCTGGGAATTCCGGTGATTGCGGGATCGGAAAACGGCGTCGCGTCCGACCAGGAAGCAATCGAACTGGCCCACTCGATCGGCTTCCCGGTTCTGGTCAAGGCCGCCGCGGGCGGCGGCGGCCGCGGCATGCATGTGGCGCACGAACCGGAACAGCTTCCGGCGGCACTCGTCAGCGCGCGCGCGCAGGCCAAGACGGCGTTTGGCGACGACACGCTTTATCTCGAAAAATACCTGGTCAATCCGCGCCACGTCGAAATCCAGGTGCTCGGCGACGGGCGCGGCCGTGCCATCCATTTGGGCGAACGCGATTGCTCACTGCAGCGCCGCTACCAGAAAATTTGCGAGGAAGGCCGCTGCCCGGCGCTCAACGAAGCCGCGCGCAATAGCATTGGCGAGATGGTGGCGGGGGCGATGCGCGAGCTGCAGTACCTCGGGGCGGGCACCGTCGAGTTTCTCTACGAGAACGGCCAATTCTATTTCATGGAGATGAACACTCGCATCCAGGTCGAGCATCCGGTTACCGAGATGATCACCGATATCGATCTCGTCCTGGAACAGATCCGGATCGCCGCCGGCGGGCACCTGGAGTTCTCCCAGGATGACGTGAAATTCCACGGCCACGCGATCGAGTGTCGCATCAATGCGGAAAATCCGCTTTCCTTCCGACCGTCGCCCGGCAAGATCGTGCAATATCACCCGCCCGGCGGCCTCGGCGTGCGTGTCGACTCCGCGGTCTATCACGGCTATTCAATTCCGCCATACTACGACTCGCTGGTCGGCAAGCTCATCGTCCACGGCAAGACGCGCGGCGAATGCCTGATGCGGTTGCGGCGGGCGCTGGACGAATTCGTCATCGAGGGGATCGAGACTACGCTGCCGCTGTTTCGCGCTTTGGTGCGGGAAAAGGACATCATCGACGGCGATTATCACATCTGCTGGCTCGAGGAGTTTTTGGCGCGCGGCGGAATGGGCCCTTGATCCGTCACGGCGCGCGTGGAAGCGTGACAGTGTCTTCCAGCATCACCTTGTCGAAGTCGCTGATCAGAATTTCGACCCGCAGATTCCATTGCCCGGCGACGGGAATTCGCAGATCGTCGATGCGCCACGTATTCGCATCGACATGGGTCGCAATGCGCCGGATCGGCTCGATGCCTGCGGCGGGATTGGCGAGCACGAGCGTGACTTCTCGGGCAGGAAGGGGACGGAACGCGCCGTCAAGCACCTGCACCTGGGCGTTCAGCCGGTCCCCGCGCGCGATCTCGATCTCGGCCATGGCCTTCTCGCCATGAATGTGAACCGCGACCGGCGCATCAGTGGCAAGGGCGCGCGGCGGTGGCGTGAAGCGCCAAGTCGCGACCAAGGCAAAGATGACGCATGCGAGGGCGAGTTCTGATGCGATCGCGGTCGCGAGCGGCCGTGCCGCCGCCGCGCCGCGGGACTCGAATTTAGGCACCAGCCAATAACGGTTCGCTGCCGCGAGCGCGAACAGCAACGAGACCGCGGCAAGTTTGCCCATCAGCACCGCGCCATAGCTCGTCGTCTACAGCGCATCGAGATGACCGAGCTGGACAAAGGCGAGCCAGAACCCGGTCGCCACGAGCATCGCTACGGGAATCGGAATCGCGCGAGAAAAACTTGCAAGTCCGGGGACAGCAGCAGGCGCGCCGCGCAACACTACGTAGAGCGGCAGGAGCGAACCGATCCAGAAGGCGACGCAGACCGCGTGCACAAATACCGCGGGACGATCGACCATGCTTGGCGCGGCGCTGCTTGCGTGCCCGCTGAAAGCAAGCGCAAGCCCTGCACCGAACAAACCGACAGATGCGAAGCCGCGTGCCAAGCGCAGAGACTTCGCCGCCAATGCGAGCAGGCCGGTAATCATTGCGAGGACTGATAGGATCGCGGTACCCCCGTAGGAGGTGGCCAAGCCCGCTTCCCAGACCGACTTCCGCGGCAGATCCGACAACGGAAGGTCGAGGGCATCGAGTCCTTGCAGGCCCAGCGACACCAGGCTCGCAACGATGCCGGCGAACAGCGCGAAGGCGCAGAGTGCGGGCGGCCGCGAACCGGATTGGGGAAGCCAGCTGCGAAAAACCGCGCCACCGACGCCGATAAACAATCCAACGTAGATGACGAGCTTGGCGGTCCACAGGCCGACACGAACGCCCGGGTCGGCAACGCTCGCCGCCGAGGGCCGCGCGGTCGGCGCGCCAATCGAGAAGATAATCGAGCTTCCGACCGGATGCCCGTCGCTCGAAATGACGCGCCAACTCAGCACATGCGTGCCGCGGCCCATCGTTCGCAGCACATTGATTGTCACCGTTTCGTTCTCGGCCGTGACCGAGCCCAGCGAGATCGGCGCGCCATCGGGACCGATGAGACGCATCACGAGCGGGGACACCGGCTCGTTGAACGTCAAGCTCAGCGATGGCGGTGGGCGCGCGATGACCGCGCCGTCCGCAGGCGAGGCCTTGACCAGCGAAGCATGCGCCCAGGCCTCCGGCGCCTGCGCCAGCGCCGCCAGCAGTGCGAGGAGCAACGCCGCGCGGCGCACGGCGGCGACCTCATTACTTTTTGGGCAGCAGTTTCAGCCCAGGCGCGGGCTCGGGATAATCGCTCGTTGATTTTCCTGCCGCCGGAATCTCGATCCAGCGGTGCACGCCCTTTTCGCATTCCTGCACGACCGGAAAGTAAAGCACCTTGCCCGGTTCGAGGTCGCCGGCGAGAAAGCCGCTGAACACGAACTCGTCATAATAAGAGTCCGGCAGGTTGCCGCCGCTGAAACTGATCTCGAGCACGCCTTCGGACAGCTTCTCATCGCGGAAGAAGCTGTAAGCCTTGGGATACTTGCCGCTGACCGTCTCGATTTTCCACCCCGGCTTCGGCATCGGCTTGACTGCGATCACTCCTTCGGGAACCCGCACGCGCAGTGCGACCGTCGCCGCGCCGTCGCAGCCGTGGGGAACGCGCAACACTGCCTTGTAGGGCGCACCGACCGGCGCTTGCTGGGTTTCCAGGGTGACGTGCGCAGACGCGCAACAAACGAACACAGCAGCGCCGGCGGCGACGAGCACAAACACGCGAACCATGATGGGATCTCCAAATTTACGCAGGAACGGCGGGCGGACGATCGCCCGCAGCGATTAGCTCAGGTTCATGCGCAATTTGGCGGTGCTTGCGAGGATCCGGCGCGGATCACGCCGTGGGGGGGAACGAGGGTGAAGCCGGCGAATGCGGGGGCGCGCGGCTCACGTGCGGCTTGCAAAACAGTCGTTTCCGGCGCGCCGGACGAGAGCATCGGGGACGCCGCCGACATGCAAGAGGCGCAGCACAGGTGCCATGCCGGGTCGAGCGGCACTGTACGATCCGTCGGATCGCCGTCACCGGCGCCATGGCAGATCGTGGCGTCAATGGGACTGGATGCCGACATCGCCCCCGCGCGTGCGGTGGCAAGGCCCGCGAGAAAGGCCTGCAGCACGATGAGCCACACCGCGATCAGGACGATCGCGGTTCGGCGATGTTCGGCAGCAAACACAGCTGGCACGAGAACCTCTCGCATGCCACGTTAGCACAGATTATCTTCGTGAATCATCCGCGCCGCGTTCCGGAAGCGTTCTGCCCATGGCCAATCGCGAATCTCCCCTCATCGAGATCACGCCGGAAGTGCTGCTCAAGGCCTATGCCTGCGGCATCTTCCCCATGGCGGAAAATGCCGACGATCCGACGCTCTATTGGATCGAGCCGGACATGCGCGGCGTCATCCCGCTCGATCGGTTTCACATGCCGCAGCGACTTGCCCGCACGGTTCGCTCGGACCGTTTCACGGTCACGGTCAATCGCGACTTCGATGCCGTGCTCGAGGGCTGCGCCGAGCCGCGCCCGGGCCGCCCACGCACCTGGATCAACGGCCGCATCCGCGTGCTCTATCGCAAGCTCTACGAGCGGCGTCACTGTCACAGTCTTGAAGTGTACGAGGGCAACCTCCTCGTCGGCGGCCTTTACGGCGTCACGCTTGGCCGCGCGTTCTTCGGCGAGAGCATGTTTCATCGTGCGCGCGACGCGTCCAAGGTCGCGCTCGTGCATCTCGCCGCGCGACTGAAGGCCGGCGGCTTCAAGCTGCTCGATACGCAATTCGTCACCGATCACCTCAAGACGTTCGGCGCGATCGAGGTTCCCCGACGCCAATATCACAAGCTGTTGGAAGCGGCGCTCACGGGCGAAGCCGACTTTGGCGCGCTCGGAACCGCGTTGCCGGTGAGCGGCGCGCAGGTGCTCGCTCAGCTCGCGAGCGAGCGGCCTTTGCGGAGTTGATCGATCAGCGCGCGGGAGCGCGTGCGGGCGCCGCGCTCTGCTGCGCGGGTCGACGCGGCGCGGCGGGCTTTGGCGGCTGCTCCGCGGGCGCCGCGACGGCTTCGACCGGCGCAGCGGCAACCACCGGATTTTTGCAATCGGTGAGCCAGACGTCGTAGATCGGATGCTCGACCGCGTGCAGGCCTGGACTCGATGCGAACATCCAGCCGGTGAAGATGCGCTTCACCTCGCCCTGCAGCGTCACCTCGTCGACTTCGATGAAGGCATCGGTGTTGGGACTCTCGGTCGGCGGCCGCGTGTAGCAAACCCGCGGCGTCACCTGCAGTGCGCCGAACTGCACCGTTTCGCCGACCGCGGCATCGAACGCGATGATGCGGCCGGTGATCTTGTCGAGGCCGGAGAACAGCGCGCCTTTGTTGGCGATCTTCTGTGACGGCGGCTCGGTAACCGTCTCATCTCCTGCCTGCGGCGCCGCGTCGCCGGGCTGTGGCGTGCCGCGCGGCTGGCGCTGATCGCCGGGTAGTCCCGTTGGTTGCGCGCCCGAAGAATTACCCGGATCGACCGCGGCCGCGCTGCCGCCGCCGGCCGGGGGCGGCAGCGGTCGCGACTGCACCGCCGGTTCGCCTTGCCGCGGATATTGTTCGTCCGGATACGGCGCGTACCGATCGTCCCGGTATTGTTGCCCCTGATATTGCTGCCCCGGATATTGCTGCTGGCGACCATTTGGCACAGTCGCGGGCGGACGTGGCGGCGCGCCAAACAGTGCTTCGAATGGATTGATGAATTGCGCCGCAGCTGGAGCGGCGGCGAGCGCGACCCCTACCGTGAACGATGCGAGCGTTGGAATGGCCGCGCGAACCAGTCGGGCCATGTGAGGAGCGGTCCTTGCAAGGCGCGGGCAATTGCGCCGGCTTCACAGGTGTCGATTAACCATTGGAATGCGGCGAATCGGAGGTCGGCGACGGGCGACCGGATCGGCGGAAACGGTCTCGGAATCAGCAACTTGCCGACTCCCGCCGAGCCCATCGAGGGGGTATCGAGTTAGCCTCCGTCGGGCGTCCAGGCCTTGTAGTCGCCGGTCGCTTTTGGCCTTCGGCCTTGCGCGAGAATGGAGCCGGTCGGCCGGTAGGCGCCGGGCGTACCGGTGAGATTGGGTCGATGCGGTTTCCACCAGGGACGCGGCGTCACTGCCTCCTCGGTCGGCGGCAGGTCCACCGTGTGGTGCAGCCAGCCGTGCCAGGATGGCGGGATGGTCGAGGCCTCCGCTGTGCCGCTGTAGATCACCCAGCGTCGCTCGAAACCGAGACTCGGATCGATCTTTCCGCCCTTGGTCCGGTAGTAACGATGTCCGAACTCGTCCTCGCCGACGAACTCGCCATAGCGGAAGGTCCACAACAGCGTGCCGAACGTGGCCCCGTTCCACCAGGTGAATAAGCGCAGAAAAAACAACTTCATGGATGGTATCGCGCAGGACGACGGAGGCGCGTTCATGCCAGCACCGATCCGCAAAGTCCAGGTTGGGGAAACTGCTGCGCAAATAAGCGCTCTTTTGGCCTTGCCTGGTTCCAAGCCACGTAATCATCTAACTATTGAGAAAGACTAGAGATTCGGCGTGTCAAATTGCAGAAACCACAATGTAAAGTTGCATTCTTGCAATTATACACTCGGACCTGAGACAGATCGTGGCTGGGAGTTTCGAGTTCGCGCCCAATTGGTTACTCCGCCGTGCCGTCACTTTCGGCGGCTGGACGAGATTCCGCTGCGGTCGGATCAGATTCTACCAACTGTAGTTTGCCTGCCCGCGGAGTTTCCGCCGGTGCTGGCAGAGCTGGCGATGCGGCTGACATCGATTTCAGACCTCGCAAGAATAATAATCGCTTGAGGCATTTATAAATCAGACCGTCTAAGCGTTCTTGGAAGTCTAACTCGTCGCGCAAGGCATCGAAT
>Ga0310916_10000579_pt1 | contig 20610 bp, 18 predicted proteins | sample GREbulkMGLF176_FD_203444 | JGI IMG/M metagenome (GOLD analysis project Ga0310916, IMG submission 203444) | Lab enrichment of tropical soil microbial communities from Luquillo Experimental Forest, Puerto Rico - GRE.bulkMG.LF176 | ecosystem: Environmental > Terrestrial > Soil > Tropical forest >...
ACCGCTGAAGGCATCTAAGCGGGAAACCCACCTCGAAACGAGTTCTCCCTTGAGAGCCGTGGTAGACCACCACGTTGATAGGCCGGGTGTGTAAGCGCGGCAACGCGTTCAGCTTACCGGTACTAATAGCTCGATTGGCTTGAACGCTCTCATTTTCAATGCTCGTTCCGAGCATCAGGAGTGAGTGATCGGTAGTCCGATCACGAGCCTGATGCTCAATGGCAAAAAGATAGCTTGCTTCATCGATCAGAAATCGTGGCCGTAGTCTCTTTTGATTACGGACCACTGATGACTGATTTCTGTTCTTGGCCGGCCTGGTGGTCATAGCGAGGAGCCTCTACCCGATCCCATCCCGAACTCGGCCGTCAAAGTCCTCTGCGCCGATGGTACTAAGCCTCAAGGCTTGGAAGAGTAGGTCGCTGCCAGGCCTGCCAAGAACGGATTTCCTCTTCATCCTCTTCACGAATTTCAAAACAAAGCCCCGCGGGTTTCCGCGGGGCTTTTTGTTTGCTCTTCGTTATTGCGGGTCATGCCGCTCACGAGGGCACGTCCTAATAAATCAAGGCCCGATGAGACAAGCTCTGGTTACCCTGCGAAAGCGATCAATCAATCTGAAGATTTCCACGGGGTGTAGCTGTTTGAACACAGCTTTTCACGTTTCAAATCGCTAATCTCGCTCAACCGCGACGGGCGGAGATCTTCGAATGAAGCGGATTCTTATCGTGGCCGTGGCTTCGATGATGGCCGCAAGCCGCGCATTGGCTGCCGATCTTCCCGTGCCGGCTCCTGCCTATTACCCGGTCGCGACGGTCTACAATTGGGGCGGCGGATATATCGGTATAAACGGCGGCTATGGGTTCGGCCAAAGCGAGTGGGGAAACGATCCGCTCAATCCGTCGGGCAATAACTCATCCGGAAACTTCAATGTAAACGGCGGGCTGGTCGGCGGCACAATCGGTGTTGGCGGTCAGTGGGGCGCCTTCGTGTTGGGCGTCGAAGGCGATTTTGATTGGCAGGATATTCGCGGCACCAGCAGCAGCAGCTTTTGCACCAGCCTCATCACTTCGACCATCCCCAATACCAACGTCAATGGTGTAATCACCATTAACTCGCCCTCGGCCGGATTGAGCTGCAAGACCGAAAGCAGCTGGGTGGGAACGGTCCGAGCGCGCTTCGGCTACGCGTGGGACCGCGTTCTCTTTTACGGCACCGCCGGCGGCGCCGGCGCGAATGTGCAAACTTCGCTGAACGGACTGCCGGCGCAGGTCAATCCCGAATTCGGCTGGACCGCCGGCGCTGGATTGGAATGGGCGTTCGCCGACAACTGGACAATCAAGTTCGAATATCTCTTTGTCGACCTGACGGGGAACGCAGCCTGCAATCACGGATATAGTTGCGGTTATGACGTCGCGGCCACCTCAACGACCACCGGCAATACCACCACGACAACGCCGCCGGTCGGCGCGAATATGAATGTAAAGTTCAACGAGAATATCGTCCGTGTCGGCCTGAACTTTGAGTTCGGACACTAGCGCGATCCGGAAAAGTGGCCACCGGTTTTCCGAAAAGATCATACTCAAACAACAAGCTGAGCGAAGTTTCGCTCAATATCGAATCAACTTAAAATCATTTCGCTTTGGTCCGACAATTCCTTTCGCGGCCATTTCGTTGAACGCGCGCTAGCACGTTCACTCCGCCACCTGCGCCGCTGCGTGCTGGCGGAATTTCGGCATGACCTCTTCGGCCAACAGCCGCATCGACTCGCGCTCCCAGGCGCGGTTCGTGCCGCTCCAGTCGAGCCCGGTCATCAATAAAGTGCCGAACGGTCCGGCCTCGTCTCGCATCGCGACGAGCTTGTCGAGAAACGTCTGCGGCGAGCCGTACAGCACCGAGCCTTCAGTGATGGCGTCGACGGTCGCTTCCGCATCGCTCATTTCGGGTCGTGGCTTTAACGACCCGAGCAGCCCGACACGGGAAAGCACCTCGCGCATGTAAGAATAGAAATAGCGATTGGCGCCTTGTTCGCTGAACACCTGGTCGCGTGCTTGCGCCTCGCTTGCCGCCACCATCACATTACGCGCCACACGCCAGTTCTCGCCGCGCGCCGGCTTGCCGGCTTCGGCGCAAGCCTTGCTGTAGGTCTCCCAATGTGCCGGCAGCGCCGGGCGCGGCACATTGTTGGCCGAAATGATGCCCCAGCCGCGTTGCGCGGCGACGCGTGCGGTCGGCGAATTGCGGCTCGACACTGACATTGAGATCGGCGGGCCGCCTTTGCGGAACGGTTTCGGCATATAGCCGATGCCGAGCGCCGGAATGATCGCGTCCTTCAATTGCACGTTCCAGAATTCGCCTTTGAGCTCATAGGGCGGATCCTGCGCCCAGATGCGCTCGATCATGCCGATCGATTCCATCACCTTGCGTTCGCGCACCTTGCGGTCGCCGTTGTCGAACAATTCGAAATCCGAATAGAGCCCGCCGATGCCGATGCCGAGCATGAAACGGCCGCGGCTCATATGATCGAATTGCGCGACCTCGGCAGCGACTTTGACCGGGTGATGGTTCGGCAGGCAGATCACGGCGGTGCCGAAGGTGAGGTTCTTGGTGCGCGGCACCAGAGAGGCCATGAACATCAGCGGCGACGGAATCGGCTCCGTGGTCGCGGAAAAATGCTCGCCGAGCCACAATTCATCGAAGCCGAGCCGGTCGGCATAGAGCGCCTTTTCCTCGTCCTCGGCCAGCGTGTCGGCGAATAAGCGTCCTGGCGGATGGACCGGCATCATGAACACGCCGAGGCGCATGTTTGGTTCTCCGCCTAAATCGAAGCCGTAACCCGGATGGAGCGGGGCGCAACCCGGCGTGGATTTGCCGACACAATCTTGCTCCCGGACTTCGCTGCGCTCCGTTCGGGCTAAATAAAAGCTACGATCCCTTCTGTAATCCGATCTTTATGACGGATTCTGCGGTGAGAGCGGTCATGCCTCGACAATGCAACCAAGTCGCATTTTGACCCAAAGCCGCTCGCCTTCGGCGCTAGCGCGGAGGCAAACGCTCAAAAGTCTGCAAGCCATCTGGAATGACATGGAAGGGCTGTTTGTCGACAGTGTAGATCGCCATGTGAGGTGTGCCAAATAGGCTCGGATCATCAAGCGTGCCGACCTTCAGGACTACTAGCGGCAGACCCGGTCGCCGCGTTGTTAGATGGGTCCCGCATTCGCCACAAAACTCACGCGTCACCGGGCTTTCAAGATCGGAACGCGAGAATTTGCGCGGTTCGCCGCTGGTGTAACGAAAGTCTTGTGGCGCCATGAGCATGAACATGTTCGGCGCGCCACCGCTGATGTACTGGCATTCGCGGCAATGGCATTGTGCCTTGAGTCGAGGTTCGCCTTCTGCCACGTAGCGAATTTTACCGCAATAGCACCCGCCTTGGAATGTCATGGATAGAACCCTCCAAACAAAGTCATTTTAGCATACGCAGCTCGGTTGAAGCGAAGCGCAATCCGAGGTGGATTTGCCGATACAATCTTGCTTCCGGACTATGCAGCGCTCCGTGCGGGCTACATGAAAGCTACGATCCGACAGGCATCTTGACAACGCGGCGGCGGCGGCGCGAATGACGAGCACCACATTGCAGGTCGGTATTCCAGATCGTCGCCAGGAGCCGGAAGGTCCAGCCCCGACGCTTGCGATGCGAGCGCCGCGCGTTCAGAGCACAGCCACGCAGTCGATCTCCACGTCGAACGGCCCGGGCCAGGACGGCACGTGGACGAAAATCCGCGCCGGCGAATCCTCGGCGAAATACCGGTCGTAGACTTCGTTGAACGCTCCGAAATGCGACGGGTTCGGCGTGCAGTAGACGTTGCACTTGAGCACCTTCGTCAGCGACGAGCCCGCGGCCTCGAGGCACAGCTTGAGCTGCTCCAGCACCAGCTCGGCCTGGCGCGGAAACGGCACGCGTGCGATCTCGCCGGTCGCCGGGTCGAACGGCGGCAGGCCGGACACATAGACAAGCTCACCGGCGACCACCACGGGATGGACGCTCTTAAGGTTTGGGCCCCTCCGGTAACGTTCGAGATAAGTCGAGATCGGCTCGATGCGGAGCGGTGTGCGTTTCATGGATATCTCCAGCGCGTTGGCGTTGCGGGCTTAAGCGATACGCGTTGTCGCCAGGCCTGTCGCTCGTAAACGGTTCGGCGCGCGCCGAACCGTCGTTGCTTGCGGGTCTCGCCACGGCGGCGGTACAACCAGCCATGGTTGCCGCCGCCAATCTGGTCGAAGTCGCTGCGCTCGTAGGCGACACCGCGCGCGCCACGATGCTCGCGGCGCTGATGGGCGGCGAGTCGCTCACTGGCACCGAGCTCGCTTTCCTCGCCCGGGTGTCGCGGCCGACCGCGAGCGAGCATCTGGCGAAGCTTGTCGAGGCACGGCTTTTGTCCGTCACGCGCAAGCGCCGCTTCGCTTACTATCGGATCGCCTCGCCGCTGGTCGCGCAGATGCTGGAAGGCATCCAAGCGGTGGCCGCGATCGAGGTCCCGCCGCGGCATCAGCCGCGGTCCGCCGCCGACGAGGCGCTGCGCTTCGCCCGCACCTGCTACGATCATATTGCGGGCACGGTAGGCGTCGCCATCGCCGGCGCGCTGACTGCCGGCGGCTATATCGTTCTGAGCGACGACGGCGGCGAGCTCACCGACAGCGGCGCGCGTTTGTTGACCCGCTTTGGCGCGACGCTGACGCCCAAGATCAGCAGTCGCCGGATTTATTGCCGGCCTTGCCTCGACTGGAGCGAGCGGCGCTATCACATCGCGGGCTTCGTCGGTGCGGAGATCTGCCGTTGCTGCCTCGAGCGCGGCTGGCTTACGCGTGTGCGCGACACGCGTGCGGTGCGGCTCACTCCCGAAGGGCGGCGCGGACTGGCCGAGATGTTCGGTGTTCGATTGATCGAGAACGGCAAGACGCAGGTTCTTCGTCGCGCGTAACGCGGTTACGACGATCGATGCGTCCGCAACCACTGTTGATAGACCTTGCGTTTGCCGAATTGGAGGCCGATGGCGCTTGCGCGTTTTCACGGCTAACCTGTCGCCCCGTTCGAAGAAACCAAACGCCAAAAAAGGGAACCGCCCATGCCCATAGCCACCAATCGCGTTTATCGCGTCGCCGTCATCCCGGGCGACGGCATCGGCAAGGAGGTGGTGCCCGAGGGCGTGCGCGTGCTCGAGGCCGCCGCCAAGAAGTTCGGCTTCGAACTGCGGCAGGATCATTTCGATTTCGCCTCATGCGACTATTACGAGAACCACGGGCGGATGATGCCGGAGGATTGGAAGGAAAAAATCGGCCGGCACGACGCGATCTATTTCGGCGCGGTCGGCTGGCCGGCCAAGGTGCCGGACCACATTTCACTGTGGGGTTCGCTGATTCTGTTCCGCCGCGAATTCGATCAGTATGTCAACTTACGGCCGGTTCGGCTGATGCCGGGGGTGCCGTCGCCGCTCGCTGGCAGGAAACCGGGCGACATCGATTTCTGGGTGGTGCGCGAGAATACCGAGGGCGAATATTCCGCGATCGGCGGACGCATGTTCACCGGCACTGAGCGCGAAGTCGTGGTGCAAGAGACTGTGCTGTCGCGCATCGGCGTCGATCGCGTGCTCAAATTCGCCTTTGAGCTCGCGCGCAAGACACCGAAGAAACATCTCACCTCGGCGACCAAATCGAATGGCATCGCGATTACCATGCCGTATTGGGACGAGCGCGTCGAAGCGATGGCGAAAAATTTTCCCGACATCAAATGGGACAAGTACCACATCGATATTCTCTCGGCGCTGTTCGTGCTCAAGCCGGATCGCTTCAATGTCGTCGTCGCTTCGAACCTGTTCGGCGACATCCTCTCTGACCTCGGTCCGGCCTGCACAGGCACGATCGGCATCGCGCCATCCGGCAACATAAATCCAGAGCGCAAATTTCCGTCGGTGTTCGAGCCGGTGCACGGCTCGGCGCCGGATATCGCCGGGCAAGGCATCGCCAATCCGATCGGCCAGATCTGGTCCGGCGCGATGATGCTCGATCACCTCGGTGAGCCTGCAGCCGCCGCGTCGATCGTCAAAGCCATCGAACACGTGCTGGCCGAACCGAAATTGCGCACCGGCGATCTTGGCGGCGCGGCGAATACGGTGGCTTGTGGCAAGGCGGTCGCCGCGGCACTGGGATGATCAGCGAGCTGGCATCTAGCTCTTGCTGCCGGTCAGCCACACCGCATCGGCGGAAAGCTCGGGCCAGCCAATGGCGCGGCTTACGCGCGCGGCCGCTTCCGCAGGCGGAAGGTTGTTGTCCCAGCGTGCCGCGGTGATGCGGCGGCCGGAAAAATCTTTGGCCTCGTCCGAGACAAGCCACGCCGTGGGCGGGCCCATGATCTCCGGGCGGAGCATCTTGTCGCGCGGCCAGCCGGATTCGTCGGCAATCAGCGGCGTATCGGTTGGGCCGCCCGGTATCAGCACATTCACCGTGATGCCGGAGCCGTCGAGCTCTTTGGCCCAAACCGCCGACATCGATTCGAGCGCCGCCTTGGCCGCGCCATAGGGCAGCACGCGCAGCATCGTGACATAGCTCGTGGTGTTATTGACGATGCGACCGACGCCGCGCTTCTTCATGTCCGGCAAGGCGGCGCGCACCAGCATGAGCGGCGCGCGCACGAAGATCGCCATGAAACCGTTCCAAATTTCGGGCGTGAGTTCTTCAATGCCCGGAGCACGCGCCTCGGCGTCGGGCCGGACGCTGCTCATGCCGATGCCGGCATTATTGATGACCGCTTCGATCGCGCCAAAGCGCGCGCGAGCGGCGGCGATGGCGCGCTCGCAGCCTTCCGCATCGGCAAGATCGGCGAGAATAGGATGAAGGCGATCCTTGGCGCGCGCATGCCGGGCGCAGAGCCGCTCAAGCGCCTTGACATCGCGATCGACCGCGGCGACGCAATGGCCCGCCGCCAACAGCGCATCCGTCATCGAAACACCGATGCCGCCCGCTGCTCCGGTGAGAAAAACGACGCGGCCGCCCGCCAATGCCATGATTTGTCTCCACCCTAGAGCATGATGACGAAAAGTGGTCACCGGTTTCCCGCCTGCGCGAAGCCCGGTCAAGCACTCGCCCATTCGGTCTATGCTCCGGCGGGCGAAGGCAGGTCGAAAAAGATCATGCTCAAATAAAGCGAAGCATATTGGCCGAACACGCCGATTGTCGAGTATGGTGGATCGGATCGAGGGAGATGCGAGGAAAACTGGATGGCCGGCTTGCAAATCTACGGCGTCGCCCGCACGCGCGCATTCCGCGCCTTGTGGATCGCCGAAGAGCTGGGTCTCGCCTATGAGCATCGCCCGATCGAGATCGGCGAAGCCGGCGCACGCACCCCGGAATTCCTGGCGCTCAATCCCAACGGGCGGCTGCCGGTCATTGTCGATGGCGATTTCGTTCTGCCGGAATCGTTGGCGATCACGCTTTATCTCGCCAAGAAATATTCGCTCGGCACGCTCTATCCCGCGAAGCTGCAAGACGAGGCGCGCCTTTGGCAATGGAGCTTTTGGGCATTGGCTGAGATCGACCGCGGCGTCAATATCTGGTCCCTGCATGCCGTGCGCCTGCCGCCGCACGAGCGTAACGCGGGTTTGCGCGAGGAAGCGCTCAAAGTGCTCGCGGCGCCGTTTGCGGTGCTGGACAAAGCGCTCGCGGAGAGCGCTTATTTGCTCGGCGCGGATTTCACCGTGGCCGATCTCAATGTCGCCGCCGTCGTCAGCCGCGCCATCGACATGGATTTGTCGGCGTCGCCGCACCTGAAAAACTGGCTCATGCGTTGCCTGGAGCGGCCGGCGGCGCGCAAAGCGCTGGCGCTCAAGGCCAAATCCGAGCAGGAAACGCCGGTCGAGATCACTCGCAGTATCGCCCGCATCAATCGGCTATAAGCGCCAACGTTAAAAGCAAGCCGATGAAAGTAAGCTCCGCGTCATTCAATCTCAATCAGGTCTTCGGCGAAGCGGTTTCTCTGCACCGCCAAGGCAAATTGCGCGAGGCGGAGAAGCTCTATGCGCGGGTGCTTAAAGTCGCGCCCGATCATTTCGATGCGCTCAATCTTCTCGGCGCCGTCAAGGTGCAGCAAGGCCAATTCGGCGAGGCGCAGCGCCTGTTCAGCGCGGCGATCAAGGCCAATCCGCGGGTCGCCGCGGCCTGGAACAATCTCGGCCAGGCTCAATACGCGCTCAAGCGCCCGGCCGAAGCGCTGCAATCATTCGACAAGGCCCGCGCGCTCGCGCCCGATGACGTCGACATTCTCTATCAGCATGCCAATGCGCTCCTTGCGCTCGATCGACCGCGCGAGGCGCTCGCCGAATTGCAGATCGTGCTCGCCCGCAAGCCGCAGCATTTCGAGGCGCGGCTCAATAGCGGTCTGGCACAGGACAAACTCGGATTCCCCGAGCGCGCGCTCGCCGATATCGACGCCGCGCTGGCGCTCATGCCAGCGCATCCAATCGCGTATTACAATCGCGGCGTGGTCCTGATCAAGCTCGGCCGCTATGCCGAGGCTGTCGCTACCAACGAGCGCGTCGTTGCCGCAGTGCCTGAACATGTCGGGGCGTGGCTTAATCGCGGCATGGCATTGGCGCAGTTGCGTCGCTTCGATGCTGCGCTCGCGAGCTACAGCGAGGTGCTGGCGCGGCGCAAGGACCACGCTGATGCGCATTTCAATCGTGCGCTGGCGCTGCTGACGATCGGCGACTATCGCAGCGGCTTCGCAGAATATGAATGGCGCTGGCGCCGCACCGCCGCCCCGGCACAGAAGAATCGCGGCGGTCGCTTGTGGCTTGGCGAATTTTCGCTGCACGGCAAGACGATCCTACTCCACTCCGAACAAGGGTTCGGCGACACGATCCAATTCGCGCGCTACGCACCGCTCCTTGCCGCGCAAGGCGCCGAAGTCGTCCTCGAAGTGCCGGCGGAGCTGAAATCGCTGCTGTCGCGTATTGACGGCGCCAAGGCCGTGGTGACGCGCGGCGAAGCGCCGCCGCCTTTCGATGTGCATTGCCCGCTAGGCTCGTTGCCCCTGGCGCTGAAAACCGATTTGCCGGCGGTGCCGGCGCAAGTTCCCTACCTGTCGGCGGACGAAGCGCATCTGCAAAAATGGTCGCCACGAATTGAAAAGCTGCCGCGCCCGCGCATCGCGCTCGCCTGGTCGGGCAATCCGGCGCACGACAACGACCGCAATCGCTCGATTGCATTTGCGAGTTTGCAGCCGCTGGTTCGCTCGCCACCGGCGATGGTCGAGGGCATTGGACCAAGCTTCATCAGCATCCAGCGCGATGTGCGCAGCACCGATGCGGCGCAACTCGCCGCCACGGCGCAGTTGACGCATATCGGCGGCGAGCTTTCCGATTTCAGCGACACCGCCGCGGTGCTGGCGTTATGCGATCTCCTCATCACCGTCGACACGGCGCCGGCGCATCTGGCTGGCGCCATGGGGCGGCCGGTTTGGGTGCTGGTCCCGTTTACGCCGGATTGGCGCTGGATGCTCGACGGCGAAGCCACTTCTTGGTATCCGACCGTGCGCCTGTTCCGACAAACTTCTCTCGGCGACTGGGCCGGGGTGATCGCGCGCGTCGCCGCCGCGCTGCAAGAACACGCGTTCAAGACCTCTTCCTAACCCTCCCCCCAAAGGGGAGGAAGATTACTTCGCTCTTTCTGCCGATCCCCTGGGAACCTCTCGCGTCTGAATGCATCTAAGATGCGAAAAGGACCTGTCATGGTGCAAAGGGCAGTCAGGAAAGCCGTTCCCGCTGATTTGGACGATGCCGAACTGGTGCGGCGCGTGCTCGACCGCGACACGGACGCTTTCGCTGCGATCATGCAGCGTCACAATCGGCGGCTGTATCGGATCGCGCGCAGCGTGCTGCGTAATAGCGCCGAAGCCGAAGACGTCGTCCAGGAAGGCTACGTCGCGGCTTTCACCCATCTCGCAAGTTATCGCGGCGAATCGAGCCTGGGCGCTTGGCTCGCTCGCATTGTCATGAACGAGGCGCTTGGCCGATTGCGGCGCAAGCCCACCGCGGCGGATTTCGCACCGCTCGAAGCGGTGCCTGAAGCGGAAATCATCCAGTTTCCTTCAGTGACTGCGAACGAGAATCCGGAACGAACCATGGCGCAGCGGCAAATACTTCAGCTTGTCGAAGAGGCGACCGATGCCTTGCCCGATGTTTATCGCGTGGTTTTCGTAACCCGCGTGATCGAGGGCATGAGCGTTGAGGAAACGGCGGATCTGCTGTGCATCAAACCGGAGACGGTGAAAACCCGGTTGCACCGCGCGCGGCAGCTCCTGCGTGATCAACTCAACAGACAGATCGGCCCGATAATGATGGATGCCTTCCCCTTTGCCGGGCGTCGCTGCGAGCGGCTCGCCGCGAGCGTACTCAAGCGGCTCGGGCTGTACAAATAAGTCCGGAATTTTTGACGCGATCCATCTCGCTCACGCATGACCTGAAGCGGCGGGGCTAAGACCCCTACAAGGAAAATCCCGCGAGAGGAGACAATTGCATGAACGGCACTGTCCACGCCTTGCAGCCGCTGCAGAGCCTGCATCGCTCCGGCAAACCCGAGCGGGCCGAAGTCGAGGCCGCGGTGCGCACGATCATCCGTTGGACGGGGGACGATCCCGATCGCGAAGGGCTTGTCGAGACGCCGGCGCGCTTGGTGCGGGCGCTCGAGGAATTCTTTTGCGGCTATCGCGAAGATCCCGCTGACATTTTGCAAAAATCGTTCGAAGAGGTCGACGGCTATGACGAAATGGTGGTCTTGCGCGACGTCCGGTTCGAGAGCCATTGCGAGCACCACATCGCGCCGATCGTGGGCTGCGCCTCCGTCGCTTACGTTCCCCGCGGGCGTGTGGTCGGCATCAGTAAGCTGGCGCGCGTCGTGCAAGCGTTTGCCAGACGCTTGCAGATTCAAGAAAAATTGACTGCCCAGATCGCCAATACGATCGATACCGTACTAAAACCGATGGGCGTCGGTGTTGTTATCAAGGCAGTGCATCATTGCATGACGACGCGCGGCGTCCACAAGCCCGACAGTAGTCTGGTCACGAGCCGCATGCTGGGATGCTTTCGCGACGACGCGGAGCTTCGCCGGCAATTTATTGGCCTGATCGAATGAGCGCAGGAGCACAGCGATGGCGCAGGAACAGAACACGTCGCAGGGGCCGGATCTCACCCAGGGTATAGCAATAACGGATTTCGTCGACGGCAAGCTCTTGGGCCATGTCGGCGACGAGGAAGTGCTGCTGGTACAGAGCGGCGATGACATCTTAGCCGTTGCCGCGCATTGCGCGCATTATCATGGCCCTCTCGCCGAGGGTCTCGTCACCGGCGAGAGCGTGCGTTGCCCGTGGCATCACGCCTGTTTCGATCTGCGCACCGGCGAGGCGGAGCGCGCGCCGGCGTTAGGCCCGATCGCGTGCTGGAAGGTTGAGCGGCGCGACGGCCGCATTGTGGTCAAGGAAAAACGCGAACAGCCGAAGCCGCGCGGTCCGATGGCCAAAGCCGATGCGCCGGCGCGAATCGTTATTGTCGGCGGCGGCGCCGCGGGCTTTGCTGCCGCCGAAATGCTGCGCCGGCGCGATTACCGCGGCAGCATTGTCATGCTCAGCGATGATGCCGCGCCGCCGGTCGACCGGCCAAATCTATCGAAGGATTATCTTGCCGGCTCTGCGCCGGAGGACTGGCTGCCGCTGCGCCCCGACGATTTCTATGCCGAGAACGGCATCGATCTTCGATTGAAGACCGCAGTTACCGGCATCGATACCAGGCATCGGGAAGTTGTCATCGCTGACGGTGAACGCTTGGCCTATGACCGGCTCTTGCTCGCGACCGGCGCCGAGCCGGTGCGGCTCAATGTGCCCGGCGCTGATCAGCCGCACGTCCACACCTTGCGCTCGCTCGGCGATTGCCGTGCGATCATCGAAGCCGCCAAGAACGCGCAGCGCGCACTTGTCGTTGGCGCGAGTTTCATCGGCCTCGAAGTGGCGGCGTCGCTGCGGACGCGCGGCGTCGAAGTTCATGTTGCGGCGCTGGAGGCGCGGCCGATGGAGCGCGTATTCGGGCCGCAGCTCGGCGATTTCATCCGCGCGCTGCACGAGGAGCACGGCGTCATCTTCCACCTGCAGGACACGGTCACGGTCATCAATGGCAAGCGCGCCGCGCTCAAAAGCGGCGGTGCGATAGAAGCCGATCTCGTCGTCATTGGCGTTGGCGTGCGGCCGCGCTTGATGCTGGCGGAAGCGGCTGGACTGACGATCGACCGCGGTGTCACCGTGAACGAATATCTGGAAACGAGCGCGCCCGGAATTTTTGCCGCCGGCGATATCGCACGCTGGCCCGACCGCTACTCCGGCGAGCGCATCCGTGTCGAGCATTGGGTCGTAGCCGAGCGCCAAGGCCAGACCGCGGCCGCCAATATGCTCGGCTTGAAGGAGCGCTTCGACGCGGTGCCGTTTTTCTGGAGCCAGCACTATGACGTGCCGATCAACTATGTCGGCCACGCCGAACGTTGGGACACGATCACGGTCGAAGGCGACGTCAAAGCCAAGGACTGCCTGTTGCGCTATCGGCGCAACGGCCGCGTGCTCGCCGTCGCTTCGATCTATCGCGATCTCGACAGTCTGAAGGCTGAACTGGCGATGGAAGAAGCGGCGCGGTGAGTCATGGCCGGCATCCAACTGCCGGGCGCGACGAGCAAGTTCAGGAAATCTATCTTGGAGTGAGCACGCGCGCCGCGCGCGCAAACTAGCGTTTGCTCGTTACCAGCTGCGCCTACCGCCCCCGTTCCCATAGCGCTTCGAGCCGCTGCCGAAACGCTTTGGGCTTTTCGGCAAACAGGCGATTGGCAATGCGCGAGGCGCGCTGTGCCAAGGCGGCGGAACGTTCGCCGCAAGGCGGCGTTAGGCGCGACCGCCAACGCGCCAGCGGCTGATGCGGCGCGGTGAGCCGCTTGAGCACTTCGAGGTCCTGGTAGCGTCCGAGCCGTTCGCGCAGGCGTTCGGCTTCCTCGGTCCACATCCGGCCAAAACGCGGCCATAACGGCTCGACCAATTCCATCTGATAGCGCAGATCGACCACACGCTGGCGCAACGTGTGCAGATCGGCTGCCTCGGCCGTGTCCCAGTCGGCCGGAATGCGCCGCCGCGCGCTGCGATAGCTGTCGGCAAGCTGCGCCGCTATTGCGGAGAAGTCGAACGGGTCAAGCGGCCACGACTCGATCGCCGCGGTGGCGGCATCGAGCCAAGCCAAAATGGTGTCGCGCAGTTCCGGCGTGAGTACGGCCTGCTCCTCGTCGCCGCGCAACGCTTCGATGCGCCCGCGCACGTTTTTCCCGGAACGCGTGGACAGGAGCAGGATGCCCTTTTCGGTCAAGCCGTCGAAGGCATTGAGCGCGGCGGCGCCGTCGCGGGCATGGGCGAGGGACCGGGCGTGATCACGCGCCTCGCGGCGCCAGCGGTCGGAATCCGGAATGAACGGTTCGAGAAGCCGCATCAGCGCGCGCCACTGCTTCATGGCGCGGCGGAAATCATGCACTGCGTCCTCGCTCGAGCGTTCCGGATCGGTCAGCGCAATTCGCGCCTTGGCCAGGATATCGCCGGCAATAGCCCGCAATGCCGGCCCGATGGCCGCATTGGGCTGTAAGGCAGGTTTTTCGTCTATTCCGGCTTCTATGAGGGCATGCATGGCGGTCGAGGCTCGCTCCTGCATAATACGGCGAAAAAGGTCGGGTCTGCACTTCCATTCTCGGGGGGCACTTGCTACATCACCCCCTGGAAAATCAGGCATTTGCCGCGGGGTGGAGCAGCCCGGTAGCTCGTCAGGCTCATAACCTGAAGGTCGTAGGTTCAAATCCTACCCCCGCAACCACCGACAATCGCGCTGAATCGCCGGGAGATTCAGCCCCGTGTTCCTCATGGGCGAAGCGTGCGAGTACGGCGAGATCGCCGTGCAGTTCGGCTCGCAAGACACCCCCCTCTGGCGTCAGGATAATGCGGTCGATAAGACCGCGCATAATCTCGGCAGCTTCGGCCACCGTGTCAGGCGCATTGAGCGCCTCGGCGAGGCGATCAATTTTGCTGCGATAGAGCTCGGGCAGCTTAGTATGGAGCCGCAGCACCGGTGCTGGCTTGCTGGTGCGAAGCCGTATTTCCGCTTGCGCCTTTTCCTGCTCGAGCGCGGTGAGCCGGCCCTTGAGGGTAGAGTTGTACCCGCCATCCTCAATTACGCGGATAATGGCATCCAACTTGCGGTTGATCTCGGCAAGCGTCCGCTTGAGCATTACACTCTCGCGCTCGGCCGACGAGGCGAGGTCGCGCATCTCCGCATTAAACGCGTCGATGAAAGTGGCGATCAGGTCGGGCGCCATTAGTCGCTCCTTGAGCCCACTCAGGACGCGATCTTCAAGCTCGTGACGGCCCACCAGCAGTGCATTCGTGCAGGTACCCTTCGATCGATGCGCCGCACAGCCGTAGCGGTCGCGGCCGACAATCGTATACCCGCCACCGCACGAGCCACAGGCCAGCAAACCGCTCAAGAGGAAGTGGCGGCGGTGCACGCGATTGAGCGCATTGCCACCGGCGTCGCGGCCGATCTCGAAGCGCAACACCTTCTGCCGCGCCTTGACCTGCTGCCAAAGCGGATCATCGACGATGCGCAAGTGCGGAACTTCGGTGACCTCCCACTTCTCGCGTGGGTTGGGACGTGCGACGCGCTTGCCGGTGCGGGGATCTTTGACGTAGCTGCAGCGGTTCCATTCAAGCCGCCCGACATAGAGGGCGTTGTTAAGGAGGCCGGTGCCACGTTCGGCTTGGCCGCGGATTGTGGTATCGCCCCACGGCCGGCGGTCGGGGCCAGCTACGGCTTCCGCATTGAGCCGCTTGGCGATCGCGCGGGGGCTTTGCCCGTTTGCAAATTCCGTAAAAATGCGGCGGACGATAGCGGCTTCGACTGGATTAATCTGCCGTTCGCCGGTCGCGGCGGTGACGAGATCATAGCCATAGGCCTTACCGCCCGGCACCTTACCCTGCAGTGCTCGCCCTAGCTGGCCGCGCCAAGTCTTCTGCTTGAGGTCCGAGAGATAAAGCTGCGCCATCGTGCCGAGCAGGCCGATATGCATGGCGGTGATTTCGCCGACGTTGACGGCAACGAGGGTGATGCCGGAGAAGGTGCAGCGATCATGGAGATCGGCGACATCGGCGAGCTTGCGTCCAAGCCGATCGAGCGCTTCAACCACAACCACGTCGAACAGGCCGCGGTCGAGGTCCGCCAGTAGTTGTTGATAACCCGGTCGGAAGCGGCTCGCGCCGCTCATCGCTGCGTCCGAGTAGGTGGTGACAGTAGTCCAGCCGTTCTTTGCTATGTGACGAGAGCAGACCTCGATTTGATCGACAATCGAAGAGACGCTCTGGTTCTCGCTGCTGAACCTTGCATAGATCGCGGCGCGCATCATTGGGTCTCCTGACGTCGGCCGTTCAAGGAACTGCGAAGAGTCGCGAGCATGGCTTGATGCCGGCGCGATGCCTCGAGGCTGCGCGCCTGATTGTAGTACTTCTCAGTCGCAGCGAGCGTGTTGCCCAGAACGTGATGGGCATCGCAGACGTGTCGTGGATCCTCGATCGCGATCGAGGTCGCGGCGGCATCGCGGAACCAGTGAGGCGGGAGCGACGCGCCGAATGCCTCTTTGGTGTGCTTGCGGATGCGCGTCCCTAATGCACCACTTTCCAACATGGTGCCGACCTCTGACACCCACAGAGCATCGGTGCCGGAGCTAATCTGACCACTCTCCCCCGCGAGCAATACGGACCGATGGACGGCGAGGTAGTGCTCGAGCTCTGGAATGAGGGTCCTGGGGAACGCGACTTCGTAAGGGCGCTTCGCCTTCATCTCACTCGCAGTGAACTGGAGCCACCATCCTCTCGGCTGCTGCACAAGATGTGCACCAAGAACGATTGAGGCAAAGTTCGCGAGACGCAACGGCCGATACGCCCTCACAGCAATCATCAGCCCGTCGCGGTATTGGACAGCGCGTCGCCGCCTCGACCAGCCCTTCACTTGCTCAGCTGACTTCATCATTCGTCGGCCGAGATCGACCAGATCGGGTGTTGGGCGCAGGCGAGCCCGCTTGTTCCTGACAGGCTCCGCACGATGACGAAGTCGCCTGCAGAGCTCAGCGAGCCAGCGCCAATGCGTGTCAGGCGCCAAGACGCGCAGTGCGTCGTAGAGCTCCTGCAAGCGGCAGACGACGGTGTATGGAGCGCAGCTCGCCGAGAGCGTTGCGACGTAGTCTGCGATGAGCGGTATGGTCACGCGCGCGCCGGGCGTAAGTGCCGGGTCAAGGAGACCCTTTTGCTCCAGCCAGCAGAGCCAACGGCCATACCCTTTTGCTGTCTTAATTCGTGAACGTCGCGACCATTCGGCGCCTGCGCCCTTATGTTCGAAGAGACCGGCGGGACGCGTTCCTTCCTCCCACGCGAGGCGGTCCTGCTCAGGCCAAGCGACAATCGGCAAACAGCGCCTTTCAGCGGTCATCGTGTTCGTCCTCTTGTGGCAATCGATAATTGTCGATGAGCTCATCGTAACGTCGGACCGCGTCATCCCGCTCCAGCCCGCAATAGGCCCGTACCGTGACGGCCAACGATGAATGGCCTAGGAGCAAGCGAACGGTTTCGTACTCTCCTGGATGGGCTTTGAGGAACAAATAAGCGCACACATGCCGGAATAGGTGAACGTTCATTATCAAGCCGGTGCCGATTTTTACTGCACGCTTGATCTGTTCAGCTAACTGCGCGGGCGTCTTAGCTCCGCCTTGTCGCGCTGGGAACAGGTAAGAGGAGCCGTCGGTCACGAGCAGCGGTCGAAATTTTTTCAGATAAAGATCGAGAAGGCGGACGACATCCCGCTGCAGCTCAAACTCTAGCGGGTTGTCGTTCTTGACCTCGCCGGCAGGAATCACGAGGTGCACGACAGCACCACGTCCTGGACGACTGCGAATGATATGTCGACCGAGCTGGAGTCCGGCGAGATTCTTGGCGCGGAGGGGAGCCACAAGCTGGATCGCGATCGCGACCGCCGTCTGCGCATCGACCGCATCGTTGTAGCCCGGCTTCGACAATCGTGCGACCTGTCTCATCATTCTTTCGGGCAAATTGACCAGACGTTTCACGTTCACGGGATCGTTGAACACGCGCAGGCGCATGCGGTTGCGCTCAGTCATGTCGCCCTTGCCGGGATCAACATCGCGGCGGATGTCCCTAAGCGCCTCGAGATGATCCGTCGGCACTTTCACCCAATGCTTGGCGATGCTGAGGATCAGCCGCGCGAAATTGTGCAGCTGTCCAGTTTTGCGCTGACCATTTCGCTGCCAAAAAAATCTCAACGCGAGCTTTGCTGCATCGACGGCGACGAGATCCGCCAGCGAACTGATCGATGAGACGTCGCGGCCCGACAGCACCAGCGCTGAGGCGACCTCCAGGAGCCCCGTCCGGTGACAGCGAAGGGTGACCGGGCTTGCTGGATCGGGAGCGTTCCCGAAGAGGTCCGTGCCCCTCTGATGATCGAGATAGGCCTGCAAGTCAGTCGCAAAAGATTGCGGGAAATCCTCCAACGGCAGGGCGTAGGTGCGTTTGTTGTTCGGCACAGTGAGCCGTACTGCCGGCCAGCCCTTGATCCGGTCGAGCATTCTGTTCCAGGTCAACGCCGCATCACGGCAGATTTGCTTCGGCCGCTCGACTGAGCTGCGTACAAGCATCTCGCCAAAGGCGATGAGCACCGCGTCAGTGACCTGCTCAGGGGTCGAGCCGCGCAGACTGCAAAAGCGCGCAAATTTGCTGAGCTTGGCCCTAACGTATCGATCGGTAATGGTCGAGATCAGGTTGCTCCACTCAGGCAGCAGAGCAGCAGTCGATCGGCGGCCCATCGCGCTCGCGCCGGTGATCGTCAACGCGGCGTTGACGAGCGATTTGACGTTGCGCCAACGAGCTTCGCTCAGCCCAGCGCCGGTGGCGGTGATTTGGGCGATGCGGGCTCTAAGGAGCTGCGGGTCAGCCGGGATATCGGCCAAGGGCTGCCCGAACGGGCGGCCCATGACCCTAATCGCCGACGCCATTTCTCGACGGCGGCGCAAACTGATGTCGTCGCGGGTTTGGATCGCACGGATGACCCCGTCCAAGTTGGCGGGTGATAGTGACGTTGATTCCGTGGTCAGCATTGGACCCCCATGCCCTGTAGTGAACTCTAAGCCCAATTTAGTGGTTACGCTATGCCAAAATAGCAAGTCGATTTATTAACTGATGATAACTATGGTCGGCCATGTCGCGCACCTGCGAGATATTCCTGGTATTGCGCCTCGCTGACGCGCAGCAAACGGCCCACGCGGTAACAGCCCAGCTCGCCGCGATCGATTAACCGCCTCACCGACTTGACCGCGATGCTGAGACGTCGCGCGATCGTGTCGAGGTCCTGCAGCTGTTCATTCGTCGGCGCGATTCTGGCCTTTTCATCATTCATTCGCGGGCTCCTTGATCGACGGCGGCGCTGACCCCAACGCCTCGCGTGCTGCTTGGCGAGCCAAGATCCCGATGAGCCGCTCCAGCGCCTCTGCGAGGCTGCTCTGAGGTCTTTGTTCACTTGAAGCTGAGGTCTCGCGCTGCATCTTGCGGCGAGCATGACTCAATTCGTCGCCGCGCCACAAAACTGGCGTTTCTGGAGAGGCAAAAAGCCGTGCAGCTGGAATCTGTTAACGAGAAACTTGCGGATTAGCGGCGCCTGATGCGCCGGATCCGACGGGCCATCGCTTCATTGCTCCGCGGATAGTCGGCCATCTCTGAGGCGGCCACCATGACATCGAATTCCACGCCATAATGCCGTCCTGTGCTCGGTACAGTTGATCCAGGCGCGCTGCTGTTGAAACGAATAGGATTTCCGGTCGTCTGCTCGATGAGAGCCGCAACCGAGCTCAGGAACTCCACTTCTCGCGCTGGCTGTCGAGTCTTATCCCCGTGAAGGACGTTCCCGACGAGATACCGTCGTGCCTTACGCTTTTCCTGCGGCGAGAGGTCAGCCCAGGTGATCTTGCTTGCTTGCTCGATTGCCCTGCCGCGGCCGAGATTTCGTCGTTCGAGGCTCTCCAGGCGGGTCATGTGCGCTGCGAACTCTCTCGCGTCGGCCACATACGCGGAAACGTCGGTGTCGGCGCCGGACGCATCTGCGGTCCGTACCGCAAGCCCACGCTCTGCGCGATGCTGCCACTTGCGATAACACCGATTTTGATTGTCGAGCGATTTGAGTGCGACGAGAATCCGATAAAGCTTATAAATCCACTCGCTCAGTGCCTGCGCTGTGCGCGGCTGTAATCGATAACGACGCATCAGTCTCTCGACGGCAGCCTCGACGCGCCGTCGCTTTTCGTCATCGCGCCGCCGCCGACTGTTGAAGTCGTATACCCCAGAGCGATCCATGACAAAACCTACGCGATTTTCCAGCTTTTAAGCAAATTTGCGCCGCCGATGTCCACTTGATGGGGGTCAAAAGCGGACATTCCGCGAGGTCGAGACTATGTCCGCTTTACCCCCGAAAGCGGACAAACAAGTCCTCCGATGGAACCACTTCGCTGACGGTCGTTCAGTTTTCATCTCCCGGCATCAAATTGTCGGGTTTGTCAGAGTTCCAATCGAGTTGGACAGTAGTCCAATAGGCAGTGGGATGTCCGCTTTGGGTCAAAAGCAGACATTTGGCTCAAGAAACGCTATGTCCGCTTTACCCCCGAAAGCGGACATCGCTGAGTGTGACCGGCATGTCTGCTTTGTGCCAAAAGCGGACATTCTGCGCTGCGGTAGAAGCGTTGTTATTCGATTACCTCGTCAGCGGTCGCGAGTAGCGTTTGCGGCATAGTTAGCCCGAGCGCTTTCCCGCTCTTGAGATTAATAACGAGGTCGAATTTAGTCGGCTGCTGAACGGGGATGTCTGCTGGCTTGGCTCCACGAAGTATTTTGTCCACGTCGTCCGCCGCACGCTGAAACAGTGCGGGGTAACTTGGCCCATAAGCTATGAGGCCTCCCGAGACCGCGAACTCGCGATAGGCGGATATGGCTGGCAACCCTGCATCCAGAGCCAATTTGGCGATTAGAGCCACATTTGCGGTCACTAAAGCATCGCCAACGACATACAAAGCATCCGCACGGCCTTTTGCCCCATTGAAGGCAGGCGCTATGTCCTCTGCGCGCCGCATTTCCAAAACAGCAGATTCCAACCCTTGTGCGCGCGCCGCTGTTTGAACCTGCGCCAATTCTTCTCTGGCCGCTGGATAACCGACGTTGACCAGTATCGCCAATTGGCGGCGACCAGGGGCAAGCTCGCGCAACAGTTCGAGCCGCTTGCCGGCCAAATCAGGTCCCTGCAATGAGAGGCCGGTAACGTTGCCTCCTGGCCGCGAAAGGCTATTAACAAATCCGCTACCAACGGGGTCGACGGCCAGGGCAAAGACGATCGGAATTGTCGATGTCGCCTGCCTTACGGCAGAGACCGCATTGCCCCCGGTCACAATGACATCGAC
>Ga0310916_10000602_pt1 | contig 20280 bp, 12 predicted proteins | sample GREbulkMGLF176_FD_203444 | JGI IMG/M metagenome (GOLD analysis project Ga0310916, IMG submission 203444) | Lab enrichment of tropical soil microbial communities from Luquillo Experimental Forest, Puerto Rico - GRE.bulkMG.LF176 | ecosystem: Environmental > Terrestrial > Soil > Tropical forest >...
CCTTGCGGGAGGATGAGCGCTTGCACGACCTCAATGATCTTCTGTTCTTCGCGGCGGTCGTTGAGCACAGCGGATTCTCTGCTGCCGCGCGGTCTCTGAACCTTCCGAAATCAAGCGTCAGCCGTCATGTCGGTCGGTTGGAGGATCGGCTTGGCGTGCGCCTGCTGGAGCGGTCCACCCGCAACGTGCGGCTCACCGAGATAGGCAGTTCCTATTACACCCGGTGCAAGGCGATCCTCTCGGAACTTGAGACAGCCGAACACGACCTCGCCTTATTGCGATCTGATCCGATCGGCACAATCCGGGTCAGTTGCCCCACCGGCCTTGCCCAATACACGCTTGCGCGGATCGTGCCCGGCTTCCTGGCAGACTACCCTTTGGTCCGGGTGCAGATCATCGCCACCAATCGCGCGGTCGATCTCATCGAAGAAAAAGTGGATGTCGCTATACGCGCTCGCACACGGCTGAATGACGAGACCTTGACGATGCGCCGCCTGGGGAGCAGCACCTTCGTCTTCGTCGCGAGTCCCGACTTCGTTGATCGGCACCCGGTCTTGGTTCATCCGTCTGATATTACAGGTCTTCCATTTCTCAGCTTTCAGGAAGATACGGCCCGGCCAGGTTGGACTCTGATAGGCCCCGATGAAGCTGCCGCGGTTGTTGCATTCGACCCGATCCTTTGGACGCGAATTCAGCATTCTCGTGGAAGCTGCTTGCGCTGGAACGGGGATTTCTCTCTTACCGACTGAAGTTGCCGTGCGACCGATCAGAGAAGGACGCTTGGTTCGGATACTCCCCGGCTGGTGCTCTGAGGAAGTTACCCTTCATCTCGTATTCACGACCCGCCGAGGATTAGCTCCGGCGGTCAGGGTCTTCATCGACTATCTCGCCGACCACTTTGTTTTTCGCGATCTCGGCCAGAGGCCGGCACAATTACTCGCATAGCTCAACCCGCCGCGGCTTGCGCGAATAAGCTGCCTTGGGCGAGGGGTGGCGCCTTCTCGCGTAAATCAAGGACCGCCGGCGGTGGCGCGCGATCTGCTGGCGCCGATCTATGCTTTCGTGATCGTCAACCCGACGGAGATGGCCGAGAAGCGACGGCTCGGGACCAGCCGCTCGGGCCGGGATTGCACGTCAAGCTGCCCCTCGTCGAGGAGATCGACAAGCTCCAGACTTCGCTCGAGACCTACAAGCTCGACCGGCTCACGGTGAACACCGTCGACAATCAGCCGATCACCGTCGCGGTGGGCCTGACCTACCGCATACCGGCCGGCGCAGTCCTCAAGCTCCTCTATGAGGTCGGGCGGGCCGGCAACGTCGATATCGCCGACAACTTCCAGCGGATCATCGCCGATCGCACGGCAAGGATCTTCGCCCAACAGAATACGACGACGATCAGCGAGAACCGGGAACGCCTGTCGACGGCGCTGAAGGCTCTTCTGTCAACCGATCTGGGACGGCTTTATGGGATCGAGGTCGTCGATTTCCAGATTGCCGGGATCACCTATTCCGACAGCTTCCAGGCCTCGGTCGAGGCGGCGGTCAAGGCGAAGAACGAAGCGGTTGCCGCGGAGAACACGGTCAACCGCATCCGCTGTGAGGCGCAACAGGCGGTGGCGCGAGCGAATGGCGAGGTCGAAGCAAAACTCAGGATCGCCGATGCCGACCGCCAGGCCGCGATCCTCAACGCCCAGGGCAACGCCGAAGCGATCCGTCTCGAAGGCGAGTCCCGGGCTAACGTGCTGCGGCTAAACGCCGAGGTGCTGCGCACCAATGCTCTGGTCGTCGAGCTCGTCAAGGCCGACCGCTGGAACGGCACCCTGCCCCAGACCTTGCTCGACGGGACGGGGATCACACCGCTTCTCGGGCTCCCGCGGCCGGACAACGCAGGTGCCGCCAAATGAGGAAGCCGGCGCTGAATAGCCGTTCTGCGCCGACGCATATCGGGAGGGGACGGGCTTCATGCACGAGCTGCGCAATGACGGGCTCGATTTGTGAAGCCCGCAACCGCGGACCATCTGGATAACCTGCTCACTGCAGCGCGGGCTGCGCCCGAAGCCATTCGACGGCGAAGGCATCGTCAACCGCTTGCGCATGCTCGTCGACTGGGGCGTGCCGATGGTCGGGCTACTGGATCTGCGCCCGGCCGAGAAGTTCGGCGTTAAGACCCCGGATACGGGTGCCCGCGGCACCGCCTCGCGGCCCTAAACCGCAGCCGCGAACGCCCGTATGGTCTCGTCGCTGTCGCGGCCGGTAACCTGCTTTCCGGTTGCCTGCTCGATGAGGTTCAGCAGGCGCCCAGCGCGGTCGCGTAGAAAACCATCGAAATCGACAAGAAACATCACAGCGCCGATCGGTAACCGAGGGAGATGCTGGCTATAAGCGAACGAATGTGAGGATCGTCCCAGACCCAGCCCGCCAAGCTCAAACTTTGCCGGGCGATGCGCCATGGGCGGGCTGGACGAGGTACAGTTGGCCGAGCGGCTCGACTGGCTCGCGAAAAAAGATTGCCCATATCTTCGACGGCTACACGTCGTTCGGTTAGAACAGCTCGAAACCGCGCTCGCTGCACTGGGCCGCCGCATCGTTGTGACCTCGGAGTCAGCATAGCAACCAGCCCTCAGCGAGCGATACCAGCAGCGCGAGGACGATCGAATTCAGAAACCCGACGGTTCCCGGCAAGCACGATCACCGGGCCGCGCGCCGCGATGTTTTCTGAAAGACCTGCTCTCGCAAAAGATCGTTCCTGCCCCCCATTACGATCATCGACGAACCTCACGGCCAGCATAGGCTACGCTCGAAACCATTTGCCGCGTGATGGTCTGATGATCGACAAGGGCATGCTGACGACCTGGCTGCTCGATCTGTGATCGGCTCACCAACTCGCCTCAAGAGGACGGGCCGAGGGCCCGCCCGGCATCGCCTCGCCGCCCTCCCCGACCGCTACTCGAAGGTACTCTCAGGCCAGACGGGCGCGAGCCTCAGGTTTAGATCCGATCGCCATATTGCGGCGGAGCCCCTGCCCCGGTCACCTCGACGTTCTCGTCTCAGAAGATTTCTTGCAACTGCCTGTGGCGCCGCGGTCAGGAAGCACCAGGAATTTACTCGTATCCAACGGGGGCGTCGACCGGGGACCTTGGCAGCGCCCTCTCGGTAATCACTCGGGAAGACCGAAGACCGTTAGGACTCCGCCAAGCTGGGTGTAATTGGCCAAAGCCTTATAAGCCCCGACCGCGCCGAGGCCGGCGATGTCCTCGGTCAGACCAGCGGCCATGCCGATGCCGGCCCAGCCGCCGACCCCCGACAGCACCGCGATATACTGCTTGCCGCGATGGCTGAAGGTGTTGACGTTGCCGATGATCGCGGACGGCGTCTTGAACCTGTAGAGCTCCTTGCCGGTCTGCATGTCGACCACCTTCAGGTAGCCCTCGAGCGTGCCGTAGGAGACGATTTCCCCGGCGGTCGCCAAGGCGCCCGACCACACCGAGAACGGCTCCGGATTAGACCACAGGATCTGGCCGTTGCCGGCATCCCAGGCGATGAAGTTGCCCAGATTGTTGTCTCCCGGAGGTGGGAACATGGACAGATGGGCTCCGACGTAGGGTTGGCCGGCGGTGTACGACACTTTGAAGGGCTCGGAATCCATGCAGACGTGGTTCGTCGGCACATAGAATATTCCGGTCTTCGGCGAGAACGCTGCCGGCTGCTGGTCCTTCGAGCCAAGGGCCGCCGGGCAGATCTGCTTGTAGTTGACGTCTTCGCCCTTGGAGCCCGGGGCAAATTGCGCGACGACTTCCGGCCGCCCGGTCTGCATGTCGATCTTGGTCGCCCAATTGACCTTCGGATCGTACTTCTCGGCCACCAGCAGCGCTCCGGTTTCGCGATTGAGCGTGTAGCCGAACCCGTTGCGGTCGAAATGGACGAGCGCCTTGGTCGGCTGGCCCTTAACGTTGATGTCGGCGAGGATCATCTCGTTGACGCCGTCGTAATCCCACTGGTCGTGCGGCGTCATCTGATAGACCCACTTGGCCACACCGGTATCGGGATTGCGGGCGAAGATCGTCATTGACCATTTGTTGTCACCGGGCCGCTGCACCGGGTTCCAGGTGCTCGGGTTGCCCGAGCCATAGTAGATCAAGTTCAGTTGCGGGTCGTAGGAGTACCAGCCGAAAGTGGTGCCGCCACCGATCTTCCATTGGTCGCCCTGCCAGCTTTTGATTGACGAGTCTTTGCCTACCGGCCTACCCAGCTCCGTCGTATTGGCATCGAATAGGATCTCGTCGTCTGGGCCCACCGAATAAGCCCGCCACGCCTTCGATCCGTCGTTGATATTATAGGCCGTGACGTGCCCTTGGACGCCGAACTCCCCGCCGCTAATGCCTACCAGCACCCTGTCCTTGACAACTAATGGAGCACCGGTGGCTGTTTCGCCCCTCTTTGGGTCGCCGTTTTTGACGCTCCACACCACCTTGCCGGTCTTCCCGTCGAGTGCTACGAGGGTAGTGTCGGCCTGATTGAGGAAGATCTTGCCGTCAGCATAGGCGACTCCTCGGTTGACCGTGTCACAGCACATCACCGGGATGACTGTCGGATCCTGCTTCGGCTCATACTTCCACAGAATTCGCCCGTTGTTGTTGAGGTCGAGGGCGAAGACATTGTTCGGGAACGGCGTATGTATGTACATAATGTCCCCGATCACGAGCGGGCCGCCCTCATGGCCGCGCAACACGCCGGTGGAGAATGTCCACAGAGGGCGCAGGGTCTTGACGTTCTCCTTATTGATTTGGCTAAGCTCGCTGTAACGCCAATTCGCATAGTTACCGGCTGGCATGACCCAGTTCACCTCGGTGCCCAGCGCCGATCTTTCGCGCAGCCGATCAATCAGCGCCACCGCCTCGGGATCACCAGACGCCGCCAGATCAGCAACCTCGCGTAGGCCCTCAAGACGCCACTCCTCCGAAGGAGAGGTCGCGAGCCAAGCCGCTTGGGGGAGGCGAGACAACCCTCTTTCGGCAACGCTGAGTTCGGATGGTATCTTGTCTTCTGAAACCGCGGTGAGCGTATACTCGAGCACTGAGCCGGTCGGTTCGTCTGTCACGCGGATTAGTCGCCGATCGCCGCCTTGGGCAAGGGCCGGGTCCACTGCAGCAAGTCGTTCGGGTGTCCACTGGGAGCCGAGAACCTGGTCCGGAGCCAAAGGGTTGAGGACACGAACAGTAAACGGGCCGGAACCACCGGCCCAGGTGACTGATAAGGACTTCGCTCCTTGCCCGACACGGAAAGGCCCACCGCCAAAGAGCGGGTCAGGTAGCACCGGGTTCGCCTGCGCGAATGAATGCGCATATGGCTTCCTTGGAAGTAGTTCCTTCCACAAGTGATCCCATAAATCGGGAAGCGAACGCAATATACTCGGTGGTACATCCGCCGGTGGAGGGATGTCGACCTCTACCGGGTTTTTAAAATAAACATCCCTAGTGTTGACTCGGTCTCCAAAAAGAAACACGGTACCTTTAGTCGATGTATTGGTAGAAAAGACCTTATCGTGATAGTAGAGATCGTGATGGTAACCCTTTAATACGTCATTCTCTTTCTCGGGCGATGGCCCTCTGATCTCAAATGCTTTACGATCCCCTTCCTTAAAATACAAGTATCCCGCTAAAACCGGCTGAGCACTTGCGACAGGAGGCATTCCCAGGGTAAAAGCAATGAAGGCGGCTACTATGATGTGGGTGGACGTTAAGTGATGTTGCAGCCACCGACAAAGCGGCGCTAGCTTCCCTGATATCCACCGATAAAGCCGCGCTAGGACCCCTGATACCCACCGACAGGGTGGCGTTAGGACCGCTGATATCAACCATGCGGCGCAGCTGTGCAGCCAGTGGATCAAGTTGGCGCTGATTTCTGTGAGCGCTTCCAGGAAGACCGCGACTACGGGTACAAGTGTGGCCACGCCGATGCCGAAGCGAAGTATCAGCATTGCGCCCAATGTGACTGTCAACGCGGCGACCGCAACGGTGGCGACGGCCATGACCACAGTGAGCAGCATGACATCGAGGACGAATGCAAGGAAGGAGGTTTCGGGCTGAAGGGAGGTGTCGGGCTGACCGGCGCGAGCGAACAGCTTGGCGCGGGCTAACCAGTACACCGAGCCTATGCTCGCAACGACAAGGATCAGGGCGATCTCCAGCGCAGCGCGAAACAGGTGCGCGACACCGTGCGATGTTCCCGCGTAAAGCATCCCGGTAGTGGCATTGGCTTGCACCAGTGCGCCTGGCATGAGACCAAGGGGTGTCCTGAACTGGTCTTTAATCGCACCATGATCTTGACCAATGATAACAATGCTATTGCGTAGCATAGACGTATCGGCTAAATCATTTGCCGCAATACTGCGGAACCACGACCGTGGTAGCTCCTTCGGTGACGCGGCTTTCGGTGGAAGCAGAAAAATTATGTTTTCTTCCCCAGCTTCTTTTTCTCCTGGGCAATCGAGCTGTACTGGATCAGATTTTCCCAGCTCTTCAAAGACAGCGTGCGCAAGCGAGGGCAGCGGAACGGATTTCCTGTCTACTTCCACACATGCAGCCGCAGGGATGGCCCGCACAATCGTGTCAGTGCCTTCCGACACCTGAGAGGACGCGAAACGCACGCCTTTTGGCAAGGGATTCGGGTAAGCAGGACCCGCCAGGACAACCGGCGTAATTTGATCAGTAAAACCCTCGCGCCTGTCAATAAGCGGCGCGGCGAGGATCAGCGCGGCCTTCCCCATAGATAAAGCCTTAATGACAGCCTTATCGGCTGCCAGTGATTCGCTTCCGGCGAAGACTACGTCCAGAACTACAAGCTTGGCACCACTACCACGTACTTTCTCGATCACTCCAGCGATTTGCAAACGAGCGTTCTCGCCTGTGGCGGCACCCCACTGAGCCATCGTCTCTCCGTCTATAGTGACGAAGATGACTGGCGGCTGCTTCGTATGCACGTATTTTGTTGCTAGCTCCCCTGCACGTCTGGCCGCAGCATCTGCCCCCAGGCGATCAAGAACGCGAAGCGGCGATAGTGGCTCTGAAAATAAAAGAAGACATGTGAACAGTAGTCCAAGCAAAACGGCTACAAGCCATCTCTCAAAGATCTCGCGGTATAAAGACTTGACGCAGGTTTCGCCGGGTTGGCCCGTGGCTCCGGTGGCACCAGCCTCACCGGTGGCGCCAGTGGCACCCGTGACTTGTGGCATCTGCCTCCCCCTTGAAATTATCGGGCATAATATCACGCTTTCGGATCCAAGCATCGACCTTGAAAAACGCCGTCCCGGTGGCCAAGCCGGTTGGTGTTGCTCCTACGGCTGAATTGATCCGCTTCGGAATGCGCCCGATCCAGGCGTCGTGGTTGGCAAATCGGCAAATCCAGAGTGAGATCGATGAAACCGCCCGAACTGGAGCCGACCGATCCGTTTCGGTGCGTCTTCACCCCGAGTATCGACGAACAAGTTCCATTGAGAGCTCGGGTGGAGATCTTCACCAGTGAGGCGTCCCTGAGATGCGCGTCGCGTCGGGCTACGGCAAAGCAACGCTGCCATTTTCGGCCAACTTTTCGCGGTTTCCGGACTCGGACTCGATTCCGAGTTCGTCAAGGACAAGGTCCCCTCACAGCCGGTGACTTGCGAGACAGAGGTTAGTCCCGCTGCTCCCGCTGAGTACGCTAGTGTTCCGGTTACCCCGATATAAGGCTCAGCGCGATTTTGCGGAAGCGGTCGAGTGCTACTTCCAGGTTCTCGACGATCTCCGCGGCGATTTCGTCGGGCGGAGGCAACAGGTCGGGATCGTCGAGCGTGTCGTCCTTGAGCCAAAAGATGTCGAGATTGACCTTGTCGCGGGCGACGAGCTCGGTATGCGCAAACCGCCGGAAGCGGTCGGTCTCGGCCCGCTCGTGCCGCCGCTCCGATTTGTAGCAGGCGACGAAATCGTCGAGATCGGCCCGCACCATCGGCCGCTCCTTCAACGTGAAGCGCTGATTGGTGCGCAGATCATAGATCCACAAATCTTTGGTGTTCGGCTCGGCCGAGACCCGTTTCTTGTCGAAAAACAGCACATTCGCTTTGACGCCCTGCTTGTAGAAGATACCCGTCGGCAATCTCACAAGGGTATGCAAGGTCGAAATTGTGCAACAGCCGTCGGCGGATTGTCTCGCCAGCGCCGCCTTCGAACAGCACATTGTCGGGCATTACGACGGCGGCTCTGCCGTTCTCGGCCAGAACGGTCATGATGTGCTGCAGGAAATTGAGCTGCTTGTTCGAAGTCGTAACGAAGAAATCCTGGCGGTCGTAATCCTCCCGCTCGATGTCGATCTCGCCGTCGTCCCGAACGATCCGGTAGCTCTGCTTTTTGCCAAAAGGCGGGTTGGTCAGGACCACGTCGTACGTCTTCCCGCCATCGCCGAGCAACGCGTCGCGCGCCTCGACCGGGCTCTCGCGGCTGGCGATGTCGTGCAGATAAAGATTCATTGCGCAAAGCCGCACGACTTCGGGGACGATGTCGATCCCCGAGAACCGTGAGCGCATCGCCGAATAGACTTCGGCATTGCGCGCCAGCGGCTTCTTGCGCATGTGCTCCCAGGCCGCGAGCAGAAAGCCGCCGGTGCCGCAGGCAGGATCGTGGATCGTCTCCGGCGGCTCGGGGTCGACGACGGTCACCATCGCGTCGATCAGCGCGCGCGGCGTGAAATATTGCCCCGCACCCGATTTGACCTCCTGCGCATTGCGTTCGAGCAGGCCCTCATAAATCGAGCCTTTGACGTCGACGCCGAGCCCGAGCCAGGTTTCGCCGTCAATGAGCCCGACCAGCCGCCGCAGCTTCGCCGGGTCTTGGATCTCGTTCTGCGCCTTGAGAAAAATTGTGCCGATGATGCCGGAATGCCGCGACAGCTTTTCGAGGATCGCCGAATAGCGCCGCGTCAGATCCTCGCCCTGCAGGTCGCGCAACACCGGCCAACGACAATTCTCGGGTATTGCCGAGCCCTCGGCTTTGAGCAAACCGGAGGCCACGAGCCCCGCGCGCTCATCGTCCATTTTGAGGAATAAAAGGTACGAAATCTGTGAGATGTAGGCTTGGTACGGCACGCCCTGATCGCGCAACACATGTGCGTAGTTCCAAACCTTTTGGACGAGCGCGAGTTCGTTCACGGCTTCTGGTCTCCTTCGATATTCTTGGGGACGCAAGCGAGTTCGCGTTCTACGGCCGCGAGGAGTGGGGCGAGGTTCTGTTGCACGGTCTGCCATACAATTTCTTCGGCAACATTGTCGTAGTCGTGCCGATAGACATTGCCCGCCCCCATGACGGCGCGCCACGGCAATTCGGGATGGCGATTGCGCACGCTCTGCGGAAGGCGACGTGCCGCCTCAGAGATGATCTCGAGGCAGCGGGTTAACGCGTAGAACGTCCGGCGATCAGCTTTGAGGGCTTCTATCGAGAGGCCGGCGGCGAACTGTTCGGCGAGATGTATGTTGTCGCGAATGTCGGTCAGCGCGAGCCGAGCGCGGTTAGAAAGCATAAATCGCGTCGCGCTCGATCGCCGGCCTGACGAGCGGCTTCAAACTGCTACGGTTGGCAACATCGACCCGGATCGGGAACAGGTCCGCGAGGTATTGCGTAATCCCGACATATTCGAAAAGCCCGACCGGCGCCTGGGGCTCCAGCTCGATTAAGATATCGACGTCGCTCGTGCGCTTGCCCTTGCCGCGTGCGATGGAACCGAACAACGCAGCGTGCCGAACACCGCGCCGGCGCAGCTCCGCTTGGTGTGCACGCAACATGCCGATGATCTCTTCTCGATCAATGCCGCCGCCCGCCTCGGGCTGATGTCTAAGCTTCCTCATTGTGACTCATTTAGTCGTCACCCGCGGGCTCGACCCGCGGGTCTACTGATTGCTGGGTCAAGCCCGGCAATGACGGGGCGCACGAATCCGCTGCCCCCTGCACTCTCCGACGACGCATTCCGTTATTTGCATGACCTTCTCGCAGGCGGGCGAGAAGCGCGGATGTCGGCTCATCGGCCGGGTCTTGCGGCACCAGCCGACCTTCAAACGCGGTTTTCAGTATGGATTGGCGAAGGGCAGCGGCCGCTTTCAAATCAGCCGCCTGGAGAGCCTCCATATCCCCGGCACGCGAAAGATCATCCTCAAGCAATTCGATAATTCTTTCGGCCTCAGCAATCGGAGGAATGGGGACTGGAGCGCGCTTGAGGGAAGCTCCTGAAATGTCATGTTGACCAGCTGTGGTCTTGATTTCGCCGTCGATGAATTTTCGGGTCGCGCCAGAGTTAATGGCTGCCTCAAAAAACGAGCTGATCTCTTGCAGTTGGGGCAGCAGACGAACCCGAATGATCTTATCTGGGTAGTAGACGGGCTCCTCTCCTCGAAAGATGCCGCACACTCCAACTAGATGGCGCGATCCATTGTAACGCGTGAACAGCAGGTCCCCCGATTGGGTCCGGAATTCCTCCAATCCATGGGCCGACTTTTCGTCAAGGTAACGAATATCTGAGCCATCAACGCCAAGCGGCCGAACGGCAGAAATTCGCAGGATCGGACATTCTGTCTGTCGTTTGACTGGGACTGTTGCAGTGCCGTTTCGCAGACTCTCGATAATCTCGCCTAAGCAAGCCCATGCCCATCCGTCTGGCAGCTCGGGAAGTGATTTCGTGTCGAGTGATGCGGGCGAAGCCGAATTACGTGGTGTTCGGGAAGTGGTGGAGGGTATCGCAGTTTCGGCGCGGATGCGGGCAAGGAGGTCGTCGCCGGTCTCGGCGAAACGGTTTGTCTCGCGCCAGTCGCGCGTCAGTTCGCCGGTGACCGCGGCCTTGAGCAGTGCGCGGCGCCAGGTGTCGAGACCCTGACGGCCGCGCTGCAGCGCGGCCTCGCCCTCGGCGATCTCACCGAACAACTCGTCGATCCGCGCCACGATCCGCCGCTGCTGTTCTATCGGCGCGATTGGGAATAGCAAATCTGCTAGTACGGAGCCCGATAATTCTTTGAATGTTGTCCCACTCGCATTATCGATGAAATATTTGCGGTTAAAGAGCATGTAATATCGGATATACTCAGGCACAATTCCCGGTCGTAGAACAAGGCTTTTAAAACCTTGATTAGTGCAAACCGGGTTTGAAGCTACGACGCAATAACCAACAGGGGCGCGCGATGAGAAAAGAACCGTTCCCGCTGGAAGGAGCCGCGCCGACGAATTCGCAAATCCCCGCTGAGACAGGCTCCTCGCCCCGCGCTCGATGTGGCTCCCTGGGTAGCCAGAAAGGTCCGCAGGCGTAAGCCAGGGGGTACCCTCGGCATCGTAATTCGTCGGATCGGCAGCATCCCGGGGGGTGCCTCCGCCGATCACCGTGGCGAAACCGGATGCCGGTGCCCACGCCCATCCAGTCGGTAAGTCCCAAAGTCCCTTCGTGGCCGTAGCCTCGTCGCTCAGCTGCGCGATAGAGCCCGTGTCCGGGCTCATGCGATCAGTACCTGCGGGAGTTCGTGGAGGATCGGGCGGAGGCGGTCGCCGAACAAGGCGTGAGCGCGGAGGAGGCCGCCTTGGGCGGCGAAGTCGGGGGCGTCCATCAGATCCTCGGGCGTGATGTCGACATTGACCGCGATGAAGTCGCGGATCGCGAAAAGCCAGGCGCGCTGGGCCTCGGTGTAGGCACGGCCGGCGCGCTCCTCGCGGCCGAGCCACAGATTGAAGCGGCCGGCGATTGTCGCCGGCAGCGGCTCCAATGTCGTCGTGCCACCGAGCGCATAGCGTACGAGCATCACGGTGTCGGACAGCGCGCGGGTGGGATTGCCTTTGACCCGCTCGTCGTCGAGGCGCTTGTAGGCGCGCCAGATGTCGATCGGCTGCAGCAGCCAAGGCGGACGGCGCATCGCATCGCGCAATTCCTCGATCGCCGCGCGGTCGAGACGCCGCGTAGCGTGCGGCCGTGCGTACAGGATTTGGAGCGCGACGAGGGTGTCGCGGTGCTCGGAGAGGAATTGGCGGAAACGCTCAACGGTGTCCTGAGCGCGGGTGGCGTCATAGCCGGAGGAAATGACTGCGTCGGTAGAGATCGTGTCGATGCGGATCTCGGTCTGGCGTTTGATGTCCTTCAGCAACCGGCGCAAGCCCGGATCGTCGAACGGCCGGCACGCCTCTTCCTTCAGCGCCTCGACCACGGCTTCGGGATTGAGTTGGCGACTGGCAACCTCGCGCTCGATCGTGTCGGGGTCGATTGCGTCGAGCAGCTTGTGGGCCAACGCTTTCGGGTCGAGGCCGGAGGCAGCGTTCGCAATGACCGCACGCGCTTTGTCGTCGATCTTGCGATCGAGCGCGGCGAGGCGCGCTGCCAAAGTTGAGATTGCGTCGTCGTCGCGGCGGGCCCGCGGCGATATCGTCGATGAGGCGGTCGAAGCCGATCTTCCTGTCGCGGTCCAAGGGCTGCGAAACGTGCTTCAGGCTCTCGGTCACGCCGACTGCGTCAACCAATACGAAGCGTATTTTCTCTTCGGCGCCCGGCGTCACCTGGCGCAATTGCGTCGGCGTGATCGTGCGTGCGCCGCGGCCCTTCATCTGCTCGAAATAGAGCGCAGATTTCACGTCGCGCAGAAAGATCAGCACCTCCAGCGGTTTAACATCGGTTCCGGTGGCGATCATATCGACGGTGACGGCGATCCGCGGGTTGTAGTCGGTGCGGAATTGACGGATCAGCTGCTCGGGGTCCTCCGGCTTCGTTTGATAGGTGACTTTTTTTGCGAAATTGTTGCCCTGACCGAAGACCTCACGGGTAATGCCGACTACGTCCTCGGCATGATGGTCGTCTTTGCAGAAGATCAGCGTCTTCGGCACCTCGTTGCGGCCGGGGAACAGTTCCGTGAACAGGCTGTCGCGATAGGCTTCGAGCACGGTGCGGATCTGGTTCGGCACGACGACCGAGCGGTCGAGTTCCTGCGGCGTGTAGGCGAGGTCCTGGTCGAGCTCCTCGTAGCGCTCGGCCCGGGTGCGCTTGTCGCGCACCGGAACCTGATAACCTTTCGGGATCGTGCCGCCATGCTCGCCGATATCGGTGCGGATGCGGTAGATCTCGTAAGGGACGTTGACTTTATCTGCAACCGAGCGCTCGTGGGGATATTGCGCGACGAGATTGCGATTGAAAAACCCCATCGTGTGCAATGACGGCGTCGCGGTCAGCCCGACGATGAACGCGTCGAAATATTCGAGGACCTCACGCCACGTGCCGTAGATCGAGCGGTGGCACTCATCGGTGATGATCAGGACGAAGCTTTCGATCGGGATCGCCGGGTTGTAGGGGACGACGCGCTTTGGCTCGCTGCCACCGGTCTCGAAACCCGATTTCTCCTCGTCTTCTTCAGATAATTCGCGACCGGACAGCAATGAATAGACACGCTGGATCGTCGCGATGACGACCGCCGCGTCCCGATCGAGACCTGTAGGTCCGAGCCGCTGGACATTGTAGAGCTCGGTAAAAGACCGGCCGGTGCCCGGAGGGCGAAAATCCTCGAATTCATGCCGCGTCTGGCGGACCAGATTGGCACGGTCGGCAAGGAACAGAACCCGCCGGAATTTTGCATGCTCGAGCAGCCGGTGGCTGAACACGCAAGCTGTGTAGGTTTTGCCGGCGCCGGTGGCCATCTGGATCAATGCGCGCGGATGATCGGCGGCGAGCGCCTCGAGATTTGTGACGGCGTCAATCTGGCATTCACGCAGCCGCTCGGTTAAGAGCGGTGGCATCGCTTGCAGCCGCCGGCGGATGGTCATCGGCTCGACGAGCCAGCGCCGCAATGTCTCGGGGCGGTGAAAGAAGTACACGCGGCGCGACCGCGAAGCCGGGTCGGCATGATCGCGAAACAGAATCTCGGTGCCGGAGGCGACATATTCAAAGCGGACCTGTCCTTCGCGCCGGACGAGATGCTCGGGCACGCCGCCCATATAGCGCGCCGCCTGGTCCGAAAACCCCGACAGGGTCGTGCCTTCCGGTTTCGCCTCGACGACACCGCACAAGGTTCCACCGACAAAAAGGGCATAGTCGACGGGCCCGGAGGCGGTCGGGAATTCGCGCACGGCGACACCGAGCCCGGCGCTGCGGTTCATTTCTTCGCGCGATTGCACCAGCCATCCGGCGTTGACCAGCTGGCCGTCGATCGTCATCCGTGCGCGGTCTTCAGGATGGAAAATGTGCTGCCTCGCGATCAAGGCGACAACCCAACGCGCGGGTCAGCCCTTCGGCCAACTTCGCACAATTTCAACGATTCCGGTAGCGATCAAAGGTTAACACAGCCTGAATGTAACCAGCCGCACGGGCGGCTCGGCCGAGGTGTTGCCGCCCGCCTCCCTCGCCAGGATTCCGCAGCCGGCCAGTGTGGATCGCGTAGCGGCCCTGACGGCGAAGATGCAATTCGAGATCAGCGCGCCCTCGTCGCAAATGACGCCCGGTCGGTCCCGCCTGTTTACCGATGACCGGTTCGCTGATCGGCTGATTTAACTCCCTAATCGGCTGATTTGCCTCCCTGATCGGTCGATTTAATACCCTGTTCGGTTGCTTAGGGAATTTGCTCCCCGGTCCCCCGCGTCATCAATGGGTTAGGCGCGAAAATATTGTCCTCGATCAGGCCGAAATCGGGTCTTTCCCGGTTATTTTCCGTCCACCAGGGAAATCCCAGCGCCGCCCTCACGCGCCCAACGAGCGGGCGAGCGCCCAGGCCTGCTCGCCGAACGGGCGCGCCACGCGGCCGAGCTCGTGGGCGTCGCGGCTCGCAGCGGTGCCGTCGATCGCGCGCTTGGCGATCCCCTGCGCGATCGCCGCCATCCGGAACAGGCTGTAGACCATGTAGAATTCCCAATCCGGCGTCTGGCCGCGGTCGGTCCGCGCGCAATAGGCGGCGACATACTCGGCCTCGGTCGGGATGCCTGACGCGGTGAAGTCGACGCCGGCGAGACCGCGGAAGAGTTCCGGCGTCACCCGCCAGGTCATGACGTGATAGGCGAAGTCGGCTAGCGGGTCGCCGATCGTCGATAATTCCCAATCGAGCACGCCGATCACCTGGGGCTCGGTCGGATGATAGATCAGATTGTCGATGCGGTAGTCGCCGTGGACGATGCGCGGCTCACCATCCGGCGGCAGGTGGCATGGCAGCCATTCGATCAGCCGGTCCATCGCCGGCTGCTTTTCGGTCTCCGAGGCCTGGTATTGCCGGCTCCAGCGCGCGACCTGGCGCGCCATGTAGTTGCCCGGACGGCCGAACTCGGCGAGCCCGACGGCGGCGTAATCGAGGGAATGAAGTTCGGCGATGACCGCGTTCATCGATTGGAACATCGCCTGGCGTTCGGCGGGGGCGAGGTCCGGTAGCCGCGGATCCCAGAAGATCCGGCCGTCGAGAAACTCCATCACATAGAAGGCGCTGCCGATGACCGCATCGTCTTCGCACAGCGCGTAGACCTTCGGCACCGGCACCGCCGTGCCGGCGAGAGCGCGCATTACTCGGTGTTCGCGGTCGACCGCATGGGCGCTTGGCAATAGCTGGCCAAGCGGCTTGCGCCGCAGCACGTAGGAACCGGCGCCGGAGCGGAGCCGGTAGGTCGGGTTCGACTGGCCGCCCTCGAACTGCTCGGCGGCGAGTGGGCCGCGGAACCCATCGATGTGCTCGCGCATCCAGCTTTCGAGCCGGGCGAGCGGCAAATCGTGCTGTCCCGGGGTCGTCATCTCGCACCTCGCCAACCGGCCGCACCCTGGCCCGATTGTACACGACGGCGAGCCAACGGTATCCTTGCAGCAGCTTCGCGGCGAGAGAACGGAGGTAATCCATGGACGACTATGTCGATCAGACGATGCTCGATCTCGATCTCGATCGGTTTGCAATCGGCCAGCCGGTGCCGCGCAGCGAAGACCCGGTGTTGTTGCGTGGCGAGGGGCATTACGCCGACGACGTCAGCCTGCCGGGTCAGGTTCATACGGTGATGGTGCGCAGCCATTTCGCCCACGGCGTCATTCGCAAGATCGACACGGCCGCGGCGCGCGGCATGCCAGGGGTGCTCGGCGTCTATACCGCGGCGGACCTGGAGGCGGCCGGGATCGGCCCGTTACCTGCGCGCCAGGTCATGAACAATCGCGACGGCACGCCGATGCTGAGCCCGGTCCGTTATGCGCTGGCGACCGAAAAGGTCCGCCATGTCGGCGAGGCGGTTGCCGCGGTTGTCGCCGAGACCCTCGCCCAAGCCAAAGACGCCGCCGAGCTGGTGGAGGTCGAGATCGAACCGTTGCCGGCCGTCACCACCCCTAGCGCCGCGGCCGCAGCCGGCGCGCCCGTCCTTTACGACGACGTGCCGGAGAATGTCGGGCTCGATTTCCATTTCGGGGACAGCGACAAGGTTACCGCCGCCTTTGCCTCGGCCGCGCATGTCACCCGCCTCGAGCTGCGCAACAACCGCATCGTCGTCAACGCGATGGAGCCGCGTTCTGCGATCGCGCAGTACGATCCCGAGCGGAGGCACTGGACCCTCCATGTCGGCTGCCAGGGCGTCTTCGGGTTCCGCAACTACATCGCCGGGGTGCTCGGGGTCGGGCGCGACCAGATGCGCGTGCTGACCGATCGCGTCGGCGGCTCGTTCGGCATGAAGCAACCGACCTATGCCGAATATTACTGCATCCTGCACGCGGCCCGCGCTCTGGGTCGCCCGGTCAAGTGGACCGACGACCGCTCGGGCAGCTTCCTCAGCGATAGCCATGGCCGCGATGCCGAGATGACAGCCGAGCTGGCGCTCGACCGCGACGGCAAGTTCCTCGCGGTCCGACTGACGGGCTTTGGCAATCTCGGCGCCACCTACGGGGCGCCCGGCCCGCCGACCCGCAATGCGGTCCGGAACACCCTCGGCGTCTACAAGACCCCCCTGATCGAGGTCTCGACGAAATGCGCCTTCACCAATACGACCCCGATCGGCGCGTATCGCGGCGCCGGCCGGCCCGAGGCCAATTACTACATGGAGCGGCTGGTCGAGACCGCCGCGGCCGAGACCGGGATCGATCGGGTGGAACTGCGCCGGAAGAACCACATCCCGCCTGAGGCGATGCCCTACAAGGCGCCAAACGGCACGACCTATGACAGTGGCGACTTCACCAACCTCTTGAACAAGGCCTTGGCGCTCGCCGATTGGGACGGTTTCGCCGCCCGTGAAGTGGAGAGTAGGGCAGGGGGTAGGCTGCGCGGGCGCGGCATCAGCGACTATCTCGAATTAACGGGCCCGCCAGGCCGCGAGATGGGCGGCATCCGCTTCGAGCCCAATGGCGATGTCACGATCATCACCGGCACGCTCGACTACGGCCAGGGGCATGCCTCGCCCTTTGCCCAGGTCCTTTCGACGCGGCTCGGCATTCCGTTCCGCAAGATCCGCCTGTTGCAAGGCGACAGCGACGAGCTGATCGCGGGCGGCGGCACCGGCGGCTCGAAATCGATGATGACGAGCGGCAAAGCGATCGTCGAGGCGGGCGAGAAGGTGATCGAGAAAGGCCGAGAGATTGCGGCGCACGTGCTGGAGGCGGCGGCGGCCGACATCGAGTTTCGCGCCGGCCGGTTTACGATCGCCGGCACCGACCGTTCGGTCGGCCTGATGGAATTGGCCGAGAAGATCCATGCCGGGCTGGAATTACCGGCGGGACTGCCGCAAAGCCTCGACGTGCAGAACATCAGCGACGGCCCGCCCTCGGCTTTTCCGAACGGCTGCCATATCGCCGAAGTCGAGGTCGACCCCGAGACCGGCTCGGTCGACGTCGTCCGCTATACCTTCGTCAACGATTTCGGTGTGGTCATCAACCCAGCGATGGTGAATGGCCAGGCGCATGGCGGCATCGTCCAGGGGATCGGCCAGGCGCTGCGCGAGCATGTGGTCTACGACGAAGCCGGCCAGCTCTTGACCGGCTCCTACATGGATTACACCCTGCCGCGCGCCGAGGATGCGCCGCTCTTCACCCACGCCTTTCATCCGGTTCCAGCCAAAACCAATGTCCTGGGTGCCAAGGGCTGCGGTGAGGCCGGTTGCGCCGGCGCATTGCCGTCGGTGATGAATGCGCTGGTGGATGCCCTCGGGGAATACGGCATCCGTCACATCGACATGCCGGCGACTCCGCAGCGAGTGTGGCGAGCAATCCGTGACGCCCGGGGAACAGCGCGATGACGGACGACCTTTGGCGGCTCGACGCCACCGAGCTGGCGCGGCTGATCCGCCTCGGCCGCGTCTCCAGCCGCGAGGCCACGAAATCCTGTTTCTCACGCCTGCACGTGGTGAATCCGGCGATCAACGCAGTGGTGCGCATCCTGGAAGAGGAAGCGTTGGCCGCCGCGGCGGCTGCCGATGAGGAGCAGGCGCGGGGCGAGACGCTCGGCCCGTTGCATGGCGTGCCGGTCACGACCAAGGTCAACACCGACCAGGCCGGCTGCCCGACCGACAACGGTGTCGTCGCCTTCCGTGACAACATCGCCATGCGCAATGCCCCGGTCGTCGCCAACCTCAAGCGCGCCGGCGCTATCGTCATCGGCCGAACCAACACCCCGGCCTTCTCGATGCGTGGGTTTGCCGACAATGCGCTGCACGGTCGCACTCTGAACCCGCGCGATCCGGCGCTGTCGGCAGGCGGGTCGAGCGGCGGCGCCGGCGCGGCCGTCGCCACCGGGATCGGCCCGATCGCGCACGGCAACGATATTGCCGGCTCGGTCCGCGTGCCCGCCTTGTTCAACGGCGTTGTCGGACTACGCGTGTCACTCGGCCGCATCCCCGCCTATAATCCGAGCCAGCAGATCGCACGTGCCATCGGCGGGCAATTGATGTCGGTGCAGGGGCCGCTGACTCGCAGCCTGCGCGATGCCCGGCTGGCCTTGCGCGCGATGGCGCAGGGCGATCCGCTCGACACGCGCTGGGTGGACGTACCCCTCGCCGGCCCAGCCCTGCCGCGACCGCTCGGCGTGGCGTTGGTCCCGTACAATCCCGGCGGCTCTATCCATCCAGCTCAAGCCGAGGCGGTGCGCCGGGCTGGGCAGCATCTCGCGGCGGCCGGCTACGCGGTGGAAGAGATCGTTCCGCCCGATCTTGAGGCGATTATCGAGACTTGGCACCGTATCGGCTCGACAGATGTGCTTCCGTTACTCGCGCCGCAGATGGCGGAGCACGGCGACCCGGATGCGCAAACCTCGATGCGGCTCTGGCGAGAGCTGATACCGCCGACCGATCTCCGCGGGGTGCTCGGCGCACTAGCGCAGCGCGACCTCTTTCTCTGGCGCTGGCTCGAATTTATGCAGCACTATCCATTGGTGGTGATGCCGACCTTTGGCGAATTGGCGCTGCCGCACAATCTCGATACGACGCGCGAGGGGCAAGCGCGGGTGCTGGATGCGATCCGCGTCGGCCTGATCTCGCCGCTCTTGGGTATTCCCGCGCTCGCCGTGCCGGTCGGCAACCATGACGGCCTGCGTCCGGGTGTGCAGATTCTGGCGCCGCGCTTCCGCGAGGATCTCTGTCTCGATGCCGGCGAGGTCATCGAGGCCGCCGAGGGTGTGGTCACGCCGATCGATCCGGTGTCGTCTACCGCCGGGTGATCAGCGCCGCGCGGCGGGGTGGAACGAAACCGAATCGCGCGGGCGGTCCCCGTCGAGCAGCTCCGGACGGTATTCGAAGTGCATCGTGTCGTAGTGTGACCACTTGCCGCCCCAGATGAAGCCGTGCCGCTCGAAGACGGCGACGATTTCCGGCGGTATCCGATTGACGAGCCCGGCGTCGATCACCCCCGAGCCGTGCCAAAGCCAGTAGTCGGCACGAGCTGCGTTGATGTCGATCGCCACACCCCAGGAATGCATGCTCGGCCCGCCCGTGTCGGCGACCGTCCGGCAGTTGTATGTGCCGGCCGGCGGATAGGCATATCGCTTGACCGCATCAGGCAAAGCATCAAGCTCCTCGGAGACCGCGGCAAGGCGCTCGGCCACACCGTTGACTGAGGTGATTCGGATCGTGCGGCCCCAGTTGCGCGGCAGCCACACGACCGGGACGAGCCGCTGGGCCACCTCGCCCTTCCAGCAATCGCCGTACATCTTGTCGAAGAAGGCACGGTTGCGAATCCGCCCGGGGTCGTCATCCGGACCGAGCGCCGCGCGGATCGCGCCGGCGGGGTAGGGGAGGCGTATCTGGTCGAGGATCGAGCCGTGCCGGAGCATCTCGTCGAAGGTCTTGCCGGTCCGCCCGTCCGACAGCGGCATCCGGGTCC